>ODAI011579499.1_pt1 | contig 11580 bp, 6 predicted proteins | sample 1539321 | NCBI WGS metagenome assembly ODAI01 (sample SAMN02144231, study PRJEB22623) | gut metagenome | biome: sheep rumen | host: Ovis aries | place: New Zealand
CCCTTTTCGCCGACGCCGATCCACTCGTCGCCGTACTCGGCGGGAATCGGCTTGCCCGACACGGTGCCGCCCGCGAAGTCGGAGAGAGGAAGCGGGAAGCGTATGTAGGCGCGTTCAAGCGCCATCGGCTTGCCGTCGAGCGAGGCGATCTTCCAGCGCGCGTGCGCCTTTGCCTCGCCCGACTTCGAGACGTCGTAGAACTCCTCGCGGATCGAAAGCCCGCGCGACCCGGCCCATATCTTCGCGGTGAAGAGAAGACCCCGGCCGAGAGCAGGATCGTCGATCGGCTCCTTCTTGTGCTCCTTCGCGGCGTAGTCCTGCGCGGTGTACGCCCAGTTGGGGCCGAACGCAACGAAGTTCACGAATCCCCACTCCACCTTTGAGCTGTCGCGGACGATCCCCTGCACCTGCGGAAGTCCGCGGCCTTCTACGGAGATGTTCGCGGGCGTGTCCGCAAACGCGATCTGCGCTGCCGCAACAAGCGAAACAGCAGCAATGTAAACGAGATGTTGAGTTTTCATGGCAGCATTTTACCAAATGCCGCGCACATTGGGAATATACGATGGTATATGCGAAAAGAGGCAACGGAGCGGAGGCCTTGTTTTCGGCTACTGCCTCTATAATTATGCTCGTGGCGGGATAAGGCCGCGCTCCACGGCACGATTCACCGCATCTACGCGGTCGCGCGCGCCAAGCTTGGCGAAGACGCTGGAAAGTCGAACCTTCACCGTTATCTCGCTTACCTCGAGCGCCTCGGCAATCTCGCGGTTCTGCTTACCTTCTGAGACGAGGCGCAACGTGTCAATCTCCTTGTCGGAAAAGGTCGGCGAGGCCGCGCGACGCTCGTAGATGACGCGCACGGGCTCAGGAATGTATCGCTCGCCAGCCGCAACAGCGCGTATCGCGGCGACGATGTCGTCTGCCGCCTCGGTCTTGAGGACATACCCCTTCGCACCGAGCTCGAGCGAGCGGTAGATGTCCTCGTCAGTTCCACTCGTCGTGAGCATCACCACCTTTGCCTTTGGGTTTGCCGCGAGAATCTCCTCGAGCGCCGCGATTCCATCGGTTCCAGGCATCCTGATGTCGAGAAGCGTGACATCGGGCTTTACGCGCGCGACGAAATCCGCGGCACCTGCGCCGCTGTCGTGTTCGCCGACGAAGTCAAGGTCCTTGAAGAGCCGCACAGTAAACTTGAGGCCCATTCTCACGACCGAGTGGTCGTCTATCACCGCGACACGTATGCGCTTCATTTCCGCTCCTCCAAGATTACAGAACGCCATTCACCGTCATCGTTGAACGACACCGAGAAACCGCTTCGTGCCCCACGCTCGCGCATGCCCTCGAGCCCGAAATGCCCGGGGCCTCCTGCGCTCGCCGCATGGTCGAAGGCACGGCCGTCGTTCTCGATCGACACGCGAAAACCGCCGTTCGCACCCTTCCCGCAGGCGATACGCACTTTCGCCGCCTTGCCGTGGCGGACGGCGTTCGTGACGGCCTCCTGCACTACCGCCATTACGTCTCCCTTCACCGCCGTCGCGATGCCGCCCGAAAGCGGCTCGAGGCGTTGCTCCATTGCGACTGCGCGCGACGCGGAGATGCGGCGGGCGTAGAGAGCGAGTATCTCGTCGAGGCGCATCGTCAGTATCTCGTCGTTGCGGAGATTGTGGATAGCGTTGCTGACTTCGATGCGCGAAAGGTCGAGCATCTCGCAGGCGGCCGTAAGCGCCTCCTTCTGCTCGGGCGGCAACGACGACTCGACGGCCACGACGTTTCGCAGGAGAAGCTGTGTTCCCGCGATGTACTGCGAAATGCTGTCGTGAAGTTCCGCGGCGATGCGACGGCGCTCGTCGGCGACCGCGAGGTCCCTGATGCGCTTGCGACGGCGCTCGAGGAGAAGCCAGAAAAACGCCACCAGGAGAGGCACCGACATGACTATCGCGGCCGTGCGGAGAAAGGCCGTCGCCCCGGCGACCCATCTGTTCCACCCCGGAAGCAGGTGGATCGACTCGTCGCCTATCGCCTCAAGCACCGGGGCAAGCTCGATTCCCGACGAGCTGACATACGGCATCATCACGCCGTCAATGTATACCATCTCGCCTGCAAATTGTTGAATGGCCTCTTCGCTAAGGCCGTGGACGCGCAGGGGCCCCTCGTCCGTCTCGAGGACAAGCTCCGGCATCTTGTGTTCGAACGCCGCAATCATCTTGAGCTCGCCGACGATTCCCTCGAACCTCACGCGGGTATTGGACTTCTTGCCGTCGACGGCATCGCGAAGCCGCGTCAGCGGCGGCGGCGGAAGTTCCGTCTGGCCGATCTTCGTGATGCGCGCGGCAGTGACGCCCTGACGCACGATGAGGGGATCTACGTAGCCGATCACTTCGACAATGTCCCCGACGTGCAGCCGATCGTAGCCGACGCGCACGGACTTCGGCACTTCGGGCATCGCGCCCGACATGTACATTCCGATTCCGTTGGGGTCGCGTTCATCCACAAGGACTGCCGTGTCGTTGATGAATGCGTGCGCAAACGCAACGACGCCGGTCACGACGCAGGGCGGCTTGTAGCGTATTGCGACGCGGTCTACCGACATGATCTCCGCGATGGTCGTCGGCCGCGGCTTGACCTTGAGCTCCACAAGGTCACCCGCCGTAGGAAGGAAGGAATCCTCGTCGACCGTTTCGACAACAAGCTCGTTCTCGCCAACGCGCATGAACGGCGTGATGTCGCAAATGTAGGGCGGGGACGACAAGGTACAGACGCTCTTGTCGTTCAGCACTACCTCGAACGAACCGCCGGCACCGGCGAAGTTGATGCCGTACCTCGTGCCGGGGCGGTTGTGCATTTCGAACTTCGCGGACATGGAATGTACCGCGCCATCCTCGGCTTCGGAGTCTCCCGAGGCAAACACGATCGGCCTCGCGTAACGGCTGTTGGCGTATTTCGGCTCGACTTCAAGCGGATCGGTCAGAGCCACCGCAAAAACGGTGGCCACGGGAAAGACCAATGCAAGAATCGCCGCGCCGAGCTTCATGTGGATATTTTACCATATTAAAGCGGCGAATTCACATGGAGATTCAAATCACGTTCAGAGAGCGGATGCAGGGTATGAGAGTGTTTGCGAGAACTTCGGAATTCAGCTGGTGTCCGCCGGGGAAGGTCTGGGACATACCAGGGTAGTGTTGTTCAAAAGCCTCCCTCGACTCCGGGCCGACGAGCGTGTCGGCGTCCCCGAAGAGCCCGTGGCAGAGCATGCGGTCGTCATCGTCGATACCGTCGAACTGGCGCGATTCAAGTTCCTGGAAATGGGCAACCGTCTCCTTCGTGACGTGGAACTCGGTCTCGCCGTCCTTGCGCTTGTTCAGCCACTTGTGCTTGCCGACGTAGAGAATGTCGTACTTCTTGGACGTCCAGAACGACGGATTCACGCAGATGCGCGTAAAGCCGTGGAGCATCTGTGCGTACATCCCGCCCATCGAGGTGCCAATGACGAGATCGGGCATCTCGTCGTAGGCAAGCGCCTCGAGCATCTTCTCGGCGACAAGCGGATCAAGCGGAATGTCCGGCGCAACCACGACTGCCCGATGCGCCGGTTCTGCCCGCTCCCAGAACCACTTCCGCAGCAGCTCGACGGTTCCGCTTGCGCCCGACGACGCAAAGCCGTGAAGGTAAAGTATCTTCTTCATCAACGGCGGTAGTAGCGTATCCAGTCGATCTTCATTTCCATCGGGAACTTCGCGGCGGGAATCGCCTCGCAAAGATTCGCTTACCTGATTAACACCAAGGAACTGTTGACTATCGGATTACAATCGCAAGGCCCATGCTCCCTACGCGGAACTTGAGGGCCGTAACTATAGGCGACTCGCCAGATGAATCCGTTACAAGTCTGAATTCGTATGGGCGATCGCCTTTCGTCAAATGACCGTCCTTCTCGACAAGCACAACACGACTCGCAAGATTCTCCGCGGTAAGGTTTGTTATGCCCTTCTCCGCCTCAAGTAGCGATACCCACGCGCATTTCTTGCACTCCGTAGCGTCGACCGTGATCGGCGGCATGCCCTCGGCAAGCTGGATCCTGTTCGTCGCGGAAATGATGGCCGAATTGTCGAAGCCACTCTCAGGAACGACGAACTTCACGACCGCGTTCGTGAGGCAGTTGAGCGTACCGAGGTTCATGGTAGCCGTCGCACCCGAGACCGTGAGGTAGTCTTTTCGGCGGTCAAATTCTCCGCCGCCGACATTAAGCGTTCCGCCAACAGTCACAGAACCACCGTCAACGGTCATACGTGTCGATCCGGACGTTCCGTATGACGAGGCCGTCATATTTACGCATCCCAGCGTGGCGTTGCCTGTCACGTTGAACAGGGCATTCTCACCGGAAACATCGATCGTGTACGAACCCTTGAACTGCGTATGCCGTGGAGAAACAAAACTCGACGCCTTGAAGGTCGAGTTGGTGACGAGAAGCTGTCCGGCGTCCCAGCTGCCGTCGCCGTCGCTGCCGAGAAAGAACGCCGCACCAGAAGCATCGAAGGTCGAGCCGTTCAGGACTTTCAGCGTGCCCACGCCCTTTCCGCCGACGCCGACAACTGTTGCCCACGGCTGGCGGAAATAGGCACCGTTCCTGATCGTCAGCGTGCCCTGCTTGGCAAGGTTGCCAACAGTCAGATTGGCCTTGTTGGTGACGGTCGACGCATCGACTACCATCGTACCGGTGTAGGAGACTGTAAGCCCGTTGGTGATCGTGAGCACAGACCCCAATTTGACATTGACGCTGTTGTTTCCGCCGGAATCGTTCCCCGTGGCGGTCGAAAGAGATCCATTTATGGTCGCCGTCGTGCCGCAAAACTCAAGTTTGTTGCGGCTCGTGCGGGCACCCCATTCCGGAGCGACATTGCCGTTCACCGTTATGACGCCACCTGTTGTCACGAGGACGCCATTGTCACAATTCATGATATTCTTGTCGCCAAAAGTAATGGAGCCGATCGTCATCGAGGAAGCACCCCGCAGGTCGACGGTAGCCTGTCCGTTCTTGACAGCGAGCGACTTTACGACGGCGTCCGTGTCTTCGAGGTAGAGCGACGCCATCGTGGTGACGTTGGAAATCGCCGCAGAAATGACGTCGTTCGGCGGCACGCCCAGCGACCAGTTCGCGCCGTCCGTCCAATCGCCGGACGCCGTTGTCTTGAGAAAGTCAAGCGCAACGGGCTTTACGCTACCGCTCGGCGTTTCGGTCGTATATGTGTTGTTGTTATACTCGAACGTCGAAACGAACTTGAAGAGATAGGTCTTGCCCCACGCAGCCGCGGAGTTGGTGGCGACAAGCGTATCTCCCGCCTGCACGTTCTGCCACGTTCCGATCGCAGTCATGTTCTCCGCCGTCTCGCCGCTCCAGCACGTGACCGTTGTTGCGCCGATGCCAGTCTCCACGACGCCAACGGACGCCCAGACGCCGCCTTCGGACGGCCGCCCGCCCGTCGTCACGTCCCCAAAGACGACGTCGCCCTTAGTCTTGAAAGAATCAACCGGACTCGTCGCGGAATCGACACCCGAAGCCGCGACCGTCCACTGGTAGTAATACGTCGTCATCGGATCAAGCCCCGTAAGCGACTTGGTCACGGATCCCGCCTCTGAGATCGGATCAAGCGTAGCGCTATTCACAAGCGCATCCGCAGCCGTGCCCCAGGCGACCGACGGCGTCGCGGACGCAACGCCCTTCATGCCGACCGTCGCCGAAAGCTCGGCAGATGTGATCGTCAGGTTGGCAACCGACGCTCCAGCAACTGTAACATAGCTAGCTGAAACCGGCAGGACTTCGTTGAGTTCCGTCGCAATGCGAACCTCGTCAAACATGAGGGTACCTGTCGTCATGTACTGTCCCCCCAAGAAAAGCGAGAGGTCGTCGTCCGTGCTGTCGATGAGCGTGTAGGTCGATTTCGAAGATGCGGCGACCCACGGAAGATTGTCGGGATCCAGTCCGGCATCGGTAGTGCAATCGTAGGCGAAGGCGCAAATCTGCTCCGGACCGTCAGCGAGCGTGATCTCAGCGACAACAAGATATGTGTGTCCGGCGGTGACATCGCAAAGCGTGACACGCTTAGCCACTTCACCAGAAGCATTTCCCCTCACGGTAAACGCCATCTCGTACTTGTTGGCAGCCGTGTTCCGGTAGAACGAAAAATGCATGTAACGCGGGCAATCCATAATGGAACTCGTTCCAGAATAATTCGACGGAAGCGTCGCAATTCCAAGCGTGTATCCGTTCTTCCAAGACAGCCATGTGGTTTTTGTGTCGGGGCTAAGCTGTCCGAGCGCATTCGAATCTGCGTACATCAGTGCACGGAAATAGCGCTTCGCGCCAACCGACCCGTTGAGCGAAACAATATTGCGGTACTGGTTTCGGTAAAGATCGCTCTGAGCAACTCCGCTACCCGAATTCCAGTTAACCGCGGCAGATTCGCCACGAAGGCCGATTGCTCCGGCACCTTGAGCATCCATCTTCCCCGAAAAGGAAGAGGGGAATGAAAGTCCGCTTGTGCGAGAAACGAACACACCAGAGTTACTTTGCCATTTATTGTTCTTAAAACCAATCGACTGGGTATAAGTCTGCGTTTGGCTGTTGGCGAGCGACGTCTTGTCCGTAGTCGAGTAATATCCCGTTTCGCTCCCCGTCTTGAAACCTTCGTCGACGAGAATCTCCGCAAAGGCAGACGTTGCCACCGTCGATATTAAAAACACGCACAACGCGCTACTAACCCTTTTCACCATATTCATCATATGATATTTCCTTTTAGAACATAAAAAAACCTACAGCAAGCCCCCGCCTGCTGTTACACCTCAACCACACCTCTAATCGTCTTCTAATCATATAGGATGCTGGCACGAGCTTGCAAAACCATTGACACAGATTGCAATTGCTTATCGCACGATTATTAGCATTCCAGAGGAAAAATGCGCGGTAAAATCGGTTCGGGTGCCGTAGAATCCGTAGAAGTTGGTGGCGACGTTGTCGAGAAGTCCGCACTTGCCGTCGTACACGCGCTGCACAGGCACCAGATCGCGAACCAGAACGCCATCCTCCCAAATTTTACAGTAGTAGATTCGGATCGGGGGAAGATAGTCGACATTGGCGCTTCCGCCATTGGGATTGAGGGCGCCTAGATAAAGGGACTTGCTCGTCCCGGCCCATTTGGTCAAGTCGAACGGAGCCGTATCAACCACAGTTCCGTCAAACTCGAACCCTACGTTGCGGACATACTTCATGACATGTTTCGCCGTATTGTAGGGAATTCCAGCAACCGAATTGGTAAAGGTATTCCCATATCCAAGGAAGCAGCCGGTAGACGCAGGCCCGTAGGAAAACTGGAGCCGTCCGCCGCCGTCGCCATAGACGCCGAACACATATCTTTTATCTTCGAGAAGCTTGGTAAAGGAGAACTGAATTTCGATCTCTGTATTGGTGGTAGGAACATACTCCGTGTTGATCAACGCCGTCCGGTCCGTTTCAATGTAGGCCGCATTGCGGTAAGCCGTCACGTCGGGGCCGGCGGTGAAGCTACCAGTTCCGGCATTATTGTAGAAATCTCCTCTCACGGCATTGTAAAGGCAAACAGTCGTCCCGTTCGTAAGCGAGACCGGTATGAAATCACGCACAAGCTTACCCTGACTCCATATCTTGCAGGAATAGAGCCGGATAGATGAGAGGTATTTCGCTGCGCCACCGACATTGAGACCGAACAAATAGACCGGATGGTTCGTGTCGGTCGTGGAGAGCGAAGCGTCTGACAGATCCGCTTCCGCCAATGTCCGGCCGTCGAGCGAGAATACGCCGTTGCTGCAGACAATGGTGTGCGTTGTGTCGGTGTCGTAAGAGTTGAAGGGCACGCCGGCGACATGCTTGTTCCCGAACCCTATGAAGCAGTCTACGCCGACGGAGTACTGTAGGCGAACGTTCGTGTTATCGATTGTGTCGCTCTCGCCGAAGACATATTTGCGGTCGGTCCCCGTGGGGAGCGAGACGAACCGATACGTCACCTCGATGCGGACATTCTTGTTGGTCGGCGAAAACCAAGTGTCTATCCACTGCGTTCCGGAGGACTCGATGTATTCGACGAGCTTAGTGTATCTGGGCAGTGTCAGCGTTTCCGCGCCGACGGTTAATGTCGCAGACGCCAATACAACGGAGAAAACAACAGCCAGCAAGCGAAGACAGCTACCCCTGCCGCTTGGGAAACAACAATTTCTCGATGTTTTCATAACTGTATTCCTTTCATAACTGTATTCCACCAAAACAATAAGTTTACCCTTTCAGAGCTTGGCAGTATCATACCAAAATCCATGCCAAACGGCAACACCTGAAAGTATATAGTGCCCAACGCCTCTTCTACGTCAGCGGCGGTAGTACCGGACCCAGTCGATCTTCATCTCCATCGGGAACTTCGCGGCGGGGATCACCTTGCCGGACTTCTCGTCCTTCGTGTCTTCGTCCACGACCTTGTTGCCGTAGCCGCCGAGCGCGAGGTTCATGATGATGAACATGGGCTTGCGGAACGGATTCTGCCCGTCGGGCCAGTCGCTGCGCGAAAGGTTGATGTCGGCGTAGAGCCTGCCGTCGTAGAACATGTACATCCTGTCCTCGTACCAGTCGAGCGTGTACGTGTGGAATCCGTTCCACGGCTCCTCGCCAGGCTTCGCGGCGCGGAGTTCGCCGCCGCCCGTCACCTTGTGGTGCTCGTTCGCCTTGTAGTTCTTCTCGCCGGGGTTCGGTCCGCGGTCAGCGTTATGCAGGCACGCCGCGACGCGCGTCGGGTTGTTCCCCCAGATCTCGACGAGGTCGATCTCGCCGCACGCCGGCCAGTTGAGGTACTTCGGGTCGGACTTCGGCAGACGAAGATTGTCGCCGAGGAACCAGAGCGCCGGCCACGCGCCCCATCCGCCCGGCATCTGCGCGCGGAACTCGATGCGTCCGTAGTGGAACGTCCGCACCGACTGGATATCCGCCGAGGTGTACTTCGCAAACTCCTGCTGGCGGTACCAGCCGCCGAGGTGACGGTCCTTGTAGAGCGGATTCGCCCACTGCTCCTTCCGCGCAGTTATGGTGAGGACGCCGTCCTTCACACAGCAGTTCTCCACGCGATTGGAGGTGTAGTACTGCGGCTCCTGGTTGCGCAGGAACCCGACCTCGGGCTTCCAGTTCTTGGCGTCCGGCAGAACACCCTTCCCGTCGAACTCGTCGCTCCATTCGAGCTTCCAGCCCTCGGTCGAATACGTCCGCCTCGGGTCCTTCTTTGGATCCACAGCGTCCGTCGCCGCGGCAACCATAGTCAATCCGGCGGCAGCAATCGCCGCACCCATCATGCACCTCATCTTCATGCTTCCCTTCGTTATCAAAGCCGATTCATTCATTCGGCGGATCTGGAATTTTCCGCTTGTGCACTTACCTTAAGATGAACTGAAAACCGCCACCCTTCACGATAAGTTCACCGCCTGCGCCTTCTGCCGTGTCGACGAGATAGTCGCCGAGCGTCCCCTCGCCAATCGCGACAGTCGACCTCGCGGCGTATGTGCCGGGCGCGAGCCGCACGCCGTTGACCTTCGCCGACTTGACGGTGAGGGTGTGGCCTTCAAGGTCGAGGCTCGAGTTAGCATCCGCTATCTCGATGCTGGCAGCCTTCATATCGGCATTCACCGCGGCGCGTCCGTAGTCCCGCACGACGTACTTGACATGCTTGTAGTCAGCAATCGCATCGCCACCATAGCCGAGCGACACCATCTCAGTCGTGTTCGTGTTGCCGGCGAAGCGGTTGCCCTCGCGCATCGCGATGAGGATCGTGCCGCCCTTGTCGCCGTCGGCGGCGGTCTGCAGGTAGACCGTGCCGGCGGAGGCGTCTTCGGCGCCGCCCGGCGAGACGGCGCGGCCGGACGCCCGGATCTCGCCGGCGAAGTCCGCGAAGCCCGCCCCCGCGCCGGTGAGCTTCACCGCGATGCGGCCGCCCGGGCCGCGCTGCCAGGCGTAGGAGCCGCCGTCGGCGGTGATGGATCCCGACCCGGCGAGCCGGCCGGCTGTGAAGTCCAGCGATCCGCCCGCGCCGCCGGAGGCGTTGCCGCCGCCGTTGTGCGATTCGGGGAAGCCGTTCGCGTTGGCTGGTCCGTCGAGCGTGAGGGTGCCGGAGACGACAAGCTTCACGGCGCCGCCGCAGCGCCCCGCGGTCTGCCCGTCGGGGACGGGGACGGAGCATCCGGGGAGCCTCGGCGAGAAGATCGAGTCGTATCCTTCGTAGAACAGGGCGTCGGGCCGTCCCCAGCGCAGCGTGCGCCCGCCGTGCGAATGGAAGCCGAGCACGCCGTTGTGCGTGTCGCCGCGGTTCTTTCGGAAGCCGCAGTCCGTCGCGACGATGGCGCCGGTCGACTCGACCGTGAGATCGCCGTTGACTGTCATGTCGCAGGAGACGAACGCGGGGAGCGTCGTTTCCGATTCGACCCGCTCGTTGATCGGATGCACGCCGACCAGGCCGCCGTTCTTCACGGTGACGTCCGCGTGGAAGACGTAGTTGCTCCACGCGCAGAACATCCAGTTGCCCGCGATGGTCTGCGGGCCGGAGCCGATGTCGAGCGTGCCGCCCTCGTAGCGGATGCCGCCGACGGCGGACGCCGAGGCGACGACGCCCGTGCAGCTCGCGAGGCCGTTCGGCAGCGTGAGCGTCGTTCCGGCCGGGACGACGAGAAAGCCGAAGCGGCCGAACTCGACGGCGTCGAACGTCCAGTCGCCGTCCGTCGTGACGGACGCCGTTGCGTAGATCTGGTCCCAAGTGGGGCTGAGCGCATCGGTCGAGGAGCCGACGACGAGGAGACCGTTCGGGCGGGTTCGGTCCTGGAAGAAGACCGTCCCCGCGCCGCCGAAGCGCGTGGCGCGGCGGTTGGCGGAGTGCAGTCGCGCCGAGTCGGCCGTGATGGAGGCGAAGGTCGTGCGGTCGACGGGGTCGTCCGTGACGATCGCCACGCGCCCGCCCGTTCCCTTGTTGTTGCCGTCGCCGGATCCCGGTCCGTAGGCGGAGATCGTCCCCGTCCCGGAAACGGAGGAGGCATTGAGATAGACCGAACCCGCCGCTCCGCAGCAGCCCGTTCCTTCGCGGTCCGAATCGGCGCGGATGGTGCCGTCCACCACGACGGGGCCGGCCGACGTGACGTAGATCGCGCCGCCGCCCTTGCCGTTGTAGTAGCCTCCGTTGCCCTGCGTCTTGTCGGCGAGGCCGATGTGGATCGGCTCCTTCGGATCGCCGTAGCAGCGCTGCGCGGCCTGCGAGGCGCGCCCGCCGTGGGAGGCGTTGACCATCGTGCTGTTGTGCGTGACGCGATAGCCCTTGCCCTTGGCGTCGAGCAGGCCGCCCGCGCCGACCGTCAGGCTCCCCACGGCAAGCCGCAGGCGGTAGGTCTCGTTGGCGAGCAGGTCGCCGACCCAGTCCCAGGTCGCGGGATGGTTTTCGCTCATCGAGCGCGACAGCGGGTGCGTGATCGCGCCGCTCATGACCGCCATCGGCCCAGTCACGGTCAGGCAGGTGAAGTCGCCCTTGCCGGGAAAGAAGG
>ODAI011997520.1_pt1 | contig 11580 bp, 6 predicted proteins | sample 1539321 | NCBI WGS metagenome assembly ODAI01 (sample SAMN02144231, study PRJEB22623) | gut metagenome | biome: sheep rumen | host: Ovis aries | place: New Zealand
CTCACCACCATCCAACCCACACAAGAAAACTACGACTGACATCTCACTGATGCCAGTCGTAATCTCACTTTGTCAACATGTACTTGCCCGTATGCTTACGTCTCTGATATATATTTGTTATTGTTGATTCGGTGTGGTAGCGGGAGTGGGTCACGATCCCACGAATTTAGCCAGATTGGTTTACGACGCAAATTCAACCGCTGATCCCTTTACCGCCGAGATTCACAACCGCCGAAAAGTGAGACCTATATGTGAGGAACTAATGGTCGCAAATAAATCCGAAATCTGCGGCCGGGGACAAAGATAGACAAAAGTGACGAGAATACGAAATGACTATTTTCTCTTCTTATTCGTCGCATCCAATAACATCTTCAGCTCCGTATTCTCCTTCCACAGCATTTCAACTATCTCGGAGTTCTCGGCCACAACTTCAAGGCATCTTTCTTTGTTCCGCAGATCCTCGAAATACTTGGCGGCTGGGGCATCATTAACCAGGATCTCCCAGCTTTCACCCTCCGACTTCAATTTCACTCTGACGCAGGTTATGAGGTGGCGTTTCTTGGTAAAGGGGTCCACAATACCGCCGAACATAAACCCTGCATCACCGGAAAGAACATCTGCAATAGCCTTTTCATCCAGCCCCATTGCCAAAAGTTCCTGTTCTATCTTCGGCACATTTTTAACCCATGGAAGATAGCGCTCCAAAACGTTTAGCTTGGCGTTAGCTGCATTGAGTTGGGCTTGTAGTTCGGCTTTAGTTATCATAGAACCTTACCAGAGGATAATCTTTATTCTCTTTCAAATAGTATTTACTGGTTGAATGATAAAACCTCTTCAATGTATTTGGGGACATCTTCAAATGGAATATAGTAACCCTGGGCTCTTTCCGTCACATTAAGATTCTTATAAATCATGTCCCCATGCTTTAAGAGGTATCTCGCGTCTCCTGAATCTTCCAAAATCATTCTGGAGGAATTACCATCTGTAACATATAAAGCAACCCGTCCATTTATCTGCGATTTTATATTTGACGGCACGAGTGTGGCAGAAGGTCGTTGAGTGCATAATACCAAATGTATTCCTCGTTTACGTCCAATCTGTGCTATACGCTTTATCGGGGCAAAAAAGGCTTCTTTATCTTGTTTCGTTAACAATTCATCGGTCAAATCGGCAAACTCATCTATTATTACCACGATAGGCGCCATTTTATTGGCCGAAATCCTATTATACTCAAGTATATTAGGGACTCTTGCTTGAGTGAGGATGTCTGCCCGCCGCTCAAACTCTTGGATGACAGTTGTTCTTATTATTTCTGTTGCTTCTATTGCACTGTTTATCACCTTACCTCCGATTAAGTGGGGCAACTTATTATATGCAATAAAATCTTCGGACCCGGAAGACGAAAGCAGTATCTGTAATTCATCGGGAGTTCTGTGAGTTTTCAATAACGAAATAAGTAGCGAGTGCAAAAATACCGTTTTACCAGATCCCGTGCTGCCAGCAACCAGCATATGGGGCATCTCAGCAAGATTACAGAACAAGTCTTTCCCGTCCGGCGTTCTTCCAAGTGTGAAATACAGTTGTTCTGGTGACGTGACGACGGGTATTTTTTCAACAACAGAGTCGAAGAAAACGGTGTCACGTGTCTTCCGAGGTATATCAAGATTCAGCTTGTTAGAATTCAGAATAGGTTGTATAATAACACCGCTCCTCTCCATTTCTCGAGAGATGTCTTCAATGTGATTTAGGAGAGGTTTAAGTGGTTGTCCTCTTTTCAATGAAAAACGAACACGAATGATATTAGGCCCTATTATAGTCTGCTCGGCTTCGTCACAATAGTCCAAGTTGATATTATAAACAAAACAGGATCGCTTGAAACTATTGATATACTTCCTGATTTCTTCGTACTCTTCACCCGAATGAGGGTCTGAAACCACTGGTTCTTGAGGAATCTTTGGCGTCGGGGGAAGATTAGATGCGGTCTGATTCTCTGAGGCTTTAGTGCCCGGAGTTTCAGATACGATTCCTTCCTTAATGCCTGTTTGTTCTGCGCCAAGAACACTTTCAGAATTATCCTCTATGGACGAGGTCTGCTTCTCGAAAGGATTGGATATTGCTTCTATCGACTTGCAACCAAGTATTTCCTTTTGAATAGTATCTGTCCCTATTCGCGCATAACTCATCAGTATATCATCGATATGGGTGTTGCGGCAGATGGAAATAAACGAAGAACTGCTCGATTGAAGGTCCACGTAAATAACAATTCCTTTTATCTCAATCTCGATTTCGTTATTCTCGCCAAACGCCCTCTTTAGGATTTGGCTCCATTTCTTTTGCCACTTCCATGGATGATTTGCCCTAAAGCACTCTGATACAACATGGTACTTTAATGCCTCCTTTCTGGCCGCAGAAAAGATATTTAGTGGTTCATCACTCTTCCCAAAAATAGCGGATAAGAGTTTTGTTGTCATTGCAACCTGATCTGCTGCGTGACCTTGAATAATGACATCCTTTGTTGTAGGATCTACGAGGGTGCTAACTGGCTCGTTGGAATCAGAGGTCCAAGTTTTAACCTCAATTGGTTGTATCGTCAAGCGATCTTTGGATTCATCGTATGTTAAACCTATTAAATCAGCTCTCTCATTGGTTGTGTCCAGATTGCTCAGCCATAACCTGGCGTCATCATCATCAAGTGAAGCTATTAATGCCCCGGGATTAATCTTCGTATACCAGAATGCGGAGAATACCGTACCGAGAAGCCCCTTTTGCTTTATTGCGCTATCCATTCGGCTGGCGCCCACTTTTGGTATTGTAACAAGACCTTCAGATGAAATATGTCCAAACTCAGATAGGACATCAACGAGATTATTAGGGTCTGGATATAAATTATATTGCCTTAATAACTTGACATAACTCATAATCACCCGGGATTCTTCAGAAGCCCAAATGGACATTTTTCTTCTTCCGTAATCCTTTTCTCCTATAGGGAACGAATCTTTAGGTTGATACTCAGAAATGCTACGGTCTGATACCACTAACCACTGTGTTTGTCCTGTTGAGATTGTATTACTAACATGATTGACGCTATTATTATTCTTCAATGACGCGTGGGGGACATCGCTTGACGAAATCATATTAGCCCTACATAGAAGCATCTGATAGTCTCCAATCATTCCCGAATCCATATCAGAAGAAGGATAAATCTCTCCTCTCTTTGACATGTCATCAAACAGATAGTCATATGTGATAACAAGAGGACTAATATACAAACACTTATTGTTTTGAGCATGTCCAATAGAATACTCTAACTGATCAAAGAAGAATGCGATATGAACGGGGTACTCGTCGAGTATTTTGTTGATTTCTTCTTTACTTTCTTTAATGCTATGTGATGAAATCTGGAGATTGCCTTCGCTTATATAAACTAGTGTTTCCTCATCAGTTTCCGCATAGTCAATAATTGCGAAATCATTACCCTCCTTTTGGGCACGAGTATAGAAGAATGTTATACTAATCTTATTACAGTTACCTTCTTCAATTAAAGATGTCGCATCTTTAATCACTGAATTCACATCTGGTGCATCCGTAATTGCAATTCTGAGTTCCTCTTTGGTATAAGGCGCAAATTCAAGCCACCTAAGGATCGTTTCTCTAATGCACTCTATCCCATCACGCCCTAAATAACGATTCGTCTTATTTTCATAAGCGGGTAGCATTTCCACGTTCCCAGAATATGGCAATTCGATATTCTCCTGTCCAGAAATAAATTTATCGATTACCATAAAATTCAAGGTTTGTGGTAAAGAATGAAGAACTTTCTTCAACTCCTCAAAATCCCGTTCTTTGAATGTGCTTTTTTCTTCGTGTAAGTTTCGAAAGATTTCATAGTACTTCCAAAGATGGAGAGGATGTGTCGGCATTAACACAGACTTCCACTCGTCACTTGCTGTTTTTACATAGAGAACGTCTAAAGAAAGAATACATTTAATCAGGGTTGGTGTCCATTGAAGACTCTTTCCCCTCATTAGAGGTTCATTATTGCAAATACTGCTCAAAAACACCTGCCAAGAAGACACATATTCTTTTAGAACAGCATAATAAGACTCATCAGCTCCAAACAAAATCGTTGGGAAAAACATTAGTGCCTCAAGAGCGTCAGTCAACCTCTTTCTGGCTTCGCTCATTCTATTAAAGACAGATAGCATCGGTTTGTACCGATTATCGCTGCAAAGAAGTTCATCAAAACGATTAATAGTTTCGAGTATTGACGTGCCTTCGATTGACAGGGCGCAACTATTGTCGTTTGGATTAAAAAGATGAATGGAGTGATCATAATTTGAATATAATGCAGCTCTCAAAATGGTCTCCTTCGTCATTATCTTGCCGCCCCATGAAGATTCATTACAGAGCATCCCTATGATTTTCCTAAAATCGCCCCGCGTCACATCAAGTCTTAAAGGACGGTTATCAAATAATGCTCCACCACTCGCAATCGTTATAGGATTATCACCATTAGCTAAACAATCCTTAATGATATTAAAGAGTTCATTCAACTGAGATAACTCCTCCTTATCCTGATTCACAATGACAGCTGCTACCTTTTCCTCAAATTCGGCCATTTTGACATCTTTGGGCTTCTTTGGCTGGTTTGCTTGCCCTCCAGGTGTGCTTGGTTTGCTGGTAGGATCCTCGGGGAGCATTATTTCTTTTCGACCATTAAGCAGAATCTTAACCTTATCATACTCGAGACCTCGTAAATCATTTTTATTGGCCGAATCCACATATCTGCTTAACCGTAAAAAAGTATCAGTGATATCTGGAGCATTTCCATATTTCGAGAGCGTACGATAAATCGCTTGACGTGTAGAATCAGGCAAAATACCTAAGGTGTCAACTAATTCTCGGTTATCATCAAGTCTAACATTAATCTGATCTTTTTTACTTAAGATTTCGTGGTCACAAAGGTGATTTAACATCCAAAGGTTATCACCGCATTTTCCCCACTCTGATTCTGATGTATGAAGGAAATCATCAATATCTTCATACGAATACTGCGATGCATGGTTTATTAGATACTCTATTAACCTTCTTGCGGGTTCATTATTCTGCAATTGCTCTGCATATCTGCCAAGAAGTTCTTGCATTAAAGAGCGATTAGTAATAACATCAAACTCGGCGAGTGAATGTAATTTGTCCACCTCTCCATTGATAAAGACAACGATTCTTCCGGACTTTGTAGGGTCACTACGCCATAGAACAGCATCTTCTATTCGCGTCGATACTGTTATGCCTTCAACGTGCTCATCAGGCAGGGCATCATAGCCAACAATTGACACATACAAATCATCGATGCAAAATTCTTTGATGATCTCCATTGGCGAAATATGGCGAATGGCCTTTACAATAACGCCGAGTTTCACCCTCTTTAAGTGCTCAGTAAGCACTTCCTGCAATAATACTTGTTTCTTCATAACTTATCCCCTCCTAAATTAATCTGAAGAATACCATCTGCCATAGTTTCTGCAAAATTCATCGATCTCAATTTTTCGGCGAATTTCTCATAGTTGATTATTAACGAATCATCATCGGACGTGATGGGGCAGTCGGCTGCATTCAAACGCTCAACATCTAATTCATCTCCCCCAATAACAACACTCATTCTTCGATATAGATTCTCTTTTAGTTTGCTTCCTCTGAGTGTCTCTCCAGGCATAACACAACTTCGAATTATCACTTCAAGCATATCGACCTTCGGTTTGAAACGAGAAGGAAGAGACCTTGTTCCTTGAACGAGTATGCCCGAATGAATACCAAAGAGTTTCATATATGTAGTAGGGCTCACTTTGCCATCCCGTTCAAGCATATTAAAAATAGTAGAGGCTACCTCATTAATAACGTCATTCTCTGCCATAGAAGAGCATTTATCCTTTGCTAGTGACCATATAATATCTAACTCTTCATTATTCTTATTTGTTCGCCCTTTTTCAATTTGAGGTGTTCCCTCGTTAAGCAATGACTCTTTATCCCATCCTTCTTTTTTGAGAATCTGGGAATAAGCCCATTTGTAGAATCGTGACAAGGAACGATGTATCTGCATGAAGGATAAACTGGACATCCGTGCTTGTCCCGTTGTCCCACCTTCAGAGAAATCAAGCAAAAAAAGTTTCTCTGATGAACCGCAGTAAATATGCTCAACGTTTGCCATAAATCGGAAAAGATGGAACATTGAAAACAAATTAAACTGCCGTAATACATTAAGCTTGTTCTCTTGAAGTTTTAGGTGTTCCAATAAACACAGTCCAGATTCCCTAAGACTACTCAGGAAGATCTTGGCGTTGGGGAAAGATTCGAGCCTCTCGGATTCAAAGCAAAGCGGCAGATCGCCTTTCATCAAATAGTTTCTTCTTTCCTCCAGAGATGTGTCGGATAACACAGGTGAAAATAGTAAACTAATCGAGTCTTTATGGTCTTGAAGAATCTTCTTTATAAAGTCCGTAAGTTCCGGACATGATATAGCGATAAGAGTACCAATAAATTCACCGGCGTCTTCATACATGCTTTTTCCAGAGATGAACGAGTCTGAGCCAGATGTATAAGACACCATATTAGTATCTGTTCCGGAGAAAACGGCCTTGTCAGCATTCAAAATTTGTTGAAGGAACAGGCGAAATGTGTGTAAACCCGATTCAGACACATCATCATTAATTCTATTGCTCTCCTTTAACCAATTAAGGATTGATGATGTGTCTCTACCAATTGCGGTTTGTCCCTTAGCATCATAAACATACGATAATTTCTGAATATTCGTAACGTCAGATACGTACCCACAAATAACTCGAGATGAACCACTATATATATGAACCGGAACGACACGTCCTCCGGGGAGTCTATACCCCATATATGTGTCGTCTACTAAAGACCGGATATTCTTAAGAATCAATTCTGACATAAGTTCTTGTTTGTTACTTGATTGAAATATACTTATTCTCGTCAGTATCAATCAATACCGTTACTTCCTTATTGCTCTGAAGGTCAGAGATAATGACCTCCTTTTCTTCATCATCTTCTTCGGAGCCAGAGCGAAGCAAATCCATGAAACGCCAAATCCTTTTAACCTCTTCAGACTCCAGTAACAAACTTGGTAATCCACGTTCGTTGCATAGAAGCATGTGATAAATATCAAAGTCAACCTTTATACCAATGGTGGGATTGTCCTTTAGGCACATTCTTACATAAGGCGCTTCATAAGAGATGCCTTTGCTCATCTCTGTTAACAAGTGAGGCGTTTTAATTTCAAAACGACTTCTTGGAATAGTGCCCGTAGAAATGAGCATTCTTCTGGGTTTATGATTGAATCGATGACTAGACCATACACGTAAGGACTTTTGTCCTTCTGAACTTCCGAACAGAGAGTTGAGTTTCTGAACGATGTCCTTCAATTTATCCTTATCATCCTTCTTTAAGAAGTCCTGATATAAGGACACGTCATCTGATGCAATCTTCAAAATGTCATCCCCAAATTTATTGAAGAAATAGAATTGTCTTTTTCTTAGTCTGAATTGTCCTTCATTGCTTGGAAGAAGAGCTTCTCTAGAGATAACGCTCTCATCAACCCAACTATCTTCAGGGATAGTAGCAGATAATAGTCTTTCATCCCAAATAGGGTGAGATACCAGAGATGGGTCAAAAGATGCCCGGATAGCATTGAATATTTTCCCTTCGCCACTAAACACCAAATTTGCAATCTCGTACTCTTCCCCACCTGCCGAAGTTTGGAAGTCGCGACATTTCTTGCCTTCAAACAATAAGAATGAAGATAAAGATTGCAGGTCTCGTAATGTTGCATGGAAACCGGTTAAAGAAGAACGCCGAAGAATGCTATATAATCTCTCTTGGAATAAAGGATATCTTATCATTATCCTGTTCCGAAGCACTGGACAACTTTCATGGAGCACACAAGATTGACAACCCGTAAAGAAATCATCAGATGTCATGCGTTCGAGCACGTTTCTAATTATTTCTCTTGAAAGCACATCCCTTTTACTAAGATCATATACATATACCTGGGAGTGTGGCCCCTTATCTAATGAGAACGTGATTGCTTGCGCCATTTGTTCTCTAGCTGATTGGATAAAAGCATCAGTCCTGCTTTCGGCTAAAGAATGCAATAATGCTGCATTGATTGCTAACACAAAAGGTCGATTTTCTTCCCTGGCCTTTTTCCATTCAAGGTATAGTTCGTCTTCCGATTTTGTGCTCGCATCAAGTTCAACCACCGGATTAATCGACAAATCATGAATTTTGGGAAGAAGCATGCGAATGATGTGTGTTTTTCCATCACCGGGATTACCTGTGAGGACGACATCGTTTCCACCTTTTAAATTCTCAATAATTGTATCATCAAGATTGGTTTGTATGTGGATATACTTAAGATACTTCTCATCTAAGAAATCGGCAAAAGCACTATTTCCGCGATAGAAATTCCGGATGAAAGATAGGGAATCGCTAGGATTCAAATCATCATTTACACTAGAGCTAGGTTCCACCATATCCTGTCGTGAGTTAATGGGTTCATTCTTCAATTCGTTACTTATAAGAAACTCGGTTTTATTAAACCCGGAAATGCGTTCAAAAATAGGGTCATAGTTCAACCGGCTTTTAAGCCATCGTTCCTCCCAAAAACGAATAATTGCTTTTGTTTTTTTGCTGATTTCGTCTTTTGTGAAATAGAAAACCGGGGAAGTCTCGTCCCCCATTAGATATTCTTTAGAATTCTTGGCGGTAAAAGCAGCATATACAATTCTAGACATCGCGTGCTTTGAGAATTCTGTTGATTCTCTTTCATTTGTCTCTAGCAATTCCGAAATCGCTTTCTTGAGCAATCTCATTTTGGGGCTAGCGCCTTCGCCAAAAACATGATTGATTTTTGAATAGCCATCTTGGCTAATTGCTTCATTTAGTCTAGCTGTAGTTTCCTTGCTAATATGCAATGTCCCGAATCCAAATGTTTTACCTATCTCCTTCCATACTATGTCAAAATCTGAATCAATAGCACAACCTGGGATTCTTAACCTATTATACTGGCTTGAACCTACAGAGTATAGGGATGTGGTCCCAATATAAACCAGGTCACAAGGTTTATAAACCTCTTTCCCTTTAAGCTTACTTGCAATTTCGCTAGGTTGATTCTTGTATCTTTTCTTATAATCCGAAATTACCTGAGGTGATGTTGCCAATAATGCTACTAATTTGCCTCCCAGAACCTCGTTGTATGGCGGAACAGCACCGCAAACGTTTAATTCAAGCATACTGGATCCAATATGCTTATTCTTTTGTACGAGAAGAGCTGTTCGTATTGTAGAAGCACCTAGTGGTGTCTCTATGAATTTACGCCAAGACAATGAAAAATCTGAAGATAATAATACCTCACTAAGAGATATTTTCGCAGATAGTAGTTTGGCTAATTGTTCTGAACGCTTTCTTTTAAACAGAGCATCCGAAGATACGCTCTCAAGACTTCCGATCTGGTCAACACTATTATCTTCAGATTGTTCTGCGAAATCTCTAAGGTTATTAAGTCTTTCTTCTTCAGATTCCAACGCAATCTGTTGAAGTTTACTTATTAATGCTGTTGTTGGGTGCTCAATTTCTTTTTTTGTACAGAACTCTGTAAACTTGATGGAGTGAATACCTTCATTAATTAACGAATCAAGTTTTTGGAAACATTCTTTAGCATAATCATTTGAGTTTGCTCTTCGAATCGTATCCATATAACTCTCGGTCTCCCAACCAATGTACTGATCTCTACATGTAATCTGAAGAGCACAGTTTTCTAATGAGGCTATTCCCATAATGGCGTGATTCGGATCACAAGCATCGCGTACTAGATACTGAAGTGTCCTACCGGGCGTTGTTTCATATGGCGTTGACCATGAGTAACGGAAATATCTCCAAATGTCCGCTATTCGGAATCCAGTAAAGGAGTCTTTTTCACCCTCTGTTACAAGTTGAAGATATGGTGAAACTGCACGCTTTATTCTACCTTCTTTCATGTTTTTTAAGCGTTGAGCAAGACTATTCCCATCTGCAATTAAGTCAGAGATAGTATGTCCTAACGCATTTGTCTCCTCCATTCTCTTGATAAAATCCGCACCATATGCAATTCGCTCTAACCTGCTTTCTAACATCCACGATCGCATATACTTTTTTTTGTCAGAAAGAGATCGATTTGTTCCTGATAGATTATCAACATCAGGGAGAGACATCTCAAGAGAACCATCAATATAGTTTCCTCTCCAAGAGGCTCTCGTAAGATCACGAAAGAGCATCCATACAGCCCTATATTTTTTGCGTTGAGAGAGATTCACGCGACATTCCTTTTCAACCCAATACAGTTCTTTCTCAACAAGAGCCTCAATTTCATCCTGAGTCGTGGCTGAATTTATATGGCTTGCGACAGAATGGAAACGCGCACGGAACTCACCCTCGAGTCTGGGTCTAAATGGTATAGTATTATTCACCCTTAAATAGTTGTTTAAAATGCTTGTTTGACAAGATCTATCATTCGTGCCGAATGAGATCATTTAAATCGACTTCTAATAATTGAGCTATTCGAAGAAACATGTCAATTGATGGCTGAGAATTATTAGTACACCATTTACTAATGGTCGCAGGATCCTTTCCAAGTTGCTCTGCTAACCATTTGTTTGTGCGCTTATGCTCAACCAACGCGACCTTGATGCGGTTCAAGTCCTTGTTGTTCATGAAGTATGTTCGGTTTTGCTTACAAGACGTAAATATAGTAAATAATTGAAAATTATTCAATTTTTTTACGATTATTACAATTTTGGACCGGTTTGTAAACCTCTGTTTCCTTATGTATAGAGATTTATTATATCGACCTGTAAAAGCTCCCTGACCCGGCCTGAGGAAGGTCCCGGATTATGTCAAAGCCGATACCCCCGAACCTGTCTACTTATGCTAGACATCCGGTAAGGCTGTATCACTGGTCGAAGAAGTTAACCCTTGCTGTTAGAGAGGGCCTGCTATGAGAGCAAGGCCGGCAGCGAGGGCTTTGTTTCCTTATTCTTGATAGGAGAGATACCATTTTGGTTGCCATTCTGCTTGCTATTCCGCCGCGTCTGGCGGATAATCCCTGGAACCATTACTCTCCGCTATAGCCCATGCCTTTAAGGTAATGGGCTTTTCTTTTCTGACCTCTTTCGCAAGCTTTATTCCCTTAATAATAGATAACCTATTTATAATTAATCTAATAACATTTAAATCACAATTATCATGGAAAAATTTGGAAAAGTACTGGCAATCTTAGTAAACAGCCTATTGGGAGTCTCGTTGATTATCGAGCTCGCGGACCGGCTGAGAGCCAGAAACAACACAACAGAGCAAGTCGCCGCTGACGCCACAATAGAAGAAGAGTAATCCTGATATATAAACAAAAAAACCACCACATAGGGCAGTCTCTGATATATATTTGTTATTGTTGATTCGGTGTGGTAGCGGGAGTGGGTCACCTGCCCGCAAACACCACCATCTCTATTTACCCTATCAAATACCCTTTAC
>ODAI010500352.1_pt1 | contig 11578 bp, 8 predicted proteins | sample 1539321 | NCBI WGS metagenome assembly ODAI01 (sample SAMN02144231, study PRJEB22623) | gut metagenome | biome: sheep rumen | host: Ovis aries | place: New Zealand
CAGGCCAACTGTTTCCTGGACGACGAGATATTCATCCTGGAGACTTCGCTGATGAAACTGTCTTCGCCGATGGTGTTGGCCGACAAGGATATCTCGCGAATAGTACGTCGTTTCGATGCACGTTTCGTCGAGGTGAATCCGATATATACGATAGTAGAGAAGACAGGAATTACCGAGGACGTGCTGGAACTGTTCCGCCAGCTGGATCAGATAGGATGCGTGCTGCAGTTCGTGCGTACGGGCCGTATAGCGGTGACCAAGTCCAGCGTGGAGCGTCTGGACCAGTATATCGCAAGGCGGGAGGAAGAGTCGCATTTTGTATAGAAACGGGGGAGCTGTGGAGAAGATAGACAGTCATAATATATATGTAGAGCCGTTTCATGTCGATTTCACCGGACACATCTTCATGGGTGTGCTGGGAAACCACTTGCTGAATGCTGCCGGTAACCATTCGCAAAGGCGAGGGTGGGGGATAGGTGCGCTGAACGAGACCAGGCATACCTGGGTGCTGAGCCGCTTGTCTGTCGAGATGACGCGTATGCCAGAGCAGTATCAGCATTGCACGATAAAGACGTGGGTCGAGAGTGTGATGCGGCTGTTTACTAACCGAAACTTTGCAATACTGGACGCTGACGGACAGCCGATGGGGTATGCACGCAGCGTGTGGGCTATGATTGACGTGGATACGAGGCGTCCATGCGACTTGATGTCGCTGTATGACGGTGATATCCTGAGATACGTGGTGGACGAGGCGGATAATGTGTGCCCGATAGAAGGACACGGGCGCTTCCGCTTTCATGATGCCAGGCTCGTGCGTACGCTGGATACCTATTACAGCGACGTGGACATCAACGGTCACGTAAACAGCATCAAGTACATAGAGCATATCCTGGACTTGTTCCCGCAAGAGGATTTCACGCGCGGCATAAGACGCTTTGAGATAGCATATAAGGCTGAGAGCTACATGGGCGACCGTCTTACCTTCTACATACAGAGGAACGATGCCGACGGAAGCAATGACGTAGAGGTCCGCAAGAACGTGACGGAGGGCAGTGCAGGCGACGTCGTGTGCCAGGCCCGTGTGATATTCAACGGGTAGCGGAACTGCCAGAGGACAGACAATGTTTAAATAAAAAGGAATAATCAACCAAAAACAAAATCAAGAAATGGCAAAGATGAATTTTGGTGGCGTTATCGAGGAGGTAATGACACGTGAGGAATTTCCGTTGGAAAAGGCTCGTGAGATTCTGAAGGATGAACTGATTGCCGTAATCGGCTATGGTGTTCAGGGGCCTGGACAGGCCTGCAACCTGCGTGACAACGGATTTAACGTAATCGTAGGCCAGCGTCAGGGCAAGACCTTCGAGAAGGCTGTTGCAGACGGCTGGGTTCCTGGTGAGACGTTGTTCTCTATCGAAGAGGCTGCAGACAAGGCAAGCATAGTGATGTGCCTGCTGAGCGATGCTGCGGTAATGAGTGTGTGGCCGACATTGCAGAAATATCTGACGCCAGGCAAGGCTCTGTATTTCAGCCATGGTTTTGCCATAACGTGGAGTGACCGCACGGGATGTGTTCCTTCGAAAGACATCGATGTCATCATGGTTGCACCAAAGGGTAGCGGCACATCGTTGCGTACCATGTTCCTGGAGGGCCGTGGCCTGAACAGCTCGTATGCTGTATACAACGATGCCACAGGCCGCGCTTTGGATCGTACGTTGGCGCTGGGTATCGGTATCGGTTCCGGCTATTTGTTCGAGACGACGTTCCAGCGCGAGGCCATAAGTGACCTGACGGGTGAGCGTGGCTCTCTGATGGGTGCAATACAGGGTCTGTTGTCGGCGCAGTATGAGGTCCTGCGCGAGAATGGCCATACGCCTTCTGAGGCATTTAACGAGACTGTCGAGGAGCTGACTCAGTCGCTGATGCCTCTGTTCGCGCAAAAGGGCATGGACTGGATGTATGCAAACTGCTCTACGACGGCTCAGCGCGGTGCCTTGGACTGGATGGGTCCTTTCCACGATGCGTGCAAGCCTGTCCTTGAGAAGCTGTATGCTTCGGTAAAGTCAGGCAACGAGGCTCAGATTTCAATCGATGCAAACTCGAAGCCTGACTATCGTGAAGGTCTTGAGAAGGAACTTGCCGCACTGCGTGACAGTGAGATGTGGCGCACGGCAGAGACCGTTCGACAACTGCGTCCCGAGAACAACTGACGAACACGGACTTACCTCCTCGTTATGTAGCGGGGAGAATATGAAAAAGCCCGACCGCTGTGACGGCCGGGCTTTTAGTATGTGACTGTCTCCGTTATGTAGCGTGGAGGATATGAAAAAGCCCGACCGCTGTGACGGCCAGGCTTTAGTATGTGACTGTCTCACCGCGGACGGTGAGTGGCGATGTGCTTAGTAGAACAGGTAGCGGTTGTCCTTTACATTGGCTTTCCTAAGCAGGTCCTGAATCAGGATTCCGCTCTGGAAGATGTTGTAGGTAGCCATCTGCTCGAGCTGGGCCTCCTCGTCCTTCTTGTTGAACTTGGCGTCCTTCTTCTTGTTCACGGCCAGTACCTGATATGCGTATACTGCTGCATTGCCCTTGACTCCTGACCTGAACTCTCCTTGCTTCCGTGCTGTAATGCTGCCTGTGAGGGCTGGTTCTGGAGCGGAGAACTTGTTTACGTATGCTGTCTGTGCGAATGTTACGTTGCGCAGCGTGTCGGATACGGCTCCGGCAATCTTGCCTGCAGAGGCCAGATCCTTGACTCCGTTCATCTTCTCCATAATCTTCTCTGCCTTCTTGTCACGCATCACGGCATCGGTAAGGTATTGCTTGACGCGCTCGTCATCCCATGGGTAGTAGCCTTTCTTGGTGATGTTGGTGAGAATGACGCACAGGAGGTTGTCGTTGTTGCCACACTCGTACAGCGGACTGACGTCGCCAACCTTGGTGTCGTCCTTGAATATCCAGCGCAGAGCCTCGCGTGTGCTGCCGACGTCGGCAACCTTGTATGTCGTAGAGGCTACAATCTCTTTCTCTACCATATAGCCGGCCTTCAGGGCTCCTGCCTCGATGTCGGCAGCATTCTTGCCTGCCAGGAATGAGGAGAAATCGTTGAAAGCCTTGTTGTATGTGTCCTTTGAGAAACTGCGTGGGGTCTTGATGACGGCAACGTCATACTTGGTCTCGAAGTTCCTGTTGTCACAAATCCTGACAATGCGTATAGGCTGGCCTTCCTGTGCAATCTTGTGTACGGAACCGACGGCAGCCGTAGTGATTGTCTGATACAGATTCTTGATATTGTCATCCATCTGGCGGCCTTCGTACTCTGCAGACGTAACCCATATCTTTGGACTTGTGTTGCCGTACTTGACAGCAATGGAGTCTATTACCGCACCGCCGTTGAGTGCCGTCAGTATTGAGTCAGCACTCTTCTCTGCCGCTGCCCGGTCATTGCCTGGAACGACGATCTGCTGGATCTCCACGCTGTCGGGACGGCTTACCTTTGAGATAAGGCGCACGATGTTGAGAGTGTTGTCTGCCGCATAGTAGTACGGTCCCTTTTGTGTACCTTCGGAGATGCTGTCCAGTTCTGCAGCAATGTCAGTAGGCAGTGCGCGCTTGCTGACAGGCAGTGCCGAGTATGGAACGGTGCTCTTTGAGTCGCGTACGACTATTGCCGGGGAAACACCTTCGGCCAGTTGTGCGGCATATCCGTCCATCTCGCCCTCCAGGGCCTTGATGTCTTCCTTGCTGGCCTTCACACCAACGCTGATGTACTTGATCTCGCGCAGTTCCTGTGGGTTTACGAACAGTTCCTTCAGCTCGTCATACTTGGCCTTCAGCTCATCGTCGCTGACCTTGATGTCAGAATCCTTGACGCTTGTATACGGAACGGCTGCCAGAACGACATCATACGAAGAGGTGCGTGCCTCGAAGTTCTTCTTGGCGATAATCTGGTTGCTGATCATGCTTGACGCAAGCAGCGTGGAGTATTTCTCCGACAGCAGATCGAGACGGATGTTCTTCTCGATGAACTTCCAGTACTTGTAGATGGTTGCAAACTGTTCCTTCTGTTCTGTAGGAATATCTGCATTGTTCATAATCTCGCTATATTGAGACAGGAACTGCTTGAGCTGTGCGTAGTCGAACTGCCCCTTGTCGTTCACGAAGATTGTCTGTGCAAGCCGCTGGTGATTACCGGACTGAACTATCTGCTGGAGTTCCTTGTCCGTAACCTGAAGTCCAAGCTTCTCGGCTTCGTGTGCTATGACCTGATTCTGGACGTATGTGTTCCATACCTGTTCACGAACCTGGTGCATCTGCTCGTCCGAGAGGTTAGCCATAGCCGGATTGGTGACCTTAAGCACTTGCTGGTACTCGTCTACCAGGTCGTTGAATTCCTGTAGGCTGATGTTGTTGCCATAGATGCTTCCTATACGCTGGCGTGACTCTGTCTCACGGTATGAGATAACGCGTACCAGTTCTTCGGCAATAAAGGCAAACAGGGCAATACCTACGAATGCAATGATGAGTTTGCTCCAATTACGTACTTTCTGTAAAGCTGCCATAGATTTATTGTTTTATTTGTTATTTCCGGGTGTCTGTGCCTGTGCATGATGCACAATCAGCGTACAAAGATAAGAAAAAATAGTAAATATACCTTATCTATTAAGGTAAAATGTGGCTCAATGGCTTGTTTTTTCGGTCAGGAGCACTTCTTCTATCTTGGTAGCCGTCATCTTCGTAACCTTGACCGTCCACTTGCCAAGGTCTATTACCTCGTTAAGTTTCGGGAAGCTTTGGTATTCGTGCAGGATGAATCCGCCTACGGTCAGGTATTCGTCGCTCTCTGGCAAATCAAGGTCGAGGAGCTCGTTGGCTTTCTCGATTTCAATCCGGGCGGACAGATGGCATTCTCCCGTCGGAAGACGGCGTGCAATGTAGTTCGTGGTGTCGTGCTCGTCCTGGATGTCGCCGAAGATCTCCTCGACAAGGTCTTCGAGGGTGACGATTCCACTGGTACCTCCAAATTCGTCAACGACTACGGCCAGGGACTTCTTCTCGCTCATAAACGTGGAAAGCAGCTTCTGTGCCGTCATGGTCTCAGGGACAATAGGAACCTGTCGTATGCAGCGTGTCCAGTCGTCTCCGGGCTTAAGGCGAAACATTTCGCTGGAATGCAGGAAACCGACTATGTCGTCAATGTCTTCGCGGTAGATTATCAGCTTGGAGATGCCGCTGTCGGTAAACTGGCTTTGTAACTCCGGCAGTTTGGCGTCCATGCCTACGGCGACTATCTCAGTGCGCGGAACTATGCATTCACGGACCTTGATGTCGCGGAAGGCCAGTGCATTCTGGAACATCTTGACTTCTTCCTCTATGTCGTCCTCGTCCTGAACGTTGTCTATGTTGCTCTGTATAAGGTGATCGAGGTCTGCCTTGCCGAAATTGGCAGGTCTGGCATCATTCCTGACACGTGTGCCCATAAGGAAGAGCATTGCGGACGACAGGCCGCTGGTAAGCCTGCTTACAGGCCACAGGACGATGTAGAACAAAAGTGCAGGCACAGCGCATATCCGCAGCATCCTGTTAGGGTTGATCCTGAACAGGGTCTTGGGAAGGAACTCGCCAACGAACAGTACTATTCCTGTGCCTATCAGCGTCTGGGATACCAGTCCACGTACGATATGTGCCATAAGGATGCCATATACGACCAATGCTATGTTGTTGCCTACCAGCAGTGTAGACAGGAAGTTGCTTTGGTGACGGTAGAAGATGTCTATTATCCTGGATGTGAAGTTGCGCTCCTCACGCTCCATCTCGAAAAGCATCTTGTTGCTGGAGACGAATGCTATCTCCAAGCCTGAGAAAAATGCCGAGAGCAGCAGAGCCGTAACAATGCCTCCGGCTAATGTATGGTCAAACGTTGGTGTCATCTGTTGTTCATTATTTTCTGTTTTCCCGGATCCGGAGGCAGCAGCCGTGACCTCTGTTCCTGTGTCGCAGAGTCTTCTGTTTCCTGTATAGCCTCCTCGCCGGTGCCGTCGGCATCCGATGCCGGGAAATCACCTACCGAGTTTTTTACGTTATATCGTGTCATGTCTTCGTTGCTGCGGAATTCCGTTCCGTGCAGCGTCCGGCCAGGCGTTATAATTTCCATTGGACAATGGTTCCATATCTCATGTTCCATAAGGTCCCAGTACAGCATGTCGGTGTTGAACACAGTCCCCTCGATGTTGCGTACACGCACGCGCCCTCGCAGTTCCCACAGCCTCTGCTCGTGCAGGTATGCCGTGTCTGCCTGGACGTAGAGGTCTACGTGGAATTTGTCGTCGAGTCGCAGCATCAGCAGTCCTTTGCAAAATTTCCACGTCGGTTGCTTGCCGTCGTTCATGTAGATGTCCCACTCTTCCGCTACCATGTGGTAGCGTATGCGTCCTGAGTCGGATACCAGCGTACTGATACCGATGGAGTGCATGAAGGGTAGTGAGTCTTTGTCATCCACGGCCTCGGCCGTATGCTCCACACGATGCGTGCATGACCATGGGATGACGGTTGTGCATAGTAAGGCCAATGCCATAGCCAGATGGCTAAATATGGTAATGTGACTGGTGCGTCTAAAACTGTCGGGGTCCATCTACAGGAGTCTCGGTTTACTGAATCTTGTACTTCATGAACCAGCGTTCGTTGAATGTAACGCCCAGATTGATAACAAAATAGTTCTCCGTGACCAGAGACTTGTCGGCAGGAGCCCTGCGTAGCCACTGCATGCCTACGTTTATGACCGGGAATAACCCTATGCGGTGATTTATCACATTGTTTATGGGAAATCCTGCTCCGATACTGAGCGTCGTCTCGCTGGGTCCTTTCCCGGTTTCCTTGTCAGCAAAGGCAAGGTGGGGCGTGGCATAAGACAGTCCCATGCGATACTTGACGCGATTGAGATATCCGTGCAGTGCCGTAGGATTGGGAGTCCATTCGACGCCGGCCCTTATCTGACTGTTGTTCCTGTACGAGCCTTTCAGGCTATGGTATGTCACTCCCTCGGTGGTCGCAATCATGGTCGGGATCCGGCAGTTGCCCCATCCAGTGTATGTGTAGTCGGCGGAAACCAGCAGGTTGTTCTTGTGCTGCCATCCCAAGCCTCCGGAATACTTCATCGGAAGGTCAAAGGCATCCTTGTCAATGTTTACGGTAAGCGTATCTCCGCTATCCATAAAGCGTAGCAACATGCCGTCGCCTCCATACTTGTGCCCCAGAGCGACTGTCGCACCGATGGTCAGCCAGTCCTTGCGTGAGAGCCGGAGGGCATATTGCGCACCGAAGTCCAGTTGATATGTGGTTATGCTGGCATTTTCGATATAGTTGAAGCCGTTGCTGTTTGAAATGGTGAATCCGTGCATCAAGATGTGTGTATAGCCTCCCCACAGAATGTTTACATGCATGCCAAGGCTCAGACCGGAAAACGGTCTCCATCCTATGCCTGCAAATGCTTTGCGCAGTCCTCCCGAACCTCTGTGTTCCGAACTGCTCTTGACAATTTCTCCGGTGATATTGTCCCGGTATACGTTTCCGTCTGTCGAGGTAAAATCATACCCTATGGAAGAGTAAGGCTTGAATCCGAAGGAGAGGCCAAGGTGCCTGCGCAGACGGAAGCCTGCAATAATATAGTCGAAACTGGCATTGCGAATATTCTTGCTGGACGTCTGGTTGCTCATGCGCCCGAAACTGCCGCTCATGCCCACGTCAAGGATGAACGAAAGGGAGTCTATGTAAGCGTACGATGCAGGGTTCATGGTGTTCAGCCTGTTTCCTGATGGCAGGGCAACGCCTACACCGCCCATTGCACGGTTCCAGCCCTGAGACTCGTCGTTGAGGAGTCCCATGCCTACCTGTGAGTACGAAGAGTTGCTCCCGCCGGACTGTGCCAGCGCCTGTACGACATTGAGAAACAGGAATATAGAGGCCGCAGCCATGACGGCGGCCGTTCTCTGTATATATACCTTGTGTGCCAATTTACCAGACATAATATTATTGCGTATGCAAAGTTACGATATTTGTCGTAATTTGCAAGAATACATATCATTGAAATCTGTTGCAATACCTTATATTATATATATTTTTAACAGGTGAGTACGTTTTTACCGTCTTTTTTGCTACCTTTGCGCCCGATGAGGAGTATATTATTCTTTTTGCTGATGTCCGCCGGCGTGCTTCTTGCTGCTGCACAAGGCCGGCCAAGGACAGAGGTCAGCGTCATTACATGCAGTCCCGGAGACGAAGTATACTCCCTCTATGGACACACGGCAATACGCCTCAGGAATGACTCTTGCGGTATGGACATAGCCGTCAACTATGGAGTCTTTGACTTCAACACGGACAATTTTATGTGGAAGTTCGTGCTGGGTGAGACAGACTATATATGCATGGCAGTCCCCTGGGATGTATTCATTGCAGAGTATAGGCACAGAGGCAGTTCGGTAAAGGCGCAGGTGCTGAACCTGAGTCAGGAGGAGACGGACTCGCTCGTCAGCTATCTGCAATGGAACCTGAAGCCAGGGAACCGTGTATACCGCTACAATTACCTGACGGACAACTGTACGCTGCGAGTGATGCATTGCGTGGAGCGTTCCGTCAAGGGGCGTATCGTATATTCGTTGGATTCGCGCCGGCAGACATACCGCGATATAATACACCAGTATACACAGGGCTCGCCGTGGGCCGAGGCCGGTAATGACATACTGCTTGGCAGCGATGTGGACACAATCCTTTCTCCGCGTGCCAAGTGCTTTATCCCCGACTATTACTCTGAGGCTCTTGACGGCGCCATGATACGTGACATGGTCGCAGACACGCGTCCTATGATCCGCCGTACCGAGATGTTGCTGGAGCCGGTAGGACATCAGGCAGACGTCCGGGAAGAACGGGACGGACTCCCTGTCTCGCCGGCAGCTGCAGGCTGGGCATTGTTTGCCGTGCTGGCGCTGACGGCACTGCTCGAGTACAGGACAGGATACATGTTGTGGCCTTTGGATTTCGTCATGCTCACGTTGCATGGGGCTGCAGGCACTGTACTTATGTTCGTGTTCCTTTTCTCGGAGCATCCTACGCTGGATACCAACTGGCAGGTGTGGCTGCTGAATCCTCTGCCGCTGATAGCAATGCCGTTCGTCGTAAAGGCAGCATGGAGGCGCGAGTGTTGTCTGTGGCATTACGCCTTAGGTGCCATGACGGTGTCATTCCTGCTCTTCTCACCATGGATGCCACAGCGCTTCAGCATGATAACGATACCTCTGGCCCTGGCCCTGGCTACGAGGCCAGTTTCATATATGATACACTACAGCCGTAATGAACAATAGATACCATACATACAGGCTCCTGGCCACCGTAGCCATGCTGACGGCCTTGTGTGGCGCCGAGGCCCAGACAGCCCCCGAGCTGCCGCGTGTGGTCGTGAACATAATGATTGACCAGTTGCGTACGGACTACATGGAGGCCTTCTCCCCCCTGTATGGTACGCGGGGATTCCGCAGACTCATGAGCGAGGGGCGTTTGTATGCCCAGCCCGAATATCCCTTTGTCAGTCCGGACCGTGCCAGCGCAGTCGCATGCTTTGCCAGCGGAGCGACTCCGTATGACAACGGAATACCGTCACAGCGCTGGCTGGACCGTAAGACATTACGACCGGTATATTGTGTGGACGACGGCAGGTATAGCGGAAACATGACTGCAGAGGCCACCTCGGCTGAGCATCTCACGGTCTCTACCATGGGCGACGAGCTGAAGATAGCCACCGAGGGCAAGGCCGTGGTCCTGAGTATTGCTCCACAGCGTGATGCCGCCGTCCTGCTGGCAGGCCATTCGGCAGACGCCTGTTTCTGGCTTAACGACCTCACCGGACAGTGGTGCTCGAGCAGCTACTATGGCCCATTCCCCCAGTGGGCTCTGGCATATAACAACACCTTGTCGCCGGCACGGTATCTTGACGGGAAGGTATGGGTGCCGTCCAACGACCTGACTGGCAATTTCAACTATTTTATAGGAGGAAGCGTCGGTAAGCCTTTCTCCCATCATTTCAGGGGCGACAGAGCCTATCGTCAGATGAAGGCAAGCCCTCTGGTAAATGAGGAGGTCAACCGTTTTGCACTGCAGAGCATGCAGATGACAGGCATGGGCATAGACCATGTTACCGACATGCTGATGCTCACATACTATGCAGGCAACTTTGATCATGCATCGGTACAGGAGTGTCCGATGGAACTCCAGGATACATACGTCCGTCTGGACAAGGCTCTGGGCGAGTTGATGGATGCCGTGGAGAACCGTGTAGGAAAGGGGAGGGCCCTGTTTGTGGTGACCAGTACGGGATGCAGCGATGCACCGAAGAGCACAGACCTGGCAAGATACCGCATTCCTACAGGAGTCTTTGACATGACCAAGGCCCAGATGCTGCTGAATATGTATCTGATAGCCGTGTATGGCCAGGGACAGTGGGTCGAGACATCGCTGAACGACGAGATATACCTCAACCTCAAGCTCATGGAGCAGAGGAACGTGAACCAGGGCGAGGCCCTTGACCGATGTGCGTCATTCCTGATACAGATGGCCGGCGTCAAGGACGTATATACCAGCAGACGCCTGGAACTATGCGGCACGACAAGTGACGCGGCCCGTCTGCGCAATGCATACAACCCACACCGTTCAGGCGACATTATCGTACAAATCAATCCGGGATGGACACTGCTTAACAGCTCCACCCATGAGGAACGCATATCGCGTGAGACATACATGGGTTTCCCGCTTATCTTCCTCGGGACAAACATCAGGAGTGAAAAGATAGAGACACCAGTAACCATGGACCGTGTCGCGCCCACGGTGACGCAGGCACTTAGGATACGTGCCCCCAACGGCTGTGCAAAGAGACCATTGTTCTGACAACGAGAAAGAGAGACATATACAAACAGGAAAAATACAACGATTATGGATATAGGAAAGATATTGGTAAAACTGTTCGGAGACAAGAAGTCCAGAGACCTGAAGGCATACAAGCCCCTGGTAGATGCCGTGCTGGATGTGTATCCGGCCATAGACGCACTCAGTAACGACGAGTTGCGGGCGCGTGTCAGAGAGATACGCGCACAGATTGCAGACAAGGCAGCAGACCTGCGCGCACAGATTGCAGAAATCAAGTCGCGCATCCCCCAGACGGAGATACAGGACCGTGCCCCGCTGTTCCATCAGATAGACAAACTGGAGAAGGATGTCCTGGAAGTCCTGGAAAAGGAACTGGACGAGGTCCGTCCGGAGGTCTTTGCCATTGTAAAGAGTACGGCACGCCGCTTCACCGAGAACGAGGACATCCGTGTAACGGCAACGCAGTTTGACCGTGACCTGGCAGCCAGGCATGACTTCGTAGACATAGAGGGAGATACGGCAGTATACCATAACCACTGGGTTGCCGGCGGCAACGAGACAGTATGGGCAATGGTACATTTCGACGTACAGCTCTTCGGCGGCACCGTGCTGCATCAGGGCAAGATAGGAGAGATGTTTCAAGGTGAAGGCAAGACGCTGACGGCAAGAC
>ODAI010570262.1_pt1 | contig 11578 bp, 6 predicted proteins | sample 1539321 | NCBI WGS metagenome assembly ODAI01 (sample SAMN02144231, study PRJEB22623) | gut metagenome | biome: sheep rumen | host: Ovis aries | place: New Zealand
TCTGTTTACTACGCACAGTATATCTGGGCTCCCAAGAAGGTCGACTTCGCCACCATGGATGAGGCTGCCATCGGCGCTACCATCGGCGGCACCATTTCCACCTACATGCTCTTCGTATCCATGGGCGCTCTTATTTCCATGATGGTCCTCATGCCCATCTTCATCCGGACCTTCAAGACCGGTTGGAAGACCATGCTGGTATCCCAGATCGGCACCGTGGCCTGCTACCTCGTTCTCTGGCTCTTCGGCCGCAGCAACTGGTGGTTCTGCTGCATCCTTTCCTTCATCGCCACCGTCATCGGCGCTATGGTCAACGCCGTCGTCAACATTCTGGTAAATGACACCATTGACTTTGTCATGCTGAAGGAGGGCAAGCAGTTGAACGCTGTCGTATCCTCCGTCAAGGGCTTCGCCCAGAAGTGCGGCAACACCCTGGTCAACTCCGGCATGCTGGCTATCCTGGCCATCTTCGGCTTCGACGCCACCCTTGGTCCCTTCGGCCAGAACGAGGCTACCATTGAGGCAGTCAATGCCGTCCGTTTCCTGATTCCTGGCCTGGTCTCCGTGGGCATCATCATCATCATGGTCTTCTACCCGATCAGAAAGTTCTTCCCGCAGATCGAGGAAATGAAGGCAAAGATGCGCGCCGAGCACGAAGCGTAAGCCGCGAAAGGCACGTTCCTGATCCGCTCATCCGGCAGAAAAGATGCGGGATGAGGTTCGGCTGGTACTGCGCTGGGCACCGGCAGGGTGCTAAAGAATCATAAAATCAAAGGACCACCGTCTTCAGTGAACAAAAGGCGGTGGTCCTTATAGTATACGGAGGTCTTATGCACGTATGAATCTCAATATCGGCGATCTTTCCTTCTTCATGGGCGTCATCGCCCTGGCCCTGGGCATCTTGCAGACGGGACCGGGCTGGGTCGGGCCGGTCATTGGGCTGGCCGGCATCGGTGTCGGCCTGATCGCCAAATTCTCCGGCAAACGCAGGAATGGCGGGACGGCGGGCATCATGATGTGCGTCGTGGGCATCCTGATCTGCTTTTTCTCCAGATTCTTCACTCTTGGCTGATTCTGTCCTGCAAAGAGTTGTGGCGCTTCCGATATTCCGCTGGGGATACCATGTAAGTCCCCCGGAAGACACGGGAGAAATGGTCGGCTGAGTGGTAGCCCACGTTCTCCGCGATCTCCGAGACCTTCATGTCCGTATTCTGGAGGAGGGAGACGGCTCTGTTCATGCGGAGACGCTTGATGAGCTCCGTGAAGCTGTGGCCGGTATTTTTCCTGATCAGCGTGCACAGGTGCGGTTCGCTGTAGTGGAAGAAAGAGGCCAGGGAGGACAGGGTGACTGTCTGGTAGTTGTGCTGGATGTACTGGAGGACCAGGGAGAAGTCAGTTCCCATGGTGTAGTCGTAGAACTGCAGGGAGCGGGAGTAGCTCCTTAAGACCGTGGTGAAGAGCAGGTTGATCCAGCTGGTGCAGGCGTTGTTGGCGTAAAGGTCGGACTTGTAGCATTCCATCAGGGCATTCCGGAAAATGATCCGCACCCACTCAAGGTCTTCCAGATAGAAGAGGAGATAGTTGGGCTGGGCGGGCGAGTGGAGGATGGTCCTGAAAAAATCCGCCAGGAGGTCGCTGCCCGTCAGCAGGGAGAAAAAGACCGTGTCGAAGGTGCTGGTCCGCAGCATAAGGGTGAAGACGAAGGTGTCGTCCTCCGTGATCTCGATGTCATGGCGGGAACCCGGCGCGATGATACATAGCTCGCCCTCCCGGAGCGCCCTGGTCTTATCCTCGAAGTGCAGGGTGCATCCGCCGCGGGAGACAAAGTCCACTTCTACGTGGTTGTGGGTGTGGAGCATCGGCCGCGTGTAGCGCGGGTGCCGGAAAACAAAAGCATCCCTGCCTATGGGAATGATGTCATCCTCCTGGACGACGTCTGCGCTCTTTGGAACAGGGGTCGGGAAGTTCAGGTAGAGACGGTCGACCATGGCCTCGAACTCGGCGTCGGGCATTTTTCCGACCAGCTCTTTGTTCCGCAGGATTTCAGGCGGGTCGGTAATGAGGAGGCCCTTCCGATACAGGTAACTCCACATCTCATAGAACTGCATTCTGGTGCCGGTTCGCAGAAAGTAATCCTTCAGCTGCTTCTGGTATTCTCCGAAAGAACAATAATAGGTCATAATGTCTTCTCTTTATTTTTGGTCTTCATGTAAAAAAAGTCGGTCGGTAAAAAAAGAACGGGGAGACTGTCGGCAGCGAGGCTCCATTTCCCTGTGAACGGGAGGCTTATTCTTGGGTCTCCGTTACCTGTATGCCTGCTGAACGGGTAAACATCATTATATCCTGTATAAATCGATGACGCAAGTCCCGGCAACAGGCCGGTATGGCCTGATGAGACCTGCCTTTCCCTTGCCGGAAGTCGTAAGACTGCCCCTTTGCCCCCCGGTACGGACAAGGCACCTCCATAAAATCCGTCGTGTTTCACATAAGATATTCATGTGAGAAAAGGGACGGTGTGCACTATAATTATATTATCTATGCAGCGATGCCGTCACGCCTTCCGGCAGAGGCCGGTCCATCATACGGGGCGGGCGGCGCGAAGCAATCGGCATCAGTCTGACGCGCAGCGGGAACCTTTTCCGGCAGCATGAAGACGGCAGCAGACAGACGTGTTTCCATCAAGGAAAGGAGCAGCATATGATTGCGTACAGGGAAACCCCCTTCCATTTGAACGATGACCAGATAAGGTGGGTGGAGGACACCTACAAGGACATGTCCCTCGAGGAGAAAATCGGCCAGCTTTTCTGCCCCATCGTTTTCACCATGGATGAAAATGAACTCAAGGCCATCGTCGAAGAAAAGCATATCGGCGGAATGCTTTACCGGGAAGGCCCGGGCGAGGATATCAGAAGGTCCCAGGCCATCCTCCAGAAATACTCCAAAATCCCCCTTCTCATGGCCTCCAACCTGGAGTACGGCGGCAACGGGTCCGCGGTCGAAGGAACCTATTTCGGCCGTGAGATGTTGGTCGCTGCCACCGGGAATGTGGAGCGGGCCTACCAGCTGGGCAAGGTCAGCTGTGCAGAGGGCGCCGCGGTGGGCGTCAACTGGTCCTTCGCCCCGGTCGTGGACATCGACCAGAATTACCACAATCCCATCATGAACGTCAGGACCTTCGGCTCCGACCTGCAGACCGTCATCGATATGGGCAAGGCCTACCTTCGCGCCGCGAAGGAGGAGGGTGTGGTCTGCTCCGTCAAGCATTTCCCGGGCGACGGCACCGACGAGCGCGACCAGCACCTGCTGACCTCCGTCAACTACTGCTCCGTGGAGGAGTGGGACGCCACTTACGGGAAGATTTACGAGGAAATGATCGCCGCCGGCGCCGAGACCGTCATGGTCGGCCACATCGCCTGCCCGGCATATGAGGAATATTTCGACGGGAAGCCCTGCCGCAAGGTCATCCCGGCCACCTTGTCCAAAAACCTGCTGACCAAGCTTCTGCGTGAAAAGCTGGGCTTTAACGGCCTCATTTCCACCGACGCGACGCCCATGGGCGGATTCTGCGCCGCGGAGGAGAGAAGGATCGCCATCCCGGCCGCCATCGAAGCCGGCTGCGACGTGATTCTCTTCAACAGGAACCTGGATGAGGACATCGAGTACATGCGCAAGGGCATCGAGGAAGGTCTCCTCTCCGAGGCCAGACTTGAGGAAGCCGTGAAGCGCTCCCTGGCCCTCAAGGCGGCCATGGGTCTGCCCGAAAAGAAGGCCGCCGGCACCCTGGTGCCCGGTCCCGAAGCTCTGAAGATTCTGAACTGCGAACAGTTCGACACCTGGGCCAAAGAGTGCGCCGACGAGGGCGTCACCCTGGTCAAGGATACCCAGGGCCTCCTGCCCCTGGATCCGGCAAAGCACAAGAGGGTGCTCCTTGAGTTCATGGGCGGCTTCCCCTCCGACGACCGCGTGCGGAAGTCCTTCGCGGATCGTCTGGCAGCTGAGGGCTTCTCGGTGGAAATCTACCACAACGAGGGCTTTGAGGTCATGGAGGATACAGTCGAAAAGCTGAAGAGCAGGTATGATCTCATTTTCTATGTGGGCAACATCGAGACGGCCTCCAACCACACGGTGGCCCGCCTCCAGTGGCACACCATGTTCGGCCTGGGCAACAACATGCCCTGGATGGTCCACGAGGTCCCGACCCTCTTCGTGAGCGTGGGCAACCCCTATCACCTGCTGGACGCGCCCATGATCCCGACCTTCGTGAACGGCTACTGCAACTCCGAGTACGTCATCGGCGCCGTGATCGACAAGCTCATGGGCCGCAGCGAATTTAATGGCAAGAGTCCGGTGGATCCCTTCTGTGGGAAGTGGGATCTTCAGTTCTGAAAAGTGGGAATCAGGGACGGTTCCTCTTCCCATTTTTCTGGAATAATGGGAAGAGGAACCGTCCCTGATTCCCACTTTTCCGGATTTTCAAGGAGAGGTAAGATATGAAAATTACTGATATCAAAATAAACGGCTTTGTAAATCCCCTCGGCGCCTGCCTCGATCCGGTCCTCCTCTCCTGGAAGGTGACGGAGACGGCCAGCAAAAAAGCCTCCGCTGTAAGGATCGACGTGGCGATGGACGAGGAGTTCGAGAACGTGATCTGGACGAAGGAGGATGCTGACTTAAGGAGCATCGGCGAGAAGATCGACATCTCCCCTGCGCCGGAGACTGCCTACTACGTCAGGGTCGCCGTGACAGGCGACGCAGGCGACAGCGCGGAAGGCCTGGCCACCTTCGAGACCGGCAAGATGAACACCGCCTGGATCGGCCGCTGGATCGCCGCCGACAAGGCGGACACCTGTCATCCCATTTTCCGGAAACAGGTGGAGGTGAAGAAAACCGTCCGCTACGCCCGCCTCTATGCCACGGGCGTCGGCATGTTCGAAGCCTATGTGAACGGCGAGAAGCTGGGAAATGAATACCTCCTCCCGGGCGTCACCAACTACGAGTCCACCCTCCAGGTCATCACCTTCCCGGTGGAACTGGCCGAAGGAGAGAACACCCTGGAACTCCTGGCCGGCAAGGGCTGGTACATGGGCGAGTTCGGCCTGGACCATGGCGTGAACCATTTCGGCGACAGGATGGCAGTCCTGGCGGAGCTGGTCATCACCTATGAGGACGGGACAAGTGAGCGGATCGGGACCGATGGGAGCTGGACGTACGTGCCCTCCGACATCGTGGACTCCGGCATCTATCTGGGCGAGATCATTGACCGGACCCTGAACGAGGCGGATGCGCCCGAAAAGCCTGTCTGTGTGATTGAAAATCCCGAGGCGGAGGAAGGTACGAAGAACCTTGCGTTCAGCCACCTTGCAGACCGGCTCAGCCCGCCCATCGTGGTCAAAGAGTATCTGGACGTCAAGGAGATCATCACCACGCCGGCCGGCGAGACCGTTCTCGACTTTGGACAGAACTTCGCCGGTTTCATGGAGTTCGATGCGGACTTCGCGAAAGGCACGAAGATCGAGATCCGCTGCGGCGAGATCCTGATCGGCGGCAACTTCTACAACGAGAACCTGCGCGGGGCAAAGGCGGAGCTTGTTTACATTTCCGGAGGGGAGAAGGAGACAGTCCGTCCCCACTTCACATTCTACGGCTTCCGCTACCTGAAGGTCGAGGGCTGGGTCGGCGAGCTGAAAAAAGAGGCCTTCCGCGGCTGCGTGGTCTACTCCGACATGGAGCGGACGGGCTTCCTTGAGACCGGCAATCCCCGGGTCGACCGGCTCTACCTGAACGGTCTCTGGGGCCTCAAGTCCAACTTCCTGGACATGCCCACCGACTGCCCGCAGCGGGATGAGCGCCTCGGTTGGACCGGCGACGCCCAGGTCTTTTCACCTACCGCCTGCTACCACATGGACACCAGGGCCTTCTACCACAAGTTCGAGAAGGACCTTCGCGACGAGCAGGTCATGATCGGTGGCCGGATCCCCAACTATGTGCCCAACCACGGCCATCAGCTGGATTCGACCTCCGTCTGGGGCGATATCGCCACCTTCCTGCCCATGGTCCTCTACAGGTATTACGGCTCCAGGGAGGAGCTGGCCTACGCCTATCCCATGATGAAGGACTGGGTCGAGTTCATGAAGAGCTGCGACACGGAAGGTAAGTTCGTCTTCCGGCCCGGCTTCCAGTTCGGCGACTGGCTGGGCCTCGACGGCGTGTCGGAGAACAGCTTCAAGGGCGGCACCGAGGACGGCTACCTGGGCGATATTTACTACTACCAGTCCGCCCGCTACCTGTCGGAGGCCGCTGAAATCCTGGGATACCACGAGGACGCGGATTCCTACGGCGTCCTGGCCAGGAACATTTACCAGGCTCTGTTAAATGAATACTTTACCCCCAACGGCCGCTTCGCCCTGGATACCCAGGCCTCCTACATCGTGGCCCTCCACTTTGGGGTCTATATCGACAAGGACAGGCTCCTTGCCCAGTTCCGCGACAGGCTGGCCAAGGACGGCTACCGGATCCGCTGCGGCTTTGTCGGCGCGCCGCTCCTGTGCACGGTCCTGGCCGAGTGCGGCCTTACGGACCTGGCCTACGACTTCCTCCTCAAGGAAGGCTTCCCCGGCTGGCTCTACGCTGTGGACAAGGGAGCCACCACCATCTGGGAGCGGTGGAATTCCGTCATGCCCGACGGCAGCATGAGCCCCACCGGCATGAATTCGCTGAACCATTACTCCTACGGCTCCGTCATGGAATTCCTCTACGCCTGGGCGGCCGGCATCCGGCCCAGGACGCCTGGCTTCGAGAAGGCGATCCTGGCTCCCCAGCCCTCTATCCGCCTGCCGAAGCTCTTTGGCGCCTACGATTCGGTGGCGGGCAGATATGTCAGCAACACCGAGATCCTCCCGGATGGCCAGGTGCACGTCCACCTGGAGATCCCCTTCGGGGCGGAGGCCGAAGTCACCCTTCCGCGCCACCCGGAGATGGGCACCGTGGTCCTGGATGCGGGAAGCTACGATTATACCTACACGCCGACCGTGGACTACCGCAAGCCCTACAGCAAGGACACTATGCTCTGCGCCCTGGCGGAAGACCCCGCAGCCCTCGGCATCCTCTTCAAGCTCGTGCCGCCCATCGGAGGCATGGCGGCGGGCCACAACGAGGAGTTCGCCTACGCGACCCTTGATTCCTTCCGCTACCTGTCCTTCCTGCCCATCGAGCCGGCAGCCCTGGACCAGGCCATCGCGGAGCTCTCCGACCTGATCGTGAAGGTATGAGGTGGTTCCGAAAGCGGAAAATGGCAGGCCCGGATGCTCTTTTCCGGGCAGCCGCACGGGTATACCCATATGAATCTGCATGACTGATCATTGATTATCGACTGGAGGGATGGCAGAGGCTGTCCATCCTGTCATAAGGAAAGGAAGAACCATGCGTATTGAAAACTGGAACAAAGGCTGGAAATTCTGGGCTGACAGGGATGCCTTCTCCCTCCTTTGGAACGTGCCTGACAATGCACGGGAGCTGGACCTGCCCCACGATGCCATGATCGAAAATGAGCCCTATGAAGGCAGCCCGAACAACGGCAATACCGGCTACCGCGACGGCGGCAACTACAGCTATTCCAAACAGCTCTTTGTGCCTGCCGAAGCATGCGGGACGCGGACAGTCCTTCAGTTCGACGGCGTCTACCGCCAGGCCTGCGTCTACGTCAACGCCCAGCTGGCGGGCCGCGATGCCCAGGGCTACGGCACCTTCTACGTGGACATCTCCGATTTCCTGAACTACGGCGCTGACAATGAGATCCGGGTCCAGGTGAAGAACGCGGGCATGTCCAACAGCCGTTGGTATTCGGGCAGCGGCATCTACCGGGACGTGTGGCTCCTTCAGTCCGGGAATGTGTTCATTTCCCCGGACGGCGTGGAGATCGTGACGGAGGACGCGGATGACGAGCTGGCGGTGATCAGGGTCAGGACCGAGCTCGTGAACCTCTCCTCCGCAAAGCGGGTCGTACGTCTCTGGACGGCGGTCAGCGGCGGGAGCAGTGAGACAGATGGCGAGGAAGCCGATATCACACCGGCAGGCTCCGAGGAGTCTGTGATCGTCCTGAACTCCGGCGAGAGAAGGACGGTCACCCAGCGGATCGCCGTTCCCGAGCCGCTCCTGTGGTCGGATGAGAATCCGGCTCTCTACGTCTGCGAGTCCACCCTCTTCGACGAGCAGGCCGGGGAGGAGGAAATCCTGGACGTTATGGATACGACCTTCGGCATCCGCGTCCTCAAAGTCGACGCCCTGCGCGGCCTCAGAGTCAACGGCCGGACCGTCAAGCTCCGCGGCGCCTGCGTCCACCACGACAGCGGCCTTCTCGGCGCGGCGACTTACGAGGAAGCCCAGTACCGGCAGGTAGCCATGCTCAAGGAGGCAGGCTTCAACGCCATCCGCATGTCCCACCATCCCATGGCACCGGCCATGCTGAAGGCCTGCGACGCCCTGGGCGTCTATGTCATGGACGAATTCTCCGACATGTGGACCCGGACCAAGAGCGACCTGGATTACGCCATCGACTTCGGAAAGTGGTGGCGGGACGACGTCGCCCGCATGGTCCGCAAGGACAGGAACCACCCCTCTGTCGTTCTCTACTCCATTGGAAATGAAATCCCGGAGATCTGCTCCGAGCAGGGCAGCCACCTGGCCGGGGAAATCAGCGACCTCTTCCGGACCCTGGATCCCACCCGCTTTACGACGGCCGGCATCAACGGTGCCTTTGCGGCCGGCGACGACCTCGGCGCGATCATCGCGGATATCATGAAGGACGAAGACGATGGGGCGAGGGCAGCGGCCGGCAACATCAACAACTTCCTGACCATCATGGACACCCGGATGAACGATATCGTGACCCATCCTCTCATGAGCCGTCGGCTTGAGTACGCGGATGCGGCCATGGATATAATCGGCTACAACTACATGACGGCCCGCTACGAGGGAGACCTGAAGGACTATCCCAACCGGGTCATCGTGGGCAGCGAGACCTACCCGCCCCAGATCGCCTGGAACTGGAGCCTGGTGGAGAAACAGCCCAACGTCATCGGCGACTTCACCTGGACCGGCTGGGACTACATCGGGGAAGCCGGAGTGGGCATTCCCGCCTACAAATGGGGCGACGGCGGCTTCGGCGCCCGCTTCCCGGCCCAGCTGGCCTATTGCGGCGACATCGACCTCACCGGCTTCCGGCGGCCGGCTTCCTATTTCAGGGAGGCGGTCTTCGGGCTCAGCGACATCCCCTACATCGCGGTCCAGGATCCGGCCCACTACGGCGAGTTCCTCATCAAGACGCCCTGGGTCATCAGCGATACCGTCTCCACATGGAACTGGCGCGGATCCGAGGGGAAGCAGACCGTGGTGGAAATCTATTCCCGGGCGGAGGAAGTCGAACTCTTCGTGAACGGCGTCTCCCTGGGAAGAAAACCTGCGGGACCTGCCGCCGGCTTCCGGACCCTCTTCGAGGCTGTCTACGAGCCGGGCGTTATCACGGCTGTCGCTTACGAGGGCGGCAGGGAAATCGGCGTATACGAGCTCAGGACAGCGGAGGAGGAGATTGGCATCGAGCTGGAGGAGGACTTCATCGGAAATGAACTCATTTACCTGAACGTCCTGCTGACCGACCGGAACGGCGTCACCGCCACCGACCGCGACCGGCAGATTTCCGTCTCTGTGGAAGGCGACGCAGTCCTTCTGGGAGTGGGCAGCGGCGATCCCAAGCCGGCCGCCAATTACAATACGGGCTGCACGACGACCTGGAACGGCCGGGCCCAGGCGATCCTGAAGCGGACCGGAGATGGCGCGATCTGTGTGAAGGCGAGGGCTGAAGGGCTGGATGAGGCGGAGATCAGCCTGTAAAAATGGGAATCAGGGACGGTTCCTTTTCCCATTTTTCGTTTCCGAAAAATGGGAAAAGGAACCGTCCCTGATTCCCATTTTTCGTTACCGAAAAACGGGAAAAGGAGCCGTCCCTGTTTCCCATTTCGCCCCCTGGCTCACAATTTCACAAATTCGCATAAAAAATACTTGCTAAGCGTCCACGAATCTGCTAATATAATCAAGTACGTGAGTGCGGGCTTATAGCTCAGCTGGTTAGAGCGCGCGCCTGATAAGCGCGAGGTCGGTGGTTCGAGTCCACTTAAGCCCAGTCATCTGCCAGTCAGATGAAAGCTGAGGAGATCAATACCACTTGACGTCGATCAGCTGAATACAATATTTCCTATACCTTCGGGTATAAGGGGGTGTAGCTCAGTTGGGAGAGCACCTGCCTTGCAAGCAGGGGGTCAGGGGTTCGAATCCCCTCATCTCCATTGCGGATGAGTTTCCGCGTATGTACCTTGAAAACCGCATATACGAGAAAATCTTGCAGCAGCATGGCACGAAAGTGCTGTGCACACGAAAGATAGGAACGACGACATGTAGGGATACATGAAGTCGGAATCGAGGGTTATCCTGGGAGACATCTCAGAATAACGAGGCGGTCCGGAGAGACGGACAGACAGTAAGGAAAGACTTACGAGAACCAAGAGTTCAAAGAACCGAAACGCGAAAGTATCACGAAAGTGATCAGGTCAAGCGAAGAAGGGCGCAGGGCGGATGCCTTGGCACTGGGAGCCGACGAAGGACGCGATAAGCTGCGAAAAGCATCGGGGAGGCGCAAATAGCCATTGATCCGGTGATCTCCGAATGGGGCAACCCGCACGAGAACACCTCGTGCACCGTGCAGTGAATCCATAGCTGTACGGAGGGAACCCGGGGAACTGAAACATCTAAGTACCCGGAGGAAGAGAAAGAAACATCGATTCCGCAAGTAGCGGCGAGCGAACGCGGAAGAGCCTAAACCTCGGAGCATGCTCTGAGGGGTAATGGACCGGCAGGACGGACAATAGCTTAGTGGAAGGGATTTGGGACATCCCGCCAGAGAGGGTGAGAGCCCCGTACACGAAAAGCGAAGATACAGGCCGGTATCCGGAGGACCACGAGACACGGGAAACCTTGTGGGAAGTCGGGGGGACCACCACCCAAGGCTAAATACTACCCAGTGACCGATAGAGGTCAGTTCAGTGCGGTAAAGCAGAAAAGGCAGCCGGGCGGGCGGGGAAAGAGACCCTGCAGCCCTGTTTCTGCGACGGGCGGGAGCGCTATATGCGATAAGCGCGACCGCGTACTTTTTGGAGAACGGTCCGGCGAGTTGCGTTCACTGGCGAGGGGAAGCCCCAGGAGGGGAGCACCCGCAGGGAGACCGAGTCTTAAGAGGGCGATAGTCAGTGGCCGCAGACCCGAAACCGGGTGATCTATCCATGTCCAGGTTGAAGGAGCCGTAAAAGGCTTTGGAGGACCGCACGCACATCTGTTGAAAAAGGTGGCGATGAGGTGTGGATAGGGGACAAATTCCAGTCGAACGCGGAGATAGCTTGTTCTCCCCGAAATAGCTTTAGGGCTAGCCTCAGGATATCCTGACGGAGGTAGAGCACTGAATGTCCGCGGGGGCGTCAAAGCTTACCAAAGACTATCAAACTCCGAATGCCGCCAAGGAGGTTCCTGGGAGTCA
>ODAI011278656.1_pt1 | contig 11578 bp, 12 predicted proteins | sample 1539321 | NCBI WGS metagenome assembly ODAI01 (sample SAMN02144231, study PRJEB22623) | gut metagenome | biome: sheep rumen | host: Ovis aries | place: New Zealand
AAAAAAAGGTTTTTATCTGTTTTTAATTGTTTTTACCTGTTTTTTCTTCGTCCGCACGCCCGTGCGATAAAATAAAATGGTAAGGTTGGTAATTTAGCCCAGCAATGGGCGGGTTCTATAAAAAATAGCAAAATGTCAGTTCGCCTACCCTCGTCAATCCTTCGTTAATGGTTCGTTAACCCTTCGTAATTCTTCCGTGAAATTGCGGGTGACAGAAAGAAAGGATGCGTTCGGTAGAAAATAACATTATGATACATTATATATAATAGACAACTTTCATCCTGCTTTTTCATTCTCACTTCCCTACTCTTCCCTTACATTTCTCCTATGTTTCTGTACAAATCACAGAAAAAAGGCATAAGAATATTTGTTATTCTCAAAAAAAGGGTGTTTCTTTGCGGATAATAATGTTTGTATAATATTTATATTTTGAGATATGAGTATTAAATATGAAATAGACAACAACAAGGAATCTCAGATGGCAGCTGAATCTGCGGTTGCGTATGGTGCTCATTCTGCGCCTGCGTTCTCTTCATATCAGATGCAGATACTTGACAGTATCGCCAATGTACATGACGAGAACGAAATGCGTGAGATACGTGATCTCATAGCCGACTATTTCTCCAACAAGGCTCTTGATGCCATGGACAGATTGTGCGACGAGGGCAAGCTTTCGGATGCAGAGATTGAATCTTGGCATTCAGAACATTTACGCACTCCGTACAATTATTAAATATAATGGAACGGATTGTGTTAGACACAAACTGCTTGATTTCTTCTCTAAAGAGGTCAAGTATGTTTTATCCCATCTGGCGTGATTTCGTCGGAGGCAAATATTGCTTGTGCTTTACAGACGAGATACTAAACGAGTATCAGGAAATCATAGAGCAACGTACAGGTTCAGCAGAGATTGCAAGAAATGTAATATCTGCCATAAGGAACAGAAGCAATACATGCCATATTGAAATCTATTACCATTTTGAGCTTATTCAGGCAGATAAAGACGACAACAAGTTTGTGGATTGCGCCATAAAGGCAAACGCACGATTCATCGTTTCAAATGACAAGCATTTTGACATCCTGCAATCCATTTCTTTTCCACATGTTGACGTTATAAACATTCATGAGTTTTTAGAAGAATTAAAGAGATACTAAAACCCATAACTCCCCTTGAGCGTTACCCGTTACCTTCGAAATGACTCATGCGAGTATTTTTACATACAATAATGATGGGGCACAAAGACATTAACTATATCCATTTAACATTATAGACTCTATCTTTTTCTTCGAAATATTAATTTTTACAATGAAATAAGAAGAGCCACCATCATGAACAGAATACAATTCCTCAACATCCAATTTGTGTATTTTATAATTAGAATCAAACACGATTCCAACTATTTTGCCGCCATCTTCATCAAGTTCACCCCAATATAAACGATAATAGCGCTTTAGTTTCCGTTTCTTTATCACATCACGTTTATAATGAAAATGTTTGCTTTTGGACGTTACTTCATCAAATAAGGCCGACAAAATATGCTCAGCAGATTCCACATCTGCTTCCGAAGGACTATAACGGTTAGCATTAGGTGGGAATCCAAACAAGTCATGTTGCTTGGAGAATATAGTACCTTCATATTGTTTATGTTTAATATGTATAAGCGTTTGTGAGTTTACCGGACACAAAGCAAACGTAAATAAAACAAGAAAAAACAGTGTCTTCATTTGCATATTTTATTCCATGGATTTCAACTTTTAATTCTTTTATATTTGGCCTGACAAATATAAGAACAGGCATATCCGTCGCTCTACTGACCCAAAGGTACAACATATTTACTGACATGCAAGCATAATAACAATAAAAAATAGGGAATATATGTAATTCATAACACAAATCAAGGAGAAACAAAAGCCTTGCTACAGAATGCCGTCAAAACAGGGAAATGGATTTATTGAAGGATGAGGAAAGACAGAAGGCAAAAAGGGCAATGGTTTTCCGTTATGGTCACAGAATTGGCACAGTTGAAGTATAGTCAAAGTACTGACTAAGTACTGACAAACTATAGACTAAGTACTGACTATGAAGTTTAGGACAAAACATGAGGGGCGATATTACTTTTGGTACAAACAGAAGAGACATCTTGTTCCCCACTCCATTTTATCCACATCCGTACCTTTTTGTCCCATTTGTACGACAGCGAGTAATACCCCTATCGAGAGGCTTATCGTAAATTCAGACCACATAAAATCGTCCGTTTAGCGAGAAAATCAAAAATTGCACGCGAAGAAAAAACTTCTGCGTCACGAAGAAAAATAATTTTGTACGCGTAGAAAAAATTATTTCTACGCGTACAAAAAAATCGCCCATTCTGAGCGATTTTTTTTGTACAATCGGATGCGTATTCGCGCATAGCCACCTTGTCGTATTTATGAGCATGCGAAAAGAGGAATAGTCATAAATACGCAATAATCAAAACAGGAACAGTAATTGACATGGAGCAAGCATATCAATAAAGCACACAAAATACGCACTACTCAATCTCTGAGTAGTGCGTACGAACTAACATCTAACCTAATACTTAATATATTGTGTTTACCTATTGAGAGAAATATAAACTAACGAACCCTTTTTTAATTCATAAATCATTTTCTATAAACCCGTTTACTTCTTGTTTTCACACATAACTGTTCAATTCCCTTTTTGCTCGTTACCTTCCTGTTAATTATCACCCCTATTGTTTCAACCAAATCTTGTTCTAAACTAAAAAAACTTTCTTGTCCAATTACATTAATAGTTATTCTTGCTCTAAAACCTAATCTCTTGTCCTAATCACAATCTCCTATTCAAACCACAATCCCTTAATCCTAATAGCAATCTTTAATTGTGAAAAATCCCGTATATATAATGTAAAAACCGTATCGTTTTATTTTATAACTGTATCTGTCGAATCAAATACTGTTGCCTTAAAACTTAAATGTTTATTGAAAAACTATTTTTGTTTTTTGACACTGCAAAGATATGGGGTTTATGTTAATCTCATTTTCATTTTCATGGCAATACCTTTCAAACGACTGCCTTTTACATAAAAAAATTAATACCATTTCTACTATTTCTGTCTTTTGAAACATATCAATTCGGAAAAAGTGTGCAAAAAGAGAATGTATAATTAACACTCAATACAAAATATTGATATGTTGTCAATTGCACACCTGTATTTTGTGGTGGAGAATCACATAAATTGACAATATGTGCCATTAACACCCTTTTTAATTTTACACATTTTATTACCTTTTACTCAACAACGAGAAAACAGAGCCAAAAGTCGCAAAGAAAGACAATGGGGAAAGATATCATTTAGATGCTTTGATTTATTTTCTCACGTTTTGTAGCCGATTTTAAACAAATCACGCCTTGTACGCCCCAATTTTGTACACTAAATAACCAAATACATTCTTCTGGTAATTTTTTTACGAAAATACAATGGTACAATAGTTTCATTCTTTAGGTACAAAATTGAAAAGATATTGCTTTCTGAGTGAAAAATCTATTCTTGAGTCGAAAAGAGGTACGAAAAATTTGAGAGTACGAAAAAAAAGACATTTGGACCATAAAATATAGAAACACATGACATTATAACAAGACAAGCGTATAAAAACAGATTACCCGTATTAAATCCAAAAACAGATTTAATACGGGTAACTATCCAGAATTATCTTGGTAATTATTTCTTCAACTCTCTGTCGAGATAATTCTCGATGCGAGTGACGAGGTGCTTGCGAGTGTTACCACCATAAATACTGTGATTACGGTTGGTGTAAGTAGCCATCTCAAACTGGATGTTGGCTTGAGTCATGGCTTCTGTAAGCTCTGCTGTGTTCTGGAAATGCACGTTGTCATCAGCAAGACCGTGGATGATGAGGAGATCGCCCTGAAGTTTCTTATACTTGTGCATAGGTGAGCAGTCGTAACCGTCAGGATTCTCCTGTGGAGTGCGCATGAAACGCTCTGTATAAACAGTATCATAATAACGCCAGTCGGTTACAGGAGCAACGGCAACACCACACTTGAAGACCTTACGACCTTCACAAAGTGACATGATTGTGTTGAATCCTCCGAAGCTCCATCCCCAGATGGCGATACGGTTCTTGTCAACGTATGACTGCTGACCAAGCCAAATAGCTGTCTCCACCTGGTCGTGTGACTCAAGGTCACCCATGCGGAGATAAGTACACTTCTGGAACTCTGCTCCACGTCCACCTGTACCACGTCCATCAACACACACAACGACGTAACCTTTCTGTGCAAGACGATGTTCCCACATAAGGCCACCAACAAAGCCATTCTTGAAAGAGTTGTGAACCTGCTGGTTTCCAGGACCACTATACTGGAACATAAGAACAGGATATTTCTTTGAAGCATCGAAGTTGCGTGGCTTTACCATCCAACCATTAAGTTCCACTCCGTCAGCCGTAGTGAAAGTGAAGAGTTCTGCCTGTCCAAGCTCCGCCTCTGCAAGCTTACCCTTCAACTCGCTATTATCCTCAAGTACCTTGAGGCTTTTGCCAGATGCGTTGCAAAGAGCGTAAACAGAAGGAACGCCAAGGGCAGAATGAACGTTCATGTAGTAGTTACATCCCTTAGAGAAGATTGCCGTGTTACATCCCTTCTGTGTGGAAAGCTTAGTGCGCTTGCCAGAAGCATCCACCTTATAAATATATTTCTCAAGAGGACTTCCCTCATTTGAGGCATAGTAGAAGTTCTTGCCCGAAGCATCACAGCCGTAGTATTCGCTCACGACGAACTTACCTGATGTAAGTTGGCGAACAAGTCTTCCGTTCATGTCATAAAGATAGAGATGCTGATAACCGTCACGCTCACTGAGGAAGACGAACTGGTCACGTGAGAAGTCAAGATTCTGAATGACATCCTCACTTACATACTTTTCAGCTTTCTCACGAAGGATGAGCTGTGATGTTGTGGCACGTGCATCAACAAGGTAGATATCCATAACGTCCTGATGACGATTGAACGTAACAACAGCGAGCTTATCCTTGACACCTGTAAACTGGATGCGTGGAATGTAGCCGTCACTCTCTACAGGCACATCGAGGTTACGTGTGACACGTGACTTGATGTCGTAGCTGTGGACAGACACCTTGGAGTTCTTGTCACCTGCCTTTGGATATTTGTAGCTATACAATCCTGGGTAAAGGGTGTACTCCTTTTTTGCAGGAGCAGCACCAGCGAACCATTGGAAAGAGAATGTTGACACCTCTGACTCGTCAAAGCGAATCCATGCAAGCATCTGGCTGTCGGAGCTGAAGTCGTAAGCACAGTTGAATGCAAATTCCTCCTCATACACCCAATCAGGTTTACCATTGATGACTTTATTGAACTCACCATCCTTAGTCACCTGTGTCTCCGCATTATTGTAGAGGAGCTTGACGAGGAAGATGTTATTGTCACGGACGAAGGCAATCATCGTGCCATCAGGAGAGAACTTAGGCACTTCCTGCTCACCCTTTGTAGAGAGAGGAGTAAGAGTACGGTTGTGTACATTATATATATAATATGTAGAAACAGCTGAGTGACGATAGATGCCACGACGGTTTGTCTCAATGAGAATATTCTTCTGGTCAGGAGACATAATGTAGCTCTCTACCCTATCAAGCTTTGCATTACGTGCTGTCTTGGCATCAAAGAGAGTTTCAAGCACTTCGCCATTCTTGAATGAACGACGGAGAATCTGCTTGCCATCCTCGCTAATCTGCGAATAACTTTCGCCATCGGCAAGAGGCACGACACCATACACACCTTTCTCACGGTAATAACCGCCTACAACATCATCAAGAGTTATCTGCTTTGCAAACGCAGCAGCAACAGTAACAAATGACATAACTAAGATTAAAAGTCTTTTCATATTACGAGTTTTTAATTCAAATCAAACAATATCTTTTTCCTTGTCTTGCATCACGCTCTTCCATACGCTTGCGTACCTTCTCAACAAATTCGTAGTTCTTCAATCCCCAACCAGGGATGGCAAGAAGGGATGCCGGCGATTGTGACACGAAGCGTTCAAGGACAATATCTGGGCGAAGATTCTCCACGAAGTCAATGACAAGGTCGATGTACTCATCAGCCGTATAGAGATGGAAATCGGAAGGGCGCTCCGCATATTCCTCAGCCATACGAGTACCCTTTATGAGTTGAAGCTGATGAAGCTTGAGAGTCGTCAGAGGCAACTCAGAAAGAAATTTCGCCTCACGTATGATGCTCTCACGGTTGTCTCCTGGTAAACCGAGAATGACGTGACCACCCGTGATAATGCTACGACTTGCCGTTCGTCTTACGGCATCAACGGTTGCCGCATAGTCATGACCTCTGTTTATTCGGCGAAGTACATTGTCATCCGTACTCTCTATTCCGTATTCAACAATCAGGAAAGCATGCTTGTTGAGTTCTTCCAGATAATCGAGAAGTTCGTCAGGCATACAATCGGGGCGTGTTCCTATGACGATACCGACGACATCCTTCACCCTCAATGCCTCCTCATAGAGCCTTATCACATGAGAGACGTCACCATACGTATTGGTGTAAGCCTGGAAATATGCAAGATACTTCATATCGGGATATTTTCTTGCAAAGAACTGCTTACCTTCTTCCAGTTGCTGAGTGACTGTCTTCTCCGTCTGGCAATAGGCAGGATTGAACGTCTGGTTGTTGCAATAAGTACAACCACCCACCCCAACCGTTCCGTCACGATTGGGACAGGTGAAGCCAGCATTAAGCGAAATCTTCTGTACCTTGAAACCAAGTTGCTCCTTGAGCCAAGAACCGAACTCGTTGTATCTCTGTTCCATTACAAGCGAACCTTAACGCTTCTGCGCTTACCGTCAACATTCCATGTGATTACATACACTCCTGATGGGAGGTCGGAAACATCACAACGCTCGTCAGCCTTGAAGGTGCGAGCCAAAGAACCATTTGCAGAATATATGTTTACTACGAATGTAAGCATCTCTGGTGTGGCAGAACCAAAGTGAAGGACACCATTCTGCTTGTCAAGGGCAAGAGCATACTCCTCTGGCTCGACAGAAGCAATGGCGTTAGGGTCAACATACTTCTCAACAGGAAGGATGTTCCACAAGCGGTTGGCACTTGATGAGTTTCTCTCATCCGTAGTATAACTAAGAACACTTGCACCATTATGCGTTGCACCACCACTAAGGTTAATGGTGTGTTCAGTAGCAACATTCACAAGGTTACACCTGCCATTCCTACCCTGCATCACCACTTGCCAGTACTGACGATTGTCACTATAGTCAAGTTCAGCAACAGACAACTGAGTACCAACATTGGTTGTTGCTGTGCTCACACCTACTGTAGGGTCACAAAGCGCAAGTCCTGTAGCCTTATTGACAATCACATACTGTCCGTCACTGACAAGGACGAACTTCCATAGCTGTGTGTCACGCTCATCCGCACTTGACCAAGTGCAGACAGCACGACCTTCGGTATCAAGGTAGTTACCCGTATTGCTATTGGCAATCCTATACCAATAGTTTTCAGGTTCAAACACTGGCTCTGGTGCATCCACCCATTTATTGTATAAAGCATCCTTGAGGAAAGCGATATGGCTTCTGATGAATGACTTAACATCATTCACATACTGGTTGTAACTTGAGTAGAGTACAATTTCATTATACATCCTTGTGGAAATGCCCCATTTAGCATAGTTAAGCGACTTTGACTCATCAAGCAGTTCTGAAAGGCTGTCTATCTGCTGATAGAGGTAATCCTCAATGCCTGCCTTGACGATTTCATCGAAACGACGATTGACAAGGGAACCGAACCATGGATCCTGCCACATACGACCTACCCACTTCTTGGCATCACCGTATCCTTCCTCATCCATAAGCCTTGTCTGAGTGTTCGGAATACGTCTGTCGTTGTTATAGGCAATGTCATAATCCCATATAGGTCCCCAGTAGATGAGAGGGTCATCCTGGTTCTTATAGAAATATGTGCTGTAATAACCGTCAATATTTGCAGTCAGTTCCGTAACAAGAAACCAATTTGCCAAAGATACAGAATCGACATACTGACGATAACCCTTAATCGGATCCTTGAAATTGGTTGACATAAGAGCCCTTTCAAAGGTATTGACGTAGTTACGGATATATGTATTCTGTTTAGCATCTATCTCTTCCTCTTCAGGATAATGGATGCGCACATATACCCAATTGTTTGTTGCGAAACAATTGCCGTCGTGGAAACCATCCACCTCAAGAAGGTAGCCACCCGTGATGTTGCTGTTTTCCGTAAGCGGATAATCCTGTTCAACCACGTTTACACGATGAGGGCGCACCTCTACCTGGTCGCTTATCTGATAAGTGCCGAGATAAGTGCCGTTGAGGGTCAGGTCAACGAACTTATGAGCAGGATTGTTCTTCAACCCGAGAAAATCGCCCATGAGCGAAGTGAGGGCATTGCGGAACAATGTCTTGTCACCGGCATTGGCGAGGAGTGTCCACGTCTTGGCATTAGCATAACCCTTGCCGAGGAGCTTCTGCTTCTTCTGGAACTTAATCTTGTAAGGCTTCTTACTCATGTTCCATGTAGAATTGCCTCGACCACGAATCTGGGTAGAGTCAAAAACCTGCACATTATCATCCTCGTCAATAAGAGTTATCTTTGAATAGATGTACTCTTCCTTGCTATAAATCGGTTTACGCTCGTATGTATCAATAATCATGTGTGGCAGGTTCGTAAGACGTGAAACCTGCTGTGCGTTTGCGTTTCCTGAAAACAAGCAAACAATCAATACAATTGCGAAGTAAAATATTTTTTTCATACGCACATTTATAACATATTTTGCGACAAATTTATGGAAAACTTTGAAAATAAACAAAAAACACGAAAAAACTTTTGTCAGAATATAGGAAAGTCGTATCTTTGCACGCCGATTATTATCGAGGGGACATGAAAATGCCCCCAAATCAGTGTGTGAATAGCGAAATCCTATTAGCCGGGAACGCGGTTCGTGAAGCACTGAAGCGTGACGGACAAGAAGACGTCTCGCGATTAAAACCACAGGCAACTGTGGACAGAGATTAATAATTAAATGTAACAACAAAAAAAGGTTTTTAAATGAACACTTTAAGTTTCAAGACAAACTATGTAACTCCTGAGGCTGCAGACAAGAAGTGGGTAGTAGTTGACGCAGCAGGTCAGACACTCGGTCGCCTCAGCTCAAAGGTTGCAAAGATTTTGCGTGGTAAGTATAAGCCATGCTTCACTCCAAACATGGATTGTGGTGATAACGTTATCATCATCAATGCAAATCAGATTGTTCTCTCAGGAGACAAGATGAACTCTAAGATCTACCTTACTTATTCAGGTTATCCAGGTGGTCAGAAGAAGGCAACAGCTCTCGAAATGACGAAGCGCGTAAACGGTTACGAGAAGATCGTTCGTCACGCAGTTAAGGGCATGCTTCCAAAGGGCAAGCTCGGTTCTAAGATTCTCAGCAACCTCTACATCTACGAAGGTGGAGAGCACAAGCATGAGGCACAGAGCCCAGTAACAATCGATATTAACCTGTTAAAGTAATAAAAAAGGTATGGCAGTAAATTATATTAATGCACTCGGCCGTCGTAAGAGCGCCGTTGCTCGCGTGTACCTTTCAGAGGGTACAGGTAAGATCACAATCAACAAGCGTGACCTCAAGGACTATTTCCCATCTGAGCTCATCCAATTCGTAGTAAAGCAGCCACTCAACCTTCTCGGTGTAGCTGAGAAGTACGATATCCTCGTAAACCTCAAGGGTGGTGGTTTCACAGGTCAGTCACAGGCACTCCGCCTCGCTATCGCTCGCGCACTCGTTAAGATCAACGCAGACGATAAGAAGGCACTCCGTGCTGAAGGATTCATCACTCGTGACCCACGTGCTGTTGAGCGTAAGAAGCCAGGTCAGCCAAAGGCACGCCGTAGATTCCAGTTCTCTAAGCGTTAATCATTGTACCTCTTATTTCTGCAACGCATGGTTCGCCTTGCTGCGTAGAGATAGACATACAAATCGCTTAAAGACTTATCGTTTAGCATCTAAACCGGAGAGACCTCCTCGGAGTTACTCGCTGGTTGGTTAAAACAAAAAATTAACTTAAAAAGAAAGTAAACTAATCTGGGTATCTGTCCTCGAAAGCAGAAAGCCAGACAAAACAAAATCAAAATTATGGCAAGAACATCATTTGATACATTGCTCGCTGCAGGTGCACACTTCGGTCACCTCAAGCGTAAGTGGAATCCAGCTATGGCTCCATACATCTTCATGGAGCGTAACGGCATTCACATCATCGACCTCCACAAGACAGTTGCAAAGACTGAGACTGCTGCTGAAGCTCTCAAGCAGATTGCAAAGAGTGGAAAGAGAATTCTTTTTGTTGCTACTAAGAAACAGGCTAAGGACGTAGTTGCTGAGAAGGCACAGTCAGTTAACATGCCATACGTAATCGAGCGTTGGCCAGGTGGTATGCTTACTAACTTCCCTACAATCCGTAAGGCAGTTAAGAAGATGGCAAACATCGACAAGCTCATTGCAGACGGTACATACGCAAAGCTCTCTAAGCGTGAGAATCTTCAGATTCAGCGCAAGCGTGCTAAGCTCGAGAAGAACCTCGGTTCTATCGCTGACCTTACTCGCCTCCCATCAGCACTCTTCGTAGTGGATGTTATGAAGGAGCACATCGCAGTTAGCGAGGCTAACCGTCTCGGTATTCCTGTATTCGCTATCGTCGATACTAACTCTAATCCTAACAATGTTGACTTCGTTATCCCAGCTAACGATGACGCTTCAAAGTCAGTAGAGGTTATCCTCGACGCTGTTTGTGGCGCTATCAAGGAGGGTCTCGACGAGCGCAAGGCAGAGAAGGTTGACATGGAAGCTGCAGGCGAGAAGAAGGCAGAGGCTAAGGCTGAAGCTGAGGCACCAGCTGCTGAATAATCCGAATTAACGAAATTATTTCAAAACTATAGTTAAAGGTGAGAAGTTGGAGGATAAATTATTTTTCACTTTTCACTTTTAACTTTTAATCCTTATTAAGACATTATGGCTATTTCATTAGCAGAAATCAATAGTCTTCGTAAGAAGACACAGGCAGGTCTCATGGACTGTAAGAAGGCTCTCGAAGAGGCTAACGGCGACGTAGAGGCAGCAATGGAGATTCTCCGCAAGAAGGGTCAGCTCATCGCTGCAAAGCGTTCTGACCGTGAGGCAGCTGAGGGTTGCGTACTCGCAAAGGTTGACGGCAACTTCGGTGCAATGATTGCACTCAAGTGCGAAACTGACTTCGTTGCAAAGAACGCTGACTTCGTTGCTCTCGCTACAGCTATCATCGACGCTGCTGTTGCTAACAAGTGCAAGACACTCGACGAGGTTAAGGCTCTCACTATCAACGGTGAGTCAGTAACAGACGCTATCACTAACCGTTCAGGTGTTACAGGTGAGAAGACGGAACGCGACGGATACCTCACAGTCGAGGGCGAGAACATCAACGCTTACAACCACATGGCTGGTAA
>ODAI011292617.1_pt1 | contig 11578 bp, 22 predicted proteins | sample 1539321 | NCBI WGS metagenome assembly ODAI01 (sample SAMN02144231, study PRJEB22623) | gut metagenome | biome: sheep rumen | host: Ovis aries | place: New Zealand
AATGCGTAAATATAATATTGAAAATTTTATATTTGAAGTTATTGAAGAATGTGAGTTAGATCAAACTGTTTTAGACAATAAAGAACGTTATTGGATAAAATATTATGATTCATATAATAATGGATATAATAGTACATTAGGCGGGCAAGGTGAAAATTCTTGGACATATGACCCTAATTTGATTCGTCAATTATGGGACTAGGGTTATAGTACTGGAACCATTGCTAAAATTGTTGGTTGTGGTCATACAACAGTAAATAATAGATTACAGAATTATAAAGATTTTAATACATTTACTAGTCATCAACGCAGTTGTGGCTTTTAGGCTAGAAATAAAGCGCATATTCAAGTTCATCATAATTATTATTTTACTGATGCGCAAAAAGAGTATTTTACAGAAGCAATTGCTATACATCAATATTCTTTAGATGGAGAATATTTAGCTTCTTTTCCATCTTTAAGTTTTGCTGCTCGGCATTTAGGGAAAATGAATCCAGGCGCAGAAAATGGTATTAGTCATATGTTACATAATCGTGATAATAGAAAAACTGCATATGGCTATCAATGGTCATATGAAAAAGTAGATAAAATGTAGCCAGTATCTGCACATGGCGCTAAGTTAATACAATGTATAGAAACTGGTGAAATTTTTCATAAAGCCCGTGACGCCGCAGATTGGTGTGGGTTAAAAAGTCGTAGCGGAGTAAGAGAATGTTGTGTAGGAAAAGTGAAATCCGCAGGAAAACATCCATAGACTGGATAGAAATTACATTGGAGATATGTTGAAGATTAAAGAGGTTAATTATGCGAAAAGGTCGCGGTATAGATCATTCTTGGGAAACAAGAAAGTATATTGGAGATGTTGCAATATACGCTCATTGTAAATGCGGATTTGAATATGCTTGTTCTTCTTCAAAAAGAAACAAAGATGGCAGTTGGAGTTTAGAACAAGAAATAACTACATTATATTATTATTGCCCTATTTGTGGTGCTCATAAAAAGTATTATAACGATATTCCTATAAAAATAAATAAAAGTAGATATGAATAAAATAGCTCATCTGCCATGTGTAGAAGGAGCGGAGTTATCGTTTATAACGATAATATGATCGCGTTGCAGAAACTTGCGAAGCCTGTGACCTTTGGGGAGGATGCGTCCTCCCCATTTTTTATTTGACTTTTTATATAATTTTTGTTATAATATATTTAGAAAAACGAAGGGAGAAAACTTATGGATAAAATTATTAACGCATTAGAAACTTTAAGAATCTCAGATGCAGATTTTTTTGGTATTGGTTATGAAACTCAAAGAGCATACGAACGAGTAAATGATAATCTTGATGAATGTATTGAGTTAATAAAAACAACTGAGCAACCTATTTATGAAGTTCTAGTATACTCACATCCTTGGCGTTTAGATGAGCATCACTTCCTTGATTTTGGATCAGAAGAACGTGTTGGCTTTTATTATGAAAAAGAAACCGCAATAAGAGCAATCAAAGAAAATTGGTGCAACTTACAGGACCATTATGCACGTGCAGCCGCGGTGCGCGAAGTAAAGCCTGGTTTATATCAGTATCCACCTTTTGACACCTATGTATATTTTCTTTGGAATAATGAATTAGAAAAATGGGAAGAAGCAGAAGTACCAGAAGAAGTGGAGGCATTTTGTTGAAATTATATACATCATATTGGGCTATGGTACGTTATTTTCCTACTAATCTTATCGGGCTTTCAACGTGTCATTGGAATCCTAAATGGCGACCAATAGGTAAAGATAAACGCGGCGTATGGGTAATTGATTGCCCACCTTTTAAACCTGGGCCTCAATGTGAAGGCTTATGCAATGGCAAATGTAATCCTAAACATCCTGATGATTGTAAATTTTTAGAAGTATATCGTAATCAATTAGATGATATTGATGTTGGTGATTTTTTAAATCATTTAGAAAAATTGGCTAAAAAATTTGAAGAAAATGAAGGATTAAATGATATTGATTTTGCACTACTAGTTTATGAAACACCGTGGAATCCTTGCTCAGAACGAGTAGCAATTCAAGGATGGGGCGGAATGACCGGATTGGAGATAAAAGAATGGCAATTAGACAAGAACCGATAACAACTGAAAAAGAATTTTTGATTGCAACAGAAGCAGCAATTAAAAATGGTACTACTACTTTTGTTCAATATAGAGATGTAGATACAAATACTTATGATCCAGAAGTAGTATTAGCTGAAAATTATATTTGGTATTTAAATAATCCAAATGATGTTTGGGAAGATTTTGAAGATAAAAGCGTGCGCGCATGGGCACAATTTCCGAATAGAGAAGAAAGAGATATACCGTGGGATAACTAAGTTAGAAGAATGGAAAAGGAATAATGATTAAACATTTATTAATGAAATTACGATTTAATAAATTCTGCAAACAAAATCAATATAATTGTCCTAATTGTATTTATCATAATTTTATTTTTGAAGGATGTATTTTTCGTGGCAATAAATGCGAACATCCTTATCAAATATTTAGGAGAAAACGCAATGGTTATAGAAGAAATTCGTAAATATAATAAACAATTAATCGCAAAATATCCTTGGCTTCTACCACGCAATAGATGGACGGGAGAAGTAATAGAAGACTATGATTATAGTTATACTGAATTAGATGATATGCCTGATGGTTGGCGTGCTGCATTTGGCGAACAAATGTGTGAAGAGATCCAACAAGAACTTAATATGATGGAGCCATATCAAGCCGCGGATTTCCGCATTGTACAGATTAAAGAAAAATATGGTTCATTAAGATTTTATACTAATTGGGTTACTGATGCTATTAACAATGTTATTTATAAATATGAAAACCTTAGTGAACATACTTGTATTTCATGCGGTGCACCCGCCACTAAAATTTCTACTGGCTGGATTTCTCCTTGGTGTGATAAATGCGCTGAAAAAATTCATGATAATTTTGTAAAAATTGCTGAAAAAAATACTTGACATTTTATAGAAGTTATAGTATAATATATACAGAAAGAGGAAAGGAAGGGAATTAAAATGAACGTTTATGTGATTCATGCCTTTGATGAAATTTATGGTGGCCTTCATGGTATGGAAGATTGGACTATTGAAGAATGTAAGGATGAAAATGAAGCAATAGATATTGCAAAAGATATGTCTTGTGATGTTATTGACAGATATGCCGATATTACTGATATTCTTGCAGAACGCGCGGAAGATTTACTTTCTTATGATATTGAAGAAGGACGCATTATCTCAGAACAACAAAAAGAAACTGCTTTTAACAATTATTATGAGGAATGTGTAGTAGAAGATATGGCCTATGAAATTGTAAAATTAGATGCTTCTTATACAATTGATCAATATAATGAAATGCTTGATAGTGGTGAATATGACTATGAAGATCTTGTAGAAGAATTTGGAGTGGAGGAATATTAATGAAGATTATTGATTTTGAACGCAAAGGCAATGTAGTGCGCTTTTACCTTGGCGAAGATAATCTTGAAAATTGGTATGGCGATGATTGGAATGATGCTCCTTATGAGCATAATGCGGGCAAGGTCTATGACGAATATATTTCTGGTATAAAAGATATTGCTTTCCCTTTTGATAGTCTTGTGCTTGAGCCACAGGACGATTGGCGTAACGAAGGTAATAGTGCCTGGTGCAAAGATGACATGAGGAATCGTTCTGTGCCTTGCATTATTGTTGTGCCAAAAGAAAAAGTACATGAATGGCAAGATAATTTTAATTTTTATGTTGGCATGGATGGTATCCAAAAGTATTATTTTGGTGACAAAATGGAACTTTAATATTTGATATTAATATCAATTATGTTATAATTAATATATAAAAATATAGGAGAAAATTATGAATAATATGTTTAATGGAATGTTTGGAAAAATTGCTCCAGGTATGTGCCGTATTTCTATGAATGGTGAAATCGCTATTAAAACTTCTAATGGCTATAAGACATATAATGTAGAAACTGGTACACTAACTAATTGTGATAATTTCGCATTTGATATTGGTGAGGATTTCTTCTTCATTATCCCAACTAATAAAGTTCACAAGGGAGACATTATTCTCGCTGGTGGTAGGCCGCGTTGTGTAATTGAAGCCGCAACAAATGAAATTAAGACTTTTTGTTACGAAGATGGTACTATTGGAACTATTGTTCCTGAACATCATATGTTTATGGGTAAGCAATACTTCTATGGTAAGATTGTTTCCATGTTCGGTAATATGATGAACGAAAAAGGCGGCATGAATAATATGCTGAAGTATATGATGATGTCTGAAATGATGAAAGGCAACAGCAATACTAATTCTATGATGCCAATGATGCTCATGATGAACGGCGGATTTAATTTTGATGGAATTTTTGATATGGATGATGAAGAAAAGAAGGAGGATAAGTAAGTATGGGTAGCGGCATGTGGACTACTGCGGCTTATACCACAAGCATTAGAAGTATGGGTTTTACTGATGCTACTTCTGTAAGCTATACTAATAATGTCCAGTCAGTTTATAAAGAAAATCATCTGCATCCATTACTTAATCCTTATGGAGTTACTCGTGAATGCCGCGATACAGAAGAACATCCAGAAACAATTCCTGTTATTCTCGCACTAGATGTCACTGGGAGTATGGGGCGAGCAGCTACAATGTGCGCTGGTAAACTAGACGAAGTAATGCAGGAACTTTACTCAAAAGTAAAGGATGTAGAATTTCTAATGATGGGCATTGGCGATTTGAATTATGACGATGCGCCAATCCAGGCATCACAATTTGAAAGTGATATTCGTATTCTAGATCAGACCACGAAAATTTACTTTGAAGGCGGTGGTGGCGGTAATTCTTTTGAATCGTATACTGCTGCTTGGTATTTTGGTCTACATAATACTAAACTTGATTGTTGGAAACGTGGGAAGAAAGGTGTTATTATTACACTTGGTGATGAACCGCTAAATCCATACCTTCCTGGTAGTGCTTTAAGTAGCACTCTTGGCAGTCCGACGCAAGATGTTAGTACTCCTGAACTTTATAAAGAAGTTTGTGAAAAATTTGATGTATATCATATCGCTATTACTAATGAAAGTAGTTATAGACATTATGATGAAGCAATTAAAAACACTTGGGGTAAACTTCTAGGTCAACATCTAATTATTGCTTCTAGTGAAGAACTACCAAAAATCATTGGTGAAATTATTACTGATCATGAAGCTAGTACTATGCCTACAATTAATGTAACAGAGGAAGGAATTAGTTGGTAATATGGAAGTTAAAGTTGTAATTGGTAGTAACTATGGCGATGAGGGTAAAGGATTAGTATCAGCAAATCTTGCGCGCGTAGCACAACAAAATAACAAAAAGTCTCTTACTGTATTTTATAATGGTACTACACAAAGAGCACATTCATTTGGAGATAAAGTACGTCATTGTACAGCCGCAGGTGAAGAATTTAATAGTGATACTTATTATCATCCTATGTTTGTCGTAGACCCAATTGCACTTTGGCTTACACAATCTTATGTATATATCGACCCTAATTGTCGCGTAATTTTACCTTGTGACGTAATGGAAAATCGCAAGATAGAAAAAAATCGTGGTGACAAGCGTCATGGCTCATGTGGACTGGGCTTATTCGCTGCGGTAAAACGTAGTAAAAAATTAGAAGATAATGTTCTAATTAATGATTTTCGTAGCCCATATGATCTATATCTTAAATTAAAGGATATTGAATCACGACATTCAACAGAAAAAGATACGTTGTATAATATTGATATGTTTATGCGCGCAGTCGCATGGATTACGAATAATTGTAGAATTATTACATTTGATGATCTAGTAAAAAATCATAAATATGATATAATTATTTATGAAGGCGGACAAGGACTACTACTTGATCAAACAAATATGGATGACTTTCCACATTTAACTCCTTCAAGTGTAGGAATGTATAATATTACAAATGATATTAATAAACTAAATTGCACGCCTGAACTATTTTATGTTTCGCGTACTTATATGACACGACATGGCGCGGGCCCAATGGAATTTGAATGTAAAAAAGAAGATATTAATCCAAGTATTGTTGATAACATTAATCAACCAAATGAATGGCAAGGCGCTTTAAGATTTGGCCGCATTGACTTAGAAACTCTTTATAAACGTATACAAAAAGATGCTGCATTATATAATAATAATTCAAATATTAATCTTGTTTTTACTCAATTAAACTACACCGATAATAAAATTGAAACAAATAAAGGCCGAGTAGATATTATTAAACCAAATTTTTGTTCAAAAATTTATGTTTCTACTGATAAATATTATATATATAATATTTGACTTTTAATAAAAATTATAGTATAATATATATAGAAAGAGGAAAGGAGTAGAAGTAATGACTGAATATAGCATGAAAAGTAAAAACCGCAAAGTTCATCAGCGTTGGCTTAATCGTTTTTGCCGCAAGATAAACAAAAGTATTGCTGATGATCCTCTATGGCTTGGTCGTTTCGTAGTAGAACAAAAGGCTACAAATATGGATTGGTTTGAAGATAAAAGCGGCGGTTTGATGTATTGTCTACTCCAATTCCGTGATAAAAAGACAGGTATTACCAAAGAATGGCATACTGATTGTCTTGAAATTACTTGGCAAATGTTCTTGAAAATGAATAATTTTATTGTTGAAGATTGTCAAGTTTGGGAAAATGAAAAGCCTTATGAAGAAGTGAGGGATTATAGAAATGTGCGATAAAGATACCTATAATTTTGAATATTATCCTGGCGATGAACAATATGACACTGTAGTGAGATTAAGTTTTGATAGCAATTATACTTCATTAGAAGAGTTTAAAAATATGTGTAGAACATTTGCTATTGCTCTTGGATACGATAAAAATGAAGTTTATCAAGTTTTCCCTACCTCCTTTCAAAATACATGTCGGCTAAATTGAGCCGACAATATGGGGCATTAACTCAGTTGGTTAGAGTGGCACTCTTATAAAGTGCTGGTGCTTGGTTCGAGTCCAAGATGCCCTAGGGTACAATGATTCAGCCTTCACGTGGCGTACCTGTTTTTACTAATGAACCAAATAAAATAAAAGAAAGGTGATTAAAATGGAAGAGTATTTGTTTGATCTTGAAGATTACTTCTATCACGATGATAGCTTAAATGACTATGAATGCTTTTCTAAGAGTGGTTATCCCTCACAAGATGAATACGTAGAAAATCCCGATGTAATTTATTTCAGTGATTATGAATATCCATTTTAAATACTTGACTTTTAATTAAAATTATATTATAATAAATATGTACCAAAGAGAAAGGATGATAAAAGATATGCGTAGAAATTCTCGTCGTGTAGTGTTTTCCTCCTCTTGGAGCCGAGTCGAACAAGCCATGAAGATGGATGACGACTGGCAGTAATAGGCGCGAAATCAACAAATTGCGGCCAAAACAAGCGCCACCGTTTATAATATAATTGCGCTACTTTAATCTATGGGCCTTGACGATTATTGAGTGCACCGCTAATTAAATCCTAGTTCCCGCGGAATATAAAAAGAACATAAGGATAGCCGGAGAGACGACAGTTAAGTCTTTTAAATCGCGCACTCCATTCTGCTTGAATGAAAATTAAAGCCCTTAGAAAGACTGGGGAGGGAAGCGTAACCCTGCACCGAAGCGGCAAAACACTAGGATGCATTCGGGTTTATGGTTATCCTCTTTAAGGAGAAAAACCATATTTTTTATATAAGGATTAATAAGATGTATAGATATGATGTTGAATATTGGGATAATAATATAAAAGAACCAAATAGTGATCAAGGACTTGTGGCCGCAAGTGGTTATTCAGATGCAGCACAACTTATTACAGAACAATATGGTGAAAATGATATTGTTACTTTAAGTTTAACAGCTTTAAATACTATACTTACAGAAGAAAATATCATAGAAGAATTTAAAAGAAAGGAGAATTAAAATGGAAGAATATAGTCGCGCACGAGTTCGACTTGTAACAAATCAAGACGCTGTAAATTTTGTTAGCACGATTAATAGTGATGGTACGGCAACCAAGTATTCACTAGAAGATTTTGATGGTCATTATCGTGTAAATGCACGTAGTCTACTTGGTGTCTTATATTTTACAACTGAGCATAATGAAGATACTTATCTAGTAAATGATGACGGTGGCAGCATCCCTTCTAGTATTGATAAATTTAGGGTTTAATACCCTACATTGGGGATTCGTATAACAGGAGTACAGAAGACTTTGACTCTTCTAGCGAAGGAGCGTCACCTTCATCCCCAGCCATAAAGGAGAAATAATATGCCAATACTTTATATGTTGTGTGGGCCTAGTGCGTCAGGAAAAAGCACCTGGGCTCATAATTTTATCAGCGAAAATTCACAAAAAGATATACGCTATGTATCACGTGATGAAATACGTTTTTCACTACTGAAAGAAAATGAAAAGTATTTTGCGCATGAAAAGCAGGTATTCAAAAAATTTGCTGGCACAATTATACAAACACTTGTAGATGGATTTGATGTAATTGCAGATGCGACACATTTGAATATCTTCTCTCGTAAAAAATTAACTAATGCAATTGACAAAATATATACTGATTATCAAATTATTTACGTAATTTTTGATATTTCATTACAAGATATTTTAAGCCGCAATCAACAACGTCTAGGACTTGAACAAGTGCCGGAAGAAGAAATAAAAAGAATGTACAATGATTTTTCGCCGCCAATTCACGAAGATAATAGAGAAATTGATCGGTGTATAGTAAAGGAGTAAAAAATGGAACTATATCTTACTAGCGATACTCACTTTTGTCACACTCCTAATTTTCTTTGGGAACCACGCGGTTTTTCTTCTGTGGAAGAAATGAATGAAGCTATCGTAGAACGATGGAATAAAGTTGTCAAGCCAGAAGATAGAGTAATTCATCTCGGTGATGTAATACTATCAGATACGGAAAAAGGTCTCGAATGTTTTAAGCGACTTAATGGAGAGATTTGTCTTATCTGGGGTAATCATGACAGTCCTCGGCGGCAAGAAGAACTGACTAAGCTTCCTAATGTTATTATTCTTGGATATGCTCATGTATTTAAATATAAAAAACTTAATTTTTATGTTTCTCACTATCCTAGTCTAGTGGCTAATTATGATGAAAAATATTTTTCTCAGCATGTAATAAATTTGCATGGACATACACATCAACAAGCTAATTTTTTATATCCTAATAATCCATTTATTTATCATGTAGGAGTTGACTCTCATAATTGTACCCCAGTACATATTGATGAAGTTATTACGGATATTCGGCAGCGTTGGAACGATTTACAGACACTAAAAATTCCAATTCAAGAATTGTATATGTATCCAATGAAGGAGAATAAAAATGAATGATATTTCAGCAAAAGTTATAGAAAAGCATAATTGGCTTGTAGCTAATAAAGAAAAATATGGAATTGAATATGTAGTGATGTCTGTATTAATCGGTTCACAAAATTATCATTTAGAGTCTAATACTAGTGATGTTGACGTTTATTCTTTTATTTTTCCAAAATATGAAAATTTTATTAAAGATACTAAATTAATTAATTTTGAGCATGAGTTTGAAGATGGTAGTAAAATTGTAGCAAAAGATGTTCGCTTAATTTTCAATCTTTTACGTAAACATTCTCCCAATAGTATTGAATGTTTTACAAGTCATTATAAAGTATATAATCCATTATTTGAAAAAGTATTAGAGTCTTATCTTGGCGATGATTATACTTTATATTATTTAACTCATGCTAATTATACGAATATGGTAAATGCTATTGCTGGTTGCGCTCGTGGAGTGCATGGTAGGAACATGACAATTGGAAAACAATTTTCGCATATTTTACGACTGCATGATATGCTAATTCGTTATCTAGATAGAAAATATAGGCCATGTGAATATTTGGAATTAGACCCAGCTAATTTACATGTTGCTTTGGCGACAAAATTTAATCTACTGCCTGTAACAGAGCAGTCTTGTAAAAATTTAAGTGATACTTTATCTATATTTGCGAAAAATTTTATTCCGACCACCACGGAAAAAACACGAGAAGAAGTTGCTAATAAAGTAATTGATGAATTTCAACTTGAACTTACGGAGATTTATTTAGATGATGCAAAAAAACATCTGGAAGAAATTAGAAACCGCAATGCCGCTAACAAGTAAAGACATACCGCAAATTTGGCAAAGTATACCCGCTGATCAACAAAATTCTATTACTATTAGTTTTGAATATGAAAATATTATTTATCTAGCAAATTTAATTACAATCACACAGTATGATACCTCCTTTCTAATAAATTGCCAAGATATAAAAATTTGGCAATTACAAAAAGCAAGTAATTAAATACTTGCTTTTTTTTATAATTTCTGATATAATATTTATAGAAAAGATAAGGGAGGAATTGAAATGGCTGTTGCACGTTCTTATGAAAATTACAAAATTATGGGCGAGCCTTATTCTCATGACGGGAAAATGTATGTTATCGTACAGTGCCCTTGTAAACGTTGTGGCGGCAGCGGCCATTATAGCATGAACGCGATGGGCGATACTACTTGCTATCGCTGTAATGGTATCGGGAAAGAGAATACCGAAGTTCGCTGGTATACTGATAAGCAGCGCGAAGCTCTTGATCGTGCGGCTGAAAAACGTCAGGCCGCCGCAAAAGTGAAGCAAGAGGAACGCCGTGTAAAATTTGCTGCACGTAATGCATTTGGTTTTGGTCAGGCAGGATTTATTACTCTCATTTGGGGTAATAATGATGAAATTCAAGCATGGCGTGCGGAACTTCCTCTTCATACTGTCTTGTATAACAATGTTTTTGGCTGGTATATTCCTTCTGATAAAACCCCGGAAATGATTCCAGAGCGTTTTTATTCTAAGCGGCTTGAATGGGCCGAAATTAAAGATGAATCTGATGAAGAAGATCTCTCTATGAAGGATCATGCTATTGTACGTAAATACGTATATACTCTTATACATGGCGTAAGCAAGAGTGAATATCAAGGTGAAAAAGATACATGGCTGGAAAAAGACGTGACTATTAAAAAGAATATTGCTCTCAGTAGCCAGTATGGTGATTCACACATGCACATTATGGAAGATACGGATGAAAATGTATATGTATGGACTACTGCAAGTAAAAACTTGGAAGTTGGTAGTACAGTACATATGAAAATGAAAGTTAAAGAGCATAAAGAATATGATGGAGTAAAACAAACTATTGTATATTATTGTAAGATTAAGTGAGGAAATATGACAAACTTAGAAGAAGTAGAATTTACTTGCCCAAATTGTGGTGTGCAATGGACTGAATGGCAGGACCCAGATGATGATTGGTTTAAACTAGCTACTAATCAAACATTATGTCCAAATTGTGGACGAATTACAATGCAGCGGATTTTATCTGAATTAAATAAAAATAATAATTGAGGTAACTATATGTGGATTGTAATTATATGCTTAGTTATTTTGTTATTTATTGGAGCTAC
>ODAI013089320.1_pt1 | contig 11578 bp, 6 predicted proteins | sample 1539321 | NCBI WGS metagenome assembly ODAI01 (sample SAMN02144231, study PRJEB22623) | gut metagenome | biome: sheep rumen | host: Ovis aries | place: New Zealand
GTCGTCAGAAAAGACATTCTCGTATTCCTGCTCGGGAGTGAGCCTCGTCGCAGCAGGTGCCGGTTCAGGAGCAGGAGCAGGGGAGGGAGCAGGAGTGGGAGACTGTGCCGGAGCTGCGGGAGCAGGGGTGGATGCCGCATTCATCATGTTGGCGAATTCCTGTCCCGAGACCCTGCCTGCCCTCACATCCTCTCCTGCCTCGTTCAGTATGCTGAATGTGATGCTTCCGTCGTTGTCAATGCCTGTCACCATGGCGTTGGCAGGCTGGCCTTCAAAGACCACCGGCACTTCGTCACCGACACGCAATTGAGGAGCCTGCGGTGTCTCTGCCTCTTCGGATGCGGAGGCTTCCGCCTGCTGCTTCGCCGCTTCTATAATGGGTTTGTTCTCGGTGGCAGTGGGATCGAGCACTATGTGGCCTTCGGCATCCCTCTGGGCCATGCCGTAGAGGGTGTCTATGCTGATGGTGTTCTGCGCTCCGCCACCGCTCTTGTCCTTGAACGTGACCGTCCCTGCATCGGTGTTGACCGACACTATGGTCATGGAACCTACCGCTCCGTCCTGTCCGTTGACGAGTATCGTCCTGCCGACCAGGGGAGCGATGTCATTTGACATGGCGGTCCTGCTCGGACGTGACTCCGCTTCGGCGAAGGCGTTCTCCGCCCACTGCCTTGACGCCGCCTCAAATTCGTTCCTGTACTCATCAAACGTGGTCGAGTATGCGCTGAGCTGAGAGGCAGGGATAAGGACCACTCCTCCCTTGCCGTCGCTCACCTGCACCATGGAATCGCCTGTTCCGCCTATGACGGTGACGCTTCCGTCCCTTGCAATGGCAACATCTTCGGAGAGGATATAACCTTCGTGCATCTCTCCCCTCGCATCGGTGTACATGCCGGAGATTATCCTGTCATTCCTTCCGAATGCCTTTATATACGATTCTGCTTCATTCCTTCCTCTTTGTACCCGACTGGCTATATACCCTTCCTTCAAACCGTCGTATGCGGCCTTGGCGGTGGCATAGTTATCCAATGCGGTGGCAAGCTCGGTATTGCCAGCCTTTCTCTCATCGAATGCCTGACGGGCAAGTACGTCGGACCCGAGCCGGAGGTCATCTTCCGGGACTCCCGCTTCAATCGCTGCAAGCCTTGCAGACTCCAGGTTCTGTGCGGTGTCGTAAGCACTCTCCTGCATCGCTTTATGGTTCTGACCTGTCTGATTGCCGGCATCATAGGCAGCCATCTGCGCTGTCCTTTCTGAGGAAACTTCCCAGACGGCATCCTCCTTCACTCCGTTCCTCTCGTCGAGGTAGTCGGCCATATCCATCTGCCTGCGTCCGGTGAACGTACCGTCTGCAAGTCCTTGCTCCACTTCCGCAGCCGTGAACCTGCGGATAGTGCCGTTCTCGTCTATGGTCTCTACATTACCGTTCTCGTCCTCTTTGCGGATGAAGAAGTTGTTCTCCCCGTTGGTGGTCAGGACATCGACGAATTGTACATCTTCCTTGTATTGATTGCCGAACTCATCCTCGGCATCTTCCTCCCTTGTCTGCCAGAACTGTTTATTGGTATTGTCAAGAATCTCATCGAAGGTATTATCCCTGTCCGCATTCCTCTTGATGGACGCAACTCCGTCAAGTGCGGATTTGTCTCTTGCCGCTTCGAGAAGGTTCAGTATCAGTCCTGCCTCGGTTTCTTTCCCGGGAGCGGAACTGGTACGGGCGTTATCAAGCAGACGTGCCGCCCTCCGACCGAGTTCCTCCGGGGTAGATCCATTTAAGGAATCGACGATATTAGTAGCCTTATCTTCCGCTACTCCATTTGAAATCAAATAATCCCTGTAAGCTGTCCGTGCTTCATCAAAACGTACATTCGCTGCGCCTCTCTGGGCGGCGGATACTACGGAACCAAAACCTATGGTGGGGACAAAAGAAGCAAAAAGGATGGCGAGGTTCTCAGCATCAAAGAAATTCTTTAATGCAACGTTACGACCTTCATCATCACGCTCCGTTCCCCTCACCCAGGAAATGAGGGCACCGTTAACCTCTTCCCCGAATTCCTCTCCGAGCGGATGGATCCCCATTTTTTTAAGGGTCGCCGCTGCCTGCGGAGTCAGCAGACTCGCTATGCGATTCCAGCCAAGTTTGCTGAATCCTTTATACCCTGCTCTTTGCAGATAACCTATAGCCTTGTTCGTTGGGCCGAATCCAAACTCTGTTGCATTTTCAATAAGTTGCTGAACGAGTCCTTCCAACGTCAAGCCACCCAAAGTGGGAGTGTCAATACCGTATGCCGCCCTAACCTCCGGATCCATGAGTGGCTTCAAAGAATTAGAATTAGAGGCTATGAACTGTTGATAGTTGTTCTGGACATTCTTCGCCACCTGTGCCCAGTTGGATGGACCGAGCGCTGTCTGGATGCCTCCACCTACTAATGCCCCAGTATCTTCCGCTCCTACTTTAATAAGGCTGCTAATTACTTTGCGAGCCGCTTTGGGAGTCTCTTTAGTTATTAACTTTCTCGCAAGTCGTTTTTCTATGTTCCTTGCCACCGTAGCGTTAGCTGCGCCAGACATGCCGCTGAGTAAAAGAAACTCGAGGCCCATCCTGGCAGACATGGCCATAGTCTCTCCCGCCTTTACGCTGCCATGGATCTCTTTGTCCAATGCCTCCGAAATGCCCCCTGCGGTTTCAATGGCATAAAAAAGCGCCTGTTCGGAAGGAGTAAGGCCGTCAGATATTCTCTTATCCATCTCCTCAAGGGTGATGTCCTCACCCATACCGCGGAAGATAGTATCGAGTTTCTGCTGCAAGGCATACACCGGGAGAGCGTGCTTCGCCCCCAGGATAGCCGACCAGCTGTCGAGGTCGGAGACATTATGCCCGATGCCTTGTCCGACACCCTTCATAATGACATCAAGTTTCTTGTCTCCCGCAGCCTTGACATCTGTTTTTGTCACAGACTTGAGAGTCTTCTCTGCATTGGAAAGAATGTTCTTTGCGGCTTCGTAGTTATCGATATTACTCCCGAATCCTTCGTATCCTTCCGTATTGATCCATCCTCGGTAAGTATTGGGGTCATATTCACCAAAGGGGTCAGCCTCGTTGGAGCCACTGCCAAATGCTTTGACAATCCTGTCCTTCGTAGTCATGTTCGCTCTCTGCGCATCAAAGGCCCTCTGCGCATCCTGATATACTTCCTCCTCCGCAGTGTCGATAATCTGCCTCTGAGCCTTTATCGCATCAGTCGCCCCCTCTCTTACTGCCTTGTATTCCGGTGCGGCCTTAATGCTCCTTGCGAGATCGCTCACATCTGCCTTTGCCGCATCGTATCTTGCCTTATTCTCGGTCAGCCATTTTGCGTCAGCGGGTACGGAGCTTCCTCGCCAATGGAGCGATTTCTTTGCTTTCTCTTCATACTCGCTGATGAACGGCTCTGCATCCAACCTTTGATCGTCCCTAATCTTGAGAAGCTCATCATATGACAGCCCCGCATACTTGCTCGGTGCCCAGTCCCTGCCCTTCGACTTCTGCCACTGCTTGTCGTCATACTGCGAGAACGTAGCATTGGGCACGTCTTTCAGGAACTCCTCCCTCTGGGAGAGAGGAATGTCGAAGTCGTAATCGTCGGTGGAATACTTGATGCTGGCATCCGGATTCTCCGATTCAAATGCCTTTACATCTTTATCGGCTACACGGTATAGGTCTTTGCCGACATTATATAACACGAAGCCGTCGTTTGGCATAACTCTTTCTATTTACGTTTCTTACCATCCCATTTTTTTGCCGCAGCGTCAGTAGTGCCCACGCTGTCTTTTGGCTGGACCGCCGTTTTTCTCGCAGTCGATTCGGCTGAGGCCTTAGTAGCAGATTGAGTAGGGGTGGTTTTCTTCTCCGAAGATTCCTTGATGGCTGACTGGCGCTTGGCTTCCTCTTCCTCTTTCTGTTTCTTCTTTGCAGCCTTAGCCTCTGCCGCCGACACTCTGCCATCACCGTTGAGATCTGCTTCCTCACCCCATTTCGCGGCTCTCCTGCGGTCCCAGAATCCGGGTTCCGGTTTCTTCTCCTCGGTCTTGGTCTCGGTTGGAGTTGCGGTCTGGGTGCCGGTGCGTTTTCCACCGTTACCGGTACTGGTTTGCTGAAAACCTAAATGGCTCACAGGAGTAGGAGCCTGCTCAACAGCTGCATTAGGGTCGAATCCCGATTCAGTGAGGGCTATGTACTGCTGATAAGTCATGGGAGTTATCTTCTTGGATGTGGCTCTGTTGACGTAATCATAGTATTTAGACTTGTGGTCAGAAGTACCGTAGAGACCTCCTGCCCTCAGTCTCGCCGCCTCTATCTGCGCTTCCGTCCTCGCCTCAATCTCTGCCATGCGCCTTGCACTGGCTTCCCTCTGCTGGAGTGTCTTATACTGGAACTCCGCATCCTTGAGATTGACGTTGCGGAGGTCCTGCCCCGCCTGTATGGCACGGTTGAACGCCGAGATATACTCCCTGTTGTCGTAGGGCTGATAGCCGCCGGTCGCGCCACGTCCGAGACCGCCTCCGCCTATGGCCCATCCCAGAGGCTGGACCATGGAGGTGAGTGCGTTGCCGAGAGCAGCGAACCGGGCCATCTTCGCGTTGTCGGTGCGCTCCTTCATGAGGGCTTCCCTATGTGCGTTGAGCATGTCCTGATAGCTGTCCGCCGCCTGACGGGCATACCTCTCGGCATCCTTCCTGTATGCGCTTGCCACCGACATCCTCTGCGGTACAGGGGTGGTCGAGGCAGGAGCCGTCTGGGCAGGAGCCGTTTCGGGAGCGGGAGTGGCCGCAGGGGCCTGCTCCACCACCACAGGCTCATTGATGATGTTGTCCAGATCCTCGTTGGAGAGGATTTCCGGAAGATTTATGTTGGGGATTGTTGCCATAGCCTATCATCCAAAGAGTGCATCAATTTCCTCCCCGCTCATTCCTGCGAGCTTTGTTCTCTGGTCTGCGGAGAGATTTAGTCCACCACCTTCTCCTGCTCCTCCGTCAAGCATCCCTGCCATGCCGTAGGACATGATGGCCTGCGAAGTAGCCGCTCCCCAGTTCTGCCAGTTGCGGGCATCAGCCTGATACCCCTGCTGCACTGCCTGGGAGTGGCGGTCGTCGAGAGCCATGCGCCGACCGAGAACCCCTGCCCTCCTGGCATCCTCAGCCATGAGGAGCTGGGAACCCACGTTGCTTATGGTTTCGTTGTTCTTCTGCCTTGCGGCGAGTACGTTCTCCACCGTAGCGCCACCCGCTACGGCACGGTTGTTTATCGCCTCGTTGTTGTCCGCGATGCGCTGGTCCATCTGCTTGAAAACGGAACGGTTGCTCACGCTTGTGAGCGGGTCTTTCCACTGCTCGTAATCCAGCAGGCCCTGCTGCCTGTTATAATTCGCTTTCTCTTCGCGACGAGCCTTGGCGTTCTTGCTCGCGCCCATCCCGGCGCTGATTCCGGAAATGAGCGCCGAGGCACCGAGGGCTAATAATGGAAGTGGCATAACTTTCAATAATTAATTGTCTAAAATTACCTATAGGGGAGTTAAACTTCTTCACACAATGTGAAAACTTTCAGCGGCTTAATTCGTAGTTTTACGTTGAAACAGAATTGGTAACGCCATGTTGAAATCAATCAAAGACCGCATCGCCAAGCGGCAGATAGCCTACGTCTATCTCCTCCACCGGATGTTCGACGGCAAGGCCTCCACCATGCTCACCATCATGAAGATCCCGGAAGTCGCCAAGGAGGACATCCTCAAATGGGACAGGGAGCATAAAGAGTATGTGGACAAGATGCTGGAGGAGGACAGGGCCAAGAATGTCGCGCCCCTTCTCGATTCCGTCGGCGACGTGCCGAGCATCAAGAAGATAAAGGAGAAAGTCCTCCGCAGATGCGACACTCTCATACAGGAGACCACCGATCCTTCCAAGCTCGCGACCGTCTATAAGATACTCTCCGAGTTCGAGGCCCAGGACGACAAGAAGGAAAAGACGGTCCTCGATGCAATCAACGAGAGCATCAAACCCATCGCCACGAAGAAGGAGAAGTTCTCCATGCTGGACATGCTGAAAAAGCAGCAGGAAGAGATGGAGAATGGGAAGAAGGACGAAGAGGAGGACGAGGAAGAGGAAGAAAAACTTGAAGATGATTAAGCCATGCCAGCGACATCGACCACATACACGGGCATCAACCGCACCGTATCTGATTTCCTCCCTTCCGGGGCATGCGAGGAACTGGTCAACCTGCGTCCCACGGACACGGGTCTGAGGCCGGTCAATCCGCATCGCACCCTGATGACCGGCGTTGACTTCACCCATTTCTGGACCCATCGAATCGGCACGAGAATATGCCGCATTGTGCGTGTTCCCGTATCCTCGGGGTCGTTGTACGAATACAGGTGGATAGACGACGAAGGGCAAATCCTGCAAACACTCATAACGGTACCATCGGATGCGGACGACCACTTCGCCATCCTCGGAAATATGGTGGTCATCTCCTGCAAGGGTACGCAGCAGACCTATGTGTTCCGTTTCCTCGAGGGGAGCTACAAGGCTGTGACTGCGGAGACCCCAACGGTCAATCCCTCGTTCAGTGCGTCCGACGCGGAAATCGTTGTTGTCAGAGGCGCTGTGACAGACAGGGACACCACCGACACGGCTTTCCGAGAGTATGTCTCATCCGGGGCAAATCACATTCAGGAGGAGAACAAAGGGTTATGCTTCGGTACTGTCCTCGTAGCCCTCTCATGGCACACGAAGGACGGTGAGGACTATAATACATTCTATTGGAAGAGGGTCAACGAAGCGGCAGATGCGAATGTCCAGAAGGCTGCGGATTCCTACGTTTTCATGACGTCCAAATACTATGAAAACGGAGAATACCTCGCTCTGATCCGTCCCATCGCCGACCAGAAATCTTACATATCCCTCGTCGGCAGCAAACTGACGATGACTATCCCCATGGTGAACGGGATAGATACCGATACCACCATGCTGGACAGCCTGAACGTATGGGCATCCAAACCCATTCTGCCATACGACCCTGCGATAGCCACCATAGACAACCAGTCCAGCCATACAGGAGGGGAGAACTACGACAAGATTTACATGCGACCCACCCCCTTCGCCGATAACGAACCCGGCAAGCAGCTCCTCTACCTCCAGAAGCGCATACCCATAGCCGATCTGGTCAAGGGGCAGTACACGCTCGACTTCGAGTTCGGGGGAAACATACAGACCACCAACAAGACGCTGGAGGTGGACGGGGGAATCCTTACGAGGTTCGGCAAGATGCTCCAGTACAACAGCCGTCTCCATTACTACGACTCTGTTGTCAAGAGGGGAACCTGGTACATGACGGATGTGTTCAGTTCCAGCTACACGTCTCTCGGTTGCTATCTCTACCTTACCGTGCAGGAGGACGGCGCGGACAAGATAATCAATATCCCGGGGCTGTTCGTCCTCAACTCATTAAAGACCCTTAATGATGTCATAGTCCCGAACATGAAAGCGACGAGGCTCTGGATGCAGAAGGCTAACACCCTTTCCGACATACAGTACGTTGACCTCACGCCTTCCGACAGGTATAACTACGCCCACGCTTTCGGAGCGGACATAGAGACATCCTCGGACACGGCCTCACTTGAGACCGCAAGGCAGAACTCCAGGAGGGACTACATAATAGAGAACGAGTACCAGGACCTGAACGTCACGGAGCAGATGAACCCCTTCGTGTTCGACGTGGACCACTCGTACCGCTTCCCCGGACGGATCCTCGATGTGCAGACGCAGATAGTGCAGGCATCCGACGTGGCCTTCGGCGTGGAACCGCTCAACGTATTCACGGATGCCGGCACCTACGCGCTCTCGCAGGGGACGGGCACCACCCTCTACGGCAACATAAACATAGTGAACAACCTCGTCTCCGAGGGCAACTCCGTATCCACCAAGTACGGCACGTTCATGCTGGCAGCAGGCGGGCTGTGGCTGGTTGCCGGAAGGCATACCACCCTCGTGAGTGAAGCGCTACGCGAAGGGCCGCACAGGGATGTGGCCTATAACGCCGACTACAGGCGGCTGACCGAGAGCAATCTCCTTTACCATATTGAGATGGAAGTCCCCAGGCCTGACGTGTCTTTCCGCACCTATGTCACCACCGGGGCCACGCTCGCCTTCGACCCCTACGAGGAGGCGATAATAGTCTCTAACAGGGATTACAAATACTCATACGTCCTCTCACTCAAGTACCGTCAGTGGTACAAGATAACCGGCTCTCTCTCCCAGAGCAGCGCCGGAGATGATGTTGTCCTTGAGCTGAACACCAGCGCCACCGCACTCACCAAAGCGGTCTCTTATCTGCATATCAATGCCGTCAACTCCACCCCCGAGACCACTTTCAGCTATGTCAGGGTGGCGGACTTCAACGAGGTCATGACCGAATCGCCTGTCCAGAGAGCGTCCGGATTCTATCTCCGGTTCCTCGGGGAAGGCAAAACCACCCTCACCTTCTACGCCACCAACGCAGGCGATTATCTTACCTATGACGAAGGGGCGAACCAGCTTAATGACGCTCTTATTAATGCCGGCGTTGACGCATACGTCGTAGCGTATTACGAATACTTCACGGTATATATCGGGAGCCGGCTGAGCGGTTATACCACCGTGCAGATCGACGTATGGCCGGAGCACATACGCACAAGGGACCAGATCCGCACCTTCGAGGTTACACCCGAGACGAATGCCGGAACGGTGGAAAGATCGGCGAAGAACTACGGCATAACGGGTACCATCACCATCGGCACTTGGTCCGCCACGTGGACCATCCAGGGCCAGACGGCAATCCAGACGGCGAACATAATCGCCGGCCTGCTTAACGACGACCCTGACTCTCCCGCCACGGCAAGTTCCTATGGCGGAGGAACCCTGATACTCACGGCACGCGCCGAAGGCAGCGAGGGAAACAACATCCCCGCTCCCGTCATCTCATGGCCTGCATCCACTTCGGTCACAACAGGAGGAATCACATACACGCAAGTCAATATTCTCCCGGCCATTGACTACTCCTCCGAGGCATTCTCCGGAGGAGGAAACACCATTATCGTTGATTCCCTCAATGTCATCGACCTTTCACAAACTGTTTCCGGACTCGTCAAGGTACACCTCCAGACGAGGCCCCTCAGTCCCGGGCAGTACATGTACACACACATCCACAGGGCGGTCCAGATGGTGCGTTCCGCCCTCGGCAACACATGCAACCTCACGGTATCGCTCTACGGCTCGGACGACCTCAAGCAGTGGGGACTCCTCTCCTGCGCACAAAGGACAAACGTCAACGTGTCACAGATAAGGACGAACCCCGCGCCGAGGTCATGGAGGTATTACACCATAGTCGTGGGAGGGGTCGTACTCAGGGACACGGACTTCGGCCCGGTCCTGTTGGACTTCACCCAGTCGGTAAGGAGGATAGGATGATGGGAGCTGCGGTGAGGATAACGAGGATAGGATTCCGTATGGAGTTCCTTCCGTGCGTGACACTTTACAGGATGAAGGAGCAGAAATGCCTCTCCCTGAGATGGCTCATCTTCGAGTTGTGCTTCTGCTTCCCCGACAATGAAAACTCAAATAAGAAAAACTTATGAACCAGAACCCAACCAAAAAGAGGGTGCAGGCCGCTGAGGACTTCCTCCAGGCGGCTACCGCACAGCCCGACAACACCCGTATCGCCCCGACCAAAAAGGAAACGACCCCCTTTCTCAGGCAGAGGGAATCCCGCATGGCAACCGACTACATAACCGGCACGCCCGAGCAGAGGAAGAAAATCAACGGCATCGCCGTGTTCAACCGCATCGCCGAAATGCCCGACGACGAATTCGACAGGGCCGTCAAGTCCGGAGAACTCACACCCGAGCAGATCCGCGCAGCAGGGGAATACTTCCACGACGTATGGATGGGCGATGTCTGGGCCGAAGGCGAACACGACGACGAACCCGAACCCTCCTACGAGGAATTCTACGCCGACCCCGCCAAATACGGCTACAGCGAAGAGGACAACGAGTATAAACTCTACCGCTACAAGAACCGATGAAATCGCCCGACGAGGAAATACGCAGCTCCCACAGGTAACAATCCCCCCCCAATTTTCTATTCATATTTTTTCATCTCGTTTTGGTTCTCCCCGCGGAAAAATCGACAAGCCGCGGGGATTTTTTTTCTCTCCCTCTTTCCTCTCTCTTCCTCCCCTTACAAACCCTACTATCTTACTCTTTTCTCTCTCTCCTATATCGTATTATTTATTCGTTCAGATTTATTATTCTACGTAGTATATATTATATAAATCTTCACTCATAAATAATACTCCCCATTTTCGCTGATTTTCAAACACTTACGCATAACGGCTTAAAAATCAGCTCAATGGGATTATATTGTCCTTTCCCATCTCCCCACGAAAATATTCCAACAAAAGGAGAAAATCTCCCACGTCACCGTTGCATCTTTCGCAGCCGTTTACTATCTTTGTATCCGGTAAACATTTTTGTCTCATCAATCTCCCCTCGGCTGCGAAGTCCAGGGAGATTTTCCAAGTAAGGTGTTTTTTGTGGTTATCTCGGGTCTTATTGCGAAATAAGGCCCGTTTTTTAATTTGACTCCCCGATATGGAGTTCCTTTCGGGTCCTCCCCTGAAAGTGCGTGAGATCGAAGAAAACGGGCCAAAGAATTGATGTGAGAATATTTTCTCCGGAGCAGCGGAGAATACTCCAATAGAATACAGATAGTATAGGGGAAATATAGAATAGTCCATAGGAAGAATAGAACAGTAAAGAATCCAGGAGGAGAATAGTAATCCCGTGGGAGAATTGGACAGAAAAGATACACGGAGAGAAGAGCGAAAAGAAGGGGAGATGAATTGAAATAGATCCATATTGAGCTTTTGATATAATAAAATTACGCGATATGGAGTTCCTTTTTAATTTTTGGGGTGGGGGAGGGTCTGCGTGGGACTTCGGCCTGCGTCCTTCCATTTATCGCCCACGCATGCAAAAGTGTTGCGTGATACTGGCCTAATCCCTCCCCTGCGTGTGCGTACTGCGTTTTTTCTTTTTCCTATTAGGCAAGGGGTCACGCCTGCGGATGCCTGCGGAATGGAAATGTAACATCTTTGTTACATGTACCAAAATATGGTACAAGCAGGACATATTTTTTGGAGTATTTTTCCCTCCCTAAAACTCAATTATTTACAATGATTTTCGGCCCACTTTGAAAAAGTATTCGGAAATCAAGATGAAATATGTTGCAATCCGTGTTCGGTGTTTGTCCTTATTCATGGCGATTTTTGGGTCAATTCCGAGCGATTTTCCGGGGGTCATGTATTATAAATAATACATGCAAAATTTTTTTTGAATTTGTGTTGCAAAATCAAAATTAAGTTTGTACCTTTGCCCTTGGAAGCCGAAGAAAGGCTGACGACAACACGAAAGATTAACCATTAAACACCAAACAAAATGTTACAAATTGTTGATTACTCCGAGAAGGCTATCGCGGTTGTAGGCGATACCCGAGACTATGCAGGCGA
>ODAI014784384.1_pt1 | contig 11578 bp, 10 predicted proteins | sample 1539321 | NCBI WGS metagenome assembly ODAI01 (sample SAMN02144231, study PRJEB22623) | gut metagenome | biome: sheep rumen | host: Ovis aries | place: New Zealand
CCGGCGGCTGCCCCCCCGGCCCCCTCCACCGCCGCCCCGCCGTCCTGGCGCCCCCCAGCAGTTTTTTCCCCGCCCCCCGCTTTCGCGGCCCCCCCCTTTTCCGCCGCCGCCGTTTCCGCCGCTGTTATCTGTCCAGCCGGAGCCGCCGCCATTATCAACAGGAGCCGCAGACCAATGTCCGTCACACTGAGGAGCATTTGTCGATTTCCAGTAGCCGTTCATGCCGCTCTTGGGGCAGTACTGACCGGCTATCTTACCGGAGGTCGTACACCAGGGGCTTGCTATTACAGTCTTTACCGGATCAAAGTCTGAACCGGTATCAGCGTATTCTTCCTGTGCGTAATCGCCGATTATAGTTTTCCATACATCGCAGGCATGGAAGCTTGTGGGGAGGGTCTGGCTGTCTCTGTAACCCATGTAACCTACTGTTACTCCGCTGGCGAAGTCACGGGTAAGTCCTACGAAAGCAGAGTCCCACCAGTTCTCAGTAGTACCGGTCTTTCCGGCAACGACCTTGTTTGCAAGTCTTGCTCCGGTACCTGTACCGTTTTCAACAACGTTTTTCAGCATACGGTTCATTACCCATGCAGTCTCATCGGAAACTGCCTGTCTTGGGTTGCCGTTGTTCTCGTAGATGACGTTGTGGTTGCTGTCTTCGATCTTTGTGATGATGTGAGCCTCATTGTAGATTCCCTCATTTCCGTAGGGGATATATGCATTTACGAGGTTTTCAAGGGTAAGACCCTCAGTAAGTGAACCTACTGACAAAGGAGCGACCGCCATATCGTTAGGAGACAGAGGAGGCTCAATGAGGTCCATGCCCAGTTTTTCCTTGGAGAATTTGAATACTGCCTCAGGGGTAAGCTCCTTACAGAGCTGCGCAGGAACGGTATTATATGATTTCTGGAGGAAGTAGTAAATGAAGTTTGTTATACCAGAAATGGAGATATCTGAACCTGTTGAGTAGTTAGTAGGCCATGGTCTGCCGTTTTCGTCCTTGTCAACGGCCTTATCCTGGTATACTGAGCCCCAGTGGATGTGGTCAGTCTCAAGGGCAAGTCCGTAGGTGGAGACAGGTTTGATAGTTGAACCGATAGAACGCTTATCCGTAACAGCATAGTTGGTGATGAGGGATTCCTTCTTCTCGCCCCAGTTACCAACAGTAGCCTTTACTGAACCGTCATATCCCAGAGCAACGAAAGCAACGTGAGGGATACTTTCCTGATCGGTTATATTGCCGTCACCGTCTATATCCACCCAGCGGCGGAGGTTATCGGTGTCAATAAGATTATTTGGATCCTTGAATTTTTCTTCAACATAGGACTGCATCTTATCATCGATCTTGGAGTAGATCTTATATCCGCCCTTGTTTATTCGCTTTATGGCTTCATCCTGGTCATCGATATCGTATTCCTTCATTATGAAGTCAGCGGCTTCAAAGTATATAGCATCCAGAGCCCATGAGTAAGCCTGGTGCTCCTTTGCGAGCTGTTCCGCAAAATCCTCGGGGTGGAGCTTTTTATACTCCTCTGAATCGGTGTATATGATAGGCGTGTTCAGGTACTCCTGATACTCGTCGTAGGTTATTGCGCCGTTGTCGTAGAGCTTATAGAGAACGTACTTCTGACGGTTCTTGTTATTGGCCTTTCCGTCAACGAGAAGAGTTTTTCTCGGGTCGTCATCCTCATAGTAGGCAACGAAGGGGCCGTATTCCTCAGGGCTCTTTGGTATAGCCGCAAGGACTGCTGCCTCAGGAACGGTAAGCTCGTCAACTGATTTTCCGAAGTACTGGATAGCAGCTATCTCGATACCGTTTCTTGCACCGCCGAAGCTGATGTAGTTCAGGTATTCTTCAAGGATCTCGTCCTTGGAGTAGGTCTTTTCCAGCTGCATGGCACTGAATATTTCTCGTATCTTACGCTGAGGTGAGTGCTCATCGTCACCTGTGAGGTTTTTGATGAGCTGCTGGGTGATAGTCGAACCACCCTGTTCAGTATCGTAGATGTGGAGGAACATATTCAGGAACGCAGAGAATGTACGCTTGTAGTCAACACCGTCGTGGGTGTAGAAACGCTCGTCCTCAGTATAGACGAAGGCATCACGAACGTGCTGAGGTATCTTGTCGATAGTTACAGGTATTCTCTGTACCGTTGATTTTACCTTATGGAGCTGTACGATAGTTTCGTTTCCGTTTTCATCGGTCTTTATGCCGTAGATAAAGGTATCGTTTCCGGATTCAAGCTCCTGGAAGGTGATAGTGGTACTGTCGTCCATGAAGTCGAGGACATACACAGTCAGCGCTGTGGCCACGATAGTTCCTGTTATTATCATTACGAGGAACAGTGAAAGAAGTGTAGTGGCGATTACAGCCATAAGTTTCTTGAATATTCTGAATCCAAGGCTGTGCCGTTTCTTCTTTTTCTTCTTTTCCGGCGGAGGCGGAGTCATTGCCTCAAACGGCTGCTGCTCCATTGCCGGAATGTCTGCCGGCTGCTCCGGAGGAGTCATTATTTCATCGTTCATTTTGTCATTCAGACTGTCCCGGAAGTGATGCGGGACATCTCCTTTCACATAATTATACATTATATATTATAGCATATTTTATCTCATATGTTAAGGCCTTTTTTTAAAAAACGTCATTTTGTATAATATAGAAAAATCAGCCGATAATAAATACAGTTATTTCGGCAAAGGAGGCCTTCGTATGATGAGGTTCATGGATAAGAGGATATATTTTACACTGGTATCGGCTGTTACTGTTTCCGGATTTATAGCCATTTGTACTATGGGGCAAAGCGTCCGGCAGTACAAGGCGGAAATGAAGCTTGCTGCTGCAGCCACTGAACAGACTGAGCCGTTGTATACCATACGGGAGCACTGCGGGCGGGCAGGGATATTCTGCCGGGGCAACAATGAACCGTTCCGCTATGCGGATATCAACCTATTCCTGCTTCCCGAAAGTGACCGGGAGCAGATCAGGGAGGGGATAGGTTTCGATACGGAACAGGATCTGAGAGCCTATCTTGAGGATATGGAGTCCTGAAGCGGAGATAATAAAAAGAGCATACCAAAAGTACGCTCCGAGACTGCTACACTATCATTTCGGTTGTATCTATCGGCACGATATGGTCTATCTGCACTGAATCCGGAGCAACTTTGCATCCGGCAGCGATACACTCCACTCCGCAGGCTATTGCCTGTCTCAGAGTGTCCCCGAATTCTTTGTGATTAATATCATTTGGGCGGAAGAGTTTCATCCCGTCCATCTGTATAACAAACAGGATGTATGCTCCGAGCCCGTTCTTTTTGCACTCTATAAGTTCTTTCAGGTGCTTGACTCCACGTTCTGTCGGTGCATCAGGGAAAGAAGCTATCCCGTCATTTTCAAGAGTAACTCCCTTGACTTCAAGGAAGGATGTTTTTTCGCCATATTCGATACAGAAGTCAAATCGTGAGCTGCCGTAGGTAACCTCACGGCGGATATTGCTGCCAGCCGGAAATAGAGCTCCGGCTCTCAGCCATTCCTCGGCCAATGCATTAGGAAGCTGTGAGTCCATATTGACTATGAGCGGAGGCAGTCCGTCTCGCAGCTTTTCAACTGCTATCAGGTCATAAGCCGTGCGGCGATCAGGATTTGAAGACTTTTCCAGCCATACCTGACACCCCTTTATCAGGAGCTCCCTGCAGCGGCCGGTGTTTTTTACATGGACAGTTTCTGTTCTGCCCTCTATCTCGACTTCTGCGATAAATCGATTTGGCCGGCTGATAAATACTGCCGGGACTATATTGCTGTATCTCATTCTATGTCCTTTTTTATACCGTCAGCGAGATCACTGCGGACGTATATCACTGAGTATGTTGCGATCTCCTGATCTTTGAATACACGATCTCCCTTTCGGAGGAAGCAAAGTGTGTACTTATCAGTGAGTTCGAGCTCTTCCAACTCGTTTTCGATGAATACAGATGATGAGAAAATAACATCAGGATTTCCTTTTGCCTTCATTTTCTTTATATCCTCATCGTATTCCTCATCGGTGGTCATAATATGGGAACAGTATGTGTGTCCATTGGCTGCATTGGAAAATATATTTTTTCCGATGAAACCATTTATGTTAACGGCACCATATGTGAGTATTCTGGTGGTATCTTCATTCCATCCGGAAATAATATACTTATCTTCAAGATCATTGTCTTTTATCCATGCCGCAGCTTGTTCTCCAATGTCATATGGGGAAGTGATGTCCTTGAAAAAGCAGTGAGCGCTCCAGCTAAGATTAATGCCTGCTGTCAAGATCGCAAATAATGCAGGGATTACCCTTGATAGCTTCCTGAATGCTTCTCGCTTTTCAAGTTTATAGGTGATCTCGCTGAGCGACAGTGGCTCCTTTTTCTGTGCCATCCAGAGTATCATAAGTACTAGGGCTATGAATACTCCGAAATGATGCGGGGCTGAGTAAACAGCCATGAAGAAGGATGTGAAAAGATATGGGAGAAGCAGAGAGCTCAGGATCTTTCTTTTGCGGCATACTGTTATGAGTGCATACCATATAACAGCTGAGAAAATGAAGCATATCATTATCTCTGGTATACTCAGCTCAGCAGTTGACATACCCTGGTCATCTCTAATCATTGAGGTCAATAACGCTTCTGATGGGATCAGGGTCCAGCAAAATACAAATGAGACTATTATGCTTGAAATAGAAACATGGTTTGTTCCTCTTGCATTGCTTGCCGGGAATATTTCAGCAATAATAGCAAGAGCTGCTGCAAGCATCAGGCAGTAGGCTATGATAAGTTTTTTTTCAGTATTCCTGAAAAGGCCTGCGAAGCTTTTTTCAGTGCAGAGCCTTCGGGAAATATCAGTCACGGCAAGTCCGCCGGCGATAGCTATACCGTAAGAGTGGCACAGACACAGCAATACCATTGTCAGCAGGTATTTTATTGGCTTTTCGTCTTTTTGCGGATATATTTCAGCTGTGATAAGCAATATCAGCATGAACAGAGCATAAGGTCTTGATATGACGCTGTACTGATAGAGGAAATAGTAGTTCAGGGAAAGAAAAATCTTCATTTTCCAGCCGAAGGGGGAGCGCAGCTCCAGCATAGCGGCAAATCCTGCATATGTTATGAGCTGAACTGTTACCAGTGAGGCTCTCAGCGATAGCCCAAGTTTCGCAGGGATTACAAGGATCAAGTGCCACAGCGGGGGATGACCTTCATAGTGTGGTAGAACGAAAAATATGTCATGAAAAGGGGCATCTTTTGCTATGAGATATGCCTGTATCTCATCAAACCATGGCTCGTGAAAGTACATACCTGTTATAGACAAAAGCATCAGACTTACAAAAAGTATGATACCTGTTATCATATCGATCGCTGGTTTCTTCTGGGTTTTCATTGATTTCTCCTTCTATCCATCCAAAAATAGTAAACGTCCTAATAACGTTCTTCGATTCGCACTGATGTGCGGGCAAAAAAATGGGATGCCGCTGCCGCTGCTTTGCCAGCATGGCAACTGGCATCCGTTGAGGTCATTATGTTATTTTTTCAAACTCTGAAGGACCGACACCGCATATGGGACATTCAAAGTCCTCCGGCAGCTCGTCTCCCTCATACTCATATCCGCAGACGGTACATCTCCATATGGTCTTGCCTTCGGGAGTTTTGCCGACTGGTACAGCCTCCTCAGGGGCAGGAGCTCCGCCTGTTACTTTTTCAAAGTCAGAGGCAGGGTGTTTGCAGATGGGACAGACAAAGTCCTCTGGGAGTTCATCTCCTATGTATTCATATCCGCAGATAATACATCTCCATATGGTCTTGCCCTCAGGAGTTTTACCCACCTCTGCAGGACGGGGCTTGATATTGCTGAGGTAGTACTCATAGGTCGAGGAAGGTGTATCGTCGAGAACTTCCATATCAGTGATATCTGCAATGAACATTGTATGAGTACCCAGGTCTATGGCCTGACAGACCTTTGCTGACATGAAGGCATTTGTGCCCTCTGTCACATAGTAAAGGTCATTGGAGGAGCGATTGCATTTTCCGAATCCTTCAAATTTATCCGCATCTCTTCCGGACTGGAAGCCGAAGCGCTTGAAAAGTGCGAAATCAGCGGCCTTGCTTATGACTGAAACGTTGAATTTAGCTGTATTCTGTATCATTTCGTGGGTCAGGTTGTCCTTGTTTACAGTCAGGCTTATCCTGTTTGGAGTTGTTGTTACCTGACCGACGGTATTTGTAATACAGCCGTTATCGAAGCCGTCCTGTCGGGCTGTGACTACAAAGAGTCCGTAGCTGAGTTTATACATTGCTTTCTTGTCCATAGAGATGCCTCCTTTTATAGTAAATAATATTAATTGAGAGTGCCTGAGTCAGTATAATCCGGGCAAGGGGATGCTGCTTATTTCAGCTCACTTACAAGCTTTTTGAATACATCTCCACGCTCCTCGAAGTTCTTGAAAATACCGTAGCTTGCTGCAGCAGGAGAGAGCACACAGCTCTTTCCCTCAGGAGTTATTTCCGAAGCAAGTTTTACAGCCTCTTCAAGGTGCGGTACATATTTTATCCTCTGAGTATCTCCGCAGTCTTCCATAAGCATATCATAAACTCTCTTGCCGGAAGCCTCCATACAGATCACATTTACATCTGATGTTTTCAGGAAATCGGTAAGAGGAGTATAATCTATGCCTCTGTCCATACCGCCGATGAGAATAGTTGCAGCCTCCGGAACGCTTTTTACAGCCTCTATAGCCGTAGCGCAGGCGGTGGAGATAGAGTCGTCATACCAGCGGATACCCTTGACGGTGTCAACAAATTCAAGGCGGTGAGCCAGCGGGTCAAAGGTACAAAGGGCTTTATCGAAATCCTCAGGCTCTACCAGCGATGACATTACGGTCATTTCATATGCGACTGCTATATTGTAGTGGTTGTGGACTCCGAGGAGCTTTATTTTGTCTGTTGGTATGACGTATTTATTGTCCTCAGCGATGATAACTCCGCCTGATACGAAAACGTCAGCGCTGGGATCGCTGTTGGACACGGTATAGACATACCAGGAGCGGAATTCCTTAGGTGCTATCTCAGAGTTTATGAGGAGAGTATCCTCATCATGCTGGTGGAGATATATGTTCTTCTTTGCGTTGTAGTAATTCTCCATAGTGCCGTAATGGTCAAGATGCTCCTCATAGAGGTTGAGGAAAACGGCCTTGGAGGGGGAAACTGTCATATATTCAAGCTGGTGGCAGGAGAGCTCGCATACCACAATAGTATCCTCGCCCATATCCTCTGCGATATCGAATACCGGTATTCCGATATTTCCTGCTATTCGGCAGTCAACTCCCGACTCCTTCAGTATATGGTATATGAGGGAGGTCACGGTGCTCTTGCCCTTGGTGCCGGTTATGCCGATTATCTGCTCACGGTAGACAGTGAAGAATATCTGTGTTTCAGATGTTATCTCACAGCTGAGATGTGACGGAGGCTGATTCAGCACTATTCCCGGGGATTTGAATACGATATCGAACTTGTTGAGGCACTCCTGATATCCTTCTCCGGTAATGAGCTCAACGCTGTCCGGGAGCTTATTTGCGGCTCTGTCGACATTGTTGAGGTCAGCTATAGCGATCGACTTCGGCAGACAGTATTTTTCCAGTATCCTGTATGTGGATCTTCCCTCACGGCCGAAGCCAAGTATGCAGACTGTTTTTCCGGCTGTATGGTTTCTGATGTATTCAGCAAATTTATTCAAAGCAAACGCTCCATTTCCTTAGTCAAAATTGTTCTGAACTCATCCGGGAGCAGGTTCTCCTCGTTGAATGAGCCGCAGCATTCCCTGTTCAGTTCGTCGATATTTTCGGGGTGATACAGACCTCTTGACCTGTATTCCTCAAAGAGCAGGGGAAGCTCCTCTCCCTGAGAGAGGATCCTGCGGATAGCCAGTGTTACCGCAAGATTAACCTCATCTATGCTGCCCACGCATTCAAATGGCTTGTGCTCGGACTGTCCGATGAGCTCAATGAAGTATTCCTTCATTTCTGTGTCGCTGAGCATATCCCTTCCGAAAATGCCGCAAAGCTCCTCACGGCTGAGGAACGGCGAAAGGATAAGGGCTACAAACAGGCATTTCGGACACTCTCCGCACCATATATCGGGAGATACCTTGCTGCCCAGATTACAGCTCCTGAATACGGGAAGATATTTCTTGTGTGACACGAACATCTTTGCGATCTGGAATTCTGCAAGAGGCCTCAGGAAGCTGAAATAGTATATGCCGGTACGGAGATACTTCTCCTCATATTCATGGAAGTCACGCTCAAACTCAAAGCTCTTTGAGTACTGGTGATTGACCTCCTGGCCTGATACTGTACTTTCGTTGGCGCTGGCCTCATTGGAGAGGACGATATATTTCAGTCCGTTGAGGTAAGCGGTTATCTCAGCGGAAAATGCGACTATTGACGAAAAGGGAGTGTGGCCGTTCAGATATCCCTGCTGGTTGAGTGGGATGAGAGAGCGGTCGAAGTTTCTCTTTGCGGTGATGAGAGCCTCTTCCGGCAGCCCGGCAGCCTCTACAGTAGCGCTTATTGAGCGGCGCTTGTTTATTGCATAGCATCGGCATTCCATACCGGCCTGAGTGAGCGTTTCCAGCGTCAGTGCTGAGTCCTTTCCGCCGCCTACCGGCACAAGACATCCGCTGAGACTGCGCTGGGAAGGCTTCTCCGGCAGGGAGAATTTTCCGGCAGATCTTATGCTGACAAATGACTCGATATCGGTCTTTATGCCATTGACGTAGAAGAACTCTCCCAGTCCGAGGAACCAGAGCTTTTTCCACCAATTTATCTGATCTTCTGACAGCTCACCGCACTCGACTCTGACTTCCGGAGAGCATACGGCCTTCCAGTAGCTGACTGCCTCAGCCATACCCATTGAAAAAGCAAGGCGCTCGAATACCGGATCGTCCTTTACAGAAATGCCCTCAGGCTTCGGGAAGCTCCATGAGGGAGAGAAATCCGCAAGTCCTTCAATAGAAAAGGCAAAGGAGATGTCTACGGTGCTGTCAGTTTCAGCAATATTGCATGACTTATAGGCGAATACAGGATATTCGCCTCTGAACTTTTCAAATTTATCCATTTCTTCCTCCGTATTTCAGCCCTTGTCTCTGAGCTTTAAGAAATGAGCTCGGAGCAGCTCAAAGGTCTGGTCGGAGATATCGTGTTCTATCTTACAGGCATCCTCTGCGGCTGTATCCTTATCTACACCGAGAAGCTCGAAAAAGCTGGACAGTATCTTGTGTCTGTCGTATATGTGCTCTGCGACCTCACGGCCTTTTTCTGTAAGGGTGATGTGGTTGTCAGAGTCGACCTTGACCAGGTCATCGTCCTTCATTTTCTTGAGTACGATAGACACGGTAGGACGGGAATATCCTAAGTATGAGCAGATATCTATAGCATGAACATCGGGCTGCTTATGTGAGAGGATGAGTATCGTCTCAAGGTAGTTTTCAACTGCTTCTGTAATAGCCATTATGTGTTCTCCTTTACGTTTCATCACCATACCATCGCCTTGTTCCGGACGATAGTGGTATACATATTACATTATATCATATTTTTATCGGGATTACAACACTTTTTTGTGAACGAAGTCATGAGGGCATTGCTTATGCAAAATAAAAAGCCGCAGATGAGCTTAATGCCCTGTCTGCGGCTGTCCGTTAGTTATTTGATTGCGAAATAGAGTATTACCAGTGCTCCGAGGACAATTCTGTACCAGCCGAACACCTTGAAGTCATGCTTCTTGATATATCCCATGAGGAATTTGATGACGAATAGTGATACCACAAATGCAGTTATCATGCCGGCAGCAAGGACTGCAAGCTCTGTACCTGAGAAGTCAAGTCCGAATTTTGCCAGCTTCAGCAGGCTTGCTCCGAACATTACGGGAACTGCCAGATAGAAGGTGAACTCAGCTGCAACAGTTCTTGAAATGCCTATCATAAGCGCACCAACTATAGTTGCTCCGGAACGTGATGTGCCGGGGAAAACAGCTGCAATAAGCTGGAACATACCTATTATAAATGCTGCTTTATAGGTGAGCTGACTTATATCCGTTACCTTGGGAGAGCGTCCCTTGTTCCAGTTTTCAACTATGATGAAGGCGATTCCGAATACTATCAGAGCTACTGCAACAGTCCAGGGGTTGTAGAAGTGCTCGTCTATCCAGTCGTCAAAGAGCAGTCCCACTACAGCCGCAGGTATGCAGGCTGCAAGTACCTTGAACCACATCTGGAATATGTCTTTTTTAATGTATGCCCCGAAGCCTTTGTCAGAGAGGGGAGCGTTATTCTCTTTTTTGCCGAAGGGCCAGAGCTTGTGCCAGAAGATGACTACTACCGCCATTATCGCACCCAGCTGAATGACTACGTCGAACATCTTCTTGAAGTCCTCCGACTGCTTCAGCTTCAGGAATTCGTCTACAAGTATAAGGTGTCCTGTGCTGCTTATGGGCAGCCATTCTGTAATTCCCTCGACTATTCCGAGGATTATGGATTTTATTATCTCTATCATAGTTATTTCCTTTCTTCCGTAGATAGTTGCTATTATAGCATATTTTAATATGTATGTCAAATTGTTATTGGATATCAGTGAAAAGCGATTTTATGAATTATAAATATTATAATAGTAATGGAAAGCACTTTTGTCTCTTGATTAATGTGTTATTTTAGCTTTGAGGAAAAAAAGTAAAAAATAAATATAAATCTAAAAAGCCTTGACAAACTAATTTTTGGTGGTATAATAGAAAATGGGAAAGAATCGTTTTTTGATTCTTTGCTAAATTTTATTATTTTTGAGGAGGTCTATTTATGAGTAGATATGCAATGTGTCCGGAATGCGGTCATAGAATGCGACGCTACATTAACAGTTATGGATACTGGGACGGCGAGACGTATGAATGTGACTACTGTAACTCAGGTGACTGTGATGATGATGATGATGATGAAGGACTAAGCGTTTACGAAGCTGCTGATATTTGGGCTTCGAATGGAAAGGATGAAGATTATACATTTGGATTTTCTGAAGAGGAACTGGAAGATGCACTCAACTAATTGAATGGAGGATGTTTATGAATCATTTGGCTAAAATTAATGGCGTTTTGAATGTGCTGTTTGGCGCTTTTCTTTCCAATCTAGGAGATAGTTTTTCAGCTCGAATAACACCAACAGGTAGACAAGTTGTTAAGATTTCTAAAGGAAATGTAAAACAATCTGCCGTACGTTATCCATCTGGTACTGTGGTTGAAACAAGAGTGTATAAACCTTAATAAAACACTTATTGTATCGTTGATGATCATATTGCTAAAAGTATAAACTTTGAATGAAGGCTTGTCGCTAAAGCAATCAGCCTTTAAATAATGCAGATTAGCACTTTGAAAAGTCGAAAACATAAAAACATAGATGTCATAAAAAGAAAATTTTCCTCAATCTCTTGCAATTTCCTGAAGGGTGTGTTATAATATTAACGATAGGGTTATAATCCCTGTAAATGAAATTCTCAGGAGGAATTTAGATTATGTTAACTTCAGCTAC
>ODAI012277610.1_pt1 | contig 11576 bp, 12 predicted proteins | sample 1539321 | NCBI WGS metagenome assembly ODAI01 (sample SAMN02144231, study PRJEB22623) | gut metagenome | biome: sheep rumen | host: Ovis aries | place: New Zealand
GAGCAGAATTTGCGCCAGGCGAGGCGCCTTCCGCAGACCATAATGGACATATATGGTCAAGGGAGGCAACGAAGCATGGCACGAATTCTGCCGAAAAGAATGAAATGGTTTTATTGGCGATTAGTATCAGGGCATGATTATACGCGCAAAAATCGCGCCTGACAAGGGCGATGGGGCTTGACAGGAGCGGGAAATGGTGTATACTGACATTGAACATATGAACGATCGTTCAAATGATAGGAGGAGCCGGATATGAAGAAGAGCTACAAGATCGAGGTCGACTGTGCCAACTGCGCCAACAAGATGGAGCAGGCCGCCAAGGCCACCGAGGGCGTCAAGGACGCGGTGGTAAATTTCATGACGCTGAAAATGAACGTGGAGTTTGAAGAGGGCGCCGATCCGAAGACCGTGATGCAGAAGGTCCTCAAGGCCTGCAAAAAGGTCGAGGACGACTGCGAAATCTACTTCTGAGCCGAATCCCATGAACAAAAAGCAGAAAAAAGTCCTGCGGCGGATCGTCCTGTCGCTGGCGCTGATTTCGCTGATCACGGCGCTCTTCGCGCTGGGCGTCCTGCCGGACAATCGCTGGCTGCGGCTGGGACTGTATCTGATCCCCTATCTCGTCATCGGCTACGACATCCTCATCAAGGCCGCCAAGGGCCTGCGCAACGCCCAGCCCTTTGACGAAAACTTCCTGATGGCGGTCGCCACGGTGGGCGCGATGGCGCTGGGCGAATACCTCGAGGGCGCGGCGGTCATGCTCTTTTACCAGATCGGCGAGCTGTTCCAGAGCTACGCGGTGGGCAAGAGCCGCCGCAGCATCAGCGAGCTGATGGATATCCGCCCGGACACGGCGAACATCCCGCGCGAAGACGGCAGCCTCGAGCAGGTCGACCCGGACGAGGTGCCGGTGGGCACGGTGATCTGGGTGCAGCCGGGGGAGAAGATCCCGATCGACGGCGTGGTGGCCGAGGGGCAGAGCACGCTCGACACCGCCGCGCTCACCGGCGAGAGCGCGCCGCGCGACGTGGGTGAGGGCGACGAGGTCGTCAGCGGCTGCGTCAACATGAGCGGGCTGCTGAAGATCCGCACGACGCGGGAATTCGGCGAATCCACCGCCTCCAAAATCCTCGACATGGTGGAAAACGCCAGCTCCAAAAAATCCCGGCAGGAGAACTTCATCTCCCGCTTTGCGCGCATCTATACGCCGGTGGTCTGCCTCGGCGCGCTCCTTCTCGCGCTGCTGCCGCCGCTTCTGCGCCTGCTGCTGCGGCAGAGCCCCGACTGGGGCGTCTGGGTTTACCGGGCGCTGACCTTCCTCGTCATCAGCTGCCCCTGCGCGCTGGTCATCTCGATCCCGCTGAGCTTTTTCGCGGGCATCGGCGGCGCGAGCAGCGCGGGCGTGCTGGTGAAGGGCTCAAACTACATGGAGGCCCTCGCGCGCGTGAAAACGCTGGCCTTCGACAAGACCGGCACGATGACGCAGGGCGTGTTTGAGGTCAGCGGCGTGCACCACAGCGAGATGGAGGACAGGGCGCTGCTGGAGCTGGCGGCGCTGGCCGAGAGCTATTCGACCCATCCCATCAGCCGCAGCCTGCAGCGCGCCTGGGGCGGCACGCCCGACCGCAGCCGCGTCGGCGAGGTGCGGGAGACCCCGGGACAGGGGCTCGTCGCGCAGGTGGACGGGAAGAGCGTCGCCGTCGGCAACGACAAGCTGATGGCCGCCCTCGGCGTCGAGGCGATCCCCTGCCGCAGCGTGGGCACCGTGGTGCATGTGGCGGTGGACGGCGTTTACGCCGGGCATATCCTCATCACCGACCTGCTCAAGCCCACGGCGAAGGAGGCCGTGGCCGCGCTTAAAGCCGCGGGCGTGGAGCGCGCCGTCATGCTGACGGGCGACAGCCGCGCCGCCGCGCAGGAGACCGCGCGGGAGCTCGGCGTGGAGGAGTTTTACAGCGAGCTGCTGCCGGCGGACAAGGTCAGCCGGGTCGAGACGCTGCTGAAGGAAACGAGCGGCCGCGCGCAGGTCGGGTTCGTCGGCGACGGCATCAACGACGCGCCGGTGCTCTCGCGCGCCGACGTCGGCATCGCGATGGGCGCGCTCGGCTCCGACGCCGCCATCGAGGCCGCCGACGTGGTGCTGATGGACGACAACCCCCGCAAGGTCGCCAAGGCGATCCGCATTGCGAAAAAGTGCATCCGCATCGTCTACGAAAACATCATCTTTGCCATCGGGGTCAAGCTCCTGTGCCTGGTGCTCGGCGCGCTGGGGCTTGCGAATATGTGGGTCGCCATCTTCGCCGACGTGGGCGTGATGGTGATCGCGGTGCTCAACGCCATCCGGGCGCTGCGCGTGAAAAATCTGTGAGGTGTTATCTGTGAACGAATCCATCAGCGAGTGCTGCGAGGTGGAGGAGATCCACCGGGAGCTGCTGAAAGCCGTCGCGGAGAAGCTGCCGCCGGAGGACCATCTGCTCGATCTGGCGGAGCTGTTCAAAATCTTCGGCGACACGACGCGCATCCGTATCCTGTTTGTGCTCTTTGAGGCGGAGCTCTGCGTCTGCGATCTGGCCGAGGCGCTGCATATGACGCAGTCGGCCATCTCCCACCAGCTCGGCATCCTCAAGCGCAGCCGCCTGGTCAAGAGCCGCCGCGAGGGGAAATCGGTGTTTTATTCGCTGGCCGACGAGCATGTGCGCACAATCATCGGGCAGGGGATGGAGCACATCGAGGAATAGTTTTTAGTTTATAGTTTTTAGTTTTTAGAGAGTAAGGGCCGGGGCGAAAGCCCCGGCCCTCAGACTGTAGACAAACCCATGCGGCAAGGGGAAAATACGCAGGGGGAGAGCGCAGAGAGGGGGCGGGAGCCCCCTTTCTGCGTTCAATCTATGCAAAAAGGGAACTACTTTTGAAAGTTCCCTTTTTGCCGCTCAAGCTGTCGACACTTTGTCGACAGCTTGAGGGCCGGGGCAGATGCCCCGGCCCTTGCCGTATTTACAAGCCCTGCGGTATTTATAATTTGAACGTGAACACGATCTGATCGCCCTCGTAGGCGGCGCCGAGGCTGCCCTTGTGGGCCTCGGCGATCGCGCGGGCCGCCGACAGGCCGATGCCGTAGCCGCCGCTTTTCTGCGTGCGGGCCTCGTCGGCGCGGTAAAAGCGGTCGAAGAGCCGCTCGGCGGGGACGGAAGTGTCCGCAACGGTGTTTTTCACCTGCAGGACGGCCCTGCCGCCCTCTTTTCTGACGCGCACGCTGATCGCGCCGCCCGCGGGCGTGTACTTGACCGCGTTATCCAGCAGGATGCTCACAAGCTGCCCGAGCTGCTGGCGGTTGGCGCGCAGCTCGACGCCCGGCTCGATCGCCTCGCTGAGCGTCAGCGCCCGGAGCTCTGCCGGCTCGCGGAAGGGCCGCGCCATCTCCTCCGTCAGCTCGCTGAGGGAAAAGACCGCCGCGCCCGAGAGCATCTGCCCTTCGTCGGCGCGGGCGAGGGTCAGGAGATTCTGCGTCAGGCCGCTCAGCCGCTGTACCTGGTCGCGGATGTTTTTGGTGTATTTGTTCTCCCCCTGCCGCAGCTCCATGGCCTCGGTGTTGGCGAGGATGATTGCCAGCGGGGTTTTCAGCTCATGCCCCGCGTCGGTGACAAAGCGTTTTTGCTTTTCCATGTTCACCGCCACCGGCTCGATGGCCTTTTTCGACAGGAACATCACAAACAGCAGCATCAGCCCCCAGCCGACAAGCCCCGCCAGCGCCGAGAGCGCCGCCACGCGCAGCACGTCCGCGCGCTCGCGGCTGCGGTCGAGAAAGACCGTGACGCGGCTGCCGTCGGCGCGGGTCAGGCTGCGCCAGCGAAAGGCGCCGACCCGGCCCTCCGTGCCCTCGCCGAGCGAGGCGTAGAGCGCCGCGGCCTCCTCCTCGGTCACGGAGGCGATGCGGTTGAGCTCGATGCAGCTTGTGCCGTCGGCGTTCTCGGTGACGGTGAAAAACAGCGCGGACATGCGGCTGTCCTCCGTCGGACCCCGGCCCCAGAGCTCGCCGCCCCGGGGCTCCATCGGCAGCTCGCGCGGGCCGCGCCCGATGTCCGCCTCCGTCTCGGTCAGCACCTTCAGCAGCTCGTCCGCTTCGCGGGCCTGCGTCCAGGCGTTGACGCCGTTGACCGCCCCGAGGATCACCAGCAGCAGCACCGTGACGGCGATCATCGCCGTGACGGTGAATTTTTTTCTCAGCGTGCGGATCATTGGACTTCCTCCAGCCGGTAGCCGACGCCGCGCTTGGCGCGGATCTCAACATTCGCGCCCATGGACGAAAGACGCTTGCGCAGGTAGGAGATGTAGACCCACACCACGCCGATCTCGGCCTCGGTGTCGTAGCCCCAGAGCTTCGTCAGCAGATCCTCGGTGGAGAGGAAAATGCCGCGGTTGAGCATCAAAAGCTCCAGCATCTGGTATTCGAGCTTCGGCAGCACGACCGTCTCGCCGCCGCAGGAGAGCGCGCAGCTCTGCAGGTTGAGGGAGATATTGCCCATGGTGAGGATGTCGGGCGTGAATTCCTCGCGGCGGCGCAGCATCGCGCGCACGCGGGCCAGCAGCTCTCCCATCGCGAAGGGCTTGGGCAGGTAGTCGTCCGCCCCGGCGTCGAGGCCCTCGATGCGGTCGCTGATCTCGCCCTTGGCCGTCAGCAGCAGCACCGGCGTGCGCACGCCCTTTCGCCGCAGCGCGGTCAGCACCTCGAGGCCGCTCATTTTGGGCATCATCACGTCCAGGATGATGCCGTCGTATTGCCCGTGCTCGGCGTAGTACAGGGCGTCGGCCCCGTCGTACACGGCGTCCACGGTGTATTTGTGAAAGGTCAGGATATCGGTGACGGCCTCGCTCATGGCGATCTCGTCCTCGGCGTAGAGCAGCTTCATAGAATCACCTCGGGGACAGAATAACAGAAATAACTTAGAATGAGTTTAGAGCATCGGGGCGGGCTTTGTCAAGAAAAGAAGGCGCCCCGGTGCGCACACCGGGGCGGATGAGGTGGAAAATAAGTCAGGGAGCGATGCGCGCCATGACGGTTTGATTGTTTATTCTGCTTTTTCAGTATTTGATAGCTGCGGGCCGTTCGTGAACGGCCCCTACATGAAGCTCCGGTTTTGCCGTAGGGGCGATTCACGAATCGCCCGTAAAGATCAATCATAGGCAAGCATCTTGGAATTGCCTAAACGAAAACAAATCTGTCTGCCGGATCACGATGATTCCTCCATCGGTGCGTATTTCATCACCATTTGCACCCACAGATCGGATACCGTCGCAAGGTCCCGGCCATGAGCTCCACGGCGGCCCCTACGAAAACGGGTGCTGCTGCCGCGAGTCAGCGCCCCTGCTCGAGCTCGGAAATGTGCATGTACTCGTCGTAGGTGCAGAGGCGGTCGGTGATGGAGCCGTCGGCGTTGATCTCAATGATGCGGTTGGCGACCGTCTGCGTCAGCTGGTGGTCGTGGCAGGAGAAGATGATATTGTGCTTGAAGGCCTCGAGGCCGTTATTCAGCGCGGCGATGCTCTCAAGGTCGAGGTGGTTCGTCGGCTGGTCAAGGACGAGGAAGTTTGCCCCGGAGAGCATCATTTTGCTGAGCATGCAGCGCACCTTTTCGCCGCCGGAGAGCACCTTGACGGGCTTATACACGTCGTCGCCGGAGAAGAGCATCCGCCCGAGGAAGGTTCGCAGATAGCTCTCGCGCTTATCGGCGGAAAACTGCCGCATCCAGTCGATGAGGTCATAGTCGCAGTTTTCAAAGAAGCTGTTGTGATCCTTCGGGAAGTAGGCCGGCTGGATCGACGCGCCCCACTTTACCTCGCCGGAGTCCGGCTCCTCCTCGCCCATCAGGAGCTTATAGAGCATCGTCACCGCCAGCTCGTTCTGGCCGACGACGGCGATCTTGTCCTCCTTGCCGACGATGAAGCTGACCTTGTCCAGAAGCTTCACGCCGTCCACGCTTTTCGTCAGCTCCGTGACGAAAAGGCGGTCCTTGCCCGGCTCGCGCTCGGCCTTGAAGCCCACCCAGGGGTAGCGCCGCCCGGAGGCGGGCAGCTCCTCCACGGTGATCTTGTCGAGGAGCTTGCGGCGGGAGGGCGCCTGCCGGGGCTTCGACTTGTTCGCGGAAAAGCGAGCGATGAAGGTCTGCAGCTCGGCGATCTTCTGCTCGGCCTTCTTGTTCTGGTCGCGGATCAGCTTCTGGATGAGCTGGCTGGACTCGTACCAGAAGTCGTAGTTGCCGACGTACATCTTGATCTTGCCGTAGTCGATGTCCACGATGTGGGTGCAGACGTTGTTGAGGAAATAGCGGTCGTGGCTGACGACGAGGACGGTGCCCTCGTAGTCCATCAGAAAGTCCTCAAGCCAGACGACGCTGGCAAGGTCGAGGTTGTTGGTCGGCTCGTCCAGGAGCAGCACATCCGGGTGCCCGAAGAGCGCCTGCGCCAGCAGCACCTTCACCTTGAGGCGCGGGTCGAGCTCGCGCATCAGGCTCTGGTGCAGGCTTACGTCCACGCCGAGGCCCTGCAGGATGCGCCCGGCGTCGGATTCGGCCTCCCAGCCGCCGAGCTCGGCATATTCCTCCTCAAGCTGCGCGGCGCGCAGGCCGTCGTCGTCGGAGAAGTCCTCCTTGTCGTAGATCGCCTCGCGCTCCTTCCCGCAGTCGTAGAGCCGCTGGTGGCCCATGATGACCGTGTCGAGCACCGTGCAGTCGTCGTAGAGGCTCTGGTTCTGCTTCAAGACCGACATGCGGCGCTTGGGGTCGAGCACCACGCTGCCGCTCGTCGGCTCCAGCTCGCCGGAGAGGATCTTGATGAAGGTGGATTTGCCCGCGCCGTTGGCGCCGATGATGCCGTAGCAGTTGCCGGCGGTAAATTGCAGGTCGACCTTGGAAAACAGCACCGACGGGCCGAACTGCATGGATAAGTCGTTGACGGTAAGCATGGGGTGTACCTCCTGAGTAATTCGGAATGAGGAATTAGGAATGAGGAATTAGGAATGAGGCAAGGGGTCTTTTGTCGCTGTTTCTCACAGCGTCTTCTTCATATATCGCGGCGCATATTCGACGTAACCGTGCTTCGGGTAGAAGGCGTAGGACTCGAACCACTGCTCCCGCGGTTCGCCGAGGTGCACATGCGAAACGGCGACACCGGCGGCCCGCATGTGCGCCTCCGCCGTTTCCAGCAGCGCGGAGCCGATACCCTGCCTCTTGCGGGAGGCCTTGACATAGAGCCGGTGCAGGAAGGCCTCGTTTGTGTCCGGCCTGCGGCGCCAGCCGACGCAGCCGACGACACGGTCATTTTCATCCAGCGCGAGCCAGAAACCAAAGCCGCGTTCGTGGTAAGTCTCCTTCACCGCAAGCAGATCTTCGTTCAGATGCGGCACGCGCCCGAGGGCATTTTTTGCCTCGAGCACCATAAAGATCATGTCGCCGCGGTATCTGTCGTCGTAGGGAATGATCGTCATAGATGCCAGTCTCCGAAATACTTCTCGGCGAAATCGACCTTCTCCACCCGGAATTCCCTGCCGCGCAGGTAGTTTAAGAGCCCGGCGTCGGTGGGGAAGTCGAAGCGCAGGCGCCAGGAATACAGCGCCTGACCCTTTTCGTCAAAGCCGCGGTTGAAGCGCTCGCTGCCGTATTTCCCGTCGCCGAGCAGCGGCCAGCCCGCATGCGCCATCTGGACGCGGATCTGGTGCGTGCGCCCGGTGAGGAGCCTGCACTCCACCAGCGAGAGCGGCCCCTTCGAGCAGAGCAGGCGGTACTCGGTGACGGCGGTTTTCGCGCCCGGCTCGGGCTTTTGCTTCACATAGACCTGGTTTTTCTGCGCGTCCTTGAAGAGAAAATTCTCCAGCCGCCCCTCCGGGGGCTTCGGGCGGCCCTGCACCGCGCAGAGATAATATTTCTCAATCTCGCGGTCGCGGATCTTGTCGTTGAGGATGCGCAGCGCCTCGGCGTTCTTCGCGGCGATGACGATGCCGCCGGTGTTGCGGTCGATGCGGTTGCAGAGCGCGGGGGTGAAGGCGTTTTCCTCCTTCGGCCGCCACTCGCCCTTCTGCGCGAGATAGGCTTGCACGTTCGCGATCAGCGTGTTATAATCCCAGACACCCGCGCTGTGGCAGAGAACGCCCGGTTTTTTGTCGAGCAGGAGGATGTTTTCGTCCTCGTAGACGATGGTCAGGCGCGGCGTGCCGACCTTGAGCCAGGAATTTTCCTCCCGCGGCTTTTCGAAAAACTCGTCGTTGACGTAGAGCTGCACCCGGTCGCCCGCGCTCAGCCGCGTGTCGCGTTTGGCGCCCTTGCCGTTTAATTTGATGCGCTTGAGGCGGATGTATTTCTGCAGCAGAGACTCCGGCAGCAGCGGCACGGCCTTGCCGATGAAGCGGTCGAGACGCTGTCCGGCGTCGTTGGCTTTGATTTCCAGCTCTTTCATAGCCTTTTCTCCAAAAATTTCTTCCGAAAATATGCTCTTTTTGGATTATACACGATAAAATTTCTGTTGACAAGACCTGTCAAAGCAACTATAATACTAAGGCGATTGTTTGAGGTGGAGCTATGCGTCTGAATCTGAGTGCGATCATCGAAATACCCGGCGGCGCCGTTCCGTTCGACACGGAGCTGGACACCGAGGGCCTCGATTTCCCGGCGATCCGGGCGTATCGAAAAAAGCCTCACGCGGTCGGCCGCGTTGTGAACGAGGCGGGCGTCCTCCGTGTGGAGGGCGAGCTGACGGCGGAGCTTCTGTGCGTCTGCGACCGCTGCGGCGCCGAATTTGAAAGCACGAAGCACACCCCGCTGCACGCCACGCTGGTGGACGTCGACGACGGGGAAAACCCCGAGCTCTTCCTGCTGGAGGGCACGGAGATCGACCTGGACGAGATCCTCGTCACCGACTTTGTGCTGGATATGGAGACCAAGTTCCTGTGCAGAGAGGACTGCAAGGGCCTCTGCATGAAATGCGGCAAAAACCTCAATCTCGGCCCCTGCGGGTGCGGGAAAGAAATCGATCCAAGATTTGCTGTGCTTGAGCAGCTTTTGGATAAATAAATTTTTCATTACTACATGCTGCTCAAAACAGCGGTTATCAGGAGGTGTCATCATGGCGGTCCCGAAAGGAAAAGTATCGAGAGCAAGACGTGACAAGAGACGTTCTTCCCACTGGAAGCTCGAAGCCCCCGGCATCATCAAGTGCCCCAACTGCGGCGCTTTCTGCATGCCTCACCGTGCCTGCAAGGCCTGCGGCCAGTACAAGGGTCGTGTCGTCATCAACGTTGAGGAAAGCAAGTAAAAAGGCTTGAGGAAGAGAGGCGTCTGCCGCTCTTCCTTTTGCTTTTTTTGAGGGGAGACGCCGGGCTCGCCGCCGCGCACAGCCTGACGGCTGATTTTCCGCCCGGCTTTGTCTTAAAAACTTGAAATACACAAAGTTTGGATGAATAACTGATCCGCCACCTCTTCAGTCGCTTCGCGACAGCTTCCCCTCAAGGGGAAGCCAAAAAGGTAAGAATATGAAAAACATCATCAAATCCATCGACGAGGGCAGTCCGATCCGGCACCGGGCCGCGGTGGGGGACGAGCTGCTGAGCATCAACGGCCATCGCGTGATCGACGTGCTGGACTACAAGTTCTTTGCCTACGACCGGACGCTCGACGTGCGCCTGCGGCGGCCGGACGGCTCGGAGTACGAGCTGAACGTCCGCAAGCCGGAGGGCGGCGACCTGGGGCTGGACTTCGAGAGCTATCTGATGGACGCGCCGCGCTCCTGCGCCAACGCCTGCGTGTTCTGCTTCATCGACCAGCTGCCGCCGGGGATGCGCCCGACGATGTATTTCAAGGACGACGACGCGCGGCTGAGCTTCCTGCTCGGCAACTATATCACGCTGACGAATCTCTCCAAGCGCGAGATCGAGCGCATCATCGCCCTGCACATCAGCCCCATCAACGTCTCCGTCCACACGACGAACCCGGAGCTGCGCTGCCGGATGCTGAAAAACCGGCGCGCCGGCGAGACGATCGACACGATGCGGCGCTTTGCCGAAAGCGGCATCGTCATGAACTGCCAGATCGTCTGCTGCCCGGGCTGGAACGACGGCGAAGAGCTGCTGCGCACGATGCGCGAGCTGGAGGAGATGTACCCGGGCGTGCACAGCGTGTCGATCGTGCCGGTCGGGCTGACAAAGTACCGCGAGGGGCTGGAACAGCTGACGCCCTTTACCCCGGAGCACGCCGCCGAGACGCTCGACATGGTGACGGCCTTCGGCGACAAGTGCCTCAAAAAGCACGGCACGCGCATCTTCTTCTGCGGCGACGAGCTGTATCTGCTCGCCGGGCGGGAGCTGCCGGAGGACGAGTTTTACGAGGAGCACACGCAGCTGGAAAACGGCGTGGGGATGCTGCGGCTGCTGGAAACGGAATTCAAGTCCGCGCTGCGCCTGTCGGACGAGCCGGACGGCGTGCCCTTCGCCATCGCGACCGGCGTCTCCGCCGCGCCCTATTTTCAGCGGCTGCTCGAGCTGGCGAAGGAAAGGTATCCGAAGCTCGACGGGCGGGTCTACCCGATCGTCAACGACTTTTTCGGCCACAGCATCAACGTCTCCGGTCTCATCACCGGGCAGGATCTGATCGCGCAGCTGAAAGGCCGTGACATCGGCCGCAGACTCCTCATTTCGCAGAACATGCTGCGGCGGCAGGAGATGGATTTTCTCGACGACGTGACGCTCTCCGGGGCCTCCGAGGCTCTCGGCGTGCCGATCTACCCCGTCGAGCAGGACGGCTTTGCCCTCTGGGACGCGATGGCCGGCGAGCTGCCGGAGATCCGTCTGCCCGGGCAGAGCGAAAAGACCGAATACTATCAGTATAATCAGAATTGAGGCGACACATGGGACAGGATATCTGTGTGCCCGTCGGGGAAGGCGTCGTCAACGTCCGGGTGGGCGCGATCATTGAGAAAAACGGCAAGTACCTGATGGTGCGCAGCGACGAGATGGACTACTGCTACTCCGTCGGCGGGCGCATCCAGATGGGCGAGAGCGCCGGGGACGCCGTGCGCCGCGAGGTGCTGGAGGAGACCGGCTGTGAGCTGGAGATCGAACGCCTCGGCTTTGTCCATGAGGACTTTTTCTACGGCGACCGGGGCGGCGCGAAGGGAAAGCTCATCTATGAGATCGGCTTTTATTTCTATATGAAAACCCCGGCGGACTTTGCGCCCCGCGCGGACGGCATCGCCGAAGAGGGGCAGGGCGAGTATCTGAAATGGGTCAGGCCGGAGGAGGAAAAGACTGTGTTCCCCGCCTTTTTCCACACCGCGCTCAACGACCCGAAGCCCTATGTCCGGCACTTTGTGACGGACGAGAGAACGAATATCAATGAGGAGTGAGGAGTGAGGAATTGAATAATTCCGACTTCCGAACTCCAAATTCCGAATTCTCATACTAGTCTCCCATAAAACGCTATCAAAGCGTTTTATAGCGCCGAAGGCGCGTCGGAGACTGCATGAGACGTGTTTTGTGCCCTGAGGCACAAAACTGGCAGCGCGTTTTACGCGATGCCTTTCCAATAAAATGAAGC
>ODAI014667767.1_pt1 | contig 11576 bp, 9 predicted proteins | sample 1539321 | NCBI WGS metagenome assembly ODAI01 (sample SAMN02144231, study PRJEB22623) | gut metagenome | biome: sheep rumen | host: Ovis aries | place: New Zealand
TATGAGGCATTCTTACTCTTACTGTAATCATTTGTAGCAGAGCCATCGCGATAATAGCCGTAGATGGTCATGCGATACTTACCCTTAGGCATACCGTCTGCCACCTGGTACATATATATCACCGAGCTTGCCTTGAATCCGACGGCTCCATCAACCTTGTCGTGAGGTTTACTGTACATAAACCAGCCATTAGTACTGCCGTTCTTAAATCTTGGATTAGAAAAGAAGACATCCGTGAAATCAGTCCATTCCTGTGCACTTGTTGCTATACAAACAACAAAGCAAATCAACGATAATAGTTTTCTCATGTCAGTTAAGTTGAAGACGCAAGACACATGGTCTCACATCAATATTATGTATTATTTGTTATCAGATTAATTTGTTAGTTCTCTTTTCCCGTATATTCAAGAATATACTTTCCATACTTTCTATAATTTGATTATGTAATAAGGTTTGTTAACCGGCCACAAATTTACACTTTATCTTCCAATTTCAAACAAATTTCTCCAAATATTATTCCTCGTGTCCAAATATTTATACATTTCACGCAATAATTCTAATATTTCTGCACTTGACATTCCTCTCTTTTCGCGTCGTTCAAGAACTTTCCGCATCTACTACCGCCCCACCCTCCAATCCTCACTCCACACCTCACATTCAAAAAAGAAGCCTGTTGCTTTCACTTGCAACAGGCTTCGCATTTATTACCCCTTAATTTGTTGTTATAATTACTCTTTTCTTGTATGCTTATACCATGAGAGCAGCAACCAAAGCAAGGATTGCATAGAACTCAGGAAGAGCTGCATAAATCATTGTAGGAGTCTGTACATCGTGTCCCTGAGCCAAGCCCTGGATACCTGCTGCACAAACCTTACCCTGACGGATAGCAGAGAAAAGACATGTAATACCTACACCAAGTCCGATACCGAACAAGAGTGCGCCCTTAGAAGGATCTGCAAGCAAGTCCTTTGTCATAAGGAAAGCTACGAATCCATAAAGACCCTGAGTTGCAGGAAGTGCAGAAAGCACCATGTAGCCAGATGACTTTGAAGGGTCTTTCTTAAGAGCACCTTCTGCTGCAGAACCAGCAATAGTTGTACCATAACAACTACCAATACCAGCAAGTCCCAACATGAGACCAAGACCGAGATAACCTAAAATTAAATCCATAATTGTGTATTTTTAAAATTATTATTACTTTACTATTTATTAACACTCTTGAAAGGCTTATATTCAACACCCTTTCCTTCATATCCTGCATTCTTGAAATACTCTACGAAGTTAAGACGGAGAGGGTGAACAAATGCAGAGATTGCGGACATCAAGAGATTGAATATGTGTCCAACAACATAAATAAGGAATGCTCCTACACATGCAGCACCACCATTTGTGCCAATCATATCGCCAATCATATTGAATGCACCTCCAAGCATACCTCCAGCAAGACAAAGTGCATAGAGACGTATGTATGAAAGGATATCACCCATAAGACCTGATGCCATGTTATAAGTATCATAGAGTCCTGCAAGCGGATTAACGATAATACCTGCAACAGGAGACTTAACAATCCTATCAATATTGTTAAGAAGGAATATTGCAATAGCACTTACACCTCCTATACAGATGAGTACCATCTTTGTGACTTCCTCAGAAAGACCTGCCACAAGAGCTATCACACCAAACACAAGTCCTCCTACAAGAAGAAGAACCCAGCCCCATGTGCTTATCTGGCTTGCGAATCCATCTTTCTTTGTATAGAGAGCTGCCTTGATGACCATAGCAAGACAAATATGGAATACACCTATACATATTGCAGCTGCCATCTGAATAGAGTATGCAGTTCCCGGAACATTGCCTTGCAACCATGAAAGGAGAGAACCTAACATTGTGTCAGATGGAATCCATCCTGCTTCTACGATATTTATACCGAAGAATGTTCCAAGGAGGAAACCGACAATAGTTGTCGCAACTCCAAGAGCACATATCATGCTCTCACATCCATCAAGCATCTCACCGATAATAGGTACCTTCTTTGTCTTTCCTGCCATACCAAGCAAGCCATAGAGAGCAATGACAATACCATAACCAGCATCACCCATACATATTGCAAAGAACAACGTAAAGAACGGTGCAACAATCGGTGTTGGATCCCATTCATTATAAGAAGGGAAACCATACATCTTTGTCAAGCGCTCAAACATTCTTGAGAATGGGTCATTGTGAAGCAGAATTGGCACGTTATCTGTATCAACAGCATCACGTATCTCATAATATGCGACAGAATCCTTCAAGAACATATCTATCTCTGCCTCCTTTGATACAGGGAACCATCCTTCTACCACCATTATCTTCTTATCAGCAGTAAGCGCTGTAGCATATTGTGCCTTAGCGACTGCGAGTTCGTTGATAAGGTTGGTCTCGTATGCCTTGATATCATCAAGATGCTCAACGGCAATACCAAGACGCTGTTCCTCAAGTGTAAGGATATTCTCCTTGAGTTCACTAATGTGCTGTGCACATTCCTCGAGTGACTTCTCTGGCAACTGTACTGGTATTGCAGGAACAGTCTCCTCGGAGTCCACATAATCATAATGAACAAAGTAGAGTGTCTTGCCATCCTTGCTGACAAGTCCTTCCTTATACTCAGGATGCTTCTTGAAGAAATTGCCTGATGCCTGATAGAAAGAGAGTTTGATACCCTTCTCTTCCAATGCAGCAACACGACTACGGTCAAACGTGCCCCATGGGAGAAGTTGCTCGTAATCCTTCTGGAAACGCTGCAACTCTGCCTTGTTGACACTTATTGAATCGTTGATGCTGTCATAGAGTACAAGATACTGAAGAGCATTTATTGCGTTACCCTCCTTAGCCGCACTCCTGTTAGCCACAAGCTTAGAGAGTGACTCAACAACGGCATGCACGCTCTTGATATTGTCTTCCTTAGCACGTATGTCATCCGATGTTTGCAGACGTTCAGCCATGCTCTGGTCATCACTCTGCTGTACATGTATGACACCCAACTTCTGGAGAGACTTGAGGAACTGATCATATTCCTTATAATAGATAAGGAACGTGAGTTTTTTCATGTTCTGAATCATACGCTTTCCTCTGCCTCCTTTCTTGCTCTTTTCTCCTGAAGTGATTTCAGGATCTTCTGTGAAGACTTAGAGAGGTTCTCCTCATCTTCCATGAATCGCTTAATCTTACGCACAGCCTCCTGGAATCCTGGAATCTGAACCTTCTCGAAGAGGTTCACCTTCTGGGTAGTCTTTTTACGTGCGTGATCAAGAAGATTGAGTTTGGCAAGTACGAACTCACGTTCAACCGCAGTCTTTGCAAGACCTTGGAGAAGCTTGATTCCGTCGAAGTACCACTTAGGCGAACTGAAGAGGCCGAACGGACGGACCTCAAGACTGATGTTGGTAAGGATTGGGACACGTACGCCCGCAATCTTCTTGACATCAAGCACCACATCCTTGAGTGACACGAGACTTGCATCGAACTCTCCCCAGAGAGTGTACATAGACTCGTATCCGTCAATCTGCTCCTCCAGTTTCTTTTCAAGTGCTATGGCATCTTCCTTGCACTTCTTGACCTCAAGACGAAGAGCCGTCTCCTTACTCTTGATGATAGGGAGAGTCCTCTGCCTCATCTTGAGATTCTTCTCAATCTGCTGAAGCGATGTTTTATTGTATTGAAACTTTATCATAATTCAAAATTCATAATTCATAATTCACAATTAAGTTTTAACAAAATTGGAATCATCAACTATTGAATGTGCTTTTTACGATTGAAGTTAATATTTTTATTAATTCAGTACAATCTCTTTGAATACTTTCATATTTATCTTTTGAGATATAATCTGACTCATAAAGCAATTCTAACCAATACTCACATTCACTTGCTTCTTTAAGTGAAATATTTAATTTAGCTCCGAAATCTGCTCTGCTTTGTCCTCGAAGTGCTTCTTTCACATTCGCACCTATACTTGTTCCACATCTTAACATTTGCTTGGAAAGAACATATTCTTTCTTTGTTTCAGTAAGATATTGGTACAACTTTATAGAACGAATAGCAAAAGACTTACTCTTTGCAACAACCACATTATCATCCAAGCTTTTCATTGCGAAGCCAAATTATGAATTGTGAATTGTGAATTATGAATTAAGAATGCCAGTAAATATCCGTAAACTCTTTCTTGATGTTTACCTCCTCAATCTTGAAGTACTTGACGAACAAGCCCCAAGTAACATCAAGCATCTCGGTAGTATCAAGGTTCACGTCAATTGCAAGAAGCTTGTTTGCATATTCCTTAGCAAACTCGAGACAGCGGTTGTCGTAATCCGTGAGGTCGAAACCGTTCTCAAGCTTTGTCTTTGCATTGGCTGCATCTGAGTAAAGACGGATAGCGGCATTCATTACCTGTGAGTGGTCCTTACGTGTTTTCTTACCAGAAACGAGCTGCTTCAGACGTGAGAGTGAACGGAATGGGTCAACGATGACCTTACCGATATCAGAGTCACGACGGAGGAACAACTGACCCTCTGTGATGTAACCTGTATTATCTGGTACGGCATGAGTGATATCACCACCATTAAGAGTTGTAACGGCAATAATTGTGATAGAACCACCACCTACACTCTCTGGGAACTGTACTGCCTTCTCGTAAATCTTTGCGAGGTCAGAGTAGAGTGAACCTGGCATAGAGTCCTTAGATGGAATCTGGTCCATACGGTTACTTACGATAGAGAGTGACTCTGCGTATGATGTCATATCCGTAAGAAGGACAAGAACCTGCTCATGCTTCTCGACTGCAAAGTACTCAGCAGCAGTAAGAGCCATATCAGGAATGAGGAGTCGCTCTACAGCTGGGTCCTCAGTTGTATTCATGAAGGCGATGATACGGTCAAGAGCACCTGCGTTAGAGAAGGTATTCTTGAAGAAGTAGTAGTCATCGTTTGTCATACCCATACCACCAAGGATAATCTTGTCTGCCTTGGCACGGAGTGCTACCATTGCCATAACCTCGTTGAATGGCTGGTCAGGGTCAGCGAAGAATGGAATCTTCTGACCTGACACGAGTGTATTGTTAAGGTCAATACCTGCAATACCTGTAGCAATAAGCTCAGATGGCTGACGACGACGAACTGGGTTTACAGAAGGTCCTCCAATCTCTACTTCCTTACCCTCAATCTCTGGTCCTCCATCAATAGGATTACCATAAGCGTTGAAAAATCGTCCAGCGAGCTGGTCGCTCACCTTGAGTGATGGTGACTTTCCGAGGAATGTTACCTCTGCGTTTGTAGAGATACCACCAGTACCCTCAAACACCTGAAGTGTCACATCCTCACCAGCAATCTTTACCACCTGTGCAAGCTTGCCGTTGATGGTTGCGAGTTCATCATAACCAACGCCCTTAGCTTTCAGAGAGCATGTAGCCTTGGTAATCTGTGAAATCTTTGTATATACTTTTTGAAATGCTGTACTCATAATCTCATTTACCATTTACCATTTACCTTATGCCAATAAAATGCAGCACTAAGTATTGGTATAGTGATGTTTTACTTTGAATTAATCATCTCATTTATCTGCTTAACGAATCCATTGTACTCGTCTGACTTGAATACGCAGTAGTTCATCTGCTTGCAGAGGTTGATAAGCTTCTTGAAGAAGTCAACCACCTCAAGGAAGTCGTTAAACTTGAAGTCCTTGTTACAGATTGTAGTCACGAGGTTAAGGATTTCCTCCTGACGCTCAAGACTTGTAACGGCATCAACATCATCGAATGCATCCTGCTGAAGGATAACGAAGTCGATAACCTCTGACTTCCAGAATACTACATGATAGTCAACTGGTACACCATCATCACCAAGGATGTTGATCTGTTCAGCAATCTCCTTACCACGCTGCATACGTGTCTTGAGGTCAAGAACCTTTGGTATCCACTTATCGTTAATCTTCTTTGCAATATAATCTGCAAACTCAGGATATTCGAGATACTTAGAATATGAGTCGATTGGATTGACGGCTGGATAACGCTTCTTATCTGCACGATCCTGCTCAAGTCCGTAGAAACAACGTGCCACCTTCTTTGTATTCTCTGTCACAGGCTCCTTGAGGTTACCACCTGCAGGAGAAACTGTACCAATGAATGTGATAGAACCTACAGCACCATTGTTGAGATATACATATCCTGCACGACCGTAGAAGTTACTGATGAGGGCACCGAGGTCCATAGGGAACGCATCAGGTCCAGGAAGTTCCTCCATACGGTTAGACATCTCACGGAGTGCCTGTGCCCAACGTGAAGTAGAGTCAGCCATGAGGAGTACACGAAGACCCATTGAACGGTAGTACTCCGCCATTGTCATGGCAGTATATACGGATGCCTCACGAGCTGCAACTGGCATGTTTGAAGTGTTGGCGATGATGATGGTACGTTCCATCAACTTGCGTCCTGTATGTGGGTCAACGAGTTCTGGGAACTCTGTGAAGATTTCCACAACCTCATTTGCACGCTCACCACAGGCTGCAATGATAACGATATCAGCCTCTGCCTGCTTAGAGATAGCGTGCTGGAGCACAGTCTTACCAGTACCGAATGGTCCAGGGATGAATCCTGTACCACCCTCTACGATTGGGTTGAACGTATCAATAGTACGCACACCAGTCTCAAGGAGCTTGAATGGACGTGGCTTCTCCTTATAGTTGGTCATGGCAAACTTAACAGGCCAATGCTGAACCATGTCCACGTTTACCTCTGTACCATCCTCCTTTTCAAGTACGGCAACGATGTCACGGCACTTGTACTTGCCAGCAGGCTTGATGCTCTTGACCTTAGCCTTTCCTTCCATCTGGAAAGGAACCATAATCTTGAGCTTCTGTGAGTTCTCGATTACCTCTGCAAGCCATGCAGAAGCCTCAACCTCGTCACCCACCTTAGCGATAGGAGTGAAGTCCCACTCACGATCATTATCAAGAGGATCTGTATATTGACCACGCTTGAGGAAGACGCCTTCCATCTTATCGAGGTCGTTCTGCAGACCATCATAGTTCTTTGACAACATACCTGGTCCCAGCTGTATTTCGAGCATGTGACCTGTAAATTCGACTGGGGCACCTACCTTGAGTCCACGTGTTGACTCAAACACCTGAACGTATGCATCAGTACCCACAACCTTGATAACCTCAGACATAAGACGATCACCACCTGTCTCTATGTAACAGATTTCACCTTGACTTACAGGACCGTCAACCGAGATAGTTACCATGTTGGCAATAACGCCAGAAACTTCTCCTTTTGTCATACTATCTATATCTATGTTTTTTCTTTCTTATTTTGTTTAAGCTGTATTATTCGTCAAGCTTTAGTATCACACCTTTCAACCATGCTTAAGAGTCTCATGTGAGTCTCTACTTAGTCAGTACTTAGTCAATACTTCAAAAATCGACGAACAACACTTAATGTTTAGAGTGTGTGCGTTTAGAGTTTTGCATCTATCATATATATTTGTTTGTTAGAGAAACTCCAACTTGGGATTCAAAACTCATAACACTCAACTATCTCCTGAACTCTTCTGGTACTCTTGCCTCGCTACGAAGGTTCTCGATTATCTCCTCGAAACGTCTGCGGCCGAATACAGGGTCAAGCAATCTCCAACGCTCAAGCATCTGTGCCTTGCAGAGATAAGCATAGACAGCCTCAACTGCAAATCCGTCCATGAATGTTCTGTCATCAAGCCACATCCATCTGAGAGCATCTATCTGACGTTCCTTTTCTACAGGATTGTCACAATCCACAATCTTCATCAGGGCAGACACATAGTCATATTCACGACTGAGGTCAAAGTCCTTTGCCTTGCTCACGAGCAAGGTGTCGTACAAATCGCCTTCTCCCACGATAAACTTGGAAACATCCCATCCCTGCTGACGCGCGATAAGAGCTGTGAGTATATTTGATATATTGAGATTCAGTTCTGCCCATTCGGCAACGACATCATTCTTTGCTTCCTTGAGATAAGTCCAGTAACGGCTCATGAGGGCATCGTCAGCAAAGTAGTCAGCCTCATCCTTGCGCTCATCATATTCACGGACGAACTCTGCAAAGAATGTAGGATAACGTGGGTCGTCCTCAAAGAACACCTCCCTTGCATCCTCAATCATATCTTCGAGTTCCTCACGGGTATAGTTGCCCACCTGTGGCAGGTCGCCTGTCTCGCCCTTTATGATGCTGAGAAGATTGCGGCAGTCACCCTCAAGGAAGAACATAGAGAGGATACGTGCGTCCGACTTGGACACTCCTTGTTCCTCTTCGAGCAGTTCCTTTATTTCCGCTACGGAAATAATCTTCTCTCTGTCATCCAGCTTGAGAAGTGGGAGCCCCGACATTAAACAATAAAAGTTACCCATTTAATTCATTCATAATTCATAATTCACAATTCATAATTGAAGGTTACCACCAGTAGCCACATTATAAACTATGTATTACTTAATTAATTCATAATTCATAATTGAATGTCTCTCGTGCGTAGCATAATTACGCATTAAGCATTATGAATTATTAGAAAATCATCTCTACGAGCTGTGGACGAAGGAAATTCTTGAAATAATTCTCGAACTCAGCCTCACCAAAGTTTACCTTATATGCACCATTAGCTGGCTCTACGGTAAACAAAGTCTTCTGACCATTGACCTGTTCAATAGTCACACCCTTGTCGAGGAGTGCCTTTGCCTTCTGTGCAAAGAGAGCCTTGAGACTGTCAGCATCTGCAGTAGAAATCTTGATATCCTCCTGAGCGCCCCATGACTCAGCAAGCTTAAGCATAAACTCATTCATGAAAGCCTTGTCGCCAACAACCTGTGCAGTTGTCTCCTTGACAATCTTGTCGCCTACCACATTAGCCACCTCACTCTTGAGAGCGTTGAGAGCCTGCGAAGCGTACATCTTGATTTCTGCCTTAGTGTTGGTATCGAGTGCGCTGGCATTCTTCTTAGCATCTGCTTCAACCTGAGCAGCCTTAGCCTGTGCATCAGCAATAATCTTTGCTGCCTTAGCTTCTGCGTCAGCAATAATTTGAGCAGCCTTAGCATTACCCTTCTCAACTCCGTCGTTGAGAAGTTTCTCTGTCAGTTCCTGAATCTTATTTTCCATATAGTTGATTTAATTAATAATTTCTTTTCATATATATTCAACATTCATTCTCTTTATTTTTTTCCTGCCGACAACAACCAACAACGATTAGTACGCTACAGACAGTTAACCCGATTCATAATGGTCGTGCCCATAATGCAATATTCTTGGAAATAGTGCTTATGTTTGAGGCACAAAGTAAAGGTTTTTTTTCTTACGATGATACTCTTGGCGCAAAAAAATGAGTTTTCAGATGAAAAAAAGCACTTTTCAAACAGAAATACAGAAAATAGACAAACAAGTTCACCCGTCCATTTTCTGTTTTACTTCATCTACACCCTCTATCTCATAGAGAGCATGCATGCAATGTATGAGTTCATTGACTGAATGAACAAAGAACGTCACAGTACATCTGGCGATGTTATCCACACTTTCTGTATTCAGACTCTCTATTGACAGATGCAACTCCTGAGTGATACGCTGCAAAATGTCCATCAAGAGATGATACCTGTCTATTGCCGTAATGTCAATAGTAACAGGATATACGGAACGCATATTCTCCCTAAACGTGTATTCCACCACGGAGTCGCCATACTTTGAGGCATCACGTATAATCTCTGGGCAACTCCTCTTATGTATCATAAGATTGCCGTCATCACCAAGAAAACCTATTGTCTCATCACCTGGCAGAGGGTGACAGCACTTACATCTGCATACACCATCGCCTTCCTCATTCTTGAGTTCACGGAGTGCACTCTTAGCCTTGTAACTGCTCGTATACTCCACCCAGTCAGGTCGCGCCATAACCACATCCACCACACCAATCTCCACACAGTCACCACGCTTCAAGGTTGTCTTCAAGGAACACAAATTACCATTGATACGCGCATACTTGGCATGAAGACCCAATTCCTTGTCCAGTTCGAAGGCAAAATCTATCGCCGTAGAACCTTTCGGGAGGATGAGTGCCATACCCTTAGGTGTAAACACCATTACATCGTCATAATAGAGAGTGGTAGCCACATTCTCCATGAATCCCATCTGACCGTTGCTGTTGGCAATATCCTTCAGCACCTGCTGGAACTTCTTTATCCACTCGTCTATGTTGCCGTCGTTAAGACCTGTCATACAACCGAGTTTGGAACTATCCACCATATTCTTTGAGCATATCTGCACATCCTCCCACACACCCTCTGCGGAAAGCAACATCACATTAAGACTCTGGTAAGAATTTTCCTTTGCCTGGTCAATAAGATTGTTGAACGAACCAGCCTTTTCCTTGAATACATCCGTAAGAACACTGTATATCTTAAGGCATACATCCTTCTCCGACACACAGCACTCCCCCCTGGTGAAAGTCACACGAACATAATATCTGTTTGGCACGTGTATAAAATCACATCCGTTCTCTTTCATCCTTCGCCAAATACTATAAGGACGGCGGTAATAGACCTCAGCCAAACCATCTATGTTGTTCTTTTTGAGTAACTCTCCAATGGTATTAGTAAATGTATCCAACCTCTCCTTATTGTTCAGCATATCAGTATTGAGACTTTTCACTATGTCGAAATACTGATGTGGACAACGATACTTGAAACTCAGGTTCTCAAGGTCGGACTTCACGTCAAACAAACCAAGTCTGTTGGCGAGAGGAGCATAGAAGTAATCCGTCTCACCAGCAATCTTCATCTGCTTGTCAGGACGCATACTTTGCAAAGTACGCATATTATGCAGACGGTCAGCAATCTTGACCATCAAGGCACGAATATCATAGTGGATAGAGCCAAGCAACTGCTCATAGTTATCCACCTGCTTTGAGTTCTTGTATCTCGATTTCTTCTTTTTCGTAACCGTATCAACAAGATAAGCCACATCTTCACCAAAACGTTTTTTAATGTCATCATTCGTATATTCCGTGTCTTCCACCACATCATGCAAGAAAGCCGTCATGACACAATGTGCGTCAAGTTTCAGTTCCTTGGCAGCTATGAGAGCCACTGCAATAGGATGAATAATGTAAGGTTGTCCAGTCTTACGCTTCTGATTCTTATGTGCTTCATTGGCAAACTCGAAGGCATCCTTTATCTGAGCAAGTTCCTCACCACTTACTCTCTCAGCCATCACGTCATACACTTCCTGTACAGCCTGCTGAATATTCGTTATCTCACTATCATTCATAATACACGATTTTAAGTAACAAACAGAAAATAACATGGCTGACTTATTTAGCATAAATTATCACGAATTTGCCACGAACCGTTAGCTCGGCGTAGCCAATTATCATAAATAGATTTCGATATTATCGAAATTATAATTAATAAGAATTAATATGTTACGCAAATAATATTTATGATAATTCGTAGATAGTTAATGGTAATCCGTGCAAAATCATAAGTCTCATCTTGTACCAACTAATTTTAATCATAACTAAGATGTGTAAAAAATA
>ODAI010051574.1_pt1 | contig 11575 bp, 6 predicted proteins | sample 1539321 | NCBI WGS metagenome assembly ODAI01 (sample SAMN02144231, study PRJEB22623) | gut metagenome | biome: sheep rumen | host: Ovis aries | place: New Zealand
CGGATGCGCCGTGTAAAGCGGAAAATATTTTGCAGTGACCGACAAGGTGATGGGAAATCAGAGGGTCATTTGGGGAAGCACGCTCGCCACAACTCTTTTTCCGAACGGAAACGCAGTCGGCCAGAACGTCGCGCTTGTAATTGATTCGGTCACTTTCAATTTTTCCGTCATCGGAGTTTTGAGGGAGCAGTCATCCGGCATGGAGAACACGACCACAGGATGCTACATCACACGGGGATTTTATGCGAAAAAGATTTCACCGAATCCCACGGCGGCGACAATAATGGTGCAGGCGGTCTCAAACGAAAGGACGACGGAACTTGTCACGACTCTCGCAAACTATTGCACGGAAATTTCAGGCACGGAAGGCTCGGTCAACGTAAGCTCCATGCAGACAATGATTGACCAGATGAGCGAGGTAACGAACAGTCTTTCCGTAATGCTCGCAGCAATCGCGGCCATATCGCTTTTGGTCGGCGGCATCGGGATTATGAACATAATGATTGTGACGGTGACAGAACGGAAGCAGGAGATTGGAATCCGGAAAGCGCTTGGTGCAAGTCCTTCGACAATCAGGCAGCAGTTTTTGATTGAGTCGGCGAGCATCACGATTATCGGGGGAATCGCTGGAATCATGCTCGGAATCGGAATCAGCATTGCGGTGGAATACGTGTGCTCACTTTCTTACGTCATCAGCTGGAACGCGTGTCTCATCTCCTTTGTCTTTTCTGTTTTCGTCGGAATCTTTTTCGGTTTCAGTCCCGCATCCCGCGCGGCAAAATTGGATCCGGTCATCGCGCTTTCGGGGGAGTAGAAAGAAAAAGTTTTTTCCTATATAATTCATCCATGACTTTTACGGTAAAGATTGTTTTGGGAATTGTTTTTTTGATTGTGGGTCTCACCTTCTGTGTTATCGCAATGTTTTTGGGCCGTCCTGAGTCGGTGAAAAAGACTCCGCTTTACAAACCCAGCAGCGTGATTTTTTATCTCATCGGAGCCCTCACTTTTGCGGTGGGACTTGTCATGCTGATTTTCTCACGCGAGCTTACCAAAGCCGGAGTCCAGATTTGCGCCTTGGTTTATCTTGCGCTTCTCACGGTGATTTTTTCAATCTTCACGCACATGATAAAGGACATGAACAAAAAATGAAAGAGAACTTCCACAATGTAAAGGCAAGCACTCAGTTCAAGAGGCAGCACAAGGCAGATTACGGGAAAGAGAAAATTGAAATCTTGTATGAGGATGAATTTCTCGTGGTGATTTTAAAACCGTCGGGGATGCTCTCGGTTCCATACCCAGGAAGCAAGGCGAGAACCGCACAGGAAGTCCTTGAGAAAATCTACAGGAGCCGGGGAGAGCTTTCCGCAAATCACAAGCCGCTTGTCGTTCACCGTTTGGACAGGGACACATCCGGCGTAATGATGTTCGCGCTGAATGAGAGCGTGCAGAAAAAAATCATGGCTTCATGGCAGACTATGGTGACGGAAAGAATCTACCATGCGGTCGCTGAAAATCCAAGGGACAAAAAACGCTTTCTGCCTGACTCGGGGCTGATTGACGCGCCTCTTGCAAAAAACGCTTACAACGTGGGTTACGTTCCGGTCGGTGAAAATAAAAACGTGGACACTGTGGAGGCAAGGACAAATTACAAAATCATTTGCAGGGGACCTACTCACTCACTCTTTGAGCTTTCCCTGGACACCGGCAAAAAAAATCAGATCCGAGCTCACCTTTCCTACAAGGGATATCCGCTTGCAGGGGATGAGAACTACCGAGCAAAGACAGACCCCTTTTACAGGCTGGTCCTCCACGCAAGGACCCTCGCGTTCGTTCATCCTGTGACCGGAGAAAAAATGCGTTTTGAAATCCCGGAGCCGGACGAATGGCTTTCTTATGTAAAAGCCGGGGACAAAAATCCGCGTGTTCCAATCTGGAATCAAAAAAGGGAAAATCATCAAAAGCCGGTTAAGGAAAACGCACCCATGCAAAAAAGACTCGGCGGAAAAAAAGCGAGCCACATGGATTTTATCGCGCGTGGAAAAGCCGGTCTGCACTAAAGTTTCAGATTGAATTTCGCCGCAACTTTAAAGACATCTTTTTTCGGATGGTACTGAGCCTGTAGACCCAATGTCAAATTGCAATCCGTCAGTGTTCCGAAAACTGGTGCGAGCATTGCCTCTGCCGTAAGATAAAAATAATGTGCGTACTCAGCCTCTGAAAAATTCGTGTAGTAATTCCAGAGCTCCACGAAATTCAGTCCCGGAAGTTCCGCTGCATTATAATTCAAGTTTCCGTGATAACCGAACCAAAGTCCCATCCGCTTCAGATGAATGTTTACAGCAGGAATTCCAAACTGTGCTTCATATCCGATGAGCAAAAGCTCGGCATTGAATTCATTTTTTGTTCCTCCGAATGCATAGAGGTCGAAAGTCAAATTCGTGGGTAAAGTCACAATCCATGTTTCGTAATCAGGAAGCGGAATAAGTCGTGGAATCTTCAATCCTGCAGTTACCAAAACACGTCGAACGGCATTTGAACTAAGCTCGTTGAGTTTTCCGTCTCCAGGCAATCGTGAAAAATCCCAGATGAAAGATCCGTTGAATTCGATTCCTTTTTGCTGATAGGGACTGAAACCGACCTGACGGAAAGTGTTGTAGTTGATTCCGAATTGTACGAAAGTGTCGCGGAAAGTTTCACTCAACTTCGGCCATCCTTTAAGCGCAACATCTTCTCCTGTAAGTTTGTTCGTGTACTCCGTCGTGAACTGATGGAAAAGGGACGCGGAAAAAGTGAGCTTGTTTTTTGACATCCCGATTCCAGGACTCCATTTTCCCTCCGCCAAAAAATTCAAGTCGTACTCACCCTCTGCAGAAAATTGAAAGCTTGAGCCAAGCGTTATTTCAATCGGCAAAAATGTGAGCGTAAAAACTCCTGTCAGACAAAACTCTTTTGTGTAATCCAGCGTGGGACTTTTGTAATCCCAGTAACCTGCAGAAAATGAAAGGACACCTGAAAAAATATTGAACGGATCAGCACCAGTCAAAAAGGAAAGTCCAAGTCCCGGATAGATTGCATATCCGTCGATTCCAAGATTTGCCACCGGGAAAAAAGGGAGCCAGCTTCCGTGCACGAGATATTTGAAAATATTGAAATTATGAATCTCATATTCTCCGAGCTGGAACTTTGGTTTGTCATCCGCAGTTTCGATTTTGGATAATCTTGGAGAAGGCATAATATCCGTTTTTTTTAAACTTTCTATGGATTCAAAATCAGCTTCACGAAAACGTAATTCGGAGAGGTTTACCATTGTGAGGGAGTCCTCAAAAGATTTGTGTGCGACATAGATTATTTTTTCATCGGTGATTGCAGCGACATTCACGCCCCCTGAAAAATCCACGGTCTGCAAAAAAAGTTTTTCCGGTAAAAAGTTTTCATCCAGAGTAAAAAATCCGGTCCTTGAAAAAGAGTTCTCATCCGGATTGATGTAAGTCAAAAAAAGTCTGCCGCCTGTGAAGGTGAGTTTTGAAACCGGATATGGAAGCCTGTAAGTGCGCTCATCTCCCGATGAAAAATTCCGATACACTAAAAAATATCCTTCTTGAGTTTTTAGCAAAAATGCGAATCTGTCGGGACCAAGCGAACAAAGGGAGTATGGTGATTCGTTTCTGCTGAAAGTGTTGAGTGTCATTCCTGATTTTGGATTTTCAATGTCAGAGTAAGTTCTGAGCATAAGCGTGGGACTTTGGTTTTCAAATCCAACTAGCACATTTTCTCCCGTGGATTTTTTTACAAGAATCGAATCAAACGCCGGAATTTTTTTGCTCACGAATTTTTTTGACTTGATTTCGTAAATCCATGTGCGGGCATTTTTCATTCCTTCAAAAAGTCCGTTTGTAAAAAGGGAGAGTACCAAAAAATCTCCATCAGGTGAAACAGAAAGATTTGTGACATCGCTTGCCGACATGACCTTTTGTGATTTTTTTGCCTCAATCGGAAACATGCGGATTTCCATGGAATTTTTGTCGAACCAATAAATGTTTTTATTTTCGCAGCTTGTGTAGCTGTAAAAAAAACTCTGGGCTTCTGTCAATGCGTTTTGAGTGAGCATGTCTCGTTCCAGAAAATCTTCATAGGTTCCGTTTAAAGGAATTGATTTTTTAAAATCCTCCCATGCCTGAGAAATTGAGATTCCGTAAATCTTGTAAAAAATTCCCGTGGTGAAATAGAAAAAATGAAGTGAGCCGCATTCTTTCCAATATTCGTAAAACTTGTCCATGCCGTAAGCTTGTTGCAGAAAAGCGGTAAAAGCACTGCATGCCGCATGGCTCAATTTGTCTCCTGGATAAACGTCCCTTGCACCGGCAACTTCAATCCATGATGGAAATCTGTTGTCGAGTTTTGCCTGTGACAAAATTTGCAATGCGAATTGATCCGGTAAAATCGTTCCTTCTTCGGATGACATGAGCTCAGCGGTTCCATCAATGAATCCGGACGGGATGTTGAGAAGTGCAACCGGTTGGAGTAAATCACCAAGAAAAGAAAAAAAGGTCCAGACGGAATCTTTTACGGAACGTGACACTGCCCTGTAAACTTCACGCTTGAAAGAATTTAGAAGAGCGTCGTTTAAATAATAGTCGGAGCGATCGCCGTGATTTTCAAAAATCAAAATGCGGTTGTAAGGGCGGGGAGAGTAGCTTACTGAAAAATCATCGGAGTCGGGTGAGATGACAACAGGCATGTGAAGCGGCTTGGATGGTTGAAACTTCGAGAATGCTTCTTCGTAAATTTTTTCGCAATTGTCCGCAAGCATTTTTGCAGAATTGAGGCTTTCATCGCAGAACAAGATTTCAAAATGCTCAGTTTTAATCACGCGCAGAATTCTAGGTTTTTTGAATACACCCGCAAAAGATGGAAGAGAAATTGTTAAGAGGAGAAAAAAAATTATCGAAAGCCGTATTTTATTTTTCATCTGTATCCCCTTGCATAAAATCAGTGTGCAGAATCATTTTCCGAAAAACTGATGTTTGCCAAATCTTTGAAAGGCTCAAACCCGGAATTTTTTACAGTAAAAATGTGAAGCATTTCCATTGCCCTTGTAAGAGAAACGTAAACCATGTTGTACTGCTGCTCATAGAAAGTTTCCGAGTCAAATGCAGACGATTGTTCCGCTGCCTGAACACGGTGGTCTGCAAGAAAAAGCACAACGGGAAAATCAAGTCCCTTGCAATTTTGCATCGTACAAAGCCGGACTCCTTTCGATCCTGCAAAATCAAAATTCTTGTCAGCAATCAGTTCGCTTTTCACTCCAATCTGTCCGTCAAGTTCTTTTTGTATCGCGTAGAGTTTAGAACTTTCGTTTGCGATTATGCAGATGTTTTCCTCATCATACGAAAGCATGTTCAAAAGCATTTTGGTCTGCTGAACAATCTGGTTGATTGCATCTTCACGATTTTTTGCGATTGTGTGCTCAACAGGCGGACCCGGACGGAATGCGGATGGCATGCTTGTCTTATCCATGTTTTTAAACTTTGCCCTGTATTTTTCTGCGAACTCATGAATCTGATTCGTGTTTCGGAAATTCGTCTTGAGAATTTTTGTTCTTCCCCTGATGTCGAGTCCCGAGAGATTCCAGTTGAATCCATTGCGATAGATTGACTGGTCACTGTCGCCTGCAAGAAAGACTCCGCGGCTGGTTGATTTTTTTATGATTGCAAGGAGTGCCGGTGGCAAATCCTGAGCTTCGTCAACAAATGAATATTCACAGACAAAATCGGATGAGCCATTTTCCAAAGCTTGTGTCATTGCCTCAAGAATTTTTTTCGCGGCAAAGTTCCTCGGCCAAGTTTCAAATCCTTCAAGTTTCTTCTCCACATTTTCAAGAGCATCCCACATCAAGATTCTCTCGGACTTTTTTAGCGGCTGCTTCATCCCTGATCGCTCGCAAATTTTTTCAAGATAGTCTTCTTTTGTGACAAGATTTGCCCAGATAAATTCCTGACTTTCCGTGAACAATGCTTTTTCATCAAAATTTTCATTTGCAAAAATTGTGTTGAACTTTTCATCGAACGAGTAGGCAAGTTTTTTTGTTGGAAAAAATCTTTTGAGCATTGAATACAAAAAAGAATCTGCCGTAATTATTGAGCCTTCCGGGACTTCCGCTCCTAAAATTTTTGTTACATACTGATTGTATTTTACGAGACTTTTCGTGTAAGTGAGCAGACGGAAATTTCTTTTCGATTTTTCAAAATCAAGCTCGCCCGACAAATCCGTCATAGCTTTTTCAAGTGCCTTTAAAAGTACAAAGGATTTTCCTGTTCCCGCAGCGCCCTTTATGAGAAAATCTTTGTCCAGTTTGATTTGGTCAAGGATTTCATTTTGTTCCGGAGAAAGTTTTATTACGGATGATTCGTAATCGTGCCTTGTTTTGGTGTAGAAAGCTACTTTTTCTAAATGTGCAATATATTGCCTTGTTGATTCGTAATCTTTAAGTTGCAGAAGAATCTCTTCCTTCTCTTTTTTGAATTGCATCATCTGTTCGTTGTTTTTCTTCCGGATTTCATCAAGTCTTGCATCTTTTTTTGAAAGCCTTTCCTCGCTTGCTGTAAGATTCTGCTGCAGGACTTTTTCATTTGCCTCCACGAGACTTAATTTATTTTGTAGGTCATTATAATCATTTGTTTTTTTCGCGAGATTTTCATTTTCCGCTTTTAGCCTTTGAATCTGTTCGATTGCTTTTTTCAATTCTTCGCTTTGATACGGACTGTGCTTGTCCCAATCCTCAAGCTCTTTTTTCAGTTCGTCAAGTGCCTGATAATTTTTCCATCCCTCAGCATTCGCAAAAGCAAGAAAGCAGTCCACCGTTGTCTTCGCATCCTCAGGAGATTTGTCTGCAAAATCATGTCGGACATCGTTTGAGAGAAAATGATTCGTGCGGATTTTTTTTAATGCTTTGCTCAGATTACGAGCATCTCTGTCGCGAATGTAACGGAACTCAATGTCAAGGTGATTGTATTCAAAATCATCTACATAGCGTTTCATAAGACTGTCAAAAGTCTCTCCAGAATTCCTGCCGCTTATCTTATATTTTTGCTTCAGAGTTTTCTCAATGAGCGAGTGCATTGCAAGGATGAAAAATCCCAGGTCAACTTCTTTTACTTTCAAAACTCTTTTCAAATCAGATTCAAGTGCATCCATAAATTTCTCCTAGAACTCAATCATCGTTGTGCGCTCAATTTTTTTGTTCACCGCATGGGAGAGTGTTTCTTCATCCGCAATAAGGTAGGTCGAGCCCTTTGTCCTTGTTAGCGCCGTGTAAAGAATCTGTCGGTTCAAAAGCGGATTGTCTTTTTTTTCAGGCAGAAAAATGAGTATGGACTCGTACCCTGACCCCTGGGATTTGTGAATTGTAATCGCATAGGAAAGTTCGAGCGAGTCCCTGGGCAAAAGATGAATCGGATAAAAAACATAGGAGCCGATTTGAAAGATTCCTCCTGAAGCCGAGTCTGATTTTTGAGCTGATTTTTTTACCATGAGATATTTTATTGTAGTCTCTCCGTCAAAAAAATCAAAAACAATTCCGCTGTCTCCGTTGTAGAGATTGAACATCTTTTGATTTTTTGTAAGCATCAGGATTTCGCCTGCAAAAAATTCCTCGCCGTCCATGTCAATTTTATTTTTTTTGATTATGTGCTTCGATATCTTTTTGTTGATTTCTTCAACACCCCGCATGTACTGCCGCTCCGCACAAAGAATCCTTGCAGCGTTTCCTTCATCCCAAATTGAATTCAGATTATATTCGTTCAGTTCACGGAATGATTTGAAGCTGCATCTGGCATTTAAGCAAAGTTCATTGTAAAATATGTCGCTCCATTTTGTGACGATTTCTGTTGTTTGTGAGGATTTTTCTTTTTGATTTTTTCCGCTGATTCTCAATGGAAAAACAGGATACTCAACGCAGCGTCCGTCATTGTTTTTTAGTGGGATATAAAACTTTCCGTTCCATTTGTCCCAATCAGTGAAATTAAGAATGGAAGAAGGATTCTCTCCGTTTTGAACAGATTTTTTTAGCCGACCTATTTGAGAGTCCTCCGTAAAACGCTGGGATTTTTTGAGTTCGATTTTGCTGTCCGTTTTTTTAGAAAGCAAGTCACCAAGGACCGCACCCGCATCTGCGGACGGAAGCTGATTTTCATCACCGAGGATAAAAACCGTCGCATCATCTGGAATCGCCTCAAGCAGAGATGAAAAAAGACAGATATCAATCATGCTCGCCTCGTCAATCACAAAAACCGATTTAGGATTGAACTGATTTTCACGATTGTATGAAAACGAGTTCTTTGACGGATTGTAGCTCAAAAGTCTGTGGATTGTAAAACCTTCCGCCAAGTTGAGTTTCTCGTAAATCTTTTTTTCGTTGAGTGTGGAAAGTTTGTCGCGGTTGATTCTTCTTAGCTCATCGGAAATGCTTTCTTTAAGACGGTCCGCAGCTTTTCCACTTGGAGCCGCCAGATAGAGAGAGTAATCCAAGAACTCAGGGTTTCTAAAAAGCTCCCACAAAAGATAGCAGACTACTGTTGTTTTTCCAGTTCCAGGTCCGCCTGTGATAATCAGATTTTCCTTCAATCCTCTTTCGATTGCAAGCGTCTGTTCTTCATTCAGATTTATCGCGGGAGATGTGATTGCATGAAAGTAATTGAAAATTTCCGTTGAATTTGTTTTTCCATGATTTTCAGTTCTCTTTTTTAAAATCTTTCGGATTCTGTTTTCAATGCCCCATTTTGCAAGAAAATATTTTGTCGCAAAAAGATTGTTTTTAAAAACTACAAAAGGTTTTTTGATTTCAGGTTTTGTATCGGCGCAATATTTTTCATCCACCTCGTAAACAAGATTTGGAAGTTTTTTTGACGAGATTTTTTTTGCACCCTCATCATCCAAACTCAGGCACGTGCTTCCTTTTTCAAGTTCTGAGAAATATTTGTACAAGATTTCGCAATCATCGCCATCCAGATTGGTCTCAAGTTTTCCTAGCATCTCGCAGACTTTTTCCCAGATTGGAGAAATCTCATTTTGTACATTCATGTCTTCGCTTTTGTTTTTCTCAAGCATTCTCCTTCTCCATTTCCTTGCAGATTTTATCGAACTTCTCGTTCAACTCATCCCAATCTTTCCATGTCACTTCACAGATTCCGCTCGATTCATTTTCCTTGGTTCCCCTGAGATACACATAGTAAATTCCACCGAAGTGATTTGCAAATATTTCGCTTTCTTCCATGGCATTGTATGCTGAAAAAGTTTTGAGCCATTTTATGAGACAGTATGAGTAAAGGACTTGCTGGACAGCATAATGTTCGTCGGTGTGTGAGCGGAGAATTTTCGGGTCGGAATAATTTTCAAGGGTGTCGCTTTTCCAGTCCAAAACTGAATAGACATCTCTTCCTTCAACTTTCCGGACAAAAATCAAGTCAATGAATCCGTTGAAGTAATTTTGAATGATTCCGGGACAATCTTTTTTGAAATTGAATTCCGCTTCGGACGCTCTGTTTGCCATGGAAATTTCTTTGAGTGAAAAAAAACTTCCGCTTGATTTTTTGCCGACTGTCTCCGGGATTTTTGCCTGAAGTGTGTTCCAGATTAAAAACGCCGTGTTCCGACTCCATCCCTTGCTGTCGTTTTCATCAATTTCGAATCCGTAGTCTGAAAAACATCCGTCGATTAGCGATTTGATTTCGGAGTCCTGTGAGAACTCGTCAAAATTCTGAAATCTTTGTGCACATTCAAAATCAATCTTTTCAGCGATCTCATGGAGTGCGGATCCAATCTTGTTTCCACGCGGATAGCCTTTTAGATTTTCCTGCAGTTCGATTTCCTCGCCTATGTTTTCATCCGGTGAATTTTCTTCTTTATCATTCCGTCCATTTTGATCCGCATAATCAAAACGTGAGTTTTTTGTATGGTTGGAAAGTGATGTGTAGGAATTCTTTTTTAGAATTCGTTTTGAAACTTTCTCCAGTTTTTCAAATTCGTTTTCCTGCGTTTTTTGATTTGAAGAATCGGATTCAACTTTCCTCTGGTTTTGTAAAATCAACTGGACGTTTTTATTTATCTTTCGGTAAAAGTCACCCGCATTTTTTTCTTTGTCCGAGAAAATGATTTTTCTGTAATTCGCTGTGTCTGTATTTTTTATGAACGATGAAAGGCTCGGCATGACGGTTTTATGAAAAGTATTCTCGCCCCTTTTGAGATTTTCGTAGTACGGAAGAATCATCAGCGATGATGCACGTGTGTACGCAACGTAATAGAGTCTCTGAAATTCTTTTTCCTCTTCTTCTTTCATTTTATCTTTGCCATGCTCTCCGAAGCAAAGTTTTCTGTTGTTTCCATCGTGATAATAATAAACTGCCGATGATTTAATCCTTGGTCCTTTAAATCCAGCGGCTGCAATCACAACCGGAAATTCCAATCCTTTTGACGCATGTATTGTCATCACTTGGACACAATCGTAATCGGTTCCTCTTGCGACAAGACTTTCCTCGCCATCCGTTTCTTCACTTGACGTTGCGAGCCTCGAAAGATGCCTTGCCGCTCCATCAAGGGATGAGTCATTTTTGTAAAGATATTCCACGATGTATTCACCAATCTGACGGAACTTTGAAAGCGACAGGAGATTTTCAAGTGCGGAAAGATTTTCCTCAATCTTTGTTTTTTCAAAAATGGATTCCAGCATTTTTGCCCATTCCCGGTTTTCTGCAAGACATTTCCATTCGATTATCAGTTTTCTGAAATTGTTAGCCGGGCTGTCATATTTTTCATCTTTGACTTGCTCAAGAGGAATCTGGAAAAAATCCGTAAACAATGCTTCGCTTAAAATCGCACGGTTACGTCCCATAAAATCCGGGGCTGCAATCGCATTTAGGAGGGAAATCCACTGGGAGGACTCAAGACCTGAAAAAAGATTTTTGTCCTTGTATCTTAAAAAAGGAATCCCCGCATGTTTCATCGCCAGCTCAATCTCTTCCATCTCACTTGATGTTTTTGCAAGCACGGCGAAATCCGTAAAAGAAACATTCCTCATCCTTTTATTTTTTTTGTCGTAGATTTGAAGTCTGGTTTTTCCTTCGCTTGAAAAAGAACAGAACTCAACAATCTGCTTTACTGAAATTTTTGCAAAATCTTCCGGAGCGATTTGATTTTCCTTTTCAGCGTTTTCAGAAAAACAAATCCAAAATGGTTCGATTGGCTGATTGTCAAAAACTGCGTTGAGAGTTCTATTCTCCATGTCCTTTGGCGGCTCGGAGGGGAAAAAATCTAATTTGGAATTAACAAAAAAATTAGTTTCAAATAAATCATTGCAGGATTTAATCATTTCATCCGTGGATCGAAAGTTGTGGCTCAGTTTGAACCCATTTTTTATTTCACTAATCGCTTTTTCGTAAACATTGATGTCAGCGCCTTGGAATGCATAAATGGACTGCTTTGGGTCACCAACTACAATCAGGGAATGTTCGTCATTTAAAAAGATCTCCCGGAAGATATCCCATTGCAACTGGTTTGTGTCCTGGAACTCATCGATGATTGC
>ODAI010563062.1_pt1 | contig 11575 bp, 9 predicted proteins | sample 1539321 | NCBI WGS metagenome assembly ODAI01 (sample SAMN02144231, study PRJEB22623) | gut metagenome | biome: sheep rumen | host: Ovis aries | place: New Zealand
CTGCAGTTAATCATCAATAATAAGGGAACAAACAGTTTTACAAAACAGATAGAAAAGCTTGCGGAAGACGCAAAACACAATTTGCAGTGGAAGAGGCAGTATATGGAATGGGAAAGACAAAGAGTTTATGATTTTGAGGCAGGTATGGAAAAAGGCCTTGCCCAGGGATTAGAAAAGGGCCTTGCAGAAGGTCTTTCTCAAAAAGCCATAGAAGACGCTAGTAACCTCCTGAAAATGAATCTTGGTACACCCGAACAGATTGCCCAGGCTGTTTCTCTTCCTCTGGAACAGATTCTTGACCTTTCAAAAAAACTACAAAACCAAAAAGTTACACCCTAAACAAATTATTATTTTTTTTCTTGACAACTACCCATTCCATGTTATTATGAAATTAAGGGATTTCACAACAAGCACGTTGTGCCGTGAAATCTTATAAAAAAAAAGGAGGATTTTTTTAATATGAAAAAAATCGTAGCAGGCTTGGCAGCATTAGCAATGGCAGCAAGCGTATTCGCAGTAGATGTAGCATCAATGCTTCAGTTAGATGGAGACTTGATGAACTTTAATGGATCAGATTTCAAAATGTTAATGGCTAAAGATTTTGATGCATCTGGAACTTCTGACTATGTATGGAAGTTAAGTGCTTCTGGAGATAAATCTGGAGCAGAAATCTGGACATGGAATAGTGGTGATGATCACTTAGTTGCTGATTATGGTCTTCAGCAGTACTCTCTTTGGTTCAAACCAGCAGACTGGTTAAAAGTAACAGTTGGTAATATTTATGCTTCATCAGCATTCAATCCACAGTTTGGTTGGTGGGCAAAACATACTGAATATTCAAAATATGGATATCAGTGTGACTTCACATTTGATGCATTAACATTAAGACTTGCTCTTGGTGAAGGAAAAGGAAACTATTGGTTAGACTGCTCACAGAGCGGATTTGCAATGATTGGTTCATTCTGGTTTGATGTACAGTACAACTTAGGTTCAATTGGTACAGTACAGGCTTACGTATCAAAAGAAGTTGATAACCACCCACATGGATTCAATACATATGCTTATGACTGTTTAGTAGCTGGTGCTGCTTTCGGTAACAACCCATATATGCAGAATGGTTACTATGTAGAACTTTCTGCTGCATTCGGTGCTAGTGAATACTGGAAAACAGAAGTTTATGACTTCGACAAAGTGTTAGCATCTGTTTACGGACAGTATTTTGTTAATGGATTTGGTTTACAGATGATTAACTTAGCTCAGCTCCAGAAATCTGGAGATGCAATGAAATTCCGCTATGGTTTCGAATTAAAAGCTCGCTACGCTCTTGATTCAGGATGGACACCATATGTTCAGATCGTTGGATATGACATCATGGACAAGAAAATGGAATTTGACCTTGGTATCGGTGGAAACGTAGGTTCTTGTGCAATCGATGCACACCTTGCTCTCCCACTTGAATTCGCTAGCGGATACAAGTTCAACTTCTCTGTACCAGTACAGTTCACAGTTAATCTCTAATCTTATATAGATTCTTGATTGAACGCACTCTGTTAATTCAGGGTGCGTTTTTTTTTAAAGTTTAAAGGCTTCTGCAAGAGCAAATACTGCATAATGCGGAATTGTCAGAATGTCATTTTCAGAATTGTAGCCAAAATTAGCAGAAGAAATTTTTATTGCCCTGCATTTTCCATTTATTGTACGAAATTCAGAAAGAGAGGCAAGATTTCCATTTTTCTTTTTTACATCTACAGGAAATATTTTCCCATCTTTGTATAAGATAAATTCAAACTCATGAGTCTGTTTACCTGTCCAGTAAAAAAGAGGAATTCCTTTTGCAGCAAATTCACATGCAGAATAGTTTTCATAAAAAACCCCGGAAAGGGTATTTCTCTTTTCCTTTACAAAAAAATCCGCCTGACTTACCTGACTTTGATAAGTAAAGATTCCCTCATCTGCAAGATAAAGTCTGAATAAACCGGAAGATTCTTCCTGAATCGGTAATGTGATATGACCTTTTAAATTATTACATCTATAAATTATATGAGAAAGCTCCAGCCATTGATAAGCATTAAAATAATCCCTGTTAGATTTCCCCTGTTCAATAAGCGTTACCTTAAAGTTTTTATTTTCCTTATTAAGTTGAGAAAATATATTTTTATATACATTTCTTGTTTTTAATATTGTTTCAGTTGAAATGTTATATGAGTCCATATCTCCCAAATAGTTTTTATAAACTTCTTTTAAGATTTTTGTTGCATCTACATAAGATTTTTCTTGAATAAAAACATCAAGAGCTTCTGGAAGTCCGCCAATAGTAAGATATTCATGAAGAAGATTCATAGAAAGTTCGTGATAGACGTTTTCCATTGGGGTTTTACTTTCAAAATGTTCTTTAATCATTTTTAAAATAGCAGGATTCACATTTAAAAGATATTCTTCAAAAGTAAGAGGAAAAAGATTTATAGAATCTACTTTGCCTACCGGAAAAAGAAATTCATCCTCTGATTTTTGATTATTCTGCTGTTTTATAGAAAGCCTGACTAGTGAACCTGTCGCAATTACAGGAAGATCTGGATGATCCTGACAAAAATATTTCAAAGATGATAAAACCTGATGACATTGCTGAACTTCGTCAAAAATCAGAAGAGTAGTTGGAGAGATTTTTTTTCCAAATCTTGTTTCAATATAAGTGAGATATTTATCTGCATCACAGGTTGTTTCAAAAAATCTTCGGGCTTCTTCATCTTTTTTTAAGTCAATGTAAACAAAGTCTTTAAAGAATTTTTCTGCAAAAAGATTCTTTACAAGATAAGTTTTGCCAACCTGTCTTGCTCCCCATACAATTAAGGGTTTTCTGTGAGCAGATTTTTTCCATTCTTCAAGCTCTTTAAGTTTTAATCTTTCCATATTAATCATCCAGAAATACAAGTTTTATTAATATTTAATACTGTTATGTTACAAGTTTTATATGTATAAATCAAGTTTATATTACAAGTTTTATAAATAAAATATACCGCATAAATACAAGTTTTATTAAACTATAAACAAAAAAATTAGAGTTCATCCAGATTTACTTTATATGTAAGTTCCGGTAAAACTGAGTTTTGAATAAACATAATCATATAAATTGGAAGGTAAGTAATTTTACCAGAATCTTTTAAATTATCATTACACAGAACATATGCTTTTTTGATATTATAATCCAGATTATTCAATACGTTTTTCAATGCATTGTGACGTTCATATTCCTTTCCTGATTTTACTTCTATAGGAACTATTTCATCATCAAGTTTTATTACAAAATCAAGTTCTCCTTGTTTTTTACTATTAAAATAAAAAAGCTTAAAACCATGTGCATTAAGTTCTTCTGCAACTGTATTTTCATAAATGGCGCCAAAATTAATATCTTTTTCATTATTTAGAATTTTTAATTGAATTCCCTGAGAATACTGGCAGGAAAGAAGTCCTATGTCATTAGAGAAAAGCTTAAAAAGATTTCTTAATTTTGCAAGTTCTAATGGTAAGGTTGGTGATTCTGTATTATATGTAGGTAAAGCAACACCAGCTTCTCTAAGCCATATAAAACTATCTTCGTAGCGGTTAAATTTTATATTTTCATTTAATCTTTTTAGAATAAATCTCTTATTCTGAGAATTCAGTTCTGCCGGAATTAAATCAAAAATATCTTCAATGTAAAGTTTGTTTTGAGGGTCATATTGAGAAATATCTTCTTTGTACATCCGTAAGATTGATTTTTGCACAGCAAGAACATTTTGAATATTATTGGTATTTATGTAGGTTTGAACAACAGCTGGCATTCCTCCTACAATCATATACAATCTGAATAATTCCATTAATTTTTCATGAATTAATGAATCAACAGGCAGTTTCTGGTCAAAACAATCTTTTAGAGTTTTAAAGATCCTAGGCTGTACTCCACAGGCTATAAAAAATTCTTCAAGATCCAGAGGATACATTTCTTTTATTGTCATATATCCAACAGGTACAGATTTGATTCCTTTAAGTTCAATTCCCAGTAATGAACCGCTTAATACATATCTGTAACTGCCTTCTTCTACGAGAAATTTAATTGCTGTAACAATTTCAGGAACTTTTTGAACTTCATCAAAAAAAATCAGTGTCTCATTTTTTTTAAGAGGTTTATTAACAAGAGCAGATAATCTTAAAAGAATGTCATCTGCATTTTTTGCATTATTAAGGGCTTTGATTGCATCTGGCATCTCAACGAAATTTATTTCGATAAAACTTTTAAAATTTTTCCTGCCATATTCACGAATCACATAAGATTTTCCAATTTGTCTTGCCCCTGTTATAAGAAGAGCTTCCTTATTATTTGTTTTGAAAAACTCTTCTAATTCACTATATATTTTTCTAAAAAGCATTAGTAACCTCGCAATTTTCCGTTTTTCCAAGATAAATATAACACAATTTGTCCGTTTTTCCAAGGTTAATATATTAATAATTGTCCGTTTTTCCAAGTTTTGATACAACATTTTTGTCCGCTTTTCCAAGTTTTTTAACTTTCAATAAAAACCGAGGATTTTTTTAATATGAAAAAAATCGTAGCAGGCTTGGCAGCATTAGCAATGGCAGCAAGCGTATTCGCAGTAGACATCGCCGCAGATATGTATCTCGAAGGTGATATCGCAACTTGGACTCAATCAACTAAAACATTTAGTGCATTACAGTTAAAGACCTGGAATGCAGATAATGATGGTAACCACAGAGCTATTACACTTTCTGCTTCTACAGATACTGTAGGTGCAACATTCGGTTTAGCAACTGTAGATATACAGTTAGCAGGATATTCTCTCTGGTTTAAACCGGTAGATTCATTAAAAGTTACTTTCGGAAATGTTGGTACAAAAAATATCGCATTCCCTAACTTTGCCGACTGGAATGCCTATGCAGCATTCTGGCCTTATGGTGCACAGGTAGACTTTACAAAAGATGCATTTGCAATGACATGTATTTTAGGACCTGGAGCTGATACTTCATGGTTCTCAATTGCAAAAGGAACAAAATTCTGGGATGCAATTAATCCTTTCTGGTTCGATGCTCGTTATACAACTTCTGCAGGAACAATCCAGTTATATGCAGGTAAAGGTCTTACAATTGCAAACGTTGCAACATCTTACTCTTGGAAACCAAATTTTGCTGTAGGTCTTGCCTGGGCTCACATGCCATGGCAGCAGAATGGATACTATGCAGATGTTTGTTTAGTAATGGATGATTCATGGAAAGTTCAGACAATCGGTGGAAACATTGGTGGTCAGTTATACTTTGGAGCTCTTAAACTTGAAGCATTCTCTTACTTAACTTATGCTACAGAAGCATGGGGTCCAGATTGGGGTACTGGTCCTACAAAGGCAAAAGGATTCCGCGCTACTCCAGAATTTAAAGTTTCATACGCACTTGATGCAGGAACAGTTTCTTTACGCGGAAACTTAAGAGATGTTCAGGATAAGACATTCACAATTATTCCTGCATGGGATGCTACATTTGGTGCAATGACTTACGAAATTGCTGTAAATGTAGATTTTGATGCTGGAAAATTCAAATCAATTTCTGTTCCATTCTTCGTAGAAATGAAACTCTAATTGAAATAACAGCATAATATAAATAAAAAAAAAGCACACTCCTATGCGAAGTGTGCTTTTCTTTTATCTGAATCTTAACAGACTACAGGTTCAAAGTGAACTGTAATGGAACAGAGAAGTTGAATGCATATCCAGAGAATGCGATTGGAAGAGCTAAGTGAGCATCGATTGTGCAAGATCCAACAGATCCACCGATACCAAGATCAACTTCCATTGATTTTGCCATGATATCATATCCGTTGATCTGAACGTATGGTGTCCATCCTGAATCAAGAGCATAAGATCCTTTGAATTCGAATCCATATTTGAATGCATCACGATACTGGATTAAGTTTGTTAAGCGGAGTGCAATTCCGTTAGAAAGCCACTGTCCACCAATCTGTGAGTCAACACCCTGGAATGAAAGTTTGTCTGTACCTTTGAAAGAAACAAATACATCAGCATATGCACCAGTCTGGTTGTAGCCCATATCTGTCCAAGCAAGACCGATTGCTAAAGGAGATGTTGCCCATCCAGAGTATCCGTGAGCACCAATTGTACCATCTCTTGTTGCTACGAACTGAACTTTTCCAGCCATACCACCGATATCATAGATTGCATCAATCCAGAATCCACCAATCTTAGCAAATCCTGTTGCACTTGAATTAAAGAAATAGTTACTAGCACCTGGTTCAAGAGCGATCTTTGAAGAGAAAGCACCGAATGTTAATTCAGCCTGATATCCGTAAGCATAGTTATTTGCTGTCTGTGCCCACCAACCGAACTGTGGGTTAGCAACTGACTGTCCACCAACATTACCAACTGTTACTTTTAACCAGTCAGCTGGTTTAAACCATACTTTCTTTGAAGATACAGAAGCGTCAATACTCCATGACCAGATTTCTGCACCTGATTTATCTCCAGAAGCACTTAATTTCCAAAGATAATCTGAATCATTGGCTGGATCATATTCTTTAGCCATTAAGAATTTGAAAGTTTTTGAACCATAGTTCATCAAATCTCCATCAATCTGGATCATTGAAGCTACATCTACTGCGAATACGCTTGCTGCCATTGCTAATGCTGCCAAGCCTGCTACGATTTTTTTCATATTAAAAAAATCCTCCCTTTTAATTGAAAGGTTTTAACTTTGAAATGATTCAGCCGATATTTGTCTTATTATGATTTACGGTTATATAAGAGTTAGTACAGATAAACAGACGGTTGAAAATCAAAGGTTTGAAATTGAAAATTATGCCAGGGTTCAGAATATTCACATTGATCAGTGGATTGAAGAAACTATCAGCGGGACTGTTGTCCCTGAAAAAAGACACCTTGGAAAGTTGCTTAATAAGGTTAATAAAAGTGATGTGATTATCTGCTCGGAACTTTCGAGGCTAGGCAGAAGTATGTTTATGATTATGTCAATTTTGAATCTTTTAATGGAAAAAGGTGTTGTGGTTTGTACCGTGAAAGAGGGCTACAGACTTGGAGAAGATTTGACCTCTAAGGTGCTTGCCTTTGCTTTTAGTATTTCTGCTGAAATTGAGCGTTCCCTTATTTCTCAGCGCACAAAAGAGGCTCTGCAAAGAAAAAAGGCTGAAGGGGTAAAGCTTGGGCGCCCCCGCGGTAAGGCTGAAAAATTAAAGCTTTCCGGAAGCGAAGATATAATAATGGAGATGCTTGCCATGGGGGTGTCAAAAGCCTGTATCTCGCGAAAACTTAAGGTTTCTATTGGTACCCTGGACAGTTTCATAAAGAAGAAAATCCGCATGGATTATGAAGGCCTTATGGTCTAATGACAAAAATCGGAATATGCACTATAATTTTGTTCAATATTTTACTAAATGCTTTAAAGAAGGAATGACAGAATGAAAGCAATTGAACTTGAAAAGGCATACGAGCCTAAGTCTTTTGAAGACAGAATCTACAATGAATGGGACAGCAAGGGATATTTTAAACCTGCGTCTGATGAAGCCTCTCCTGTACACAAGCAGTATATGTGTCAGTGTGCAGACTGCAATAAGAAAACAAATACATATTCTGTTGTCATTCCTCCTCCTAACGTAACTGGTGTTCTTCATATGGGACACGGTCTTAACAACACTCTTCAGGATATTGTTGTTCGCTATCATCGTATGAAGGGTGATAATACTCTCTGGGTAACTGGTACTGACCATGCCGGAATTGCAACTCAGAACGTTGTTGAACGCCAGCTTAAAAAAGAAGGTCTTACCCGTAACGACCTTGGCCGCGAGAAGTTCCTTGAACGTACCTGGCAGGTTAAAGAAGACCATCACAATACAATCGTAAAACAGCAGAGAAAACTTGGTAACTCAACAGACTGGGACCGCGAGCGTTTTACTTATGACGAAGGTCTGTCTGCTGCAGTTCGAGATGTATTCGTTACTTTGTATGAACGTGGACTTATGTACCGTGGTAAGCGCCTTGTAAACTGGTGTCCTCGTTGTGGTACTGCTCTTGCAGATGATGAAGTTGACCACGAAGATACTCAGGGAGCAATGTATCATCTTTACTATGAATATGCTGATGGTTCTGGCCGCATTGAGGTTGCAACAACCCGTCCGGAAACCTTCTTTGGTGATACTGCCGTTGCCGTAAATCCTAAGGATGAACGCTACAAGGCAATCGTAGGAAAAATGCTTAAGCTTCCTCTTACCGGAAAAGAAATTCCAATCATTGCAGATGATTATGTTGATATGGAATTTGGAACCGGTATGGTAAAGATTACTCCAGCCCATGACCCTAACGACTGGGAAGTAGGTAAGAGACATAATCTTGAAGTAATCAATCTTCTTACTCCTGACGGACGCATGAACGAAAATGTTCCAGAAAAATACCGTGGACTTAAACCGGAACAGGCTCGTGCTATTGTAATAGAAGATTTAACTGCAGCAGGACTTTTCAAGGGTGAAGAAAAAATGGTTCACTCTGTAGGTCACTGCTACCGCTGTAAAACTGTAGTTGAGCCATATTTGAGCGACCAGTGGTTTGTAAAAATGAAGCCAATGGCAGACAAGGCTCTTGCCGCATGGAAAAACGGAGAAATTCAGTTCTTCCCGCAAAAATGGGAAAATATTTATGAACACTGGCTGGTAAACATCCGCGACTGGTGTGTAAGCCGTCAAATCTGGTGGGGACACAGAATTCCTGTATGGTACTGCCAGAAATGTGGTGAAGTTATTGTAAGCCGCACAGACCCAACTAAGTGTCCAAAATGCGGTTGTGGTGCAGAAGACCTTAAACAGGATGAAGACGTACTTGATACATGGTTCAGCTCATGGTTGTGGCCGTTCTCTACATTCGGCTGGCCTGAAAATACAAAAGACCTTGCAACTTTTTATCCAACAACAGCTCTTGTAACAGCTTACGATATTATTTTCTTCTGGGTTTCCAGAATGATTATGGCTGGTCTTGAGTTTACAGGAAAAGCTCCTTTCCACGATATTTACATTCACGGACTCGTTCGCGATAAGCAGGGACGTAAAATGTCAAAATCTCTTGGAAACGGAATGGATCCTCTTGAAATTATTGATATGTACGGTGCAGATGCCCTTAAATTTACACTTGGATTTATGTGTGCACAGGGACAGGACGTTTTAATCGATAAAGAATCATTCAAACTTGGTTCACGTTTCTGTAATAAAGTCTGGAATGCAAGCCGCTATCTTCTTGGTAATCTTGAAGGACGCAATCTTGTTCCGGTTACAGATGCAGACCTTACCGAACTTGATAAATGGATTTACAGCCGTCTGAACAATGCCGTAAAAATTGCCCGTGATGCTCTGGATACCTACCGCTATAACGATGCAGCTTCTGCTCTTATGGAATTCTTCTGGAATGAATTCTGCGACTGGTATGTAGAAGCAACAAAAATCAACTTTAAGAATGGCGACGAAAAGGAAAAAGACCGTCAGGCTTCTGTTTTGATGAATATACTGGAAGAAAGCCTCAGACTTTTGCATCCATATATTCCGTTTGTTACAGAAGAAATTTATTCAAAACTTCCTTTGGCAGAAATTGCCGAAAACCGAAAGAAGGTGGTTTCGACAGGCTCAACCACCGCGTCAACAGGTTCAGCTGCTGCAATTGTTTCAACCAGCGAATATACAGGCATGCTCATTAATGCACCTTATCCGGAACCGGTTTCTGCCCGCGAAAACGAACAGATTAACGCCCGCTTTGAAGCTTTAAAGGAACTTATTGGTAAAGTTCGTGCTACAAAAGTTGACTGTGGAATTGACCCTGCAATCAAAATTAACATTGCTGTTAAAATAGAAAAAGGCAGTTCTGCAGAAGTTGCCCGCGAAAAGGTAGAAATGATTCAGCTGCTCGGTGGTGTTGCAAAAGTTGAATTTGTAGAAGAAAAACCTGCAAGCTCAATTGGTGCTGTTGGAGCCGGCTTTGAAGTATTCGTTCTTGTTGACGAAAGCATTAATAAGGAACAGCTTCTTACACGTTTCCAGAAAGCTCTTGAAAAAGAACAGGGCTATGCACGTATGAGCCAGAACAAACTCAACGGCAACTTTGCTCAGCATGCACCTGCAAATCTTGTTCAGGAAGAACGTGACCGTCTTGCCGAAAGTGAACGCAAAATTAAGACTCTGGAAGGTTATATAAAAGAATTAAAGTAGTTGGAATGGTAAAAAAGACAGTAAAAATCATATTTATTATATCTATACTTTCTCTTTTAACCGGCTGTTTTTCCGAAAAAGGAAGTCCGTTCTACGACAGCGAATGGATTATGCAGAATATTGACAATAATGGTGAACTCTATTATCATCACTTGATTTTGTCTCCCGGCCATAAAGTAATGTTGAGGGCTTCTTATGCGGATTCTTCAAACATTATTGTATGGACGGGCAATTATAAGATAAATTCAAAAAAGCTTGATTTTAATTTTACGGAATGTGTTCGCTTTGAAAATGGTGAGGTCGTTGGTAAATACACTTCCGGGAAATTAATAAAATTTTATGAAGGCGAATTCTTTTATTCGGTTGGGCTGATTACAGATGCTGATAAAAACGAAAATTATCATCTGCAGCTTATCCGGCCAAAGAATTATTTTTATGGTGAGGCGACGGATATTTTTGGAAATCCGCTTGAAGAGTTTGTAAAAATGAAATAACGCAAGGTTGTTGAAAGTGAGGAGGAAGATATGACGAAGCGTAAATATGAGATGAAAATCGAACGTTCCGATAAAATGGGTTCAGAGCAGATGTTGCAGCTTCGGGATATGGTGCTCGCTCCTTATATGCAGCTTGCTACTGGACTTATTGGAAAAGCACGTCATGCCGGTGGAAATATGTTCCGGCATCAGATGGATACTTTAGCAATATTGATTGATTATGGTTATATTGATTCCGTCCTTTTAAAAGCTTCCGTTGTTCATGATACTATAGAAGATATTCCGGAATTTGATAAAAATCAGATTATAAAAGCCGATTCCGATGGCCCTGATGTTCTGGAAATTGTAATGGAAGTTACCCGCCGCCAGAATGAAGATAAAAAACAATTCCTTCGCCGCATACTTGATTACGGCAGTCAAAAAGCAAAAATCTTAAAATGTGCAGACCGAATTTCTAATATGATTTCACTTGGTTACGTTACAGACCCTACTTTTATTGAACGCTACTGTGACGAAACAGAATATTTTCTTCTTCCAATGGCTCTTGAAGTTGATTTTAATATGTATCAGGAACTTATCAGTTTGTTGCTTACGCGTCGCCGTTATCTGGAAGATGGCGGATATTTTGATAACAGAAAAAAAGAGTCGTCGTAGTCATCTAAAATCTACATATAGACTATTTCATAAAAATTCGCTATTTTATATACAACAAAAATCTTAATCAATTTTTTAGGAGATATATTATGGCAAATGTAAGAGTTGCTATTAATGGTTTCGGCCGCATTGGTCGTTTGGCTTTCCGTCAGATGTTTGACGCAAAAGGATA
>ODAI012679897.1_pt1 | contig 11575 bp, 9 predicted proteins | sample 1539321 | NCBI WGS metagenome assembly ODAI01 (sample SAMN02144231, study PRJEB22623) | gut metagenome | biome: sheep rumen | host: Ovis aries | place: New Zealand
CAAGTCTTGCCTTAAACGATAGCTATCGTGAGCGTCCCGTCAGGGGAAATTTCATGTTAAAAGTCTTTGGAAGGGGGTGTGGGGGAGAACCTTTCCTCAGAAAGGTTTCCCCCACTAAAAGGTATAAACTTCTTTATGAGTACCGGGTTTATATTTTATTTCCTGTTAGTTTGATGTTGCGGCTGTAGGGGCTTCGGTCGATCTTTCTGTACGCTGGATAGAGACTTTCCAGTTTGAGGCAGCCCATATGTTCTTATATTTAGGACATGAGAATGTCATATCGTAAGTGAACTGATCTTCTGAGATAGAAGCATTGAGCAGGTTCACGTCAGCGATGATATCGTTCGCTGTCACCTCATTCACGACATCGGCAGGGCCTACTACATCTATCGTCAGGCTTGGAGTTATGATAGAATAATCCGCATTATCGCTCGGCAGATTCGATATAGTCATACGGCTGTTGTCGATCACGAGCGTTTTGACTGCAAGTCCCTCTCCGTCTACCGATACAGTGACATTCTGCACATCTGACAGGTTGATGCAGTTCTGTGTCTCCAGAACGGAGGTGATATCGAACGTCTTTGAATAATCGGGACGGATATCGCTGAGGAGTATCTTTGCTATATCGAGTTCGTCGGGTATGCTTCCCTGACTGTTCTTCGTTGCAAGCGTGATCGAGTCGGCGGAAAGGTCGAATTTTATGCTGCTCGTATCAAAATTATCGGGAGCTCCGACTATCTTGACTGTCAGGCCGACTGTCTTCTGTGTGAGGACGGGTATATTTATCATGAAGTTCGTTGTATTGAACTTGAATGATTCCGTATCGAGTTCCGTTCCGTCGTCCATGAGGAGCTGTATCCTGTCGCTCTTGAGAGCAAAAGAAGAATCGAGCTTCATATCTCTGTCGGACACTGCATAGACAGACGATATCTTTGCAAGCTGTGCTGACGGGCCTGTGACTTCGATATAATCCGGATCGCAGGTGAATTCGCTGCTGTCAACGGTCTTGTCCTTTTCGTATGTGATATTCGGAACTTTCGGATTTATGGGGAACTGCTTCGTTTCGAGCTTGTCGAAGACTATCACAGCCGATGCGGGCGAAACGCCTTCCAGCTCGAAATCCGTGCCGTTCGTACTCTTCACCTTTATAGGGAGCGATCTCTGACCGACAGTTGAAACGCTGTCCGTATCGACATAAGCCACAAGGGTGCTGCTGTCGATATTTCTTATCTGAGTACGGCTCGCCATGAGTTTTACCTTGACCGTGCTGACATTGCATGAAATTATGCTGAGTCCCTGATCGTTCGTTGAAGTGCCGCTGAGGTTGATCTCCAGCGGAACGTCAGTTACGGTCGTCTTGGCTGACGGATAGAGCGACATTGAAATGACGAACCATGTAAAAACGGCTATTATGACCGAGTATATCGCAAGGGAGAAATTATTCTGACCGTCCTTGCCCAGTACCTTTTTCATTTTCTTCGTACCGATCATTTGTCATTTTTCCTCCTTTTGCTGCGTGAGGAACGCTGTATCTTGCCGGGTATCGAGATATCCTGTTTCTCCTCGATTATCTCCCTGTGGAGGAGCGAGCGGAGCTTTTCACGGGTATAATCTCTTGTAAGCACGCCGTTCATGGCAACAGAGATCTGACCGGTCTCCTCCGATACGACGATTATGACAGCATCGGAGTTCTCGCTCATACCAATGGCTGCACGGTGGCGTGAACCTAGCTTTTTATTGATGATAGCGTCGTTCTGCGGTTTCGGGAGGAAGCAGGCGGCGGCAAGTATAATGCCGTCCCTCATGATGACAGCACCGTCATGGAGGGGAGTTTTCGGGTAGAATATATTGCCGAAGACCTCCTTGCTCGGAGTGGCATTCATGATAGTTCCTGTCTCGATCTGTTCGCCGAGTCTTACCTGACGCTCACAGACGATCAAAGCTCCTGTGAAAGATGCCGAAAGCTCGACGCACGAATCGCATATAGCCTCTATCGCATTCTCCCACTTGCTCGTCAGCTCGTCCGAAGCCTGACCGATGCCGAGAAAGCGTATACCGAACTGTGTACGGCCGAATTTTTCCAAAGCACGCCGCAGTTCCGGCTGGAAGAGGACTATCATCGAGACAAGTCCGACGCTGAGTGCCTGTTCGAGGATATATGCCATTATTTTAAGTTTCAGGAATTTACAGACAAAATATCCGCCCACGAGGAGGAGGATACCTTTTACGAGCTGTCCTGCTCTTGTCTCACGGATAAGTTTCAGGAGCAGATAAATTATGTACGCAAGGAAGGCAATATCGAATATATCTATTATTTCAAGCGTACTTAGTATACTGAAGAGTGCATCTTTGATATCATGGAAGGACATATGCTCACTCTCCTTTCGCTTTTTTCGTTCTACAAGAAACAAACAGTGAGGCTCAGGCTTTCCGGCTCTCACCGTTATATATGTACGAGGGCAGAAAGCCCCCGGTCACTGCAGTGCAGTCCTTATATATTATTGTACCACAAATTCAGATAATTTCAATACTTTTTTTGCGATTTTTCTTAAACTGTCACATTTCTGAGAAGTTCTGCGAGCCTGACGGCGTCTTCCTCACGGCTGAACACCGACGGAGAAAAGCGGACAGTGCCGTTTTTCGTGCCGAGAGTCCTGTGAGCGAGAGCTGCACAGTGGAATCCCGCACGAAGGCAGTAGCCGTATCCGGAAAGCACCGCAGCCGTCCGCTCCGGGAGCATATCACCTGCCGTAAAGGAGACTATCGGGACATACTCCGCACCGGGAGTGCGGTATATCTTTATATCCTCCCTGCCGGAAAGCTCTGAAATGAACCGCCGGCATATCCGCTCCTCGTGGCGGAAGATATTGTCCGTGCCTTTTGAAGCGACGAACTCCGCACCGGCTTTCAGAGCCATTATCCCCGGTATATTGAGCGTACCGCTCTCCAGTGCCTCCGGGAGAAGCAGCGGCTGGCGAAGATCCGAAGAAGCACTTCCCGTACCGCCCTGTATATGCGGATAGAGCTTATACTTTCCGTCCGAGATGAGCAGACCTGTTCCGGCTGTGCCGTAGAGTCCCTTGTGACCTGCCGTACAGAGTATATTTATCCCGTCAGACATTTTTATATCAAGAATGCCGCACGCCTGAGCTCCGTCTGCTATGAAGCATATCCCACGCTCACGGCAGAGTCCGGCTATCTCCTTATACGGAAGTATCTGACCGGTCACGTTGCTTGCTATCGTGCATACGACAGCTTTTGTGTCGTGCCGCATGAGTGAGCGGAAATTTTCGGCTGTCTCGCTGCTGTCTGCTGTCACATCGGCAACAGACAGCGATATCTTCTTTTCAAGAGCGAGCGAAACTGCCGGACGTGCAGCCGAATTATGCTCCATGCTGCTTATGATGATATGGCCTCCGCCGTGCATCACGCCGTGTATTGCAAGATTGAGTGCATGGGTACAGTTGAGCGTAAAAACGACATTCTCCGGCTCTGCACCGAAAAATCCGGCTATCGTCTCACGGGCGGAATATACAGCCTGCGAGCTTCTCATGGCAAGGACGTGACCGCCCCTGCCTGCATTTCCTCCGAGCTGTGATGAAGCAAGGAATGCCGCTCTCCTGACAGATGCCGGCTTCGGATAAGTCGTTGCGGCGTTGTCGAAATTTATTACAGCATCACGCATAGCTGTTCCCCGTCATAGAGAAAGGTATGCCGTAATTTTCAAGAACAGCGGCTGCTTTGCGGCAGTCTCCGCTTATCAGGAGAGAATATCCGCAGCCGCTCTCTGATGTCTTTTCATTTCTGATGATCTCACAGTGATACCCTCTTGCACGAAGGAGCTTTCCTCCCTTGACTACATAAGTGTATGAGGGCATAGAGGCAATACAGTTCTTCAAAGAGCATCACCCCTTACCTTTCCGGAACTGCACTTGCAGTCTGAAACAGGGTACACTTCATTATATGCTGTATACGCCCGGACGGACACTCAATGCAAACTTGCCCCAAACCTGACTGAGCTTCATAAAAACACTTGAAATCAGTATAAAAACGTGTTATAATATAGGTGATAGTTGTATTCTCCTATGAGCATTACCGGCAAAACACCGGAAAGCATTTTCAGAGCCGGCTGAAATTTATGACACTGGCTGAAAAATGATCCGATGCTCCGCACACCTGCAAATCTATATCTGCAATGTGCCGGCAGACGAACAGCCGTTTGCTGTACGAAAGTGACTGCCGGAGAAAGGACTCTGTTTATGAAAAAGGAACTTATGGCAGTCATATCGGCAGCCGCTTTTGCCTTGGCTGCTGTTTCATGCCGTAACAATAAAGACGACGGAAGCTCGCCTTATACGCAGACTTCACGTCCCACCTCGCCTGCCAGCTCCAACAGCAGCGGAGAATATGTTCCGGATGAGCCGGAAACTGAACCCGTTACCGAACATATCAGCCCGATAGAGACTCTCACGGCTGACTGCTCGACTCAGATCGCTGCTGAAAGGATCATCGGACGTGAAGAGGGCAGCAATACCATGAAATTATCGCTTGCCGACTTCATATCAGAGGGCGACGTTATAAATTCGTTCACATTCGTTATATACTCCGCAGATTCGGCAGATATAGGCACTTTCAAGGGCGGCTGCGGGATATCTGTCAGCGAGGACTGCCCCGCCGGAACGGACGGCTGGTATCAGTGTCCGGACTTCACAGCACCCACTCAGGGAGCTTACGGCGAGATCACATGGGAAGTTCCGGGAGATATAAAGAATTATATATCCCCCGAAGGCGAAGTCCTTTTCGGCTACTGGTGGGGCGGCTGCACGAGCCTGCGTGTGGCAGAAGTCGTGTGCAGTTACACCCGCACCCGTGATATACCGGTCGATGAAACGGTATCAAAGGACGTGGGAAGCTCTGTGGCTTATTCAGCCGAAGATAATATCATTCGTGTGGACACTTCCGATATCATTCCGGAAGGCGGCGTACCACAGGCTGTGACTTTCAATATCAGCTCCGGCGGTCCATTGGGAAAATTCACAGGTGCTTTCGGTTACTCCTCTTCTGCCGGAGATCATATGTCCCCGGATACTGCGGTATTTACCGACAGCTCGTCGCTGGAGCTGACATGGTTCGTACCGGATCAGGCTAAAATATATGCAGCAAAGGACGGTGAGATCATGCTTGGATACTGGTGGAGCGATCAACCGGAGATAAAACTCGATTCAGTAAAAGTCCGCTACAGCTACGGCGGCGGAACTGTCAGTGTCCCTGATACCGCCGGAGATAAAACAGAAGAACAGCAGCCGGAAAGCTCTGCCGGATTCAGGTCGGCTTCCGAGATCGTCAGCAGCATAAACGTCGGCTGGAACCTCGGAAATACGCTCGAAAGCTATAACTATTCGGATTATTCAGCCGATGCCGAAACTGCATGGGGCAATCCTAAAACAACTCCCGAACTTATCAATAATGTCAAAAATGCCGGTTTCAATGCTATCCGTATACCTGTAACATGGGGCGAGCATATGAACGGCGACACGATAGATGCCGACTGGCTCGCCCGTGTAAAGGAAGTCGTTGACTACGCATATGATAACGATATGATCGTCATTCTCAATATGCACCATGATGACTACACTTGGTTCAGACCGGTCGCCGGAGAATATGCAGCCAACAGCAACAAGCTTTGCAGCATATGGAAACAGATCGCAGAATGTTTCGCTGACTACGGCGATAACCTCCTCTTTGAGGGAATGAACGAGCCGAGAACTGTCGGAAGCGAAAAAGAATGGACAGGCGGCACTCCCGAAGAACGTGCCGTTGTCAATAAATATGCACAGGATTTCATCAATACCGTCCGCAGTACAGGCGGCAAAAATGCGGAACGTACTCTTATAATACCGACATACGGTGCTTCCGCTGAAACGGCCGCTTTGAATGATATCGTCGTTCCGTCGGATAAGAACCTCGTCGTTGCGATCCACTATTACGCTCCGTGGAAATTCTCCGAGGGCATGGAAACAGACTTCACCGAAGCCGGGAAATCAGAGCTTAAAGCTAAATTTGCCGAGATAAAGCAGAAATTCATCGATAAGGGGATTCCCGTAATAATCGACGAATTCGGCTGCGTGAACAAAGCTCCTGCCGCCACCCGTGCGGATTATTACAGCTTCTACCTCACCGAAGCCGGAAACTGCGGTATACCGTGCTTCGTCTGGGATAACAACAAGCGTTCAGGCGAGTCGAGCTTCGGCCTCCTCGACCGTATCTCCATGAACTGGAACGAGGATATCCTCAACGCTATCAAGCAAAGCACATGATAATACCGGTGCTTTTGCAGCGGTATGTACCTTTTATTGGGGAAAACCCTTTTGAAAAAGGGTTCTTCCCCAAACCCCTTTCCTAAAACTTTCAGCGTCAAATTTCCCCTGACGGGACACCCACGATAGTTTATCGTATACGGCAAGATTTGCCGGGTGTCCCGTCAGGGGAAATTTCATGTTAAAAGTCTTTGGAAGGGGGTGTGGGGGAGAACCTTTCCTCAGAAAGGTTTCCCCCACAAAAAGTGAATACTGCTGCAAAAGCACCGGTATGATCAAGAGTTTTTCATCATAAGGGCGACGGAGTGGGCTGAGATGCCGAGTTTTTCGCCGGTGAAGCCGAGGTGTTCTTCGGTGGTGGCTTTTACGCTTATCTGCGAGATATCGACTCCGCAGGCTCTTGCGATATTGGCTCTCATGTCGTTGATATAGGGAGCGAGCTTGGGTGCCTGTGCGATTACGGTAGCGTCGATATTTCCCACTGTATAGCCTTTTTCAGAAACGACTCTGCAAACTTCTTCAAGGAGCTTCATGCTGTCGGCGTCCTTGAAATCTTCTGATGTATCCGGGAAGAGATGACCAATATCTTCCAGAGCCAACGCTCCGAGCATGGAATCCATTACCGCATGGAGCAGGACATCTGCATCTGAATGGCCTAAAAGTCCGGTGGTATGCGGTATATCCACCCCTCCGATAATGAGTTTTCTTCCCTCAACGAGTTTGTGAACGTCGTAGCCGTGACCTATCCTGAACATTAATTATCTCCTTTCGCTTGTCTGAGGAGTACCTCTGCAATGGCGATATCCTCTGGTGTAGTAATTTTTATATTTGAATAATCTCCTGTAGTCATGGCGACTTTTCCGCCTATAGCTTCGACGAGCTGGCAGTCATCGGTGAAATCGAGACCATGTTCAAGGGCGAAATCTATCCCCTCGAAGTAGAGGTTTCTCTTGAAGACCTGCGGAGTCTGCGTGATGTACAGGAATTTTCTCGGCGGAGTATCTGTTATTATGCCGTCGTCAACGTTCTTGATAGTATCCTTGACCGGCACACCGAGAGTCGCACCTCCGAAGACGGAAGCGTCCTTTATGGCTTTTTCGATATGTTCCGGCTTGACGAGCGGTCTTGCACCGTCGTGAACTGCGACAAACTCCGAATCCTTTGAAATTTTCTTTATGCCGTTTATGACGCTTTCCTGACGTGTATTTCCGCCTGTAGTGCATTGTGCGAGCTTGGTGATGCCGGCGGCTTCTGCCTCTGCTTTTATGGCATCTATGTCGCTCTCACGGGCAACTATGACTATCTCCTTCACGCTTTCGCACGCCTGAAAAGCCTGCATCGTCACGCCGATAACGAGTCTTTCACCGAGCGGCAGGAGTATCTTGTTGACTCCGCCCATTCTCGTCGAATTACCGGCACAAACGATTATTGCTGAAACATTGCTCATATGATCTCCTTATTTGTCCCTGCCCGGAAGCACCGGTGCAGAGAGTATGCGTATTTCCGGCAGTTTTTCAATAACTGTATAGCTGTTGAAAAGTCCGTCCTCTGCTGAGAGGTCGTTTTCGCCCGATGCCGGAGGAGCGAATATATTTATCGCCGTATCTGCCGGGACTTTCGTTTTATCATAGAAAGCCGGCATGAGGTCGATAGTTTTCACAGACGGCGAGCGATAGAACCAGCGGCCGTTTATCTCTATCATGAGATTAGTCTCATCGCTGAACACAAGCTCGCAGAAATGAGGCGGTGCATCGAAATGTACCGGTATCGATATGCCCTCTGCATCTTCCGAGCTGCCCCAGCGGAGCTTCACGGGGAGTTCTATGCTCTCCTGTATCTTCATTTCAGGTCTGAACCATTCGTCGTTTATTATATCCCTGTAAACTTTCATGACAGGCTGTTCTATGCCTACTTCTGCATTATTGGGATCCTGTATCTCCAGACCGAGCCTTCCCCTGTCACGGAACTGATAGAACGTAAAGCCGGTGAACCACTCTGCCTTTTCCTCACGGAGGATATCGCAGAAGAGCTTTACCATTTCAGCCTGTTCGTAAGCTCCCGTGACATCGCCGTCGGCATTGAATTCAGACATTACCATAGGCTTTGTGATGCCGCCGCAGATATGCCTGAACCGCTCGAAGCTCATTTTTGTGAGATCGTATACCTCACGCACGCTGCTCCTGCCGAACGATGTTCCGCCCGGTTCTGCCACGTCATACGGCCAGCCCCAGTGGAGAGCCATATATTTATCGACAGACCAGATATCTGTATCCCTGACAGCCTGTGAGAATTCCTTTTCCATTTCGATCTCCATGCCGTTTTCGGGGTGTTCGACTCCGCCTATGCAGAGGACAGTCTGAACGTTCGGAGCGTGTTCCTTTATTATCCTTACGGCACGGCAGTAGAAATCGGCTACTTCCTGATAGGAGGCACGCTTGTTGAACGAGAACCACGTTCCGGTAGCTTCGTGATTGATACGCAGAAAGAGCCTGCCGAACGTTCTGAGGTCATCGCCTATAGCCGCAAGATGCTCGTCGCTGACGTGCGGATCTATCGTGAGAGTCAGCGTAACGTCCTGTCCGTGGCGGCGGATATCTCTCATGAACGTGAAAGGCTCGCCGTCCGTATTTCCGCCCAATCCGCCGAGATACGGAAAATAGTCATCATACGGATAATCCCACTGGAACGATATATCCGCATCTTTCATCACTTCCGAGATGCGTGCCGGCCACTGTTCATCGAGCGGATAATAGCAGTACATAAGGCTGATGCTCCGCAGAGGTCTTCCGAGGCGGCTGAGGATATAATCCTGAGAGACATACTCTCCCCTTTCGCTGCCGTCACCGAGATCGGCGGCACATTTTGCCCTGCCCATGTGTATCTTTTTTATATCTGACATAATACGATCCTTTCAGCCGGCAGAAAGATCAGAGCTTCCAGTCATCGCAGAGCTGATTGATAGCTTCTGTAAGACGACGCATATCGGCATTTGTTCGTCCGGGCGAGTCTGCGATAAGACGTGCGAGCCTGTCTGATGCTGCGATAAGATCGCCGTAGTAGATATTGACATTTGCTCCGGAAACGCTCTTCTTCTCGATCGGTACGGGAGGAGCGTCGATAGTAACAACATTGTCTTTAAGGTCGAATTCTGCACCGCTGTAGGGAACGTAAACTTCTGCCCCGTAAGTGTCACGAAGTCTCTGAGCAAAGCTTTCTGCTGACGAAGCTTCGCCGTGATTGATGAAGAATCTCTTTACGCCGCTGACAGCACCTGCCCACTTCATAAGACCGTTCACATCGGCATGGCCGCTGACTCCGGGGAGCTGTTTTATCTCTGCGGCGACTCTTACTGTCTCACCGAAGAGCTTTACACGCTTAGCACCCTCGACAAGGCTTCTTCCGAGAGTATTTACAGCCTGATATCCGACGAAGAGTATGGTATTCTCTTTTCTCCAGAGATTGTGCTTGAGATGATGCTTGATACGTCCGGCTTCACACATACCGCTCGCTGAGATTATCACCTTCGGGCGTGAATCGGTATTTATCGCAACGGAATCCTCGCTCGTGACAGTTCTGATAAGTCCCTCGAAAGCTATGGGGTTGATGCCTCGCCTTACGAAAGAGAGTGCCTCCTCATCGTAGCAGCTCTCACGGTTTATCATGAATATATCAGTAGCTTCAATAGCGAGAGGACTGTCCACGTATACCGGGAAACCTTCATATTCAGGGAGCAGACCTTCTGCCTTTATCTGACGTATGAAATAGAGCATCTCCTGTGTTCTGCCGACAGCAAATGACGGTATAATGACGCTTCCTCCCCTGCTGAAAGTTCTGCGGAGAACGTCCGTCAGAGCCGTCACATAGTCAGTCGGACGGTCGTGGACTCTGTTTCCGTAAGTCGATTCCATAACTACATAATCAGCTTCTTCGATATACTGCGGATCACGTATGAGCGGCTGGTTTGTATTGCCTATATCGCCGGAGAAAACGATCTTCCTTGTCTCTCCGTCCTCTGTGATCGTGATGATTATGCTCGACGAGCCGAGAAGATGTCCGGCATCACGGAAATAAACGTCTATTCCCTCCGCCGGGCTGAAATGCTTCTCATACGGGTGCGGAACAAAAAGTTCTATCGCACCGAGAGCATCTTCCATAGTGTAGAGCGGCTCGTAATCCGGCTCACCACGTCTGCGTGCCTTTCGGCTTCTCCATTCGGCTTCAAATTCCTGTATATGGGCACTGTCACGGAGCATGATATTGCAGAGATTTGTAGTTGCCTCCGTAGCGTGTATCTCTCCGCAGAATTTGCCGGCATACAGCAGCGGCAGCATTCCCGAATGGTCTATATGAGCGTGTGTCAGCAGTACGAAATCAATATCTGACGGCGGAACAGGTATCTGAGCATTCTCGTACCTGTCCTCCCCCTGCTCCATTCCGAAATCAACAAGGAAACGCTTTCCGCAGGCCTCGATATAAGTGCAGCTGCCTGTAACTTCATGAGCAGCTCCGATAAAAGTCATTTTCATAATATGCACCTCCGTATTTAGGTTATATATATTATAGCATATTCAGAGCAGAAAGTCCATATCTTTTGTGAAAAATATAAAAAGTCAGTGCAGAAGTTTTTTATTGAATGTTGAATATATCATCATATGAGACACCGAGTATACTTTTGATAAGTATCACTTCATCGGGATAAAGATGCCGTTGTCCGACTTCTATCTTGGCAACGGCACTTCTTGTTATGTCACAGCCTTGTATCTGTAATCGGGCGGCAAGCTGTTCCTGCGTGACTCCGGCTTTTTCTCTGAGAAAGCGAACATTGTTCCCGACTCTTTTTTCGATGTCCTTGTTCATAATACACAAATTCCTTCTGATATTTTCTGCACTCATACAGGTGCATGAGCGGTTGACTTTATTATATCTGTATGTTATAATAATATTGCACCTATATAGGTGCAAAAAATCAACAAAGGCGGCGAAACTGCCGCCCTTATTAATCGTCTTTTCTGCGTTAATATATGTATGGAACGCCGCCAAAGATGTTCCGCCGCTTATTTCGAGATCAAAGGAGACCACCCGGTCTCCTCTTTTTTATCTCCCCCATGTTCACATTACACAAATTCCCTATGATATTTTTTCACACTGCCAACATTGACTTTGTTATACACGTATGCTATAATAAGATAACATATAGCGTGTACTTACGCACATAAAGGGGGACTCAGATTGGATCTCAGAAAGAAAACAACTTCCTG
>ODAI011495133.1_pt1 | contig 11574 bp, 5 predicted proteins | sample 1539321 | NCBI WGS metagenome assembly ODAI01 (sample SAMN02144231, study PRJEB22623) | gut metagenome | biome: sheep rumen | host: Ovis aries | place: New Zealand
GGAATAACCCTTTTTCAAAAGGGTTTTCCCCAATAGATAACATAAAACTTCCGTATGAGTACTGCCCTTATGGGACAGCCTTAAAATAATATGTATTGTGTAATAAACAAAAAAATAAAAAAATTACTTGCCCATTCATATAATCATAAAGATTAATTACGTATTATATGCTATAATGCTTTTATGCGGATGAAACATATTTAATCAAATCAAATGAAAACTGTTGTGTGATATGTTCAAAGAAACGTTATCCGTATCGGGAGGAAAGATGATATGAAAAATACTAGTGGAAAAATGTTAAAGGTAACAGCACTGACAGCTGCACTTATGCTGACATTTGCTGCTGCTCCTGCAGTGCAGAACAGTTTTGTTCAGCCTGCTGCAATAACTGCATACGCTTATGAAGACGCTGATATGAATTACACCACCGTTGAGTATAACGGACTGAAATTCAATAAGTATTCCGATCATGCTGAGGTAAGCGGTTTTTCTTCGGGCAATACATCTGCATCATCGCTGGTGATACCCTCATCAGTTAACGGTGTGCCTGTTACAGCCGTTGCACGCAACAGCTTCCAGTTCTGCAGCAACCTGACAAGCATAACATTCCCTTCGTCTATAAAGACTATAGGATACTATTCTTTCGGCTTCTGCGGCAGTCTAACTTCTGTGACCCTGCCAAGCAGTCTTGAAGTTCTGGAGATGCACGCATTTGAGTACTGCTCAAATCTTGATACAGTAAACTTCCCGAGCAAGCTGGTAAAGATACACGAGAAGTGTTTTGATTCTACCCCATGGCTCAGCGCACAGAAGAACAGCAATACATACGTTATAATAAACGGCGCACTTCTGGATGCAAGCAAGGCTTCGGGCGATTTTACCGTTCCCTCGAATGTCAAGTATGTATGCCCCGGTGCATTCAGCAGAAACACTGCTATAACATCGGTCACATTCCCTGCAGGTGTTACCGAGCTTTGCGATGACACATTCTATATGTGCTCTAACCTGAGATCTGTTGATCTGCCCTCTGTTACAAGGATAGAGGCTCTGGCACTTGGTGACTGCTCCAGTCTGAGAGAGCTGAAGGTATCCGGTGATCTTTCATACATCCATGAATTTGCTTTCCTGGATACAAACAATTCTGCTACAATAACCTTCTACGGAAGTCAGTCAAAGTGGAACAGCCTGGAAAAGCCCAGCTGTACATTCCTCAACAATGCTAACGTGGTATTCGATGAGAGCCACTACACCCCCGACCCTCAGCCTACTGTGAGCCCCAAGTTCTCGAATATCGAGTACAACTCCCAGTATCATCAGATCAGATTCAGCTGGAACAGGATAAGCGGTGCTACAAACTACGCTATAGCTGTTAAGCTGGCTGGCAAGTGGAGAGTTCAGGGCGGTACGCTTTCCGGAAATACTTTCTCATATATGACTCCTAAGAATCTTACACCCGGCAAGTCCTATCAGGTCGCTCTCGGTGCTAAGATCAACGGTGAATGGACACTTTATGAGTCCGTCAAGAACGCTGTTACTGTAACAGTAAGGTAATAACGGTAGCCTATAAAAGGCTTGAATATATTCTATCTTATTTCTGCCCCTCTGCACGTTTTGCAGAGGGGCATACTTCTTTATGCCGAAAAGAAAAGTCCCGAAGCACCTTGAATGCTTCGGGACGTAGTTCTATATGCGTATCATTATTTAACAGTTACTGTTACCGCGTTCTTTATAGCGTTTGCAGTATCCCATGTACCGTTTACTCTTGCGGCGATAGCTACCTTGTAGGTCATGCCGGGAGTCAGGTTTTTGGGTGTTACAAAGCTGTTTGTAGTAATGTTGGAAGTCTGTATTCTCCACTTGCCTGCAAGGTATACTGCGATGCCGTACTTGTCAGCGCCCTGTACCTTGTCCCATACGAACTGCAGCTGGTGGAACTTCTCGCTGTAATTAACCTTGATGTTGGTGGGGTATGTTCCATCATTGGATGCAGACTTAGTGGTAACGGTGATAGCATTGGAGTAATCATTGTTCCACTTTCCGTTTGCGTAAACGAGGACGGCTACCTTGTAATCTGTGTCGGGAGTCAGGTTCTTGATAGTGTGAGTAGTGCCGTCTGTAACAGCAAGCCTTGCCCACTTATTGTTCTGATAGCCGTACACAGCATAGTTAGTTGCGCCCGATACCTTGTTCCAGCTGAGCTTTATGCTGTTATCCTGTGCATCTGCGGTTATCTTGGGAGCCTTGATATTTCCGCTGGATGTATTGCCTGAGATCTTTCCGTAAACTATTCCGCAGCCGACGGTAGACATATATACCTTGCCGAATTCGTCCATATCGCCAACCAGATAGTTGCCGTTGCCTGTGCCGCCGTAGAGGTGGTCGGTGTTGATGCAATCCCAGCTTGCGCCGCCGTCAGTTGAACGGTAGATACCCTCGGGGTCGGATGCGGAAGGTCTGCCGTACATAAAGAGGGTATTTATACCGCCTGTCTTTTCGGGGCAGCCGTAGCCGACTGTCTTGGCATAGTATACATTATCCAGCTTTTCTATCTTTGAGCCCTTGTCTGATACCTTGTACATACCGTTCCAGCCGCCTGCGATTATTATTGAGCCGTCGCCAAGATAAGCGGGATCGCCTGTGCTGTCGCACATATCGTATTTGCAAACGGTCTTTGCGGAGAAGGTAGCGCCGTAGTCGGTGCTTATGTAGAAGCTGTAGTGGCACTCGTCAAGGGTAGGCTCGGTCTTGGTCATATCTGATGCCCAGTAATCATTGTACTTAACACCCGATCCATATACTATCGAGGGATCCTTGGGGTCAACGAGGGTATACACGGTCTTTGAAGCGTCGATGCCGCTTGACTTGTTCCATGACTTGCCGAAGTCATCACTATAGCTTACTGCACCGTTGGTGCTTGTATTTATGATCCTGTAAGCACCGTTCTTCAGCTTGGTTATGGAGAGCTTGCCGCCTGTGCAGGCAGGTGTGAAGGCAGTCCATGTCTTGCCGCGGTCGAGGGTGTAATATGCACTGCCGCCGCTGTTGCCGTTTTCGGCTGTTCTTGCCCATACATCGGTGTTCTGGGGGCATACAGCTATAGCAGAGGTAGAACCCATGTTGGGCTGATACTGAAGACCTATCTTGTCATCCTTCTCGTGAACGAAGCCGTCATAGTCACCTATTGCCGAAAGGTCAAGACCGTCGGGGGTGCTTACGAAGTCGAGAGATACGACTTCCTCGATGCCGTCGGGGTGGAATGTGAAGGTAGGAAGATTATCCTGATCTGTGCTCCACAGATTATCGCATACGAACACGCCGTTACCGGAGGTTATGAACATCCTGTTGTGGTTCCTTGGGTCGGTAACAACGGTACCTGACCAGTGTATAGCCTTATCAACTATCCAGTCATAGCCGCCGTCCTGGAGGTAGTTGGATACCAGAGGCTGGTTCCAGCCGTAGGTCTGTCCAGGGGAGAAGTTCTGCCAGGTCTTGCCGCCGTCAAATGAACGGAAGTACTGGTCGCCCCATGTAGCGCCGTGCTGGTCAGTCCATTCCTGCCACAGCTGTGCCTGCCACTTGCCGCAGCTGCCTGCGATGAGGTGGTCGGGGTTTGTGGGGTCAGCCCATATAGAACCAAGACCGAAGCCCGATTCAAATATCTGAGAAACCTTGCCTGTCTTGGGGGAGTACTTGTAGCCGCCGCCGCTTGCGCCGTTGAATGCCAGACCTGCGATATAGGTTATCAGCAGATCGCCGTTGGGATCGATATTTATCCTTGAGGGGAATACATCAGTGGGGAGGTCTGCGCTGAGTACGCTGAACTTATCATCCTTGACGTTAGCAACGTGTACATTCGCAACACCCTTCTTGGATGTGCCTACATAGACCTTGCCGCCTATTATGGCGATATTTGCAACACCGTTCTGTGTCTGGTATGCGCCGTCGGTAACGGAGCGTGCATTGACATTACCCCATGTAGGCCACTTGGTAGTCTTATCAAAAAGGCCGAGATCATCATAGCCTATAACGGGCTTCCAGGTATTGCCGCCGTCGGTGGACTTGATGAGTGCGGACTTGGAGTTCGCATCGGAAGTAACGTCGCCGCCTGCATAGATGATATTGGGGTTATCGGGGTCTACAGCTATGGACTCACCGCACTGTCTGCCGTCACCGTTGCCCATTACCTTGATAAGGCTTGTAACGTCGATCTCCTTGAAGGTCTTGCCGCCGTCGGTGGTCTTGAAGATAACGGTCTTTTCAGCGGAGAAGTAAGCACAGCCGCAGAGGAAGTAAACGGTATCGTCATCAGTGGGATCGACAGCCATAGCGTCAACGCTGAGCAGACCGCGGTCAGCCTCATTGATGAAGCCGAAGAGCTGCTCCCAGCACTCGGTATCATAGTTATACCTGTAAGCTCCGCCTACGTCAGTTCTCGCATACATAACGTCCTTGCCCGTAACGATGCCCGATACGAATCCACCGCCGCCTATCCTGAGCGTACCCCATTCCATAGACGATGAAATATCCTGAGCGGACGCTTTTACAGTGTTGATGCTCATGTCTGCGAAAGGCACAGCAGACGCTGTCAGGCATACAGCCATTATACCTGCAAGCGTTTTCTTGAATAAATTCATAGATATACCTCCTTGATCATAATTGGTCATAACATTTTACCTTTAGATATTGTAATTTTATCATAGTATTATTGCGAATGTTCGGTAAATTTTTAAATATTTTTTACATGGATATGGGGCTTTTGAACCGATTTTCAGCGCGCCGGGATGTTCGCAAAAGTAGTTTAATATTATTGCATATACTAATAAACCGCAGAAATAATTCAAAATATTTGCGTTAATTAAGAATGCGTTCATAAAATTCGACGAAAAATCGCTGAAAATGAATTAAAATCGTAACAAAAATCAAATATTTTGAAAATCATATGTGCAAAATCGTGAGGTTGAAACGCTAAATGTGAATTATTTTGAGTTATTATTTTTTATAGAAGTTAAGGATTATTTAAGAATTATATGCTATAATAAAGCTGTCGGAACAGATAAGGTACCGATCCCAAAGGGGAGAAGTCAGAAGAAAAGACCGATACGGGCGCAGATATAAAAAATTGCCCGGTGTATGAACAGAAAGGACAAAACAATGAGAACGACAACACAGATCAACACCTGTACCATCGAGAGGAAGTTTCCCGAGTGGGCAAGGGTAGACCGCGTCATAAACGGCGTTGAGATCTACAACATGAATATTTTTGACAATATCATGACATTCAATCAGGACAACCTTGACGGAGCGGCTTTTGACTATTTCGGAAGGATAGTTACATACGGTGAACTGCCTGCACTGCGCGAGTCTTATGCGAGGGGTCTGAAGCTGGCAGGAGTAAAAGAGGGCGACGTGGTCACACTTTGTATGCCTGTAAGCATCGAGAACATGATGATGCTTTTCGCAGTGAACCTTGTCAAGGCGATAAGCAACAATGTCAACTTCCTGTTTTTGAAGAATGATTTTGATCTTTACACCAAGGACAAGGGTTCTGAGGTGATAGTAACGCTGGATGCTTTTCTGCCTTACTTCGTAGATCATCTCAGCGGAAGCGGTGTAAAGAAGGTCATCGTGATGAACCTTGATGATTTTCTTCCCGAGGATAAAAAGGGGATGTTCCTTGATACATCCGAGATGCCCGAACAGATGCAGGAGGTATTTGATATCGGGCAGATAGTGGAGTGCCTGAACGATCTTGACAAGATCAAGGGCGTTGAGTTCATAAAGCTGGAGGAACTCAGAAAGGCAGGAGAGGAGAGCGATATACCTCTCGATCTGGGACCCACCGATCTTGACCGTGATATAAGCTATTTCTACACCAGCGGCACTACGGGCAGACCCAAGTGCGTGGTATATAAAGAATATTCCCTGAATGCATACGTAGAGATGCACGCAGGACTTGATACACAGAACTATGTGGGAGAGAGAAATTTCCAGTGCATACCCCTTACGCATATGACAGGCGAGAGAGTGTGCGGTATAATGCCGCTGGCTAGGGGAGGCACTCTTGTTCCAAGACCTATATACAACAAATACACCTTTGCAAGAGATCTTTCGGAGACGGGATGCAACTGTGTGGTAGCAACTGCAAGCTTCTACCTGATGAGCGTAAGACAGGGAGTGCTTTCGCCTACTGCACTGGAGTGCCTGAAGCGTCCCGCATCGGGCGGCGAGGCTGTAAATATAAGTGCGGTGCGTAAGATAGATAAGTGGCTGAGTGACAACGGCTGTAATGTAAGATATTCTCTCGGCGGCGGTGCCAGCGAAGAGGGCGGCGTAACACTGGTCACATACTTCATGGATGAACAGACCAAGACCAATGAAACAGGCAAGCCCCTTGAACCCCATGTTCATGTCAAGCTGGTGGACGATAACGGAGATCTTGTTGAGGAGAATGAGGTGCTTGCAAATCTGCACGCTACCAGCCCTGCATCGGCTGACCGTTACCTTGGTGATCCCGAGGCTACTGCGGCACGCTGGTACTATGACGAGGACGGTACCAAGTGGGGCGTTACGGGAGATATCGCTGTAAGGCACGCAGACGGCTCCTACACCATAATGGGCAGAGGTTCGGATTCATACGTGAACGAGAACGGCGAACGTGTATACCTCTTTATGAAAGAGAGTTCGCTGGACGAGAATGATCCCATAAGCGAGTGGGAGATAAGTGCTTTTAAAAATGACAAGGGCAGCTATGATGTAGTAGGACAGATCATACTCGACCCTGAACGTGCAGAACCCACACCTGAACTGGTAGAATATCTCTGCAATAAATACGGTCTTGATGCTGTAAAGTTCTATAACGAATTTGAGATAGGTGAGATAACGGCAAAGAGAGATTACATACTCCTTACTCACGACTATGACGGATACTATGCTCCGTGCAGCAAGAACCATCTTATGCTGATAAACTATTCGGAAAACGGTGACACTGTAAAGATAAGGATAAGAAAAGATCATAAAATAGAGATAAACGAAAAGAAGAGCAAGGAGGACAACTAAGATGAGAGGAAATAAGATATTATCGGTGCTGACAGCAGCAGCTATGCTGAGCACAACTGCTGGGATCTCGGCATTTGCTGAAAATGAGGAAAAGGCTGCAGCAAAAAAGACCTATAACTATGTAGCGCTGGGTGACAGTATCGCAGCGGGCTATGGTCTTAACAAGGACAAGGGTCTTATGGGCGACCCTGCACTGGTGATAACCGATCAGCTGCTGGCTGACCCTGTAAAGGGTGCATACCCTGCAATATTCACAGGATACCTGAAGGAACTGGGTGAAAAGAACGGTGTTGAAGTGAAGGGCACAAATCTGGCTTCAACTGCATTCCGTGCGGCTGATATAGAGAAGGTCATCAGACAGGCAGGCTACAAGGGTGAATTTGCTTCACAGATACTCGAAAGCTTTGTGGGAAAGGGAACAAGCGAAGTACTGGCTCCTTACCACGATATCTATACAAGTTATCTTACAAAGGCTGACCTTGTGAGCATACAGCTTGGCGGAAATGACATCATCATGAGCATAATACCTGAGATGCTGCAGAGTGAGAATCCTGTTATCAAGGCATCTGCTATGTCACTTATGATGACACTGTTCGGGGCTGAGCCCGAAGTAGCAGTCGGTGCCGGCTTACAGGTGATAAACGAGGAAAAGGACAAGGTAACAGCAGATGCTTTCCTTGAGGCTGCAAACTATATGAAGAACGTGGGCGAGAATGCGGAGAATATGGTCAACAACTCTGCAGAGCAGGTAAAGGGCGTTGTAAAGGCTGTACAGGAAGTGAACGGTGAAGCTGATATCGCTCTTGTAAGTATGTTCAACCCTTACCGCACAGCAGAAGGATCAGAAGATATACAGGAGGATATATTCTCCGTTATCGGACCGCTGTTTGCAGAGGCATCTGATGCCGCAGCGGAAACAGAGGATCAGACCGATGCAAAGGGTGAGCCTACCAAGGAATTCACAGAGAATATCAACGATAAGGTAAACAAGATCATAGAGCTGAAGGCGGCACTGGATAAGGTGTTTGACTACGAGAAGATGACAAAGGTAATAGATGCCTTCACACTGGCTGAGGATATAGACCAGTTAAAGAAGAACCTTGCTGCACTTGCAACAGATGAGAACATGGCAGATATCAAGGCGCTGAACGATCTGCTCGATGAGTATGTGGATATAGAAGAACTCAGGAATATCATCGGTGTTATAAGCAGCGGTGCGGACGTGAGTGAGCTTCCTGATGTGGCAGAGATAATCGGACAGTTCAGCAATTCAGAAGCTGCAGCTGAGGCTAAGGCTTTTGCACAGCAGATAGCTGCGCCTGTTGCTATGCAGATGGCAGGGAAGAACGTTGACCCTCAGATAAAGCTGCTTAACGAGAAGCTGAAAGCCATAGCAGCTGAAACAGGTGCGGTATATGTTGATGTATACAACATCTCGCCCGAAACAGACTTTGACCCTCACCCCAATGCCAACGGACATAAGGAAATAGCTGATATACTGTTTGCTGATATTTCAAAAACTGCCGAAGCAAGAATGAATGGCGGTAAGCAGCCTGTGGCTGATGACACTACAATATCTGACGGCGCTCAAGTAAGTGCGGGTGAAGAAAAAGGTGTTATCGGTGATATAAACGGTGACGGTGTTGTGAATGTATCGGATATCGCATTTGCGGCTTCGTATGTAAAGGGCAATAATATCCTTGAAAAAGGTACGGCTTGTGCAGATGCGGATCACAACGGCAATATAAATATTACTGATGTTGTGCTTATTGCGGCACAGGTAAAGAATATCAGGGCTCTTGCATGATAAGAGCAGAGTGTTCCACATAAAAGCTATAAGACCACAGATGCGGATATGCGTCTGTGGTCTTTTGTGTATACGACAGGCGGTATTTTTGATACGTTCACAGAAAGCGTGATATTTTTTGAGGTTGACAAGTGACGAAATTGCTGTTATAATATGATTGCCAAAACGGCGATGATACAAACAGTAAAGAGAGGACTAACCATGAGTGTTATGAATACTAAAATATTTCAGCGTTCAGTAAAGATCTGTGCGGCACTGACAGCATCTGTACTGATGATGTCATCGTCCGCAAATCTTATGACATCATCTGCTTATTCTCGGGCGGGAACTTCTTCTTATAACAGGAGCGTCACCTTTGATACTTTCCCTGCGGCGGTAAATGGCGGTGAGCCTATCCGCGGCGTGGATATTTCTTCCATTCTAGCTATCGAGGAGGCAGGAGTAGTTTTCCATGACGATAAGGGAAATGAGGAAGATATATTCCGTGTGCTTTACGATCATGATGTGAACTACATCCGTGTACGTGTTTGGAACGAACCGAATGACGGTAAAGGTCACGGATACGGCGGCGGAAACAACGATGTGAAAACTGCCTGTGAGATCGGCAGACGTGCGGCAAAATATGGTATGAAGCTGCTGGTGGACATTCAGTATTCGGATTTCTGGGCTGATCCTGCCAAGCAGACACGCCCGAAATACTGGGCTTCTCACGATCACAATACCCTTTCGGGAGAGATATACAAATGGACTACCTGGGTGCTGACAGCTATCACAGAGGCGGGCGGCGAGATAGGTATGGTACAGGTGGGCAACGAGACAAACTGCTTCTTCTGCGGCGAAACAGATATGTATAAGATATGTGAGCTGTTTGCAAGCGGTAACAAGGCGGTGCGTGACTTTGACAGGAATATCCTGATCGCTCATCATTTTGCAAATCCTGCAAAAGCAGATCACTTCTACTGGTATGCAAAGATCATGAACGAATGCAAGCTCGATTACGATGTATTTGCCGCATCTTACTATCCGTACTGGCACGGCACACCTGAAAATCTCACAAACGTGCTGAGTACCATTGGCAACACATACAACAAATACGTCATGGTCGCTGAAACGGCATATCCGTATACCTCCGATGATAGTGACGGATTCGGCAATACTATCTCACAATGGTCTACGGGTGTTGATCTTGACTATGATATATCCGTTGAAGGACAGGCAGAGTCCCTGACAGATGCATTTCAGGCGATCGCAAACTGCGGCGGAAAGGGTATAGGCGTATTCTACTGGGAGCCTGCATGGCTGGGTGTCAGCGGTATTTCGCAGTCGCAGCAGAGAGATAACTGGGACAGATACGGTTCGGGCTGGGCATCATCTTATGCATCTGAGTACGATCAGGATGTCACTTCGGCAGGAGGTTCATCCTTTGATAATCAGGCACTGTTCGATTTCAGGGGCTATCCTCTTGAGTCGCTTGATGTATTCACCCGTATTTACCCGAAAAAAAATAAGCCCGAAATTAAATGGAAGACCCGTCTGTACGGCGATCTCGACGGTGACGGCTCGCTTAGCAGATCTGATCTCACGCTATTGAAAAATGCCGTAATAAAAAAATGCAAGCTTGATGATGAGCAGTTCGCGGTAGGCGATGTCAATGCTGATAAAAAGGTGGATATCAATGATATCATCCTGCTGGACAGATATCTTTCCAACAAGCATGGAAGCGGTATGGATCTTATTGGCAAGAGCAGGAGCTTTGAACTCAAGTGATAAAAAGATGTGGCTTATGGTATGTTACACTTGATATCTATGACGCAGCCCTTCGGGATCGTGAAGCTCAGGCGCTGTGAGCGTTGGCTGATATCCTGACAGCGGGCAGGAAGAGAAAAGCAGAATAAACACAAATAGCAGGTCACAGCCGACACAGTCGCTGTTACCTGCTCTTTTTCTGTATAATGATAAATAACGCAAAAAAAGGCTAAAGAAAAAACGCTGAAATATCGTAGCTTCGGACTTTTTATCGGTGGCGGTGTCGAGCGTGTGCTGCGGAGTTATATTATTCAGGTAATGTATTTCTCTTCACATATTTTCCAACTGAAACTCTGATCATGATGAACGGTTTTTAGCTTCTCAATATTAGCGCGAAAGATGTTAAGAATTTGATATAAAAATTACATTAACGTTAGGCGAATCCTTGCTTGTGAACATACATTTTTTTATGCTGTTGATCGGTTGGAACTGCGCAATTCAGGGCTTTTATGTGTTAAATGCTTATTTTGGAAAAGATTAAAAGATTTTCGATAATTATAATTTAAATAGTAAATAATTAATGTACCAAAGGTGAAAATCGCAATTTTTGGTGCTGCCTATATCACAATGAGCAAAATTTGATTAGAACCAATGACTAAAAAATTATAAAATATAATCAAATGATACAGCAGTTAACATTGAAGCGCAAGAGTCAATGTACCGTATCATTTAAGTATTTATTTTATAGTTTATAGTTTTAATCTTTTTAGAAAGCGAGGTAATTAGTTTATGAAGAAACCCGTTTCAAAGCGTATTGCTAGCGCTTTTGTTGCCGGAGTGCTGATGGTTTCACCTATTATATCATCAGTTACTGCATCTGCTGCTAAGACACTCACTACGAGCCCGTCACACACACAGGAAGTCGGCTGGTACAATGATTACCACCATGAGATCTGGCAGGCAGA
>ODAI013880963.1_pt1 | contig 11574 bp, 9 predicted proteins | sample 1539321 | NCBI WGS metagenome assembly ODAI01 (sample SAMN02144231, study PRJEB22623) | gut metagenome | biome: sheep rumen | host: Ovis aries | place: New Zealand
AATTTTGTAAACTTTCATGGCAAAAAAAAGACCGCCCCCCGCAATGGAGGCAGCTTGTCTGTTGATGTTACTCTTCGGCGGTACCGCCAGCCACTGCTGCTGCGGTTTCCGTGTAGTCTGTCGTATCTGAATTATCCACAGAGTTTCCTGCAGTCATGTGGAAGAGAGTGCTATTGTTGCGTGTGTCGTTGGAAACCCACTGAGTTTCAGAGCCTGTGTCGCTGACACTGATGCGGGCAAGACAACGGGTTGTGGCAGAACCCCATGAACAGCCGTCATAAACCTTTGTTCCATAAGAAGTTTCATTGCCGACCCACTGGCTGTATGTCTTTCCAATTGTGGTAGAACCATCTTTATCCATAACAGTTGCCATCATACGGGAATAACCCGAGGCTGTGGCATCTTTCAAGTTGAAGCGGAAATATTCAACATCAGAGCACTTCGGATTTGCTTTTCCACGAACTTGGATTGTCACATGATTAGAGACAATGGAGCCATTTCCTGGAGGATTTGAGGCGCCGGTAGTATAGTTAAGAGGCTCAATTGATGTAACTTTTACAACCTGTTTATAGTCGTACGTCGGAACAGCACTCAACTTCTGATCCACAACATCAAGCAAATCCAGACCTGCGGTTTTTCCAGCAGGAGCATTTTTATCAGCATAGAAAGCATAGTTCAGATAATTCTCAGATGTCCAATCCTTCACTTCTTCATAGTTCAAAGACGTAGGCTGCCCCTCTCCTATCAAGTCAACACCGAATTCATAATACAGGAAAAGTTTTCCGCGGGAATATGAAGAGTTGCCCTTAAGTTTGTAGGCTCCAATCCACACAGTCTCATTTTCTGGTGTTCTAGTCGGTATTCCAGCATCATTGAATTCCGGCAGAGTAGTTCCCCAGTTAATCAGATGCTGGCGGAAGGAGCCTCCGTCCGTGTTGAACAGATTTTCAGACTTTCCGTCAAATTTCCATGTGATTGTATAATAGTTACCGGCTTGATAATAAGTCTGCCTCTTTCCGTTTGAATCAAAATCAGTGGTCTTCCAAGTACCAAAAAAGTAGTCTTTACCAGCGCTGGCTGCAACATCAGGGTTACAGGATGTCACAGACAGTCCAACCATTACCAGCAGACCCGAAAAAAGGGCAAGCAATTTGTTGTTTCTTTTCATCTTTATCCTCCGCAAGGTGTGCAGCTGAACATGCCCACACTCCCCACACTCTCTCTTATTATACTGAAAAGAACCACAAAAATCAACACCGGTTACATCTTTTGCCAGGGCTTCAGCATGAAACAAAATGCAAAGCGTTCAAAATGAGTCAGCAAAAAATCAAGGGGCTGTCCAAAAAGTATTGTCATCCTGAATTTATTTCAGCCATCCATTGAATCCCGTCATGCTGAACTCGATTCAGCATCCATTGAATCCCGTCATGCTGAACTTGTTTCAGCATCTTTCGTGAAAGGAGATCCCGAATCAAGTTCGGGATGACGGTGGTAGCAAGCCCGGGATGACGGTGGTAGCAGGCCCGGGATGACGGTGGTAGCAAGCCCGGAATGTCGGCCGCAAATGTGCACGTAAAAAAAACACCGTCAGACTTTTCAGTGTCCAACGGTGTCATTGAATTTAGAGCAGCCTCAGCGCTTATTTACCAGCTTTCTTAGCGGCTTTTGCGGCAGCTTTGGCCTGCTTCTTGGCTTCTTCGGGATCTACAGCGGTGAATGTCACCTTATCGTATCCCACAGCGCCTGTCAGCGGGTTCACCAACCAAGGTGCGTCGATCTTCTCACAAATATTAAGCTCGGCGTCCAAATCATCCGGGTTCTTTACAAAGAACTTGCAGCGCTCCATAGCGGGCTTGAAGTTCACGGTCTCACCCAATTTGAATGATTCCTTTGCAGAAGCCTGAACACGAGCGATGATGCTCTGTCCCTTTGTTGCGAGGAACAAGTGTGTTTCGGCACCCAGAGGTTCCTTGTTGGTAACCTTCATCTGCATATTGTTTTCAGCGGCGGGTGTTGCCTGATAGGTCAAATCCTCGGGGCGTACACCGAAGTATACATCCTTGCCCACGTATTCCTTCAGGAATCCCTGCTGCTCGGCGGTCGGAACCAACGTGAATGTTCCCTCATCGGCAACAATGTTGTCTCCTTCCTTCTTGATTTTTACTGTCAGGAAGTTCATTGGCGGTGAACCGATGAATCCTGCCACGAATTTGTTGATGGGGTGATTGTACAACAGCAAAGGCTCACCAATCTGCTGAACATGTCCGTCTTTCATAACAACGATCTTTGTACCCATTGTCATAGCTTCGATCTGGTCGTGGGTAACATAAATCATTGTAGCCTGAAGTCTCTGGTGCAATGCTGCGATTTCACCACGCATTGTAACACGGAGCTTTGCGTCAAGGTTCGAGAGCGGTTCGTCAAACAAGAAGACTTTCGGGTTACGAACGATAGCGCGGCCTACAGCAACACGCTGACGCTGACCACCGGAAAGAGCCTTCGGTTTGCGGTCCAAATACTGGGTCAAACCAAGGATTTTTGCAGCCTCATCTACACGACGCTGGATTTCGCCCTTGTCCATCTTGCGAATCTTAAGACCGAAAGCCATGTTGTCAAACACAGTCATGTGAGGATACAAAGCATAGTTCTGGAACACCATTGCGATGTTTCTGTCCTTCGGGGGAACATCATTCATGAGTTCTCCATCGATGTACAGCTCACCCTCTGAAATGTCTTCCAGACCTGCAACCATGCGGAGAGTTGTTGACTTACCGCATCCAGAAGGACCTACGAATACGCAGAATTCCTTGTCTTCGATAGTGATATTGGCGTTCTGGACGGCGCGAACTCCACCGTCGTAAATCTTTCCAATACCCTTCAGTTCTACCTTTGCCAAATTTGGCCTCCCTAGGGGTTATATTATGGTTATAGTATAAGGTCACTTCAGCGACTTGTCAAACAAAATTTTGTTATAAATTCCAAATTTTTTCCGAAAGAAGACCGCATCCTTATGGAAGTCCTGAAAAAACATCGACCTTATAAAGTTTCAAACGGAGAGGGATTTGCGTTAGCGCTGGGAGGGGTGGGAGCGGAGCGAGCAGTGCGGAGCACCGGCCGTAGGCAAGCCCCGGACATAGCGACCCGGAGCGGAGCGGAGGGTAACGCCCAGCAACGCTTCAAGGGTACGCCCAGCAACGCTTCGAGGGTACGCCCGGCAACGCTTCGAGGGCACGCCGTTTTTATTAAAAATCCTCAATTTTTCCTTGCAAAAAGTCGGTTTATACTATATGATAGCGGTAATATCAGAGTTGACACGTGTAGATTTTACGGAGGTTTTTATATGAAGGTGCTTGTTATTGGCGGTGCGGGTTACATCGGAAGTCATGTGGTGAAGGAATTGATGGCAAAGGGACACAAAGTGACTGTGTTCGACAATCTTTCCAGCGGACTTGTGCAGAATCTGTTTCCTGAAAATGAATTTATTGCCGGAAATATTTTGTACACCGATGATATTGACGGGGCTTTTGCCCGCGGATTTGATGCTTTTATTGATCTGGCGGCGTTCAAGGCGGCCGGTGAGTCGATGATAAAGCCTGAAAAATATTCTATTAATAACATCAGCGGAACGATGAACATTTTAAATGCGGCGGTGAAGCACAACTGCCTGAATATGGTGTTTTCTTCGAGTGCGGCTGTTTTCGGGGAACCGCAGTATCTTCCGCTTGACGAGAATCATCCGAAGAATCCCACGAATTACTATGGATTCACGAAGCTGAAGATTGAGGAATTCATGCAGTGGTATGACCAGCTGAAGGGCCTGAAGTTTGCTGCCTTGCGTTATTTCAATGCGGCTGGCTACGATCCCGAGGGGGTGCTTTACGGACTTGAGAGGAATCCTGCGAATCTGCTTCCGGTGATGATGGAGGCGGCCTGCGGAAAGAGGGAGAAAATCAGCATTTTTGGAAACGACTACCCCACCCGCGACGGCACCTGCATCCGCGATTACATTCATGTTTCGGATTTGGCCGTTGCGCACGTTATGGCTTTGGAATATATTGCGGACAAAAAGGAAAGCATTACGCTGAACCTGGGAACAGGAAACGGAATCACTGTGACCGAAATGCTTGAAGCGGCACGGCGGATTACAGGAAAGGAGATTAAGGCCGAGTACGTGGGACGCAGGGCAGGAGATCCGGCGCAGCTTACCGCGAGTTCGGCACTTGCAAAAAAGACTCTGGGGTGGGAACCGAAATTTTCCGATGTGGACACTTTGATTGGTTCCACTTGGCAGGCCTACAGGAAGTATTTCGGACTGTAGCAAAAAAATCCCCGGCATGCTATAATCTCTTCCGAAAAATCTTGCACCATGAACTTCCATAAGGATGTGTCTGGTGCGCAACAGGAGATCGGCATGTCAGAGGAATTTGAAACGCTGAAGAATTATATTGAAGAGCACACCCACGATATGGTGGATTTGGAGCGGCTGTTGACTTCCATCCCGGCTTTGGCTCCTGAAAACGGCGGTGACGGGGAAAGCAAAAAGGCCGCTGCACTGGAAGACTGGCTCAAGGCGCACGGAATCACAAGGATTGAACATTACGATGCCCCGGACGGCAGGGTTTCAAGCGGTGTAAGACCGAATATGGTTGCCACGATTCCCGGCGCGAAGGATGATTACAATATATTGGTGTGCGCACACATGGACGTGGTTCCTGTGGGTGAACGAAGCCTTTGGAAAAACGACCCATGGACTGTTGTTGAGGAAAACGGCAGAATCTTCGGACGCGGAGTTGAAGACAATCAGCAGGGACTTGTGACCGGAGTGCTTGCGGCTCTGAGTTTCGTGAGGCAGCACATTATTCCTGAACACACAATCAAACTGCTTTTTATGGCAGACGAAGAAGTCGGTTCTGCTTACGGAATGAACTGGCTGTTGAAAAATCACATTGAGCTTTTCTCGAAGGAAGACAGAATCCTTATCCCCGACGGAGGTGATCCAAAGGGAGAAACGATTGAGATTGCCGAAAAAAACATTGCATGGTTCAGATTCCACACCATAGGAAAACAGTCCCACGGCTCACGTCCTGATTTGGGACGCAATGCGAAACTTGCCGCGGCGGATCTGGCACTGCGCGTGAACGATATGGAGAATTTCTTTAACGGCAGGAACGGGCTTTTTGATCCGCCCACATCCACTTTCCAGCCGACGATGCAGCTTCAGAATACGGAGGGAATCAACATCATCCCCGGTGACGATGTATTCTGCGCGGACTGTAGAATCAACCCGGAATATTCACTTGACACTGTGCGCGCAGAGCTCAAAAAGAGGATTGCCGCCGTTGAGGAAAAGTACGGTGTGAAGATTGAAGTGAGTGAGGCTCAGGCGGAGGAATCGAAGGCAACACCGAAGGATGCTCCCGTGGTGAAGGAACTTGCCGCGGCGATAAAGGCTGTGCACGGAATCGAGGCGAGGACCATTGGAATAGGCGGCGGCACCGTGGCGGCCGGTCTTCGGAATTTGGGATACAACGCCGTGGTATGGAGCACGATGGACGAAACATGCCATCAGCCGAACGAGTATGCGGTAATCGAAAACATCGGCATTGATGCAATGACCATCGCTTATATGGCTTCCCACTGAAAAAAAACAAGCCGGCTGTAAAAGTCGGAAACCTTTGCAACCGGCACTTGAATGTCTCAATCAGAGACCTCCGCTTATTTTGCAGAATCTGCGTTTCCCACAAGGCACATCCATTCCGCTTCAGCGCAAAGTTCCTCACCAACGAAGGCCTTTCCGCTCTGCTTTACCATGCGGGGACTCACACGAAGATTTTTGATTTCCATGCGGACAGTGTCTCCCGGGCGCACCTGATGACGGAACTTCACTTTGTCTACAGTGGCCAGGAAAAAGAGGCTTCCTTCCGCGAAAATCTTTTTGTAGCTCAATGCGGCTCCACCACCCTGAGCCATTGTCTCAATGAGAATCACGCCCGGCACCACAGGATATTCCGGGAAATGTCCCTTGAAGAAAAAATCCTCATCGGTGAATTTCCTTGTGCAGACGCATCCCTCGTCGTCTATGCTCTCGATTGTGTCCACAAACAGAAAGGGCTTGCGGTGTGGAAGCAGGGATTCTATGTCGTCAGTTACCATTTCTTGCTCCTTTTAAAGATTCAAAAATCCTTTTAGGGAGTCTCCAAAAAATCAGTTTCAGAGACCCCGGGATTTCATTTTACCTTTTTGAAAACCAGACAGCCGTTGTGACCGCCGAAACCGAAGTTTGCGCTCATTGCAACGTCGATATCCACGCTGACTCCCTTGTTCGGGGTGTAATCCAGGTCACATCCGCCTTCAACATCGGGTTCATCCAGATTGATTGTCGGCGGGATGAAATTGTTTTCAATCGCTTTTACGCACATGAGGGCTTCGAGGGAGCCTGCATTTCCAAGACAGTGGCCGGTCATGCTCTTTGTGGAGGAAATGTGGAGCTTTTTCGCGGCCTCACCGAATGCCATGTGAAGCATCTTTGTTTCGCCAATATCGTTCAAGTGTGTCGAGGTTCCGTGAGCGTTGTAATACTGCACCTGTTCGGGAGTGATTCCGGCATCCTTCATGGCAAGTGTCATACATCTTCCACCGATTATTCCGTCAGGATTCGGAGCCGTAAGATGATAACCGTCGCAGGAAGCACCATAGCCGGCAACTTCCGCGTAGATGTGAGCTCCACGCGCTTTTGCATGCTCATACTCTTCAAGCACGAGGATTGTTCCACCCTCGCCCATTACGAAACCGTCGCGCTGCTTGTCGAAAGGACGGCTTGATTTTTCGGGGCAGTCAACCCACTTTGAGCTGAGGGCTTGAAGTTTGGTGAATCCGATGTTTGCAAATCCGTTCTGCGTACATTCCGCTCCACCTGCGAGAATCACATCGCAGCGTCCCAGACGGATGTTGTCGAGAGCGTCTCCAATTGCATCCGTACCTGAAGCACATGCTGTTGCGATTGTGTGAGTCGGTCCGTGAATACCGAATGCGATGCTGATGTTTGCGGCACCCTCGTTCGGAATGAGCATCGGAACAGTCATCGGAGGAATGTTCTTTCCACCCGTCTCGCAGTAGCTGATCATGCTGCTTTCAGTGATTTCGAAGCCTCCGATTCCGACTCCCAAAAAGATTCCTGCCCGATCCAAAAGTTCCTTGTTGTCGGCAATCCCGGCATCTTCAAGAGCCATCTTTGCGGCAGCAACCGCATATTTTGAAAAGTTTGCCATTTTCCGCGCAGCCTTTGAATCCATGTACTGTCCTGCATCGAAATTCTTTACCTCTGCGGCATACTTTACTTTGAATGGAGTGGCATCATACCGGGTGATTGTTGCAATACCGCTTTTTCCCTGTGTCACAGACTCCCATGTTTCAGCCACACTGTTTCCCACGGGGGACACACACCCAAGTCCGGTAACTACTACTCTACGCATTTTTCAAATCTCCTTTATCATATTGCTCAGCAGCCCATGCCACCGTCTACACCGATTACCTGACCGGTGATGTATGTACTCAAATCAGATGCCAGAAACAATGCCGCGTTTGCAACATCTTCCGGCTTGCCGGCTCTCTTAAGCGGAATCTGCTCCACCCAAGCCCTGCGAATGTCTTCGTTCACTGCATGTGTCATGTCCGTATCAATAAAACCCGGTGCAATGCAGTTCACGCGGATTCCGCGGCTTCCGACTTCCTTTGAAAGCGACTTGCTGTATGCAATGAGACCGCCTTTGCTGGCAGAATAATTCACCTGTCCCGCACCACCGTGAAGACCGACGATGGATGCCATGTTGATGATGGAGCCCTTTCTTTTTCTAAGCATATCGTTGCTGATTATCTGCCCCACCAGAAAGGCCGATGTAAGGTTCACGGCGAGCACTGAATCCCAGTCTTCCTTTTTCATGCGGAAACTGAGCGTGTCGCGGGTGATTCCTGCATTGTTCACAAGCACATCGAATCCGCCTGACTCTGCAAGTGCATTTTTAACTGCGGCTGTAAGAACATCCGCATTTCCCGCATCGGCATAAAATTCGTGGAAGGCAGTTCCGTTTTCAGACGCCAAGGCCTCAAGCTCGGATTTGCCGGCAGACTCTTTTGTGCACATGCCCCACACTTCCGCGCCCTCTTTCAAAAAGGCTTCGACTATACCGCGTCCGATGCCACGGGACGAGCCCGTCACCAACGCTTTTTTATTTTCAAGTAACTTCATTTTTTCTCCTCAGGAAAGCTTTATCAATACAACATTAAGTTTTCCTTAAAGCGCGTTGATTCCCTCGGCAGTATTCACCGGGATTGAAGCAAGGGTTGCTCCGAATTCCGTCTGACCCCAGAGGCCTGTGAGAACTTTTCCGGGCCCCGGTTCAAGGATTGCCCATTCGTTTGAAGAATCATTCCTGATGATTGAGGCCAAAACAGCTTCCTCATCCGTCCAGAGAACCGAGTGAGTCAAATGTAAAACGGCACTCTTCTTCACTTCAGCGGCATCCGCAGCCTGTTTTCCGGTTACATTGCTGAAAAGCGGAATCTTCGGTTCGTTGAAAGTCACATCCTGAAGCACTTTTTCAAAATTGTCGGCGGCTTTCTGCATAAGAGGACAGTGGAAAGGACCTGCAACCTTAAGTCTCAAGGCACGTCTGGCACCGGCTTCCGTCGCGGCTTTTTCCGCAGCGGTGAGTGCATCAAATGTGCCGCTGATTACGGTCTGCTTAACGCTGTTCATATTTGCGGCATAGGCATCGGGAATTCCATCGGCGATTTCCTTCACTTTTTCCGGCGGAAGCCCGATTATTGCACTCATTCCGGGTGCATGGCCCTCGTTTGCGGCGGCGATTTCCTCACATACAGCCTGCATGATAAGACCACGCTGACGGACAACCTTGATGACCTCCTCGAAAGAAAGAACACCTGCGGCATAAAGAGCCGGAAATTCACCGAGACTGAATCCCATTGCGGCGGAAGGCTCGATTCCTTTGTCTTTAAGAGCGGCCATAATCGCAAGGGAAGCGGTTGTGATGGCAATCTGACTGTTGTCGCTGCGGCTCAAAGTATCTGCGTCCGAGTCCCACAGCAATTTTGACATATCAACATCTATAATAGAAGAAACATCGTCAATCACCTTTTTTGCTGACGGAAAAGACTCCGCCACATCCTTTACCATTCCGGGGGCCTGGGCGCCTTGACCGGGAAACAAAAATGCATATTTCTTAGCCATACAATCCTCTTTATGACAAATTATGTCAAAATGTCATAGTATTGTCAATGGAAAACTTCCATAATCAGTCACTTATTTTTTATTCTTTCCTGCTTCCTTTTTTTTCTTTTTTTCTTCATAAAGCACCTGGTCGGCAAGTTTCAGCAGCGTGTTGATGTCACAGGACTCTCCAGGCTCGAAAGACGCATTTCCAAGACTGATTGAAAGCGTGAACGGTTCTCCCGAGGTTTTGTTCCATTCATCGCAGTATTCTTCAAGACGTCTGCGGGCGATTTCATATTTGTGCGGCGAAAGACTCGGAGCCACCACGGCAAATTCATCACCTCCCAATCTTCCGATTATGTCGCTCTGCCGGAATGCCTTTTTCAAAAGGGAGGCTTCGGCTTTTATGGCTGTGTCACCGGCTGCGTGTCCGTAAGTGTCGTTTATCTTTTTGAGTCCGTCTATATCCCCGAAAAGAACCATTCCTGCTTTTCCGTTTGCAGGGAACAGTTCCAGCGACTTCTGCCCGTAGAACAAAAATCCGCGCCGGTTAAGGAGACCTGTCATCTCGTCCGTGACCGAATTGTGGGTTGCAACGTCGAATTCCCTTTCAAGACGCTTTTTTTCCATTTCGGAGCGCGACATTGAATAGGCCGATGCAAGGGCGTTTGAAAACATTTTGCACACCATACTGTAAACGGTGCTGTCGTAGGACCCCGGTTTGAAAAAAAGATAACCGTAGAGGGTGGTCGTGTGATAAAGGGCCTGCACATACATTCCGTCCATGCTCTGAAAGATGCCATCGGGAATCATGATTTCACGGGGATTGAACGGAATCGGATTTTCCTGATCTCCAAGCCAGAATCCTGAGTAGCGGTCAAGGGCGGAATACACGAAAGCCTTCTGCGGCATGGAAAAAAACTCAAATTTGTCGGTGGAAACGGGGGTTTCGAAAAGCACAACGGCGGCGGAAAGAATTCCCATGGACATAAGGTCGCTGTTGATATGGGTCCTGAACTGCTCAAGAGTCATATCTTCCTGCATCTGCGTGTAAAGATGAATCACCTGAATGAATTGAGTGCGCTTCATGCACCATTCACCGGCAGCGGAAAGAGGATTCGAAGAGTCTGTGAACAAAGCCGTCACATCCGTTCCCTCCCGCATCACCAGATTGGCCCTGGATTCGCAACCGCAGGACTGACGCAGAACCGGGAAGGATTTTATCCACCTGAGTTTATCCACCTTTTCACCGTCAATCAGCTGCTCAAGCATTTCAACCGCTTGATACCCCTGGGCTTCAAGATTCTGATTCACCGTGGTCAGCGACGGAACCATGACCGAAGACCTGAGCGCATCGTCAAAACCGGTCACAATCACATCGCCGGGCACTTTAATCTGATGCTGAATCAGATAATCAACACAGGCATAGGCCATTTCGTCAGTAAGCGCAACTATGGCATCGAAATCAATGCGGCCTTTCACATCGCGGTACACATTCAACGCGCGGAAGGCAATTTCATATGAAAATCCGCCGTAAAGCACAAGGGATTCGTCGTAGGCAATATTGTGGCTTAAAAGCACCTGCTTGAAAATCTCAACGCGCTCCCGTATGCCCGGAGAATTGGACTTTACGCTCATAAGTGCGATTCGGCGGCAACCGTGTTTTTCTATTATATGCGAGATGATTGCGGAAAATCCTTTTGTTTCGGATGCAATGATGGCAGGTCTGTCTGGAATTGCGGCTCCTATGGACACAATCGGAACCGGGTCGAATGCATGAAGGTAGGAGGTAACGTATTCCACTGAAGCGAAATTCAACTGCGCCCCGGTCAAAAAAACGATTCCGTCAACATTCGAGGGACGAAGCAGGGATGCAACAGAGAGCAATTGATAGTCATAGCCTTTTTCGGCTTCATTAAGACGACCGATCGGCATAGTCAAAATTTCGATGCCATGCTCTTTAGCATACTGGGAGACTCCAGCATACACTTTCAGCGAATACTCGTTCTCAATATAGTCCACCACAAAGGCAATTCTTCTTGCACTACGCATTTCTTCTATTATATACCCAAATCAAAATTACGCAAGATTTTTTTTACCTTCTCCCCTTCTCCCCCCCCGGCAGATGACGGCGAACGAAATCACCGACACTCGATGCGGATTCACAGCAACGTTTCAAGCGGCATCGGGGTATTGAACCCTCCGCACGAATCACCAACACTCGACGCAGAGCGTCGAGGTATGGTGTTCTCATAAGGTATTGCAGTCGGATTCAATACCCTTTATTTCGACGCAGAGCGTCGGGGTATTGAACCCTCCGCACGAATAAATCAGCGGACCACTAC
>ODAI012599442.1_pt1 | contig 11572 bp, 7 predicted proteins | sample 1539321 | NCBI WGS metagenome assembly ODAI01 (sample SAMN02144231, study PRJEB22623) | gut metagenome | biome: sheep rumen | host: Ovis aries | place: New Zealand
TAAAGGAGGACATCGTTCTTCAGCTCAGAAGCTGCGACTCCTCGATCGCCCGTAAGATCGTTGATGAAGCCGCAGACGAAACGGGCGCTTATGACCGGATCCGGGCACGGCGCAAAATACTGATGAAGGAGTTTCTGTCAGAGCACTCCTACGACCTCAAACCCGGTGTAAAAGATTTTCTTGAAAAGATCAGAGAGCTCCCGGTCAGGAAAGTGATCGTGACATCCTCGACTCCGGAAGAAAAAATGCCGGCGCTGGAGAGACTGGGGATCGGGCAATATTTTGACAGCTTTGTGTCGGTAAAAGAGGTGAAGCGGGGTAAGCCTTTTCCTGATGTCTATCTCTTCGCCTGTCGTAAGCTGGGGGTGGATCCCGGCGAGTGCCTGGCGATCGAGGATTCGCCTAACGGGGTCATGAGCGCGTATAGCGCGGGAGTAAAAGTGGTCATGGTGCCGGACCTGACCGGACCGACCGATGAGCTCCGTCGGATGTGCCGGGTGGCGGGCAGGATCGAGAGGGTCATGGACTATTTGTAAAAATAGACACACCCATCAGCTTGCAGCAGTATTCAGAAGGCAGCCTGAGATAAGCATAATAGGGAGAAGAAAAGTGAAAAAGATAACAGCGCTGATTCTTTGTCTGTGTATATTTGCCGGACTGCTGTGTGCATGCGGCACTCCCTCCACCGGAAATGGGGCGGCAGAAGAAATCTCTTCAGAAAATGACAATAATAAAGGCGGCGCGGAGATAAAGATGGTGCTGCATGAACCGGAATATCTGAAGCCGTCGGATATCAATCACAAACCGGTCTTCACGCTGAGCTGGGATCCTTATCCGAACGCCTACAGCTACGAGTTCGCGATCTATGTGGAAGGAGAGGATTCTTACGGAAGGGGACCTTTCGCGATCCGTTCTACGAAGGGTATCCATTCTAAGGACGCCACTTCAGCTGATCTGTATTTTCTCCAGGGAATCTATACGGATACGGCCACTTACCGGATCAAAATACGGCCCAGCCTGAAGGCGGGGGAGAAAAAAGAGGATCATATCTGGTCCAATATATGGCAGATCAGCTTTGTTGACGGCGAATACACCGTAACGGCGACAGAGGCGGACTTTGACGAGGAGATCGATGCTGCTAATGCGCAGAAAGAGGAGAAAAAGGACGGCGGGGGAAATACCGGTAAGCCGGCAAAGCAGGTCAAAGAGCCGCTCGACCATTCCTATCCGGAGGAACTGCTTCTATATATGGCCCGTGAAAAAGGGGAGACAGAGGCCCTTTCCGCTGATGATATCGCGAGTCTTTCGGTGAGCGTCAACTACTGTGAATACGCAGAACCGGTGCAGAATATTACCGAAGGTGAGACGATTGAAGCTTTTAAGAAGGCGGTGCAGCAAATGACTGTTACCGGTAAGTATGATGAAGTGTTCAGCACGGAGACCTATTATGCATACAGTGCCAGAGATGCTGAGGGGAACACACTGTTTTCTTTTTCGATCCAAAACGGGCTTCTTGAGCGGAGGGACGGCAGGTACAGCGTAGAAGGGCTGTCGGAGCTGCTGTCGATCCCGGGCATCCTGCTGGAGGAAGGCTGGGGGAAATATTGGGGTGCGTATAATGAAGAGGCAGATGCTTACGAGAGAGATACAGATCCTGTGGGAATGGATCTTTTGGAGGCTGCCGGTTATGGCACGCATCTGATGAACAGCGGTGCTCCGGACAACATTTTTTACATAGACGCCTACATCGACTATGAGAAAGACATTCCGAAAATGCAGACGCGGGACAAGCAGGAGATCGAAGCGGTCCATAACGCGCTTTCTAAGATTAAGGTGGGTAAGCAGATGGATGATATTGGCGGGCGTATGTGGCATATGACTTTCGGATACACGGACCCTGCCTATAATTTCTCCCAGAACACGTATCTTTCTTTCAAAGGGGACTATATCAAGCTGGACGGCGAATATTATGAACTGGAAAATATTGAAGAACTGTACGGGTCATTGGATTGCGAGATCTTTTCATATATGAAGGACTTCAGCGACGCGCCGGCGTTGAAACCGGTTTATTAAAACACAGGGGGATCTCCGGGGTTTTCAATGCCCTTTTTTCCATTAATCACAATTAATCACCGGTTTCGGAAGAGAACTATCCGGCCTCAGAGAGCAGGTTCAATCTGCCGATCAGGAATATGATCCCGATCGTAATCAGGAGCGTCGTGCAAAGGCTCCCCTCAAAGCCGTATACATAATCAAAGAAGAAGCTGCTCGCGCTGTTAGCTCCCTTAAAAATGCAGACGTCAGGGGTATTTGCACAAGTATATTCTGTTATGAGAAAGGATGCAAATGTTATGGCGCCAAAAGAACAGGAAAAGAACAGGAACTATTGACAAGGTCGCGATTACTGGCGCGGACAAGAAGATTTGACTCATATATTTTCGGATGGTAGTGTTATATCAACCGAAGACAATAACTGAAAACAATAACTGAAACAAGTTTGGATCAAGGAGTTTATATGGAGACTGACAACAGGAACATTACTTCTGAAGTGGAAGCTGTGTTGGACGAATATGTGCGTCCTTACCTCGCTGCACATAGCGGGGACGTGAAAGTGGCCGGAGCGGAAGGCGGCGTCGTGTTCTTTCACCTCACCGGACGCTGTGCGGGATGCGCCGCTGCCGACCAGACCAGTGAAGAACTGATCAACAGAGAACTGGTCGAACGCGTACCGGGCATAAAAAAAGCTGTTTTGGCAAACGGAATCAGCGCCGAACTGCTTGCGCAGACTTTGGCGCTTTTGCGAGAGCATCCCAGTTTCTGAGAGGGTTGGCAGATTATTTATGATAGACAGAGTGTGCGCGGTCTAAATACTAAGGCCCTAAAATCAAGCATTTCTGTAATGAAATCAAGTATAAAGATCAAAAGAAGTGATGCATCATGAACAAGCAAAAGTCAAGACAACACAAGTTTGTTGAAAAATCACCTGTACCTGCGCAGCGGAAGCATCCTGCCATGCATGTTCTACCATACAGTTCACGACATAATTGCCATCGCAGGTGAGAGCGAAGTGACGGAGAACGGGATCATTACCGGATCAAATATCAAAGGAAGATACGACGACATGATCGTGTCTGCCGGCCGGATACACGACTGAGGGAAGGAGGCCTTTATGCTGGCATGCCCCGGGTGTGGTTCGAATTTAACATATGATATCGATAAAGGGCGTCTTTTCTGTGCATACTGTCATTCTGACTATGAGCCGGCTGACAAGCGGCTCAGGCAGACGATGGCGAGCGAGCAGGAGATGATCGATGCCAAAGTCTTCACCTGCCCGCAGTGCGGCGGCGAGATGTACACGACGGATGTGGACGCGACGGCTTACTGTAGTTATTGCGGCGCATCCAATGTGCTGCAGTCAAGGGTGGGGGGCATTGGAGCGCCTCAAAAGATCATTCCGTTCAGTGTGACCAGGGATCAGTGCATCGGGACCTTCAATAAGCTTGCCAAGGGCACTCTGTATGCACCTCGCGAGTTTCGGAACGCTTCCGGCGAGGGAAAGCTCAGGCCGCTGTATGTACCTTACCGGATCTTCAATCTCAGTTTGAACGGCGATACGACGGTCTATGGCAGGAAGACACAGATGGATGGCGCCTACCGGATCAGCAGAGACTGCCGGATCGACTGCAAGCTTGATGCCGATTTCAATGACCTGGCCTATGATGCGTCGTCCGCGTTTGACGATACATTGGCGGAACAGATAGCGCCTTTTGATATGAAGGAAGCTCAGGATTTTGATGCGGTCTACCTGGCGGGCGCTTACGCAAATATTCCGGATGTGGATGAAGAGACCTACCGCAAGAAGGCCCTGGAATATGCGGCGCAGAAGAGTATTGATGCGCTGGATGAGAAAGATACTTTCTCATCGACAGAGCTCACAGATTATCCGGATGGGAGTCCTCTGACCGACCATCTTCCTATTCAGAAAGAAACCAGTTACATAGCGCTGCTTCCCGTCTGGTTTATGTCTTTTCGCAAGGGAAACCGGGTTGCCTACGCGGCTGTCAACGGGAAGAGCGGCAAGGTCTACTCGGATATTCCGATCAGTCTTCCGGCGTTCTGGATCGGGAGTATCCTGACGGCGATCCCGATCTTTATTCTTCTCAACCTGTTTGTGACGCTGCAGCCGAAGAACGGCCTCTTCGCGGCTTGTTTTCTGGCGCTTGCGGCGGCGGTCCTGTACGCCGGGAGCTATATCTCGATTATGAGGAGAGAGGAACATCTGGATGATGCGGGATATCGATTCAGAGGAAAGGGAGCCGGTGCAGCCGGCACTGACGGTTCACAGAACGACGATCCGGGCAGCCGCAGTTCCGGTACGGCTGCAGACAGTGAAGATGAAGGGGTGATCAGTCATCTTGGCCACTGGATCACCGGGCGCGATAAAGCTCCCGCGGTCAGGCTCAAGAGAGGCTGGATCTCCTATGTTTTCAAAGCGTTCACCATATGGCCTTTCATTGTGATGCTGATCCTGACAGCAGTCTTTGCGCCGCCGGTTTTCGGCATGATTCTGGCGGCGGGATCTGCGATCTACTGTTCGAGAAAGGGAAAGGGCAGGGTCTCGTTTTGGTCAGGGCTCCTCATCGCAGCCGCTGCGGCAGGAATTGTAATGCGGGATCTGCCGCTGGTTTCTGACCTCTGGTATTACGGAGGAACGGCGGTGGTCCTCTTCATCATTGTGATCGCTTTGACGAGACTTGTATATCAGTACAATATGCTTTCCACCCGGCCGCTTCCGCTGCTCTTTAAGGACGGGAAAGTGCCCGCCGATGGAAACAAGGGCGGCAGCGGCGGCAGTCCTTCCGGCGCCATGAGCGGATTGGCAGTCTTTGCGGCAGGTGCGCTGGCTATGCAGCTGTTCCTTCCGTTTGGAGCAAAAGCTGTCGGCACGCCGGACGGAGTTCTCTATAAGAATGCTGAAACCGGATACTGTGTCGTGATCGATGACCGGGAAGACCTTCTGACACAAGAAGAAGAGGGCAGGCTTTTGACACAGATGCAGGACCTGACGCAATATGGAAACGCGGTGTTTGTGTCATGCAGCCAGACCGACTACAGTGAGACGCTCGACTATGCCAAAGAATGGTATTACGGGTACTTCGGAAACGAGAGCGGGACAACTCTGATGATCGATATGGGACAGAGAATGCTCGCTCTGTATTCTGCGGGCGATAACTACGAGGTGATCGGTCGTGAAGAGGGATATGTCATCACGGACAATATATATACCTATGCGTCTGAGGGCGACTATTACGGCTGTGCCGAGAGTGCATTCAGGCAGGCAAGGACTCTGCTGGAAGGCGGGCGGATCGCACGTCCGATGAAGTATATAAACAACACGCTGCTGGCACTGATCCTGGCGGTGCTGATCAATTACGGAATTATCAGCGCGCAGGCCGCAAAGAGGCGGGCCGGCCGTGCCTCGATAAGCGGTGACGAAAACTATGTTCCGGGCGTGAAGGCAGGGAGATGGAGCACGATCAACACCGTGAAAGCGCTCTCGTTTACCGGCATCTGCACGGTTATTGTGCGGCTGATCATTGAGGGGATGCTCGAGAGCGGCAGCGGAGGCGGATCGTCCGGAGGAGGCGGCGGAGGCGGCGCTTCCGGAGGAGGCGGCAGTCACCGGTTCTGAATAAGGGTGGACGGAAGGCAGAGAAGATCAGTGTGAAAAATCACACGGGAATGTGAAGCAGGGATTACTGCGCATTCTCCCACATACCGATATAGGCGTATGTCCCGTCCCCGAATTCTGTATTGTCCCAATGTCCTTCCGTCAGATCCGCGTTAAAGCGGCAATAATACGCGAATTCCGAATCATACGGGGTCTGGGATCCGTCCTCATCGATTCCCCAATCGGTGAAGTCGGATCGCTTGCCGCTGACCCATTTCCAGATCCCGATCGATTCGCGGTCACTCATGCCGATAAAGGCCTTATTATAGCCTTTGCTGACCATATAATTAAAAAGCTGCTCATTTTCTTCTTTACTGTAGATCACAGCCAGGTCTCCGCCCAGTGATTTGCAGTACTGCTGAGCGGCGTGCCATGAAGTGATCCCGTTGTCGAACAGATAATATGCGTTCCCGTTGTAATAGAATGCGTCCTCGGGGATCTTTGCTTCGACCACCTCATCATGGATGCCTTCATCTCCCCACTGGCAGATGAAATCCGATACTTCGAAACCAAACTGGGAATCATTCCATGTTCCGTTGTTTTCCTGTGTGCTGAACATGGCATAGTCTTCCCCTTTGGCGGCGGCATTGGGTTCGTTTTTCCCCCAGTTCGTGTAAGAAGGCTGAGCCTGAGTCACCCATCTCCAATTCCCGTCTATTTTGATATCACTATATCCGAAGAAGGCAGTCTTATAACCTCTTGACTGAACATATGCAAATAACATGTCATTGAGCTCATCGGATGTAATGACAGCCAGATGACCGCCCTGTTTCTCGCAGAATTCTTCAGCCTCTTCCCAGGTCACCGCGGTTCCGTATTCATAGACCCAGTAGTAGTTCCCACCATAATAAAGAGCATCTTCAGGTATGTTTGCACTCACATCCGGTTCCGGATCCGGAACTGCAGTTGCTGCTGCATTTGAAGCCGCAGTTTCATCTTCAGCGTTTCCGGTGTTCCTGAGGCTGTCCAAAAGAAAATAGCTGAAGATGCCCGTCAAAACAACAGTAATGCCCGCCAGGCTGATCGTTATGCGTCTCCACGCTTTCAATGAATTGTCGGTATCGATTGGCTTTTTCATGGCAAACAGGTGCGCTCCCTTCAGCATCCTTCACATATACACAACAACCTCATTGTAGCATGAAAATGAGCCGGGAAAACAAGAAAGTTCCCGGCTCATCTGACCTATTGCTCCGCGTTGTCTGCTTTTATGGACGGTTCATTCCGGCTGTCCGATCCTGCGGATCTGTTGACCGAAAACAATTGGCCGCAGTTGAGACACAGTATCCTTTGATCGCCATTTTCCACGCAGTCATAAAAGCAGCTGCTTTTGCAGTAAGGACATATGCTGAGAGTTTTTTGTTCTTTTTCACACATTACTTTCCTTTCTCCGGTTGATCATGACGATTGACACATTTAAGCGGCAGCACCTATTATGGCAAGAATAAAGTAGCATATTCTTTATTTCCTGTTGTAATATGGAAGTGCCCGTATGATATGATGTTGTATGTGTGAAATGCTTTGCCTTGTAAAGGACAACGAAATGAAGATGCTTAAGAAATGCCCTCTGTGCGGCGAATTGATCGATCCGGAAAACGGTATACTGTGCACAAATTGCGGAAATATGCTGACGGAAGAGTCTTCTTATGAAGGGGAAGAAGAGCAGGGAAACAACCGGGAGCATGATCCGGAAAACGGTGCTTTGGAAGAATCGGCAAATACGCATGTACTGCCGGACGGGACGATCCTCAACGGACGATATCAGATCAAGCGCTATTTGGGACAAGGCGGATTCGGAATCACTTACGAGGGAATCGATACTCTGCTTGGCGCAAGGATCGCGGTCAAGGAGTATTATCCCAAGAGTCTGGCAGAACGACACACTTCTATCTCTTTAAATGTGACCATTACTCTCAAAGAAGATATACCGAACTATAAGACAGGTCTTGACAGTTTCCTGCAGGAGGCAAGAAATCTCGCGCAGTTCGCGGGAGAGGAGTGCATCGTTCATGTAAGCGACTATTTTCGGGCAAATAACACCGCATATATCGTCATGGAATACGTAGATGGAATAACTGTCGCGGAGTATGTAAAGCAGAAGGGCAGAGTTCCGTTTGCGCAGTGTATGGAATACATGGTTCCCGTCATGAAAGCGCTCGAGATCGTCCATGATCGGAAAATGGTCCACAGAGACATCAGTCCCTCGAATATAATGATCCGAAAGAACGGCGGGATCAAACTTCTGGATTTTGGCGCAGCAAGGATCGTAGATTCTGTCAGCAGATCGATGTCTGTGATCATACGGCCGGGGTACACACCGATCGAGCAGTATTCCGAGAAAAGGCCGCAGGGTCCTTATACCGACATCTTTGCGCTGTGCGGCACTTTCTATTACATGCTGACCGGAAGAGTTCCCGAGAATCTTTATGACCGGATGATGAAGAGAGCGGAATTGATACGTCCCTCAGAACTGGGGGCTGACATCTCACCGGAACAGGAGCTTGCTGTTTTGAAGGGGCTGGAGATCAACCCGGAAGACAGGTTCCAGACGATCGAAGAATTGCGCGAAGCGCTGCTGAAGACGAAAAGCACCCCGGAAAAAGAGGACGGTCCTGCAGAAGTGCTGACCGCACCTTTCCATTATATAAGAATACTGCTGGTGTCCGTTGATATTCTGCTGATCATCGGAATCATTCTCTTAATATTCAGAAAACTGACCGGGTGAGCAGGGGATTCCTGCTTACTGGTCGATGATGCAATCCCACTCACAGATAAATGTGGTCGTGTTTTCCTGGAAGGGGGCATCGTTCCATGTGCCGTCACTCGGGATTTTGGGTTTGTCCTTTTCGTAATTGAATTCAGCGTAGTCTTCGTCGCCATTCCATTCACTACCATTATCGGGCAGCGACCAGCCTCCGACTTTTGTCCAGTTCTCAAACGTGCTGCCGCTGTCAGACCACTCCCAGTTCCCTTCTTTTATTTCGTCTGAATAACCGAAGTAAGCCGTACCGATCTGCTTTTCCCGCAGTTTGCTGAAAAGGAAGTTGTTCTCGGCAAGATCATTGATCACCGCAAGATGACCGCGCGATTCCCGGCAAAATTCAGCCACCTGCTGATACGTTTCAAACCCGTAATTATTCGCATCATAGAATGCATAAGTATGTCCGTCATGAGTCATGAACTCATCCGGGAGATGGGGAATATCCGAAATGCTGAGTCTTTCGGGGGATGACTTCCCTGTGGAGGCTGTTTCGGAAGGTGTTTCTTTATTAGGTGTTTCTTTATTAGATGTTTCTTCATAAGGTGTTTCTTCATCCGACGGCCTGCTTGTATCTGCTATTGGAGAAGGATCGTCAGCCGCCGGGGCGTCCCCGGAAAGCAGTTCCGAGACAGCCAAAGCAGCAAACACGACAAAAAGAACCGCAGTCAGAAGATACAGCCGTTTCAAGACCGGATCATGATGCGGATGCAGTGCTGTGCCGCAGAATTTGCAAGTCTTCCTGCTGCTTTCGTTTTCTCTCCCGCATTTGGGACATTTCATATCTGCACCTCTAAATTACGTTTCAGGGATATGCCTCAAGGCTATTGTTCCGGGACTGCGGCTTCGAAGATATCATCAAAATTAACGCATATGACCGCGGCTCATTTTATAATACCATTAACCCTCTTATTAAGAAATGCTATAATAGCTGTGTATTCTGATCACGAAGAAAAGAAAGAGGTCATTTCATAATGAATTCATATACACTTTCAGGCAGGAGCCGGGGCTTTGAAGAAGAAAAAGAGTTTACAAGAAAAGCCAGAAAGAACATCGGTGCGGTGATCAGTGCCGATGATTTTCAAGGACAAAGCGCCGGGATGATCTATGGATATCTGCTCAGTCAGAAATCGCATGTCACTTTTTGTGACCACTTAAAAAGATACCTCTATGAGCACAATCATTTTGACAGACCGTACAGCGATATCACGATCAATGAATATGCGAACCTGATTCTCGATTCTTTTAAGGCAAACGATGTACCGATCTCTCTGCAGCCTACGACAAGAAAGCCGATGGCTGCAGTCAAAAAGTGGCTGACACAGGCGTCTGTTAACCGCTCGGTCATTTTCCGGCTCGGCTTCGGCCTGAAAATGAATGCAGAGGAAGTAAACACGTTCCTGAAAAAAGCGATCAGCGAATCTGCGTTCAACATGGCCGATCATGAGGAAGTCATTTACCAGTATTGCTTTTACAATCAGCTGCCATACGACAGGGCCGTCTCCTATTTGGAATACTATCAGTCCATAGAAGCTCCCGCTTCGGAAGTCTCTAAGGCGAAGGGCTTTCGGATCGGGAAAATGACTTCGGACGAGGAACTGTACGAATATCTCCGGTTCTTGAAAAACCAGGTCAGGTATGAGCGCAAGAACGATAAGGCCTATGACTATTTTGACATTCTGCTCGGACGGGTCCGATCAATGATCGCGTCGGAGAGGAGATTTACGAACGAGGCCCATGTGATCGCAGATATTTCCGAAAACACCAAAGGACTGGTGACTTCCGGGATCAGCAATCAGATCATCGAGGAAACGATCTACAGCGGTATCTCCTACAATGAGGACATGAACCTTCAGAGCATGGGAGATTCTGCTCTCAAAGATGTCTTTGGACGATACAGATTATCCCGTGCCAGGATCAGCAGTTTGCAGAAACGAAAAAGCAAGGTCGAAAGGTATGATCTCATAACACTCCTGTTCGTGATCTGCGCAAACGAGTATGATACCGGAGAATATGCGGACGCTGCGGAAACAGACCCGAAAGAGCGCTGCATGCGGTTTACGGAAGAAGCGAACAATATTCTTACGGAATGCGGAATGATCCACTTGTATCCCGTCAATCCTTATGAATCCTTTATCCTGCTCTGCCTGCTTTCGGAAGATCCCTGGGAATCATTTTGTGAGACCTGGTATCAGTCCTACCGGAACGCAGAAGAACTGTGACAATGAGAGGGATTTTACGGGAGAATCATTTCTTCTCAAAAACCATTTAAATTCTTCGCAATATATCTTATTATAAAAGGGTAATGATGAGACTGCACTTTTTTAAAAGGAGATGAGTGCCATGACTATTTCTAACCTTCAGAAAGCAAGATACAGCTATGCCCCCAAGCTTCCGGGGATGCTGAGAAACGGAATTTCCGAAATCTGTGTCAAAGACGGAGCACCGACAGAGAGTGTTGCGGATCAGGAGAAGATCAAAGCCCTGTTCCCGAATACCTATGGAAAGAATGAGATCACATTCCAGAAAGGCGCGAACACTTCAGCTGCTAAGAAGCAGGTCGTCGGCGTGATCCTTTCCGGCGGACAGGCTCCGGGCGGTCACAATGTCATCTGCGGTCTTTACGATGCGCTGGAAGCGACAGATAAGAACAATGGCCTTCTCGGCTTCAAGGGCGGCCCGAGCGGCCTCATTGAGGACGACTATATCGAGATGACGGACGAGTTCATCGATCAGTACAGAAATACCGGCGGCTTTGACATCATCGGCTCCGGCAGAACGAAACTCGAGACTCGTGAGCAGTTTGATATCGTGGCGCAGGTTGCTAAAAAGCATGGCATCACGGCAATTGTGATCATCGGCGGCGACGATTCCAACACCAATGCGGCAGTACTCGCTGAGTACATGGCAGCACAGAAGACCGGCGTACAGGTCATCGGATGCCCGAAGACCATCGACGGCGACCTCAAGAATGAGGATATCGAGACTTCTTTCGGTTTCGATACAGCAACCAAGACATACAGCGAAGTGATCGGTAATATCGAGCGCGACGCCAATTCCGCCAAGAAGTACTGGCATTTCATCAA
>ODAI010803955.1_pt1 | contig 11571 bp, 8 predicted proteins | sample 1539321 | NCBI WGS metagenome assembly ODAI01 (sample SAMN02144231, study PRJEB22623) | gut metagenome | biome: sheep rumen | host: Ovis aries | place: New Zealand
GAACTTGATAATGCTTATGTGCTGCAAGTTAAAATGCTTGATGTTGAGAGTGGAGCGTATGCTCTTTTCAAAAAATATGAAATTTTTCGTTCGGCAAAAACGGAACAACTTTTTCATCATGCGTCAAAAATTTACAAATCGTCTTTCGGGCTTATTTTTGAGGCGAACAAAAATTCGATTTCGCATATTTCCCCTGCGGTCGGGCTTTCTTTTGATTACAATGTGACCCGAAAATTCTCTCTGGGAATAAAGACCATCGTCAGTTACGATTTTTTGAATGACGACAACACGATTTTTGCATTTGAACCGCTTGCTGTTTTCCGTTGGTATGCTGTTTCTCCGTCTGGTGAACCGAGCGCAGGACTGTTTCTTGAAGGACAGGGAGGAGCTGATATGCTGCTTGTGAATTCAGAATTAAAGCCTGTTCCGAGTGCGGGTCTGGCAGCAGGTTATCGCATTGCAGGCAGAAAATACTATTTTGAGCCGACTGTGCGCGGTGGGTATCCGTACTTGTTTGGCATTGGTTTTGCTTCTGGCTTCCGATTTTAGCAGAGGGGAGTTTTATGAAAAAACTTGGGATTCCAATATTTTTTATTTTGCTTTCATTTTTCTTTAGTTCATGTGACAATCCTCTTTTTATTGATGCCGCTGAATTGTATCAAGTCAGCTTTGAGACGAATGGCGGCACTTCCATTGATTCGTATCGGACAAATGAAATAGAAAAATCTCCTAAAACAAGCAAGGACGGTTACACCTTTATCGCATGGTACAAGGATTCAAAGCTCACTGAAAAAGTCGATTCATTTCCGTTAAAAATAAAATCTGATATCAAACTGTACGCAAAATGGAAGCAGAATTTTCTCGTCACATTCGTAACGAACGGTGGAACTTCTATAACGGAAATGAATACGCTTATGACGGCATATCTGGATACATCACCGATTACCGAACGTAAAGGCTATGAAGTGACAGGCTGGTACACTAATGCGGGATTTACTGGCGAACCCGTAACTTTTCCATATGATGTGAGCGCCCCCGTGACCTTTTATGCAAAATGGGAGCCTGTTTTTACGGTAACCTTTGTCACCAACGGTGGAACGGCTCTTGCGGCAAAAAAAACGACAGCAATAAAAGTCGCTCCTGTGTCAGCGCGTGATGGATATACGCTTGTCGCTTGGTATGCGGATGAGGAACTGACAGAGACTGTTTCTTTTCCTTTTGAATTGACTCAAAACATGGCTTTGTATGCGCGATGGGAAAAAAATTACACGATCAATTTTGAGTCAAACGGTGGATCGAGTTTTCCCTCTCAAACGACATGGTGCATTGAAAAAGGGTCAGAGCCAATAAAGAACGGCTATAGTTTTGGCGGTTGGTACACAAACGGAGATTTTGCTCCGACTACAAAAGTATCTTTTCCCTTTTACCTGAACAGTAATGTGACGCTTTATGCAAAATGGAATCACTATGATTATGCGGTAACCTATGTGCTGGACGGCGGGTACAATCATTCTGAAAATCCAGACGGGTATGACAAGGAAAATGCGGCGATACCTTTGCATGAACCGACTCGCAACGGCTGTGATTTTTTAGGTTGGTATGAAAATGCGGACTTTTCTGGCAGTGCAGTTACCGAGGTACCCGCTGATTCAGCAGAAGATAAAGTGTATTACGCAAAGTGGCGACTGCTTACCTATTCGATTACATATGTGCCGAACGGGGGAAGCCTGGAAACTTCATATCAGACATCATACACGATAGATACAGAAACATTTGCACTGAAAGTACCGGCGAAAAACGGATATAATTTTGGCGGTTGGTATGAAACGTCAGATTTTGCTGGAAAAGCTGTTACGGAGATTGAAAAAGGCTCGTTTGGAACAAAGATTTTTTTCGCAAAATGGACGACTACAGCGTATGCAATTAGCTATGAGTTGAACGGTGGTATACTTCAAGAGCCGAATCCAGAGAACTACGACATGGAAACGGAAACGTTTGTGCTGAACGCCCCCGCTCGAATGGGGTATAGTTTTGGTGGTTGGTATGAGAGAGCAGATTTTTCGGGAAATGCCGTTATAGAGATTTTGAAAGGCTCGTATGGAGATAAAGTTTTATATGCAAAGTGGAATGTGATTACCTATTCGATTACATATGTACTGAACGGGGGAACGAACAGTACCAATAATCCTGCCAGTTATACAATAGAGACGGAAACAATTACATTAACGCCACCGGTTTTTGATGATGAGCATTTGGGAACATGGTATGAGAATGATGGTTTTTCTAGAAATGCAGTTTCTCTGATTGCGAAAGGTTCTTATGGCGATAAAACTTTATATGCACGTAAAGAAAGCAATAATGCAGAATTGGCAAGACTGTCTTTCTATGGAAACGAAATAACTGTTTATGACAATGCAGATGACCGTAATGAAATAGCATCCAATGTGAATATTCATGAATATTATATTGAATATCAAAGCGTAGGTACTTCTGCGAATGTAGAAGCATCATTTAGCATTATTGCTATTCCTAAAGAAAGTACAGCATCGATTTCATTGAGCAATAAAAATCCTAATTTAAAAATAAAAGCATTAGACAGCACTCAGCAAGATGTGACATTGACGGTTACGGCAGAGGATGGTGAGAGTACGAACACATATTTGATACATGCAGTTCGGGTGTTCTCGTATTCAGATGCATGTGAAGCACTTACGGGAAGAAATTGTGCTATGCTCGTAAAGATTATTGACACTCCTTCAAATATAAAACTTAAGAGAGTTTATTCAGACATTTATGAAGACCCAAACACACACCTTTTTAGAAGAGATTTATCTGATACACTTTTGAGTAAAGCACTTGATTCTGAGAGTTTTTATGTGGTAGTAGACATTTCTGATGTTGCACTTGCTAACATTGGAAGTTATGCATTTTCTGGATGCAGATCTCTAAAGAACGTATTATTGCCAGTTGCATTGGATACTGTTGATGAATATGCATTTTGGGCAAGTGGAATTACAGAGATAACGATTCCTGAAAGCGTGACTAGCATAAATAATAATGCTTTTGAATCTTGTCATAGTCTATCTGATGTTAAATTATCAAATTCTATAACATACATAGGAGCACATGCTTTTGAATCTTGTGTTTTTTCTTCGATACGGCTTCCGAATGCATTAACGACTATTGCTACTCGTGCGTTTTCATATTGTGCTAATCTTACGCATATAGAGATTCCAGCATCTGTGTCAACTATAGGTTACGATGCTTTCAGGGAGTGCTCTAATTTAACAAGCATTGTATTTGAAGACTCTGAAAGTATTTGGTTTTATACAGGACATGCATTAGGCTCCTCTAACGCAGGAACTAGAGTGGGATGTATGAACAGTGGGGGAACAAATGCAGATTTGCTTGTAAAAAAATATTATAACTTCAATTGGTACAATTCAAATTATCGAAATTACTGAGTGGTAAGTTTCTTTACCATAGAGAAGAAACATAAGGAGGTGAAAACTATGACAGACATAAAAGAGCAATATTGTGTATATCTATCGAAAAAGAAAAACTATGCGGACTCTACTGCCCGCAGCTACAAATCATTTGTAAAAAGAATTGCCGAGCGCGAGCAATTGAGTGATTTGCAATTTGTCGAGTCAATCAACGAGATTATTCATAAGTATGACACGGGTGGAGTAGAAGAAGATTTCGGCAATCAGGGCAAACGAACTGCCATAAACGCTTTGTACAGATTCAAGGAATTTATGGAAGACGAGCATATTGGAAGCCAAATTGAGGTGGCGGCAAAGAAATATTTTGCTGACAACAATATTGTGTATCAAACGAAAAAGCAAACACCACAAATTCCTGAAGAGGTGTATGCGCAGAAACGCAAACAAATGATGGAAAAAAGGGAGTATTTTGCATCTATAAGCGCACATTATTGGGCATATGTCACATTATGCTTTACTTCGTTTTTTACTGTGTTCGGTATCGCTGGTAATATTCCTGAAATCCTGAAAAATGTATTGGCTGTCGTCATCTTGATATTAGGAATTGCCTTTGCACTTGTGTGGATTTCTCTGAATGCATCTTATAACAAAAATATGAAACAGCTTTCGCTTGAACTGCAATTGCTGGAAGTAAAACTGAACTCGCCGCAAAAGAATCTGGAGCAAACGGAAATCCATGCGCAACAATGGACGGTGGCAGGCGCAGTTGTGTTCTTAACTCTTTTTGTAATACTGCTTTTCTATATGCTTGTTTCGATAGGCATACAATTCATGCGATAGTTTTCGTGTATGCTTGCCTTTTCCCTTTTTTTGTTTATTGTGCTATAATGATTCTATGAAGAGATTTAACACGACCGGCACTTGTTTTGCGTACAAACATTATATGGTAAACATTGATGAGCGTGTTCAGCAGATAAAAAAGATGGTTGACCGCGGGGACTATTTCTGCATCAACCGTGGCCGACAGTACGGCAAGACGACTACTCTTAATGCATTAACTGATGTACTCAATGAAGAATACACGACTTTTTTTATCAGTTTTGAGGGCATGTCGGACTCATCGTTCGCCTCGCTGGAAAACTGTGGGCAGGCTTTCTTTGAAAAACTGCGGTATCAAGTCGATAATCATGAAGTTATACATTTAGATTCAGCAGCATATCGTCTTTTAAAGAAAGTAACTGGCAGCGGATTGTTTTCAAAAAAGATAACATCAGACAATTTTAGTGATATTATATCTGAACTCGTAAAATCAAACAGCCATGAAATTGTTGTGATTATTGACGAAGTTGATCAGGCCGGTAATTACGATTCTTTTATTAAGTTTCTTGGAGTACTGCGTAATAACTTCCTTCACCGCGACAAAATCCCTACCTTCCACTCTGTAATTCTTGCCGGTGTTTACGATGTAAAAAATCTCAAACTCAAAATGCGCCCGGATACTCAGCACCAGTACAACTCACCTTGGAATATTGCCGCAAATTTCGATGTCAACATGGATTTGAGCGAATCGGGCATACAGGGAATGCTTGAAGATTACGAGGCCGACCATCATACGGGAATGGATTCTGCAAAAATGGCGAAACTTCTGTGGGATTACACTTCGGGCTATCCTTTCCTTGTAAGCCGCCTGTGCCAGATTATTGATGAAAATCTCAATGCAGACTGGACGGAAGCAGGATTTTTGGAAGCCATAAAAGTCATTTTGAATGAGAGAAACACACTTTTTGACGACATGATTAAAAAATTTGACAGTTTCCCGGAAATGAAGAACATGCTGAAAGAGATATTATATGACGGAGAAAAAATTCCATATAACGCAGATGACCGTGAGGTTCAAATTGCGACGATGTTCAATTTCATAAAAAATGCCGGCGGCAAGGTAAAGCTTTCAAACCGAATCTTTGAGACGCGGATGTATAATCTTTTTCAGTTTGAAGCGACTGTCTCAAAATCCGAAGAAGATAATGAAATTATCCGAAACGGCTCCATCGATACGCCGCTTTTCATAAAGAACGGCAAACTTGATATGAAGAAAGTCCTTGAACGGTTCTGCGTGCACTTCAACGAGATTTACGACACAAAAGATGAAAAATTCATCGAAAAGCAGGGACGAAAATTCTTCCTTTTCTTCCTAAAGCCGATTATCAACGGAACCGGTAATTATTATGTAGAAGCTGAGACCCGCGACGAACGACGGATGGATGTTGTCGTTGATTATGTGGGCGAGCGATTTGTTATCGAACTGAAAATATGGCGAGGCGACTCATACAACGAACAGGGCGAGCAGCAGCTTTCGGAATATCTGGACTATTATGGGCTTGAAAAAGGCTACCTGATAAGCTTCTGCTTCAACAAAGGCAAGCAGAGCGGTGTTCACGAAGTAAAACTCGGAAACAGAACGATTATTGAGGCGGTAGTGTAAAAAACTGCCGGCGATGGTCTTGTTGTGGGTGTTCCTTCTGACCGTTGCCCTGTGTTTTATATTGACAGAAAGACAAAAGAAATTACCGGAATCGGCGTTGACTTGATGCGTACCGCCGCAAAATATGCCGGTTATACTGTTACTTTCAAAATTATCGAAGAAAAGAACCTGAAAGAAGCGCTTGATAGCGAAAAATATGATGTTCTCATGCCGTTCGGAAGCGCCGTGACAAGTTCGTCAGGAAAGGCGACGGTTGTTTCTGAAAATCTTATGAACACTCCTTTTACGCTTGTCACAGGCGAAAAATACTCAATATCATCGATAAATAGTCTTCGTGTTGGTATGCTCAGTTCTCTTGGAGCTGGAGCGGAGACAATCAAGGAGCTCTTCCCGACTATCCAAATCGTGATGTACGACACAATGGAAGAATGTGTGGACTCTCTCCGAAGGGGTGAGGTTGATGCCCTTTTGCACAATTCTTATGTCTGGAGTTATGTCCTTCAAAAGCCTTACTATGAAGATTTGGAAGTAAATCCTCTCAGCATGTTTTCGATGGATTTCCGCGCAGGCTGAATTCCTTAAAAACAACGGCTGCCCGAAAATGCAGGGATTTTATTTTTACAAGCCGATGAGCTGCAAAGATTTTGAACTGATGTTTTGAAGTATTGCATAAATATACGAAAATTCTGTATAATTATCAAACTTAGGGGGACGACGGCGTTAGCGCGTACGGAGTCCCCTTTATATTTTATTGACCTAAAGGACTTATATATGAAAAAAATCGCAATTTTTGCTGTCGCATTTGCAGCTTCTCTTTCTTTCATCGCTTGTAATAAAACAAATGTTGAAATCAATTCAGTTGCTGACCTTGCAGGAAAGAAAATCGGTGTTCAGGCTGGAACAACTGGTGAAGCATGGGTTCAGGAAAATGTTGAGGGCGTAAAGCTTTCTTCTTTTAAATCAGGCATGGACGCAGCCCTTGACCTCAAAAATCGTGCAATTGACGCTGTTGTCCTCGACGAGCTTCCGGCAAAAGCAATCGTAGAGCGAAATTCAGACCTTAAAATCGTCCGTGACAATCTTTTCGCCGAGAACAAAGAAGCCTATGCAATCGCCGTAAAAAAAGGCAATGAGTCTCTTCTTGCTTCAATCAACAAGACAATTTCTGATATGAAATCAAGCGGTGAATATGAAAAACTTGTCGCAGCCTTTATGCCTGCCGACGGAAACATTGTTCTTCCAGCTTTTGAGAAATCTTCTGGAGATAAAATCGTAAAACTGGGAACTAACGCCGCTTTCCCGCCTTTTGAATATGTCGAGGGAAAAGACATCGTCGGTTTTGACATCTCAATGGGTCAGAAAATCGCCGCTTCTACAGGCATGAAACTTGAAGTCGTTGACATGGCATTTGACAGCCTTATTCCGGCTTTGCAGTCTGGCTCAATCGACTTCATTGCAGCCGGTATGTCTGTAAACGAAGAGCGCAAAAAGAACGTAGACTTTTCTGACACTTACTTTGAGTCAGAGCAGGTCATCATCGTTCGAAAATAATAATTCTAAACAGGATTTTATATGATTCAGTCTTTTTATGACACGATGATTGCGGGGCAGAGGTACATCCTGATTTTTCAGGGCCTTGGTGTCACCATTCTGATTGCCATTTGCGCAGTTTTAATCGGAACTGTAATCGGCTTTATGCTTGCCCTTATGAAAGTTTCGGGCAACAAGCTTCTCAAAACAATCGCTGAACTTTACACGACCGTTCTGCGGGGCATTCCCCTTGCAACTCAGCTTATGATTTTCTACTTCGTAATCTTTGCACCCCTTGGAATGAACAGGCTTCTGGTTGCAATCCTGGCTTACGGCTTTAACTCAGGCGCTTACTGCACTGAGATTTTCCGTGCCGGCATTCAGGGAGTTGCACCAGGTCAGACTGAGGCAGGCCGTTCCCTCGGCTTGAGCAAGTGGCAGACGATTTTTAAGATTGTCCTTCCCCAGGCCGTAAAGGCTGTTCTTCCTACCTACACAAGCGAATTCATCGTCCTCATAAAAGAAACTTCTGTCGCAAGTTTTATTGCCGTCACAGACATGACAAAGGCCGGCGATATGATTCGTAACGCAACCTACAACGCATGGATTCCGCTCCTTACCTGTGCGGCAATTTACCTTGTGCTTACGGTTGGTCTTACAAAACTTTTCGGCTTGCTCGAAAAAAGGATGGCAAAAAGTGATAGACGTTAAGAATCTAAAAATCAGTTTCGGAAATCTTCATGTCATAAAGGATGTTTCAGTCCACATAGAAAAAGGCGAGAAAATCGTAATCATAGGGCCTTCAGGCTCCGGGAAAAGCACTTTCCTGCGTTGTCTGAACCGGCTTGAAAACCCGGACGGAGGCCAGATTCTTTTTGAGGGAAACGATATGACTTCTCCTTCAACGAACCTAGATTTATGCCGCCGACGGATGGGCATGGTCTTCCAGCACTTCAATCTTTTTCCTCATCTTACGGTTTTGAAAAACATCACTCTTGCGCCTGTAACCCTTAAGCTCAAGACTCCAAAAGAGGCCGAAAAGGAAGCTATGGAACTCCTTGAGAGAATCGGTCTTCCTGACAAGGCCAATGTCTATCCTTCAACTTTGAGCGGCGGCCAGAAGCAGCGAATTGCCATAGTCCGCTCGCTTGCAATGCACCCGGATGTAATGCTTTTTGACGAGCCGACCAGCGCCCTTGATCCTGAGATGGTTGGGGAAGTTCTTGAAGTAATGAAAGACTTGGCCCGCGACGGCATGACCATGGCGGTCGTTACCCACGAAATGTCCTTCGCCCGTGAAGTTGCGGACAGGGTTCTTTTTATGAGCGGCGGCTATATTACAGAAGAGGGAAGTCCCGACGAGATTTTCGGTAATCCAAAGAGCGAGCGCCTCAAGCAGTTCTTGAAGAGCGTGCTTTAAAGCCACAATAAATTCGAGAAAACTGAACTTTATTCCTTTTAGTAATCCCCACAGCGAGCAGGCCTAGGAAAGCCCTTCAATGTGGGGATTTTTCCTTTTCAGCTTGTGTCAGGGCGAACGCATGTAGCAGGATAACCTGCCCTGTCGCTTGTGTTGAGAAAAAATCACTTTCAGAGTATAGTTATTGGCATGAATAATGATAGAAGGGCAGCTGTCAAAAAACTGAAGAATCTTTATCTTTCTCCAAAAATTGAAATTGCTGATTTACGAAGGCGGATAGACGAGGCTTTTTCCGCAGTTTTTCTTCCAAACAATGTTGATTGTGAGGAAAGACTTTGCGGTGGCGTAAAATGCGATGTAATTTCTCCAGTCATGTTTTCTTCTAATCGTGTTCTTCTTTATATTCATGGAGGTTCCTTCGTCGCAGGCTCCCGCTCTTCTTACCGGCCCTTTGTCGCAGCCCTTGCCAACGCTACGGCAAGCAAGGCTTATCTCCCGGAATTCCGCCTGGCTCCGGCACATCCTTTTCCTGCTGGACTTGAAGACATTCAGAACGCTTTTCAGGCCCTTTTTGCAGAACTTGAGACGGCTCTATCCATGAGCAGTGACGGTGATTCCGAAAAAAAGCCCGAGGTTCTGCTGATGGCGGACACCAGCGGGGCATCGCTTGCACTGGCCCTGCTTTTTGGCCTAAAGGAAGAATTTCGCTCGGCAATTCGTCAGGTAGTTCTTTTCAGTCCCTGGCTTGATTTTTCTCCAGAAAACGACATGTTTACCAGCAAAAAGGTGAGCGATGAGGTGTTTACGGCAGATTCCGTACGCTATTCAGTCGAGAATTATACTCACAAAGAAAACTGGCAGAATCCTCTTGTTTCTCCGCTCAAAGCTGGTCGAGACCTGCTTTTCAATTTTCCTCCTGTCTACATTCAGATGGGTGAAAAAGAAATATTCTATGATGATGCAGTCATGTTTCAGGCTATGCTTAGGAATTTAGGGCGAAAATGCGAGCTTGATGTCTGGAAAGGCATGATGCCCATGTTCCAGATGGCAGACGAATACCTGAGCGAGGCTCATCTTGCAGTCGAAAAAATTGGAGCGCTGATTACGGCAAAAGACTATTCAGACGAGAGCGTTCGTGAAATTCAGCTTGAACTGGAAAGAAACTAGATTTTTGGAGGTGTTTTATGGAATTGGTTTGTCCTGCAGGTAATATTGATAAACTTTCTTATGCTTATGCTTACGGAGCCGACACGGCTTACATCGGTCTCAAAAGATTTTCCCTGCGAATTAAGGCCGACAATTTTTACGAGGACGAGTACAAGCGGGTCATCGAGCTAAAAAAGAAATACCCCCAGAAGCGCCTTTTCTGCGCCCTTAATATCGCCTTCCACAACCACGACCTCAAAATGTTCCTGCAGAACCTGGACTACTTCAAGCAGTACCCGATTGACGCTTTCATCGTGCAGGATTTGGGCCTGGTTCCTATTTTGCAGAAGGAATTTCCGGGAACTCATCTCCATCTTTCGACCCAGGCTTCCTGCATGAACAAAGAGGCCGTCAAAATGTATCACTCTCTGGGCTTCAAGAGGGTCGTTCTGGGCCGCGAAGTCTCTCTGGACGAAATCCGGGAGATTAAGGATGCCTGCCCTGAGATGGAACTTGAGTGTTTTGCTCACGGTGCCATGTGCATCGCTTATTCGGGCCGCTGCCTTATGAGCGCTTATCTTACGGGGCGGAGCGCTCAGTCCGGCTTCTGCTCTCACTCATGCCGCTGGGAATATGATCTTGGAGTGGAAAGTGGAAAACGGAAAACTGAAAGTTGTACGAAATCTGCTTGCGGTGCGAAAGATTCTCCTTTGGCGAAGTTGAATGCTGAGGGCGGTGTTATTTCTGCTGAGGCTGCTAAGGAGATTGCTCAGTCTGGGATTTTGCGCCTTCAGGAAAGGCAGAGGCCGGGTGAGCTTTTCCCGGTTTTTGAGGGGGATGACTTTACTGCCATTCTTTCTTCAAAAGACCTCTGCATGATTGACCACCTCGCCGACATGAAGAAGGCCGGGGTTGACGCAATCAAGGTCGAGGGCCGCATGAAGTCAACTTATTATGTTGCCATGGTTGCCCGTGCTTACAGAAAGGCCCTCGATGCCCTTGAAGGAAAAATCTCAGCTGAGGAAGCAGCTCCTTTTATCGCTTCGCTGGAAGATGTCGCTCACCGGGAGGCAACGACAGGCTTCTATTACAACCGGGGAGACGCAGACAAAACCACAATCGGTGCCAGCGATTCTCCTTATCTTCTGGCGGCAGGGCTGGGCCAGCCTTATTCTGCAGAAGAGACCGAAAAAATCTTTGCGGCGGGCGAAAAGCTTGTGGCCGACAGAAAAGCCGAGCTTGATGCCATGCATCCGGCTGCCCGGGAAGCTGCCCTGCGTGACCTTGAGCTGCATCCGGAAAAGAAAATTAAAATCTGCGGGAAGAGGGAAGGTTGGAATGTCTACCCTTACGATGCCCTCAACCGTGTCGATGCGGGAACGGAGCTTGAATTTGTCTCTCCGTCAGTTCTGGCTCAGAAAGTTTCTGGCAGCGAATACGAATTCATCAATCCTAAGACAGGCGAAAAACTTGACTGGGTTAACGCAGACCACGACTGTGCCCTTTACACCGGCCTTCCAGTCGAAGAAAATACTCTTGTACGCGTA
>ODAI012342156.1_pt1 | contig 11571 bp, 10 predicted proteins | sample 1539321 | NCBI WGS metagenome assembly ODAI01 (sample SAMN02144231, study PRJEB22623) | gut metagenome | biome: sheep rumen | host: Ovis aries | place: New Zealand
CGAAGGCATCATCCCCGCTCCTGAGTCCTGCCACGCCATCGCAGCAACGATCAACGAGGCCCTCAAGTGCAAGGAGACCGGCGAGCAGAAGACCATCCTCTTCAACCTCTCCGGACACGGATTCGTGGACATGGCCGCTTACGACCAGTACTTCTCCGGCGAGATGCAGAACTATCACGTCTCCGACGAGGATCTCGCGAAGTTCATCAAGAGCGCCGACGCGCTGAACCAGTAGGGGATGTGATGAACAGCAGGAGCATGGTGATCGCGGCGTTGACCAGAAGGTTCTCAAAGCCCATCTGATAGCCTCCGAACCACCTCTCGCTGTTCGAAGCAAGGACATAAGTCAGAAGCGGCGAAATGCCGCAGATGAAAGGAACGATCGTGTCGCGGACCTTGAGCCGCGACACGATTCCGTATATGAACAGGCCCAGGAGCGGCCCGTAAGTGTACCCGGCAATGGTATAGACCGCGTTGATCACGCTCTGGTTGCCGATGGCGCGGAAAGCGCAGATGATAAGGCCCATCATCACTGCGTTGATGATGTGCATCCGGAAACGGACGGAGTCCAGTTTCCGGCCTCCGTCGCGGCGGTCGGCCTTGAGTATGTCCAGCGTCATCGAGGAGGTGAGGGCGGTGAGGGCCGAGCCGCTGCTGCTGAAGCCCGCTGCGACGAGCCCGAGCACGAAAAGCATCCCCACTGCGGGCGGCATGTACTGGGTGGCGATGGTGGGGAAAAGATTGTCAGCCACGGGAATGTCGAGCTGGAGCGAAGCCTTCATCATGTACAGCAGCACTCCCAGCGCGAGGAACAGCAGGTTCACCGGCAGGAAGGCCACTCCGTAGGACAACACGTTCTTGCGGGCTTCGCGAAGGTTGCGGCACGAGAGGTTCTTCTGCATCATGTCCTGGTCCAGGCCTGTCATGGCAACGGTAGTGAACATTCCCGCGAGGAACTGTTTCCAGAAATACCTCTTGTCATTCAGCTCGTCGAAGAACCAGACGCGCGACATCGGGCTTTCCTTGATGGCTGTGCACATGCTCCCGAAATCGAAGCCCATCTGCCTGGCGATGAGCCAGATACAGAGTATCACCGTGCCTACCATCGCCAGCGTCTGGAGCATGTCCGCCCATACCAGCGTTTTCACGCCTCCGCGGAAGGTGTAGCCCCACACGATGAGCATCGTCACCGCCACATTGGCCCAGAACGGTACTCCGAGGGCGTCGAACAGTATCAGCTGCAGGATGGATGCGGTGAGGTACATCCTCACTCCGCATCCGAGGTACTTTGAAACCAGGAACAGCACGGACCCTGACAGGCGGCTGCGCGGGCCGAAACGTCCCTCCAGATAAGCGTAGATGCTGGTCATGTCCAGCCGGTAGTACAGCGGCAGCAGCACGTATGCGATGACGACGTATCCGGCGATGAAGCCCAGCACCATCTGCAGGTATGAGAACAGCGAGGCCTCGACCATTCCGGGGACGGACACGAAGGTCACGCCGGAGATCGAGGTCCCGACCATGGAGATGGCGACTATCCACCATGGCGACTTGTGCCCTCCGTCAAAAAAATCCTTTCCCCGCGCCTGTTTCCTCCGTCCGGCCGTAAGGGCGCTGACGAGGAAAAGCGCGAGGAAATAACAAAGGATGACTGCCAGTACCGTCCCGGTTTTCATGACCCGGGGTTATTGGACGACCGGCAGCAGCGATGAGTAGCCTCCGTCGTGGTAGAGATTCTGCATCGTGACCTTGCGGGTGAAGTCCGAGAAAAGCGTGACGACATAGCCGGCGCAGTCCTCGGCATCGGCGTTGCCCAGCGGTGAGATGCGGTCGGCAAATCCCACCATCTCGTTCATTCCGTCGATACCCTGTCCGGCCGTAGTCATGGTGGGGGACTGGGATACGGTATTGATGCGGACATGCTTCTCGTGTCCGTAGATGAGCCCGAAGTTGCGGGTGATCGACTGGAGCATGGCCTTGGCGTCCGCCATGTCGTTGTAGCCCGGCATCGCGCGGTCGGCGGCGATGTAGGTCAGGGCCACTACGGAGCCCCATTCGTTCAGCGCGTCCTTCTTGTAGAGGGTCTGCAGGAGCTTGTGGAACGACATGGCCGAGATGTCGACAGTCTTCTGGAAGAAGTCGTAGTTGACGTCGGTGTATGCGCGTCCCTTGCGGATGTTGGGAGACATTGCTACGGCATGCAGGACGAAGTCGAACTTGCCGTGGAAGTGCTCCATGGTCCCGTACACGAGGGCTTCAAGGTCGGCAACGGATGTGGCGTCCGCAGGGATGACGACGGTGTTGCACTGCTCCGCTAGGCGGTTGATCTCGCCCAGGCGGATGGAGACGGGGGTGTTGGTGAGTACGATCTGAGCGCCTTCGGCTACTGCGAGCTCAGCGACCTTCCATGCAATGGACTTGTCGTTGAGGGCTCCGAAGATCAGTCCTTTCTTTCCTTTTAAAAGCTGGTGTGACATGTTGTTACTCTTTAGGGGTGAGGAAGAAGGACAACGTGCCCTTGCAGGCCATCTGCCCGTCGACAGTAGCTATGGCGTCCACCATGATGACGGTACTGCGCTTGACCTTGAGGCTGGCGTTCACGACGACCTTGTCGCCCGGCCTGACCACGCGTTTGAAACGTACGTTGTCAAGTCCGGCATACAGTGCGAGCTTGCCGTCGAGCTCGTCCTTCATCAGAAGGATGCTTGCCTGGGCCATGATCTCGCAAAGGATCACTCCCGGGACAATGGGATTGCCCGGGAAATGACCTTGTACGAATGCCTCTTCGCCCGTTACGGTATATTCGGAGACTACGTGGTTCTCCTCCACCATTTCCGAGCGGTCCACAAGGAGCATGGGCTCGCGATGCGGCATGTATTTTTTGAGTTCTTCTCTTTCCATGTTTCAATTATTATCCGGTAAAGATAATAAAATAATTTAGAAAGGGGGGACTATTTATACATGAAGCGGCGGATGCTGCCCTTCGGAGTCTTTGCGAACGGCTCGAAGCGGATCTCGAAGTCGTTGACCGCAGAGTAGGAAGGGAGCTTGCTGTTCAGTGCGACGATATTCTGCTTCATGATGGCGTCGAGACCGTCGGCGCCGAGGCCGGCCTTGTCGAGGGCCGCCATGTTGGGCACGATCAGGGCAACGATGCGGTGGTCGCGCTGGAGCACGATGGACTCGGCAACGTAAGGCAGCTCGTTGAGTACCACCTCGATCTCTTCGGGATATACGTTCTGGCCGTTCTCGGTCAGGATCATGTTCTTGGAGCGGCCGAGCAGGAATACGTTGTTGTTCTTGTCCACAGTTCCGATGTCTCCGGTGCGGAACCATCCGTCCTTCAGGACCTCGGCTGTGGCCTCAGGGTTCTTGTAGTAGCCGCAGAAGACGACGTCGCCCTTGACGTAGAGCTCGCCGGCGATATGCTCGGGATCCGGGGAGTCGATGCGCAGTTCCATGACCTCGGGGATGTATTCGCCGCAGGACTTGGGGACGTATTTCCCGAGCTTACCGTAGGAAACGATCGGGGCCAGCTCAGTCAGGCCGTAACCGGTGATGAACGGAACCTTGAGCTTGTAGACGAACAGTGACTCAACCTCCGAAGGGATGGCGGAGCCGCCGGTGGCGAAGACTTCGATATTGCCGCCCATGGCGGCCATCAGCTTGTCGTGAAGCATCTGGCAGTACTCGGGGTTGTTCTCGTAGTCGGCCAGCTTGGCTTTTCCTTCGGGGGAATTGATGTCGGCTCCGAGCACATACTCCGCGAACTTGACGAAGATGAGCGGAACTCCGTAGAAGATGTTGGGCTTGACCTCCATGAGGGCCTGCTGGACGTTCATCGGGATGGGAGGCATTCCGAGGACGGTGACATGCATGCCTATGGTCAGAGGAATCACGACGTCGCACATGAGGCCGAAGCTGTGTGCGTGGGGGAGAAGGCTGAGGTAGTTGCCGCCCTTGTGGAAGGGGAATCCGGGGCGGATGGCCTGGACGTTGGCGGTGTCGTTGCGGTATGTCAGCATGACTCCCTTGGGGTTGCCGGTCGAACCGGAGGTGTAGAGGATGGCGCAGACCTCGTCCAGATCCACGTCGATGACCTTGAAGTCGGCGGGCTTCATCCCTTCGGGATAGCGCTCTGCGAGCAGCTGCGCGCCGGACTTGTAGATCTCGTCCACGCCGTTACGGCTGGCGAGGATCTCGCCGGTGAGGCAGTCGAGGACGCAGAGGAGCTGAGGCATCTGCTCGAAGTCCATGGCGTCAAAGGTGTGCTTCTCGGTGTAGAGGATCTTGCTGTCGGAGTGGTTCACGAGCCTCTGGGTGTCGGCGGGGGTGAAGGCGTTGTAGAGCTCCACTGCCACGTAGCCCTTGCAGGCTGCGGCGTAATAGAGGGAAGCGCCCATGGCGCAGGGGCGGGCGTTGATGGCGATCTTGTCGCCACGCTTCAGGCCGGCTTTCTTCCAGACGAGGTCCAGGGTTTCAATACGTTCTGCAAGTTCGCGATAAGTAATGGTGGACTTACGGAAATCGGACAGGGCGGGATGCTCCCAGCTGTCACGTGCAGCTCCTTCGAAGAGCTTGATGAAATTGTCGAGTTTAATCATTTCCGGAGAATTTTTGTCGGCGTAAAATTAGATAAAGACTCCGGACCTTCTACCCTGTATATCAGTCGCTATGGGTGAAAACGCCCGATAGTTGGCGAATTACCCATAATTGTGGCTTATTGACCGATTATGGACTTTGCGGTTTGTTGCTTATTTTTTCGTAGAATTGCTGTAATCACCATGGAATTGTAGAATCAACAATTCTTTTTGACGTTTTTATTCTTTGCTGTTAATAGCTTCTCCTATCTTTGCAATACAAAGGAATCGAATCATACTCCGGATGTCCGGGTGTTTTATTATAAGGGTTAATGTTATATCGGCAGCATTCAGTGCTGCCGATTCTTGTTTCCCCATGCTTTCGGAGTCTGCCCGGTCGCTTCCCGGAATTTCTTGGCCAGCTGGCTTGCGCTGGAGAATCCCGTCTTGCCGGCGATCTCTTCCAGGTGGCTTTCGGGGTGCTCGGCAAGTGTCTGTTTCACAGCCTCTATCCTCTGTGCGTTTATGTACTCCCTGAATGCTTTTCCGGTATTCTCCTTTATGGCTTTTGATACGTATGTCCTGTTTGAGGAGAGAGCGTCGGAGACACTTTCTATGGACAGCGCCGGGTCTGTGTATGCCTTGTCGTCCTCGATATACGCTTTGATCCTCCCGTAAAGCGTGCCCAGCGCGTCACTGGTCTGTTCCTTTTCCTTGTCGTCTTCGGAATCGATGGATACGCTCATCCCGTCGAAGTGGTATCCGATGTATATTACGTTCGTCTCCAACAGCCCCAGCACCAGGTATATAATGTTCTGCAGGAAGGGATGGTCCAGCATGAAGAGTCTGCCGGATGCGATCCTTATTATCCCCACCAGGAAATATACGATGGACAGCAGGCACATCACGTTCACCAGCCTTTCCTTTTTCTTCCCCTTCAGGAAGCCTGAAAGGCGTTTCGGAGTCATCCCCTTGTGGACCAGTATGCTGAGGAGCTTTGTCCACATGCCGACCACCCAGCATCCCACCAGTATGTTGTGCAAGTCCTTGACCAGGAAGCTGTAAGTCCGGTATGCCTGCTCCGGGAAACCTGCCGGGTCGCCGTGCTGGAAGTCATATGCGCGAAGGTATCCTTGCGCCCCTTGCAGCCCTATTCTTGAGATGCTCCATACCGTCAGCAGCGGCATCAAAACGAACGGCAAGGCTATCAGGATCTTGACCGTCTTACTGGCTTCCTTTCCTTCCAGGGTGTCCAGATAGTATGCGAACGAGGCGAAAAGCAGGAACATACTGGCCTGCATGACGGCGCTCATGATAGTGTATTCTCCGTAGTGGATATCCTTGACAAGCCCGCAGGCGTCACCGAAAAACGTTATGGCTCCGAAGATGCAGACGGCAAGAAGCGCCTTCCTGGACTTCGTCTTGTCTTTTTGATTTATCAGCCTCGCTGCCCAGTTCATGAAGAAAAAGCAGGGCATGAGGGTTATGGCTGTCGGGATCAGCATGTCTTTGTCATTTTTTGCTGAAAAATAGTGGATTTTTGTCGAAATCACAATTCTTCATCAAGATTTCTTTGGCTCTGCGTTCTTGTGCACGCGTGTGAATCCCGCAGAATTGCTATATTTGTATGTCATGTAAGATCAGTGATGAACAGCAGAATCAAGAAATACCTTATCATTACCGCAGCCGTTCTCTTCGCCCTGGCTGCGCTCCGCTTGTTCCTTTACCGCGAAACCCTATGGGTGGGCCTCTTGCTTGTATTCACCGCTTTGATCGCCTTCCTCGTCTGGAAGGCCTTCATCAAGAACGGGCACGAGGACCTCGTGCGTTCGGAGCGCAGGAGCAAGGCCCTCGAAGACGAGGTCCGGGAGCTCAAGGGACAGATCGCCGGGCTGAACCGCGAGCTGGAGGAGAAAGGCAAGTCCAGGATCAACGTCGTGGAGCTTTCCCCCATCCTTCACCTTGCCGTCATGAACATCGACACTTCGTTCGTGCGCACTTATATCCGCGAGGACGAGAAGGCCGGCCTTACATTCAACGGTGCCCTTCGGGCCAACATCTGTGCGGAGTACGGCATCAAGCTGGAGGAGGTAGGTTTCCGTTATGACGCTGCCTCGGACACGCTTTACCTTGCCGATTTCCATCCCGGGCTCATCTCCTTCTCCAAGAAACAGCTCAACTGGGATATCGCCACTGCTTTCGCTTCGCGCCCCATCCTCAGCCGCCTTTTCTTCTCCGGCAGCCTCCCTTCCGCCAAGGCCTACCGCGAGAAGATGTGCAAGGAGCTCCGCGACGACCTTGAGAAAGAGATCGACGAGCGCAAGATCGCGGAGTTTGAATGGCTCTCTCCCATGGTCTCGCAGCAGGTTACTGACATGATGAAGGTCCTGATAGGCCATCCCGGAATGAAGATCGTCACGTTCGAGGGCCGTCCGGAGGGCGAGTACCTTTCCTTCCCCGAGTTCCGCAAGCAGTTCAGTCCCGCTGTTGGCGTACAGCAGATAGAAGACAATCAATGAAGATATGATATACTCTGATTTCAAGGGCCTGAAGCTTTCTAAACTCGGCTTCGGGGCCATGCGTCTTCCCTTGCTTGAAGACGGTAAAACCATCGATTCCGATACCGTGAAGCAGATGGTCCGTTATGCCATGGAGCATGGCGTCAATTATTTCGATACGGCTTATCCTTACCATGCCGGTTTCTCGGAAATCGTCCTTGGAGAGGCTTTGAAGGCATATCCCAGGGACAGCTGGTACCTTGCCGACAAGTTCCCCGGGCATCAGCACCATCTCGGGATGAGCAACTCCGAGGTTTTCGAGCAGCAGCTTAAGAAGTGCGGGGTGGATTATTTCGATTTCTATCTCCTCCACAACGTCTGCGAGAACAGCATGGACAATTATATGGATGCGTCCAAAGGCATAGTGGAGTATTTCGTGGAGCAGAGGCGCCTCGGCCGCATCAAGCATCTGGGCTTCTCGTCCCATGCCGACCTCGACGCGTTCCAGGCCTTCCTCGATTCACCCTACGGGGCGGAGATGGAGTTCTGCCAGATCCAGCTCAACTATCTTGACTGGAGCCTGCAGAAGGCTTCGCAGAAATGCAGGATGCTCAGCGACAGGGGACTCCCCATCTGGGTGATGGAGCCGCTGCGCGGGGGCAGGCTCTCTTCGCTGGGCGAAGAGGCTGACGCCGCGCTCAAGGCCCTGAGGCCGGACGAGTCCGTCTCGGCCTGGGCTTTCCGCTGGCTGCAGTCCGTTCTTGGTGTCACCGTAGTGCTCAGCGGGATGTCCAGCCCGGAGCAGATGGTGGACAATGTCCGTACGTTCGAGAGCGTGCGTCCCCTGTCGGAGCCGGAGGAGGCCGCGCTGCTGGACGCGGTGGCGCCGCTGCGCTCGCGCGTCCCCTGCACGGCCTGCCGCTACTGCTGCGACGGCTGCCCCATGGAGCTCGACATCCCGATGCTCATCGCCGCATACAACGACCTCTCGCTCGGGTTCAACTTCACCCCTGTCATGAGGCTCGAGTCCCTGCCCGAGGACAAGCTTCCTTCGGCCTGCCTCGCGTGCGGGGCCTGCGCCGAGATCTGTCCCCAGCACATCCCCATCCCCGATGTCCTGGCGGAGCTTTCGCAGAAATACTCCTCCATGCCCAAATGGTCCGAGATCTGCCGCCAGCGCGCCGAGGAGGCCGCCAAGTTGAACAAATAGACTTTTTTCGTTATGGCTATCCGTCTGGATTTTGTTGAAAAGGATCACAACCTTTTCTGTGAAAGCAAGTTCTGGGGAGATCCCGACATGCCTGATGACATGCAGTATCCCATGCTGGGGGAGCGCCCCCTGACGTTCCTCTGCCAGGTCGACTGCTATGACATCGCCGGGTTTGACGTGGATGGAGTGCTGCCGCACGACGGCATACTCTACTTCTTTGCCGACATCGACGACCTGCTGGGTTACGACACCGGCGTGCATCACGGAGCAGGGGAGTGGCCCAAGGGCCATGCCCTCGTAAAATACACCAAGTCCATCAACATGGAGACTTTCAAGAGCATGGTGCAGGTGGATGAGGATGACGAACCGATTGCGCAGAAGGCCGTCGCGCTTGGTTTCTCCCCTTGCGGGGAGGATTTCGGCGGCATGCGCATGCTAGGGGAGGCTCCTGAAGGGTATGTCACCCTGCTGCAGATCGCCTTGGACCCGCATCGCACCCTCCGCTTCGAGATCAAAGCCTCCGACCTTGGTTTCGGTAACTGGAAGAAAGCCCGTTTCCTGCTGGAAGAGAGCTGATTTACAGCTTTATGAGCCCTAGTCCGGGGCGGTCGGGGAGTATCATCCGGCCGCCCTGTACCGTCATGCCCTCGAAGCGGTCGTTGGAGATCAGGAGGTTTCCGTCGAGGTCGGCGAAATCCACGGCGGGGGAGAGCTGCGCTGCGGCGGTGCAGGCGCACGATGTTTCGGTCATGCAGCCTATCATCACGCGCAGGCCTTCGGCCCTGGCGTAGTTCAGCATCTTCCAGGCCTCGCGCATCCCCGTGCACTTCATCAGCTTTATGTTGATGCCGGTGAAGGCGCCCTTGATGGCGGGGATGTCCCGCAGCCGCTGGATGCTCTCGTCGGCGAAGATGGGCAGGGGACTGCGCTCGGTGATCCATGCTATGTCGTCGAGCCGGTCTATGGCCATCGGCTGCTCCACCATCACCACGCCCTGCTCCTTGAGCCAGAATATTTCGTCGAGGGCTTTCTGCCTGTCCTTCCAGCCTTGGTTGGCATCCACCGCAAGGGGGAGGTCCGTTACGGAGCGGATGGTACGTATCATCTGCTCGTCGGAGTCCAGCCCGACCTTCACCTTCAGGATGTTGAAACGGTCGGCGCACTCCAGCGTCTTCTCCCGCACGACCTCCGGCGTGTCGATGCCTATGGTGAAGGTCGTGCTGGGAGCCTTGGCAGCATTAAGGCCCCAGAGGCGCCACCACGGGTGGCCTATCAACTTCCCGACGAGGTCGTGCAGGGCTATGTCGATGGCGGCCTTGGCAGGAGCATCGCCCTCCGAGAGACCGTCCACGTAAATGAGGATGTCCTCCATCTGGAACGGGTCGCTGAACTGCTCCAGGTTGACCTTCTGCAGGAATGCGCAGACGCTCTCGACGGTATGGCCGAGGTACGGAGGCATGGAAGCCTCGCCGTATCCGACGTAACCGTCATATTCGATCTCTACCTGTACGTCGGGGGTGGTGGTCCTGGAGTAGGACGCTACGGTGAAGGTATGCTGCAGCTGCAGCTCGTACGGGAAGTAGGTAAGGTGCATCCGCGCCTTTGCGCCTATCCTTCGCATGTCGTACGGAGAGGCCGCTCCATTGCCGGAGTCTTTCGCCAATCCATTGGATGAGGCGGAACTGCCCGTTCCGCCGGTACACCCTGCCAGCCCGGCGCCAAGTCCGGCCAGTGCGGCAGTCCTGATGAATTCCCTGCGTTTCATATCCGTGTAGTGTTTCGCTCCACTAATTTACGCGAAAATTCCCTTATATTTGTGTTGTCATTAACAAAAATCGCCATGGCTCAGGAAATAGAACGCAAGTTCCTCGTCACCGGAGACTTCATGCAGGATGTCTTCCGTTCCTACCGTATATCCCAGGGATACCTTAGTTCATCGCCCGGGCGCACCGTGCGTGTACGCGTGAGGGACGAGTCCGGCTTCATCACCATCAAGGGCCCGTCCTTTGACGGAGGACTCTCCCGCTTCGAGTGGGAGAAGGAGATTCCCGTGGGCGAGGCGCAGCAGCTGCTCGCCCTCGCCGAGCCTGTCGTCATCGACAAGACCAGGCACCTGGTCCGTAACACCGACGGTGTCCATACCTGGGAGGTCGACGTCTTCCACGGGGCCAACGAAGGCCTCGTGATGGCCGAGATCGAGCTCGGCTCGCCGGACGAGGCCTTCGACCGCCCCGCCTGGCTCGGCCCCGAGGTCACAGGCGACCGCCGCTACTACAACTCCTACCTCTCCCACCACCCCTTCACCTCCTGGTAACCCACCCTGCCGCCGCATCCTTCGCCCTTTTGCCGAAGGATATGAGGGTGTGTTTTGTAAGTGGCTGATAATCAGTGAATAATAAAAAGTCCTCCTCTCGAAAACGAGGGGAGGACTTTGCGTATCTTTCAGTCAGCTATTTGCGAAACACGCTGACGGACTGGATGGGCTAGAAGATTTCCTCGGTAGGCTCGCGGAAGTCGTCGAGGGTCGGGGCCGGGGCCTCGCGCTTGGGACCGAAGGTCCTGCGGGGACCGCGGTCGCCGCGCTCCTGGCGCTCGCCGCCGCGGCGGTCATTGCCGCCGCCATGGCGCTCACCGCGCTCACCGCGCTCACCGCGCTCACCGCGCTCGCGGCGGTCGTTGCCGCCCTTGCGCTCGCCGCGGTCTGCGCCGCGCTCGCCGCCGCGGCCGTTGCCGCCGCGACCGTTGCCGCGACCGCCGGCCTTAGGCTCGACATAGCCTTCGGGCTTCTCGGTGAGAGCCCTCATGGAGAGCCTCATCTTGCCGGTCTTGGCGTCGATCTCGAGGAGCTTGACGTCGATCTCGTCGCCGACCTTGAGGACGTCCTCGACGTTCTCGGTCTTGTTCCATGCGATCTCGGAGACGTGGAGAAGGCCTTCCTTGCCAGGGAGGATCTCGACGAATGCGCCGAACTCGAGGATGCTGACGACCTTGCCGTGATAGACCTTGCCAGGCTCCGGAACTGCGCAGATGCCCTTGATCCACTCGAGAGCGGCATCCATGGCCTGCTTGTCAGTGCCGAAGATGTCGACGATACCCTCGGTCTCACCCTGCGCGCCGCCTTCCTTGGGCTGCTCGTCGATGGTGATGGTGGTACCGGTCTCCTTCTGGATCTTCTGGATGGTCTCTCCACCCTTTCCGATGACTGCACCGATGAACTCGCTGGCGATACGGATCTGGATGATGCGGGGCACGAAGGGCTTGTAGTCCTCGCGGGGCTCGCTTA
>ODAI013709663.1_pt1 | contig 11571 bp, 11 predicted proteins | sample 1539321 | NCBI WGS metagenome assembly ODAI01 (sample SAMN02144231, study PRJEB22623) | gut metagenome | biome: sheep rumen | host: Ovis aries | place: New Zealand
AAGCATCCGAGGGCGACATCGTACCGTGCGCAGGAGGACTGAGTGGGGTCCTTGGACTTGGCGAGGTCCATCCACAGGTTGATGGCTTCCGCCCAATTCATCTCATCGGCCAAGAGCACCCCTTCGATCCACTTGCGCCCGAGCCCGTCGAAGTAAAGGACCGTGAACATGTCCTGCTCCCACTGGCTGCGCAGGGGCTTGAGGAAGGAGTTGCCCACGCTGATGGCCCTGCTTTCATCGGTGAGGGAAGACGTGCTGGACGTAGTCTGTAGCGTGGTTACGCCGTCGTCCTTGCCTGCCATGGAGTCGTAGATGTAAAGCCGGCTGGAGACGGGCATGCTGCGGCCGGTGGTGCTCCCGACGTTCTGCGGAGTGTCGAGGATCATGACCACGTCGCTGTCCAGCAGGAGGATATACTGCGATGCAGTGTCCCGGGAGGCGTAGTCGCCGGCCTCATCCTTGGGGAGGCTGTAGACCTTTACGGACTCGGCCCCGTCGAAGAACTCCGACTCGAGCCCGTAGGCAAGCGCGTCGGCCGCACGGTTATTGAACAGCGAATCCCTTCCGTCCTGGGACTGGAGATAGATGACGGAGATGTTCTTTCCGGCCAGGTCGAGGCCGGACTCGGAAGGCTTGCGCGACTCCAGCTGCATCACATATGCAGAAGGAGCGCAAGAGACGAGAGCCGCGCCAAAGAGCATGAGCGCAAGCAGTGACAGGGACGTAACTTTCCTCATATTCTTCATTTTTCTACCATTTCAGCGATAAGGTCGTACTCGTCGGCTCCGATGATGCGGACATCCACGAAGCTTCCGACGGGCGACCCGTCAGGATACCTTACAAGAATCTCGCCATCGACGTCGGGACTCTCGTACTGGCTGCGGCATACGAGTATGCCGTCCACCCAGTCGTCGACCAGCACCCTCTCGACCGACCCCACCCGCGAGCGGTTGAAGCCGAGCGAGATCTCCTTCTGCAGGGACATGAGCGCGTCGAGACGCGCTTCCTTGACCTTCTGCGGCACGGAGTCCTCGAAATGCTCGGCGCCGAAGGTGCCTTCCTCCTCGGAGTACGTGAAGGCGCCGAGGCGCTCGAAGCGGGCCTCGCGCACGAACTCCACGAGCTCGTCGAACTCCGCCTCCCCCTCGCCGGGATGCCCGACTATCATGGTGGTGCGGAGCACGACTCCCGGGACCTTCTCGCGCATCTTCCTGATGAGCGCGCGGGTCCAGGCGCCGTCGACATGGCGGTGCATCATGTCCAGCATCTTGTCCGAGACATGCTGCAGAGGGATGTCGAGATACTTGCAGACCTTGGGATTGGTGGCCATCTGCTCCAGGACATCCTCCGGGAAGTCGGCGGGATAAGAATAGTGGATGCGTATCCACTCTATCCCCTCCACCTCGGAGAGGCGCTGCAGCAGCTCTGCAAGGGCGCGGCGGCGGTACAGGTCCAGGCCGTAATATGTAGTGTCCTGGGCTATGACTATCAGCTCCCTGACGCCCTGCGAGGCGATGAATCGGGCTTCCTGCACGAGGTCTTCCATGGGCACGGAGCGGTGCGCCCCGCGGATGAAGGGAATCGCGCAGTATGAGCAGCGGCGGTCGCACCCCTCGGAGATCTTGAGATATGCGTAGCTCCGGGCCTTGCCGGTGAGCATGCGCTCACTGCGCCGTGCCGCTACGGGCTCGACGCCAAGGGCCTTCACCACCGGATCGAGGTCGCGGGCACCGAACCACGCGTCCACCTCGGGGATGAGCTCCGGGAGCTCGGAGGCATAGCGCTGCGAGAGGCAGCCGAAGACCATGAGGGTGCCGACGGAGCCGGATTTCTTGCGTTCGGCGGCCTCGAGGATGGCCTGGATGGACTCCTCCTTGGCATCGCCGATGAATCCGCAGGTATTGAGAAGCAGCACGTCGACATCCTCCTCCCGACCTTCTGGCACTATCTCATAAGCGTGCCCGACCTGCGAGAGGAGATGCTCTGTGTCCACCGTGTTCTTGGAACATCCGAGCGTGACGACCTGCAGCCTTTTACTCATTGGCGGGATCCTCGGAGGCTTCGGTGGATTCCTCGGCGGCCTCTTCCTCCTCCTCGACGAACTCGAGGGAGGCATAGGCCTTGAGCTCATTGTACCACTCCCCTACCTTCTTCATGTGCGAGACGTAGAAGCGGTCCTCGTCGTAGTTGGGCACTGCCTTGGCAAACAGGGCCTTGAGCTCCTCGGAAGAAGCCTTGGCGCCGGGAGCGTCGGCATCGCCGAGCACGCCGTGCAGGGCCTCGAACACGTCCTTGAGCCTGAGCTCGCCCTCGGAAGTATAGATGGCGATGTCGGCGAGGGTGGTTATGCGGCTGCGCATGTCGAAGACGGTGCGCTTCTTGTCGGCGAGGGACTCTGCGATGGCGCCGTTGCGGGCCTGGGCGATATATTCATAAAGGCCGTGGTGGCCCGATACGGAAAGGATTTTCGAAAGGTCTGTTTTCATTGTCTTTGAATTTATTTTTTGACGGTGCAAATATACTAATTTTTCCAGCGTATCGTCGGTGCGGGCATGAAGTTCTTCGAGCGAGCCGTCGTTGAGGATGACGGCATCGGGCACGAGGGTGTCGAAGCGCTGGGCGTCCATGCGCTCCCTTACCGCCTCGGCGGAGGCTCCGTCGCGCGCCGAAGCGCGTGAGAGCCGGACATCCTCCGGAGCCTCGACGAGGATGACGCCGTCGAACACCCCATTGAACAGGGGAAGGTCTCCGGCTATGGCGGACTCCATGAACACTACCCCTGCATCCTGAGAGGAGCGCCAGCGTAGGAAATCGGCGAGCACTTCGGGGTGGACGATGGACTCGAGGCGCCTCAGGGCGTCCGGGCTGGCGAAGACGCGGGCGGCGAGGGCCCTGCGGTCCAGCCGCCCCGACGTGTCGAACAGCCCGCCGCCAAGCGCGGCGTCCACCCGCTCCGGGAGACCCGGGACGAGCTCGTAAAGGCCCTTGGCCCTGGAGTCGGAGTCGTAGACCGGGAAACCCTTGAACATGAGGTAACGGCAGACTTCGGACTTGCCGCTGCCGATACCGCCCGTGACCAGGAAGGTCAGCATTACCTGAGACTTTCCAGACATTCCAGTACCTTTGGCTCTACGGTGTAATCGATGACGCTGGCCGGAAGCCCGCTGTCGCGGGGCACGCAGCGCCCGTTGATGGAGCTGGCGAAGTCGTTGTAGTCAACATAGAAGGAGATGCCCTCGGTGGGGTCGGAGGCGATCGGGAAGATGCAGCGGAACACCACGTCCACCACCGAAGGATACACGGTAAGGTCGCGTCCTGCGGGGACGTTGCGCGTCCCGACCTTCACCTCGCGGTGTATCTCGACATAACGGGTGACGTCCAGGGCATAGCTGACCTCGCTGTCGGAGAGGCGTATCCCGCCCCTGGGGACCTCGATGCGGGCCATGCCGTGGGCTCCGCCGGAGAGGTTCTGCAGGGAGATGGTCTCGGTGACCACCCTGTCGATGTTCTGGAGGTGGAGCGGTTCGCCGTAGACTATCACGGAGTCGGGGACGATCTTGATCGGGTCGAGGGCCATGTACTGGGGCTTGAAGCTCACCACGCTCACGGCCTGGACCGGCACGGTCTTATGGTTCTCCTCGGGGAAACGGAACTGCACGCTGGAAGAGACGAACGACTCCAGCTGGACGTTGTCGCCGAAGATCTCGCTGAAGTAGCCGCTGAGTTCGTTGCTGGTGATGTGGTACATGTCGTCCCCGTCGTAATGGAGGTCGTCCGGGGAGAAGTACACGCGCAATTGTCCGCGGCGCGACATGCGGTTTTTCCTGAGCAGCCTGTAGCCCGTGGTCCGGCAGCGGGCCACGACAGGGCTGGTATTGGAAGACTCGGCGGAATGCCCTTCGATGTTGCTGCGGGCGATGACCGGCACGCTCACCACCGAGGAGTACTGAAGGGAGAGATTATGGGATATCCAGATGCTGAAAGCCAGCAGGAGGGACAGCAGGAAAACCGCCACGTCCCTCCCGCCGATATCGAGCTTGCGAAGAAGCCTGCGGATGAAGTCCTTCAGCATCGGAAGCCCTTACTGCTGGGCGTTGGAATAGTCCTTGATAATGGAGTTCTTGTCCATCCTGAGCTTCACGTCGCCGTCGACCTTGATCAGGACGGTGCGGTCGGTGACTTCGTCCACGGTGCCGTAGATGCCTCCGGTGGTGACGACCTTGTCGCCCTTCTTGAGGCCGGCGCGGAAGGTCTCAAGCTCCTTCTGCTGCTTGCGCTGGGGACGGATCATGAAGAAGTACATGACGCCGAAGAGAAGGAGGATCATTACCCAGAAACCGGCCTGACCGCCGGCTGCGGCCTGGCCTGCAGCCTGGGCCTGGAGGGGGAAGATAAGCATGTTCATACGTGTTAAATTATGTTGTATCTACAAATATACGGTTAAAACTTCGAAATGTCAAGCCTAAAGCAGGCCTCGGCCACTCTTGACGACCTCGCCCGAGGCGACCATCTCCTGGAGGATGCCGTCAAGGATGCCGTTCACGAACGAGCGGCTCTTAGGGGTGCTGTAGTACTTGGAGATGTCGACGTATTCGTTGATGGTGACCTTGAGGGGGATCTCCGGGAAAGCCTTGGCCTCGGCCAGGCCGCATATCACCAGTACTATGTCGATGGTGAAGAGCCTGTCCTTGTCCCATTTGGGCACTGCGGCTGCTATCTTCTCGAAATACTTGTCATAGCCGGTATAGGCTGCACGCAGCAGCTCGGTGACGAAGCGCTTGTCGCTGTCCATGCCCTCGCGGGCGGACATCTCGCTCATGTAAAGCGGGGGAAGGGACCAGCGCTCCCCTGCCGCGAGCGAGTCGAGAGTGCGGCAGCAGCAGGTAAGGGCATAGGCGAGGTCGTCGTTCCAGTAGATGGAGAGGTCCTCGAGGATGTCCTCGAGGTCGGCGTTGTCCACGAACTCCTCTTCATATATACGGGTGAAGAGCCTGACGTCAGCGGACAGCGACCTAACGGGGTCGGCCATGTATTTCTCGTAATAAGGCTTGGAGCGGATACTGTCGAACATCTTGCGGAGCAGGGCGTCGTACTGCTCCCAGGAGAGCTTCTCGCGGCTTACGGCCTTCTGGAAATCGGGATCCTCCTGCAGGAGCGGGGCCACTGCGTTCTGGACGAACTTGAGGTTGGGGTGCTTCTCCTCCTCAGTGGGGTTGAACTTGTGGCTTGCGGCCTCGATGCGGGCACGGGCCTCCTCGGTGAGTGCCGGGATGATGGCGAGCATGAAGAGGTAAAGGCTGCGGGTGGCCTTGCAGGACAGTTCGAGCTGTGCCTGGGCCTCTTTCAGGGACATGGACGGGTTCTCAGCGTAGCTGTAAAGGACCTTGAAAGCCTTTATCCTGAGAATTCTTCTGTTCAGCATGATATTTCAAACAATTTTCTGCAAAGATAATACGAGAATCGGGAAAAAGTTATATTTTTGCGTAGAAAAGCATTAAAAACAAGACCATGTACAGAGAGGATTTTGACAGGACAGGCGCACCGGAGCGTAACGGAGAGGATGTTTTCTCCAAGCCGGTGAGGGCCGGGAAGCGTACATACTTCTTTGACGTCAAAGCCACCAAGGGCGGCAACGACTTCTATCTCACCATCACCGAAAGCAAGCGCAGGCAGGAGCGCGACGGCTCCTTCTCCTTCGACAAGCACAAGATTTTCCTCTACAAGGAGGATTTCGACAAGTTCCAGGAAGGGCTCGCAGAAGTGATCGGATACATCAAGGAGAACTGCCTTGGCGGAGAGGATCCGCAGCCCGGGACCGGCGACGTCGACTTCGACGAGCTTTAGACCCGATTTCCGCCGGCCGCCTCACTGGAGCCGGCTTTTTCATATATTCCCCGCACTGGACAGACATGACAGACATTTTGCTCAAGAACATCATGCTGGACGGCAGGGCTGCCGACATCAGCATATCAGGCGGAAGGATCGAAAGGATCCTCCCCGCCGGCAGCATGGACTGCGAAGCCTCGCAGACCATGGACTGCTCCGGAATGACCGCGGTACCGGGCTTCATCAACATGCACACACACGCCGCCATGTCCATGATGCGCGGCATCCGCGAGGATGTCGTATTTCAGGACTGGCTCAGCCGCATCTGGGAGATCGAAGCCGGTATCGACCACGACTACATCTACTGGGCCAGCAAGGTCGCCGCGCTGGAGATGATCCGCACCGGCACCACCACCTTCAACGACCAGTACTGGTCCTTCCCCGTCACCGTGCGCGCCGCACAGGAGGCCGGGATCAGGGTGGCTACCGGCTACGACGTCATGGACAAGTCCGACCCTGAGACCGCGGCGCGCCAGAAGGACCAGTGCATCGAGCGCTACGAGCTGTACCGCTCCGGCGCCGGAGAGCGCCACATCTTCACGATGTCCTTCCACGCCATCTACTCCGTGAGCGAGCCCATGATCGTATGGGCCTCGGAGTTCGCCAAGGAACGCGACCTTCCCCTGCACATCCACCTCTGCGAGACCCGCAAGGAGGTCGAGGACTGCAAGGCCGCCCACGGCGGGCTCACCCCGGTGGAGTATCTCGACAGGCTGGGCGTGCTGGACCACAACGTCCTGGCGGCGCACACCCTCTGGCTCTCTCCCGAGGACATCAGGATCCTGGGCGAGCGCAAGGTCAACTGCATCCACAACATCAACTCCAACGCCAAGCTCAGCTCCGGCTTCCGCTTCCCTTACAATGAGCTCCGCGACGCCGGGGCCAACGTCTGCCTGGGCACGGACGGCTGCGCTTCGTCCAACAACCTCGACATGCTCGAGGCCATGAAAACCTCCGCCCTGTTCCAGAAGGCCTGGAGGGACGACCCCAAGGCCCTGCCGCTCGGCGAGCTCATGGACATGGCCACGGTGAACGGGGCAAAGGCCCTGAGGATCGATGCCGGACGCATCGCGGAGGGCATGCTGGCCGACATCTCCATCGTCGACACCGACTCCACCTTCTTCCTCTCCCCCGGCCCGTTCCTGGCCAATTTCGTGTACTCCGCCCACAGCGACTGCATCGACTCGGTCATCGCCGGAGGGCGCTTCGTCATGAAGCACCACGAGATCCCGGGCGAGAAGGAGATCCTCCACGAAGCGAGGAAAGTACTCTCACAGATCCACATACACTAAACTGACATACCATGGACCCCAGAATTCAGAAGATTCAATCCGCAGAAAGCTTCATCCAGGAGCAGATAGCCGGCCGCACGCCGGAAGTCGGCATAGTGCTCGGCAGCGGCCTGGGCAAGCTCGCCGACTGGATAGAGAATCCCGTCGTTATCCCATACCGCACCATCCCCGGTTTCCCCGTATCCACCGCCATCGGCCATAAAGGCAACTTCATCATCGGCGACTTCGGAGGCAAGACCGTGATAGCCATGCAGGGACGCTTCCATTACTACGAAGGCTACCCCATGGAGCTCGTCACCCTCCCCGTCCGCGTGATGAAAACCCTCGGAGTGAAGTACCTCTTCGTCTCCAACGCCGCAGGAGGATGCAATCCCGACTACGAAGTGGGCGACCTGATGATCATCAAGGACCATATCAGCCTCTTCCCCAACCCCCTGCTGGGCCCCAACCTCGAGGATTTCGGCCCCCGTTTCCCCGACATGACATGCGCCTACGACCTCGAGCTGATCGACCGCGCGCAGCGCATCGCCACGGAGATGGGCGTGCGTTACCACAAGGGAGTGTACTTCGGAAGCCCCGGCCCCACATACGAGACGCCGGCGGAAGTCCGCTTCTACAGGATGGTAGGCGCGGACGTGCTGGGCATGTCCACCATACCTGAGGTCATAGTGGCGCGCCACTGCGGGCTGAGGGTGTTCGGAATGTCCGTCGTCACCAACAAGTGCAACTTCGACAACGTCCCGCGCAACTTCAACGACGGGGACGATGTCGTGCGCGCGGCGGACGCCGCCGCCGACCGCATGTGCGCTGTATTCACGCGGCTGATCGAGACGCTTTAGTCGAGGTCGGCCACCCAGAGGGCTGCGGACACGTCGGAAGGAGCGGACCATGCGCCGCGGGGCGACAGGCACACGCTTCCGACCTGCGGTCCTTCCGGAGAGCACGAGCGCTTGAACTGCTGGGAGAAGAATCTCCACAGGAACTTACGGAGCCACCGGTCGACGGTGGCTTCGTCGTATTTGCCCCCGAACGCCTCCACGGCCAGGGAGCGGATCTCGCGCGGCCTGCGGGCATGGCGGACGAGGTGATACAGGAAGAAATCGTGAAGCTCGTACGGGCCGACGATGTCCTCGGTCTTCTGCTTGATGCGGCCGTTCTCGTCCACGGGGGTAAGCTCGGGGCTGATGGGGGTGTCGACAATGTCCAGGAGCGTTGCCTTCGCTTCAGGGAAGCGGTTGGAGGCGGCCCAGCGGACCATGGCCTGCATGAGGGTCTTGGGGACATCGGCGTTGACGCTGTAGTTGGCCATGTGGTCGCCGTTGTAGGTACACCATCCGAGGGAGATCTCGGAGAGGTCTCCGGTGCCGACTACAAGCCCGTTGATGTCGTTGGCGATGTCCATGAGTACCTGGGTGCGCTCGCGGGCCTGGGCGTTCTCGAAGGTGACGTTATGGTCGGCGGGGTCGTGGCCTATGTCCGAGAAGTGCTGCGAGACGGCCGGGCCGATGGGGATCTCGCGGGCGGTGACGCCGAGGGCCTCCATGAGGGCCGAGGCGTTGGTGTGCGTGCGCGAAGAGGTCCCGAAGCCGGGCATGGTGATGGCGTGGATGTTCTTGCGGTCCCACCCGAGGCTGTCGAAAGTGGCTACCGTAACCAGCAGGGCAAGGGTGGAGTCGAGGCCTCCGGAGATGCCCAGCACGGCGGTCTTGCAGCCGACGTGCTCCAGACGGGTGCGAAGGCCCGTGACCTGGATGGAGAGGATATCCTCACAGCGCGAGGCCAGCACGGCGGGGTCGGTGGGTACGAAAGGATTTGCCCTGAGGGCGGGAGCATCAGGCTCAGCCGCAGGGGCGAGGGCCTCGGCGGCAGGGTCGATCACGGCGCTGATGAAGGCGGAGTCCGTGCGGAAGCGCCCGGCCTCGGCGAGAAGGCGACCTTTCTGGTAGATGAGCGAAGGGCCGGCGTACACGGCGTCGCCAGTGGACTCGCCGTAGCCTGCGGCGCAGTAGACATAGGCCGCGCCGGACCGGTATGTCAGGCCGGCAAGGGCGCGCTTGCGCGCTTCGTGCCGGGTGACCAGCTCCGGTACCGCGGCCAGATGCAGCACCAGGCCGGCGTCTTCGGGAAGTTCCTCCGGGAAAGCCTCGCCCGTGACGAGCACGAAGCGGGGGTCCTCGCCGATGAAGCGGCCGGAGCGGATGAGCGCGGCGCCGGAGGCATAGCCTCCTTCGGAGGGCACCGGCAGCCCGGCGACGATGGTCGCATCGAGCCCGGCCGTAGCCCTGGCGACTTGCTCGGCGGCCTCGCGGGCGGCATCCAGCAGCAGCGGCTGCTTGAAAAGGTCCCCGCAAGTGGCGCCGGTCAGGCACATCTCAGGGAAAACGATTATGTCCGCGCCTTCTGCGGCGGCCTCGCCGGCAAGGCGGATGATCTCTTCGGCATTCTTCCGAGGGTCGGCCAGCCACACCCTTGGCGTAACGGCGGCGACTTTCAAAACTTCCTTGTTGCTCATAGTAGTACAAATATAGGCTAATTCCCATAAAAATGTGTCCGAGAAAAGTTCATTTTTTATACATTTTTACTAAATTTGCGAAGTATAGGTAAATTGGATAAGGAATGCTTGAAGACATTCAAAAGAATTTCGAACGGGTGATCGCGCTGTACGAGGGCGAACGCCAGGCCTGCGAAAGCCTGCGCGCCAGACTCGCCGAGAGCGAAGCCTCCAATGACACCTACAGGAAGCAGATAGCCGAGCTGGAGAAACAGATAGAGAACCTCAGGCTCGCTGAAGCATTTCTGACACCGACAGGCAGTTCCGACAGCGCTAAAGAAAGGATAGATAAACTCATAAAGGAGATCAATAAGTGTATCTCGTTGCTTGAAAAGTGATATGGAACAGAGCATTACCATCAAGATAGCCGGCAAGGACTATCCCCTCAAGGCGACTTCCCCGGAGATGGAGCAGCTGATGCGTTTGGCTGCCGAGACCATCAACCAGAAGCTCGCCCTCTACGATGCCAAGTTCCCCGACAAGACCCTTGTCGACAAGCTCTCCTTCGTGGCGCTCAACGAAACCATCAGCCGCATGTCGTATCAGAAGAGACTCTCCTCCGTGAGCGAGGAAGCCAAGCGGATGCTCAGCCAGACAAGTGCCTATCTCGACAACATTGATAAAAAGTAGCCGTTAGTCCCCCGTGCTGAAAACAACAAGTTCCTCGGAACCGGGTAACTCGAATGGGGGATGGCAGGCCAAGGTCACCTTTACAGGGATTCCGCTTTTGCGGGACGGTGGACGCCGGAACTGATTCGGAGCTCAAATCTTATCAGAAAGATTTTTCTGACACCTGACTAACGGCTTTTTTTCAATATCATGCTCCCGGCCCATGCTTCCTATGGCATGTGCCGGAAGTATTTTATTATTAACTACATAAAACCTAACCTATATGTTGTTGGTTTACTGCATTTTGGCCGCCATACTGGGTGCTGCAGCCGCCCTGGCCGTCTACATATTCATCCGCAAGCAGACGCTTAAGGGCAAGAAAGAGGAGATCCTCGAGCAGGCCCGCATCGAGGCCGAGAAGATCAGGAACGACGCCGAGAACGTCAAGAAAGACAAGATCCTCCAGGCCAAGGAACGCTTCCTGCAGCTCAAGAGCGAGCACGAGCAGTACGTAAGCGAGAAGAACAACCAGCTGCGCGACGCCGAGAACCGGCTGAAGCAGAAAGAGAACTCCCTCAACCAGAAGAACGAAGACCTCGCCCGCAAGATCAAGGAGAACGACTCCCTCAAGCAGAGCCTCCAGGCCCGTACTGAGAATGTCGACAAGAAGGGTGAGGAGTATGACCGCCTGATCTCGCAGGTGAACCGCCAGCTCGAGACTCTCGCCGGCATGAGCGCCGCCGAGGCCAAGAACGTCCTCATGGAGAACATGAAGGCCGAGGCCCGCACCGAGGCCCAGGCCTACATCAATGACACCATGGACGAGGCCCGCCTGAACGCCGCCAAGGAAGCCAAGCGCATCGTCATCAACACCATCCAGCGCACCGCCACCGAGACCGCCATCGAGAACGCCGTCACCACCTTCCCCATCGAGAACGACGAGATCAAGGGACGCATCATCGGCCGTGAAGGCCGCAACATCCGCGCCCTCGAGGCTGCCACCGGAGTGGAGATCGTAGTGGACGACACTCCCGACGCCATCCTCCTTTCGGCTTTCGACCCCGTACGCCGCGAGGTTGCGCGCCTGGCCCTGCACCAGCTCGTCATCGACGGCCGCATCCATCCCGCACGCATCGAGGAGGTCGTGGCCAAGGTCCAGAAGCAGCTCGAGGACGAGATCCTCGAGACCGGCAAGCGCACCTGCATCGACCTGGGCATCCACGGCATGAACAT
>ODAI013801321.1_pt1 | contig 11571 bp, 12 predicted proteins | sample 1539321 | NCBI WGS metagenome assembly ODAI01 (sample SAMN02144231, study PRJEB22623) | gut metagenome | biome: sheep rumen | host: Ovis aries | place: New Zealand
AAATTCTATCTTCTTCCACTGACTATCTGTTAGGTGATAAAATAAGTTTGACATAAGCATTCCTCGACTTTCAAACTTATTTTATCAGAGAATTGCTTATGTTTTTTTGTTTGTTCGATTTTGCCAACACACCCTAGAAAATATCTGTCCAACTCGGCGACCTTTTCGTCTATGTCGAAATCGACTACGCTTGCGAAATACTCGCTATCATCAACATACAAGATTCTGTCTTTTTTCACGACGAAGCCGCTCGGAGGAATGCAACCATAGCCAACGACTTCTCTGTTGATTTTTACTGGCAAGCCCGTGTTCATGTCGTGAATCGGTGCCGCAGTCTTTATGTCTTCCTCTTCCCGCCAGCTTGCTCCGTAATCCGTATACGCGCTATCAAAAACTCTTCCGTCTACCTCAACGCCAATTTCGTCGGCATCTTTCACGAGGTAACGAACACCGAATTTAATTCCATATCTTTCTATCGTATCCAACTTAATGCGGTCTTCCCCAACCTTAATGAACTGCGTCATTTCAATCGCTCCTTCCAGAAACAAAGAAATTTCCCACTGCAACAACGATAACACAGTCCATGTCCTAATTTTTATACACTCACGCTTTTTTTGCTCCTTTTCCAGCCATCCAAATAAGAGACACAGGAAGAGTCTTCATTCCCTAATTCCCTAACCTTCCCTAATTCATTTTTGGACTCATTCCCTAATTTTTAGACACAGGAAGAGTCTTCATTCCCTAATTTGAAAAAGCACAAATGGCGTCAGAACGCCAAACTCTAAAATACACTCTTTAGTCCATTCCCTAATTCCTTCCCTACCATTCCCTAGTAGGGAAGGATTAGGGAATGGAAAGAATGGCGTCAGGACGCCAAAAATCGACATTTCTTCCCTAATTCCCTACATTCCCTAATTTTTTATACCTCTATACAAAAAAAAAAAACACACAGAGAGAAAAAAATCTGTGTGTACTTTTTTTCCTATAAGAAGACTTTTTTTAGGGAATTAGGGAATTTAGGGAATGTATGTCTATAGAGCTTGTTATTACGCCATTTATCGCATTCCCTAATTCATTCCCTAATCATTCCCTATTTTTTTTTAGGGAATGAAACAGCCTCTCTCCTTCCGTGTATCTTTTAGAGAGAAAGGGACATAGGGAAAAATTGACAATCGAAAAGCAAAATGCTAGACTAGATAAAAATAATAATCTTGATTTTATTGAAAGGAGTTAAGAAATGTACGACGATTATTCAGATGAAACGAGTGAAAGTCAGATAACAATTTCAGAACGTACCCTGTATGACAAAAAAAGAACGTCGACCGAAGCCGACGCAAATAGTATAAGTGCTAATAATTCCAATGACGATTGTATCACAAGTGATGTTGAAAAGCAAAGTCGAATCAACGAGGCGATGAAAATTTTCAATTTGTTGTTCGATGGAGTTCCGGCTAAACATTTCTCTTATCTGATGACTTTTACGACCGGATACGGAGTTACTTACTCCTTTGCTGTTACTGACCAAACTCAATGTGAGGCAATGGCTCGAAAAGCCGTAGAACTCTCCGAATTAGGGAATGACGTATGGCACGCAGTTAATCCTGTGGCTGTTTCTCCGACAGGTGGCAAACGGGGCGATGAAACTGCTGTATCCTATCAAACCGCTGTCGTGGTCGACATTGATATTTGTTCTGACGCTCATAAGAGTGACAATCTTGCCGCCGATTTTGAGGAGGCTAAATCTTTTCTACCGTTTACGCCTACACTTCTTGTCTTTTCGGGTTATGGACTTCACGCTTATTACATTTGGGCGGAACCGCTCGCTGTTACTGATGACAACCGCGAAGAAATTAAACGCCGCAATAATCTCCTTATCGATGTTGTTAGGCAAAGAGCGAATGGCAAGAAAATTGACGGTGTTGGAGACTTGCCACGTATTCTGCGTACGCCTGGAACATACAACTACAAACTCGGCAAGGATAATGCTCCACTCTGTCACGTTGTCGAAGTCAATGACGTGCGCTTTACTCCCGAACAGCTTGACGAGAAATTAAATTCACTTTACGTCGAAAAAAAGCCCGAATCTAAGCCAACATATTCTGTTGATTTTGCAGACGATAATCCCGAATTAAAAGAATTTCGGATTCGTCGCATGCTTGACTTCATCAGCGTTGTCGATGGCGAGTACGAAAAATGGTTAAGCGTCGGAATGGCTTTGAAAAATGAAGACTTAGCTTGTAGCTTGTGGGAAAATTGGAGTCGAACGCAACCCGAATACAAAGAGGGCGAATGCGAATCCAAATGGCAGGGTTTCAATCGTCCCGGTTACGGCATTGGTACGCTGTATCAATATGCTGTCGAAGGCGGTTATGACGAAACTGAAACGAGGCGAGAATGGAAAGAACTTCATCCTGAATTTGATACTGGCGAGAAAAAGAAATCCTCTCTGGACAAGCTCAAGGAAGGATTACGCTCTGTTACTAAAGCTCTGGCTGAGTTCACTATTGAAAAAGATAAAGCTTTGGAACATCTGAGCGGTGTGGAAACCTTTGACAACGAAACAATTTTCTCGGAAGATATTGTAACGGCAGCGGCGTTTGCTCGTCTCTTTGACAGTAAAGCTTTTTCCAGTTTTAAGGGCTCAATTACTCTTTTCAACCAAAAAACAAAAGAGAAGAAAACGTCTGTAAATGATTGGCTTCGCGCAGTCAAAGAGAAAGCTGGCGAAATTGATGCCCGTCACAAGGCGTTATTGAGTCGGAAAAATGAAATTCAAACTCAAATCAGCTCATTGTCCTTCGTTGCTGAACATGACTTGTTGAAGGGATTGGCGTTTCCAATAGGTTACAATGTTTCGGCTCAAAACGGCATAACAAAGATTGACGGCGAAAAAATTATTACGGTCTGTCGTCGTCCTATAGTTATCACGGAAAAAACTTACAACATTGAAGACAAAATTTTAAAATTGAAGTTAGCTCACATGAATACAACGGGCAAGTGGAAATCAATACCGGCACAATCAGCGGCAATTATCTTTAATAGTCGTAAACTGGTTGATTTAGCCGAGCAGGGGTTACCCGTGACAAGCTCCAATGCAACGGCTCTCGTTGATTTTCTTGATGCCTTTAATGTTCAGAACGAAACGGTTTTTCCGATGACCTATTCGGTGTCGCGTGGAGGCTGGTATACTTTTGATGATAAGGATTATTTCGTCGACCCTCGCTGTGAGTTATCTGTGAATAAAGATGACAAGAAAATCCGCGTTAAAATTGATTCGCAAAGCCAATTCGTTCAAGCCTTGAAACAACACGGGAGTCTTAAAGCTTGGAAACGTGCTTACAAATTGGTAAAAAAATCTCCTGTTGCTCGGCTTATTGTGGCGGCGGCTATTGCCCCAATTTTGCTCAAAATTTTGGGTGAACGCAATTTTTTGCTTTATATTTATGCGCCAACTCGTGCCGGCAAAACTACAGCTTTGTATTTAGGCGCGTCTGCCGTCGGCTCCGACAAAATCATTCGTTCCTTCGACGCCACTAAAAACGGACTCGCAGGCGCGGCGGCTGATGTCAATGATTATCCTTTCCTGATAGATGAGAAACAGGTTGCTGACAATCGTATTAAGGAACAACTCGACAGTCTTGTTTACGCGCTTGCCAATGGCATTGGCAGGACAAAATTAAATAAGGACTCTACTTTAAGGAAAACAACGGATTGGCGAACCATTCCGATTATGACTGGTGAAACTTTGTTGCTTCCCGATAATGTTACAGGCGGCGCAAATACTCGTTTACTTACAGTTGCCGCGCCTAGTGTTATTCTTGATGCCGATACATGCAAACAAATTCGCAATATTATTGCTGATAATTTTGGACTTGCCTTTCCGCTCGTTATTGACAAAATTTCTTCTATTGGCAAAAGAACGCTGAGAGAAATCTATGGCAAAATTGTTGAATTTTTCGCAGATGAATATTCTAATGTACTTGACGAATATCGTCGTTATATGGCAGTTCTTACTCTGGCAGATGCTCTTTTGAACGTTGTACTTTCCGAAGAGTGCGAAGATACACAAGAAGATTTTTCCGCGCTGTTGGAAGACGCCAAAATTCTCGCAAAAGAAATTTTCTCGCTTTTGCCGACTAACGCTGAGATTTCTGATACCGTAAGAGAAAGAGAGTTTGTTCTTGGTTTTATTACTCAGAATCAAAGTCGCTTTATCGGAGGAAATGTGCCCTTAGAACGAATGCAAGCTTTTTGTGGAAAACTCGACGACCCGAAGTTCATTTACATAACAGTAGCGGCATTGAAAAAGGCTTGTGCGGAGGAAGGTTTTGATTATCGCAAACTGGTTTCAGATTTAGTTGCGGATGGTTTTTTCGTTCCGAGTGACACAGTAGAGAAGGGATACAAGAATCCACGTCCGACAGTAAAAGTTTGGTTAGCCAAGTCTGCCACGAATTGTTACAGATTTCGTACAGAACATTTTAAACGTTAAAAATAAATTAACCTCCTAAAGGGAGGTTGTTTTTTCTTCAGTATAGTGGCTGATTTATTTGAGTCCTAATATTTGGTCGCTACTCATATCCAAAACTTTTGCGAGTCTAATTATCGTATGAATGGGAACGTCATGTTCGCCGCGTTCATATAACGAGAAAACTTGCGGTGAAACTTGTACAAGGTCACCGAACTTAGCTTGTGTTAATCCTAAATCGTGTCGCAAGCGTCTTAAGCGAGAGCCAAATTCTTTTCGGTAACGTACTTGAATTTTTTTTTCGATTTCAGAGTACAGTTGTTTGAATTTATTCATGAGTTCTAAAACACTGAGAGATGCGCTAAAATATTCCATAACAGGAGCGGGACGTTGAAGTTCGGTGATTTTGACATCTTGAGATTTGGATTTGCTTTTATTGTATTTGTCGAGTCGATTTTCGTTATGTCTGTTGATTAGTCGCCGGAATTTAAATAAGCGTTCGTGAGTGGCTTTTATGACATACAGATTTCTTTCCCAAGAATCAACGGAATCTTCTGGTATCATACTCAATGATTCTAAAATTTGAGCGTCGGACTTCTCTGTGTCAAAGTTAAAATCTCTGAAGAAAGGACGTTGAAGAATTCGTGTAGAATCAAAATCACGAAAGGCAAATGCATTTTTAGTTTTCATCTTATCGCCTTCCTAGTTGTTCATCGGGACGACTTGCATTTTCATATTCATAGCGGCAAATAATCTAATGAGAGTATCAATTTGATTCGGCGTGTTACCATTTTCAAGACGCGAAATGGCAGATTGTCTGACGCCAGTCATTTCACTTAATTCTTTTTGAGTCAACCCCTTTTCTTTTCGGGCTTTATTTAAAGCTATCATCATTTCGACCCTTGCATTGCTGGCGGCAATTTCTTCAGGCGTATAAAGTTCCTTTCGGACTTCTTGCCAAGTTTTACCGAGAGTAGCTTCTGCCATATCACAATCCCCTTTCTTTTAAGTCTTCGTATTCCCTATGAGCCTTTTCAATTTCTCGCGCCGGAGTTTTTTGAGTTTCTTTTAGGAAATGGTGTAACAACACATAGCTTCCGTTGTATCACGCTACAAAAAATATTCTATCTCGCAACGGACGTAATTCCCAAATATCGCCTTCAATGTGTTTGACATAGGGCAATCCCGCAAAGGTTCCTTGCATACTGAGTATCGTTATATGGTCACTTACTTTTCCTGCTTTAATTCTACTGTCTTTGTCTGTTTTGCTATTTAATTCTTTAGGATATTCATAGACGGGAGCAACACCGTTTTTGTCTCTGTAGAAAAGTATTTCGTGCAAGTCCTCATCTCCCTGAAAAAAATATAGCGCAAAAGCTAAAAACAGTCAACGCGCATTATTCTACGACACAAAAATTTTCCTAAGCTGTTACAAATTTTTTAGGACAAAATTTCGCGTCGTGATGCGGCTTTTTTGCGCTTATCCGAAGGATAAGCGGTAAGTGAACATTGCTGGCGAATTTAGGCTGACGTTCGATTTAAGCATTAAAACATCAAGTGTAGAGAAAGTGTTACTGGGCAAATACGGCGGTTTATAGCGGTATGTTTGGAATAAGTTCCCTGCGGAAAAAGCCAGTCGGGATTTTTTGTTAGTGATTCGAGTTGGTCAGATAATTTTCATTTCGACAAAATGTTCACTTATGCATTTCACGCAGTGAAATGCTAGAAATCCCGCGTTACGACGCGATAAATCGACGAAAAAACTTGCCAGTCACTACATTCCTTGAACCTACGGTTTGAGAGTAATTTTTCTGTGCGGCAGATATATTCCGTTATACCTGTCTGCGCGGCTAAAAAAATAAGCCCAATTTGGACTTAAAATATTCTCCTCCGAATCAGACGAATCGGACTTGTAATCTTTTCCCGAAAGCTCTTGCTAATTTTTTCAGGGTTGCAAGGGAAGGATTAGCCTTGCCGTTCTCCAATTTACTGATATCGGGTTGAGTGATGCCGGTTTTTTGACTTAACTGACTTTGCGACATGCCAGCTTCACCTCTTAACCTCAGCATTTCATTCATAATGGCGTACTCGACTTCCAATTCTTCGTACGCTTGTTTAAATTCTAGTTCCTGTAATTTCCTATCGCGATATTCTTTCCATTTAATCATCGGAACCACCTCGACTTAAATATTCATTCTTGAATTCAAGGGCAACCTCAATATGCTTTCGTGGCGTCTTCTGCGTTTTCTTGATGAATCCATTCGTCAAAATTATTTTCTTGCCCGTGAAGAAAAAATAAAAAACACGAGAGATATTATTCCCGACCTGTGTCCTCAGCTCAAATATCCCGTCTTCTACAAGTTTTACAAGCGGCTCACGAAGGGTTATATTGTGGATAGCCAACAAATCAATGTTGCGAGCGACTTTAGCCCACATCTTCGGTTCCAAGCTCTCAAAAAATTCGGCAATAGGACAAGTGCCATCAAGTTTTTCATACAACTCAATTTCATATTCTTCAATTTTGTCACCTCTTAATATGCTAAAACGTATATTACGCTATAAATGATAAGCCGTCAAGAATCATAAAAAAACAGAGCGGATTCCGCTCCTAAAAATGAATTTGAAAATTTACTTAGCAGGTTTAACCGTATATTTCCCGCAGTAAGGGCATTTGTTGCCAGCAGTCTGTTTGGGGTAGTGACCGCGTCCCTTCATCGCACAATTAGAGCACCAGATATTTCCGCAACTCTCACATCGTTTCATGTTAGCTCCACTATGCTTGCAAACACTGCACTGTGCCATATGAATACCTCCATTTTTGCTAAAATATTTTACCTAATCCGGTAGTTCACCTCATTTTAAAGGAAGTCATGTACAAAAAATATAACAAGAGTATGTTATACTTGGTTAGATAAAAATTTTTTGACGGGAGGAAGAGATGAGACTAACAGCTTTGAAGGTTTTAGAGGTTCTGAAGAGTGAATCGGATAAGAATCATCCTCTGACGTTACAGAAGATAGCAGACAAATTAGCGGAAGAATTTGATTCTACGGGTAATTCCACACGTGGTAATCGTCATACTGCTCGTGCGTATATTGAAGCATTGCAGGAAAGCGATTACCCCATTGTGCGGACGAGCAGAGGTTACTATCTTGAGCCGGATTTTGAAGATAGTGAACTGCGCATGTTGATTGACAGCGTACTTTTCTCCAATCTGCCCCACGACACGGCAAAAAATTTCATTGAAAAATTAAAGAAACTCGGCAACAAGCGATTCAAGCCAAAAGTGCGCCACGTTTACAATCTTTCAAGCCTTAAACATTCGGACAACGAACAGATTATGAATTCAATCGACGTTATCAGCGACGCCATCAGCACGCACAAAAAAATTAGTTTCGTCTACAGCAACTACGGTACTGATTTTAAACTCCACCCGCGCAGAGACAAGCCTTACAAAATCAGTCCGTTTCAAATGGTGACAACGAACAGTCGATACTATCTGATTGCCAACACCGACGGACACGATAATATTTCACACTATCGAATTGACCGCATGACTGATGTTAAAATGCTTGACGAGCCGGCACGCGAACTGCTCAGCAAAAGTAATCCTGTAACCGATTGCATAGGCGGCTTGAATCTGCCTAAACACATGGCGGAGCATATCTACATGTTCAGCGGCAAAAGTATTCGCGTAAAATTTTGGACTGACGATTTCATGATGAATTGTCTCGTTGATTGGTTCGGCAAAGACTTCAATATTTTGCAGAATAAAGACGACACCATTTTGGTTGAAGTCAACGTCAACGAACATGCTATAAAGTATTGGGTTATGCAGTTCGGAGAATTCGTTGAGATCGTCACACCCGTGACTTTGCGCGAAGAAATTTTCAAGACTGCAGAAAAAATCATGAACACTCATCGTTGAAGTTTGTTACAATTTGACAGAGGTGATTTTTATGGATCAAAAGCAACAGCTGGAAGAACTCTTCAAAAAATGGAAAAGCAAGTCCAATCACGACGATACTTTTATTGAGGATGGGATTGTCAACCTGTCGGCGTGGATTAAGCAGAAGCCAAGGGTATTGTTTTTTCTGAAGGAAGCCTACACCGACGAGCCAACAGGTTATGATTTGGCGTCGGCACTCAACAACGCGGGTGCCGACTTTGGACGTTCTCAGATTTGGTGGAGAGTTGCGATTTGGACACAAGCTGTTTACGATTCAATAATTCCGCCGCAACAATACGACGAAAGAACAATTATTTCAAAATCAGATGAAATTATTCGCTCTATTTCCGTAATAAACATCAAGAAGAGTCACGGACAAAAACTTTCAAATAACGCTGACCTTGAAAAATTTCTTGCAGACGACAAAGCCGAATTAACTGAGGAACTAAACATCATCAATCCCGACGTGATATTGTGCGGCAATACTTTTGAGCTGTTGAAGTCAGCCGACTTTTTCCCCGGAATACGCAAAGGCAATAACTTTAGTGATGATTACATTTGGAACGGCAAGCTGATCATCAGCTATTGGCACCCCTCAGGTCGGGGAATCGTTTCTAACGACGAAGTCAACTATTACGCCATAAGAGAGATTTGTCGAGCAGCACACTATTATTTCGGCATAACTGCTTGGTGAACGAAAAAAAAAGCGGTACGGTCAGAACGTACCGCTTTTTTTATTTGTGAGGGTTCCGCATTACTCTTCAAAATCTGTCGCGAGTATAAACGCCGCCACGCCATCTTTGTCAAAAGGTTCATCTAAATCTACTTGCCACAAAGTAATATCATCCCCATCAGCTTGACGAAGTTCATCCAAAAAAGAGGCGGCTTCATTCATCTGCAACATACTAAGAAATTCAGTTCGCCCGAAAAAAACCAGCAAAACTTTTTTGGCTTTTCCAATCTCCTCAATAAACAACGGGGACTTCAAGGCTTTTTTCACGGCGGCAAGGGCGGGATTTTCAGCGTCAAGACTTTCACCAAAGCCAATACACGCTCTGCCCGCATTTCCGATTATTCTTGGAATCTCAACAAAATCCATTCCGATAAAGTTATCGTACTTTTTCATAATCGGAATTATGCCGGTTGTCATGTTCACGGCTCGATATATCGCCGCGTTTTTCGTCAAGCCACTCTCGTCAATTTTATCTTCTGGCAAAATTATCCAAGTGCTGAAGCTGTCAGGAATATCGGCAAGTCGAACGTCTTCGGCTGACGGACACGAAACTAAAAACGTTACAAGCGGCAATTTGAATTCTTTGCTAATCAAGTCTGCATGGTTAAAACTTATCGTCGGAAATTGTGATTCTTCGGTATAAATTAACTTCGGAGGCGCAGAAAATGAAGGAATCTCAATGGAAGGAGCCGTCGGCAACTTTTTCGCTTCCTCGATACATTCAGCAACTTTCTTAGCAAGTTTCAAATCCCCAATATCTGCAATCACGAATAGCCAAAGTGTTTCGTCAATAATAAAGTCCGAAATTTTTGCTCGCAAGTCAGCCTCTTTGTCGGAGATAATCAAGCGGGCAGGGAAAATATCATCAGCGACTTTACCAAAATAATCCGACGCATTTGCTCCCGTCGTGCCTATCCCCAAAATATTTATGCAAGGGAAAAAATCGTATTCGGGGTTGTAGATTTCCATTGTTCACGCACTCCATCACGAAAATCAAAATTTGTCGCAAGTACAAATGCCGTCACACCGTCAGCGGAAGTTTCATCAATAAGTACTTGCCGTAAAATATCCAAATAATCTTCAGAGGCAGGATTAAAAAGTTCATACAAAAATTGGGCTGCTTCATTCACCTGCAACATATTAACAAATTCACGTCGTTTCTTCACAACAAAAACGAGCAAAACTTTTTGGGCTTTACCAATGTCTTCAATAAACAGCGGCGACTGCAAAGCATTTTTCACGGCGGCAAGATAATTGTTTTCAGCGTCTAGACTTTCACCAAAGCCGATACACGCCCTTCCGAAATTTCCTATTGTCTCCATAACATCGAGAATATCCATGCCGGCAACATAGTTTCTTTCACGACGACTCAGCGAGCTAATTTTTTTTAAATCTTCAGGTGAGTGAATTTCGCTCATATTTACAGTCATAACCAGACTTACATTCACACTTATAATCTGATATATCAGCTCATTGCTCGTCAAGCCGGTCTCGTCAATTTTATCTTCCGGTAAAATTATCCAAGTGCTGAAGTTGTCGGGAATATCGGCAAGTCGAACGTCTTCGGCGGTCGGACACAAAATCAAAAATGTTATCAGCGGAAATTGGTAACCTAATTGATTCATTGGAGTCTTTGTTTTTTCAATAATTTTGGCGACCTTCTCGGCAAGTTCTAAGTCTTCAATATCCATAATCACGAACAACCAATCAACGCGAGCAATTTTCTCCTGCAAATCTGCAACATCGTTTTCGTCGGAAACAATCAAACGTTCGGGAAAAAAATCGTTGCCGACTTCAATAAAATAATTCGACGCACTTGCTCCGCTTGCACCTATGCCAATAATTTTAATCGAAATAAAACTGTCGAGCTCTTCATCAATTTCGTAAACTTCCATCGTGTCAGTCTCCTTTCAATCGAATAAGTTTCCCCTGCAAATCTTTGATTCGTTTGCGCAAAGTTTTATTTTCTTCTTTAAGTTCCGAAATCCTGTTAAGCAACGATTCCGCTCCTCGTCGTGCCTTCAATCCGAAACGGAAGAGAAATTCCTAAGTTTGCGACGGACTAACATCGCTGGGCGAAACTTCCTCGCCTAGGGTGTGTTGGTAAATTAAAGATGGCGAATAAAAGCGGCAAGAAAAATGAAATTCAAGAAACAAATATCGAGCTTGTCGAATCTGATTGCGATGTGACGAAATTCTTTCATGCGTTGGAAAAAGCGTTCGACAACGTTACGTTGTTTGTAAAGTTGAGCATCGAAATCATGTTTTATGACAGCATTACTTTTGTCGGGGATGCAAACAATCGCGCCATGACCGGCAAGATAGTCACGAATCTTTTCGGAGCCGAAAGCTTTATCTGCAAGAACTTTTTTACCCGTCAATTCGATTCCTTCAAACAATTCAAGAGCCGGTTCACTGTCA
>ODAI014263566.1_pt1 | contig 11571 bp, 5 predicted proteins | sample 1539321 | NCBI WGS metagenome assembly ODAI01 (sample SAMN02144231, study PRJEB22623) | gut metagenome | biome: sheep rumen | host: Ovis aries | place: New Zealand
ACCATATTTCTTGACGACGTGCTGCATGATATGGTTGTCGCGATGGGTGTCGATACGAATGTTTGAATCACGGGAGAAACAGAAGTCCATGATGCAGCTGAACACACCGTGCGCATCGGGATAGCTGGCAATGCGATGGACCACATGGTAAGACCTCACGTCGTCGAGCCAATCACCCTCATAGATTCTGGCATAAGTCGGTTCAGGCGATGGCAGGAAAGCGAAGTAGCCCACAAGCTTTCCGCCATCGTCAACCACAAAGCCGCCCTCCCTCTCCATGTCAGACAGGATGACAGCCTCGGAGGGATAGCCGTCAGTCCATTGGTGCATATTGCCCGACTGCCGCATAATCAGCTTTGCAGCATCCATGACCTGCATAATATCGGTCATGTCCTCTGGCAGTGCTTTCCTTATCTTCCTATTCATTAGGAGGCGCGAATCGTTCATCGTAGATATCTTCGAGTTATATTAAAATGAGAGCACAAAATTACTCAAAATTATTCAATATCTCATGGAAAGCATCATTTTTTATGCTTTCATTACGCTCATTTACGTTATCCGGAATGTTGCATTTCGTACTTGCCGATGCAAGCATCCGCGTGAACCGAGCGGAAAAGGTACTCATTCTTGCCGAAATCTGAACTATTTTCACTACCTTTGCACCTTAGATTTATAATAGTTTATATATGAACTTTTTAGAGCTTGTTAAGAAGAGATACAGTTGCAGGGCATACAAGGCTCTCAACGTGGAGAAAGAGAAAATGCTGGCTGGCGAGGTCTATTCTGCTGTTGACCCTCAGCTTTTGAGTGAGTTGATGGAAACAAGAGAGAAAATCCATGAATACAACTCATTGCGCCCCAAAGACATTCAGAAGATGAAAGCACTTCTGAAGGAGTTACTCGGGCATATCGGCGACGATGAGATTATTATCAATCAGCCATTCAGATGCGACTACGGCAAGCAGATCAGTGTCGGCAAGCGTTTCTTTGCTAATTTCAACTTCACTGTACTCGATGAAGCCCTTGTCACCATTGGCGATGACTGTTTTATTGGCCCTAATGTCAGCATCTATACTGCTTGTCATAGCACAGACCCTGTAGAAAGGAATACTCGTCAAGAATGGGCGAAGCCTGTTATCATCGGGAATAACGTGTGGATTGGCGGTAGCGTCACCATCCTTCCAGGAGTCACAATTGGTGACAATGTGAGTATAGGAGCTGGCTCTGTTGTGGTTAACGACATTCCGTCCAACTCTGTTGCAGTAGGAAATCCATGTAAAGTGATAAAGCAATAGTGATAATTTCGAAAATATTTGGAAGATAAGCGAAAAATGCATTGCAATCTTGAAATGCCTGTGTTCAGAACTACTTCTACATGTAATTTTTCATATTTATTTGTTTATTTGTCACCGTCGCTGAAAACGCCTTTGTATACAGGCGTTTCGGTGTGGCAACAAATGTGTGACAAATGACAAATAAATCCGTGTTTTTCGTCTTTTCCCTCTTGTCCGACGCTGGTTCATGATGCCACCTTCAACTGCCACTACAGATACTGTCAGCAGGCGTTGGAGGCGCAAACAGTTTGTTTCGTTGGCTCCGTACAACTTGTTTCAAGCGTTTGAAACGGGTTGTTCGGAGCCTCCGCACAACCCGTGCGGAGGCACTGTGACACCTGTTCCGAGGCACTGTGACACCTGTTCCGAGGCACTGTGACAGCTGTACAACAGCAATGTTCACCTCGTGCAACGGCATTGTTCACCCCGTGCAACGATTTGGTTCACCCAGTGAAATGGCATTGCTCACTGCTATGAAATGCACCTCTTAGTGCTGTGTGGCGGTACAGAGAAAAGTGCTCAAAAATGCTGCGAAAACGCCGTTTTTCGTTTTTATTTGTCATTTGTCACGCATTTGTTGCCACACGGAAATGCCTTTATACAAAGGCATTTTCAGTGATGGTGACAAATAAACAAATAAAAACGAAAATTTACATGTAGACATACTGAGTGCTCGGCATCCCGAAGGGTGACGCTTGCTACCGAAGGGACGCAAGAACTCAGAAGTCAACGTTGACCCCAGCCATGAACGTGGCGCGCGGCATAGGATAGCCCGCCAGCACCTCGTACTTCTGGCGCATCAGGTTCTCGCCGCGAAGCCAGAGCTTCATGTTCTGCAGCGGACTGTAGCTCACGGTGGCGTTCAGGAGTGTGAAGGTCTGCAGGGGCTCGGCAGCGCTGCCGGTGTAGAGGTTGCTGACGTGCTGGGTGCCGGCATTGATGCCGAAACGTCCCTGCTGCCAGCGGATGCCCAGATAGTCGACATACTCGGGCGTGCCCGTCTGTTCGCGGCCTTTCTGCTGGTGGATATAGCTGCGGTTGGCATGTACTGAGAAGTGGCGGCTGACGCGATATGAGGCCTGCAGCTCGTAGCCAGCGTTCTCGAACGAGCCAGTGTTGATGCGTCCGATGTTGCCGTCGGGCTTCAGTCCGGTGCCCACCAGGTTGTCGGCCTTCAGATAGTAGACGTTAGCCTTGTAGGCGAAGCGTCCCAGGGTGTGCTGCCACGACAGCTCGTAGTTCCACAGGCGCTCGGCCTTCAGCTCTACATTGCCGTTGGTGCCATAGAAGTAGAGCTCCATCATCGAGGGGTTGCGGAAGCCCTTGCTGGCGGTGAGCTTCAGCACGCCGTCGGCGAGGGGACGGGCCACCAGGCCCAGCTGCGGCACCCATTCGCCACCCGACAGGTTCTGCCAGTCGTAGCGCAGTCCGGCATCGATGGTCAGCCACTCCAGCAGTTCCTGGCGGAAGTCGACGTAGGCGGCCCACTCGTTGCGGTAGCTTTTGCCCGTGCCGGCCTTGTAGTTGGTGGGGATGAGCGATCCGTCGGCACGGCTGGTGTTGTAGGCATAGCCGTAGATGTGCTGGTAGTCGGCCCCGAAGGTCGTATGGTTGCCTTCAAACAGTTGGGCCGTCTGGTAGAACGAGACGCCCGTGAGGGCATCTTTTGAACGGAACAGGTTGGCACGCGGCTGGTTGTTGTTGGAGCTGGGCCCGTAGCCGTCGTTGATCTTGTGGCGTCCGAAGTTCGAGTAGACCATCAGCGTGCCGTCGAGGCCGTCGAAGTGGTTGCTCAGCGAGGCGTTCACCACGCCGCGGGTGATGTATTGATCGGCCTCCTCGAGCGGACTGCTCACCGTGCCGGGGGGGGAGGCGTTGAAGTGTGTGACGTCGGCCGAGAGGCGGGCGGTCCAGTTCTGGTTGAGCTCATAGCCCAGGTTCAGATAGCCGCCATATTGCTCAAAGCCCATGTTGCGCCGGTGGTTGTCCGACCGACTGTATTGTGCGGCGGCTGTACTGCTGAAGCGCCCGCTGCGCACCTGGTTGCTCACCTCGGTCTGCAGCGAGCCGTAGCTGCCGCCACCTACGTTGAGCTGGGTGCGCACGCCGTCGTGATGCATCTTGCGGGTGACGATGTTCACCACGCCGCCCATGGCATTCGAGCCGTAGAGCACCGACGACGGTCCGCTGACCACCTCGACGCGGTCGGCCATCATCGTCTGGTAGGCATCGCCGATGGGGTGGTCGAAGATGTTGGCATACTGCGGGTGACCATCGATGAGCACCAGCACGCGCGAACCGCCAGAGAGGCCTCGCAGGTTGAGCGAGCCGCTGCCACCGCCACTGACGCCATAGCCCATGACGCCGCGGCTGCTGACGAACAGTCCGGGCACCTCCTGCGTCAGTGTGGGCAGGATACTCTGTTGGAAATTCTCGGTCAGCTGCTCGCGAGTGACAACGGTCACGTTCATCGGCAATTGACTCACTTCGGTGGCATGACGGGTACCCGTGACCACCACTTCTTTCAGTGCCAGCGAATCGGTCTGAGCACCGGCATGAAGCACTGTGCCGCAGAGGGCCAGTGCCAAAAGACATTGTTTTTGCATTGTTGTTTAGTTTTTTTTTGTATCACCCACAACACAGCCGGACTTTTCGCCTTAAGCCTCCTCTCGCCAGGGAGGGCATGACGGTGAACGTGAGCGATGGGGTTAGAGAGAGTGTATATATATAATATGTATCAGGTCAGTGGGCAGCAGTGGCAGGCTGCCCGAAGAGGGGCGTGCCGTCGGGTGTCCATTCGATGGGCTGCATGCGAATCTGGCGCACCTCTATGCCCTTGGCGTCCCGGCGCCACTTGGCCTCGTAGACCACGCGTGTGGTGCCGTCGGGAGCATTGACCAGACAGACATTGCCCGTGCTGGGTTCGCCCACCGAGTCGGAGCGGAAGAGCGGTTCAGACGATTTTGTCCACGCGTTGGCATCGAGCAGGTTGGCACTGAGCGGGACCGACAGGAGCCCCAGCGACTGATAGACGGTCCATACACCGCTGGCAGAGTAGGCCACAAAGAGGCGCTTGCCGTCGGGCGACAGAAACGGTTCTGGGTTCTCGTTCACGTAGATGGGGTAGGCCGAGCGATTGCCATCGGGATTGATCCACTGGCGCTCCCATTCCATGCTGGGACTGGACAGCATGACGCGCTCGGAGTCGATGGTCCAGGGGTTCGCCATGTGGGCAATGTAGATGCACTGCGTCTCGGTCTCGGCTCGACGTTTGGGCCAACCGCTCCAGAACAGATAGATCTGGCCCGTAGGCAACTCGATGACGCTGGGGTGGATGCCGTAGTTCCACTCTGGATTGGTCATGATGGCTCCCTTCATCACAAAGTCGTCTTTCATGGGGTTGTCGCCCTGGCACTCCATCACGTAGATATGATGATTGTCGGTATTTCCGTCGTCGCCCTCAAAGTAGAGATACCAGTGGCCGTTGAGCCGGTGGAGCTCTGGCGACCAGAAGTGTTGCATGCTGTCCGACTGCGAGGTCCACAGCGTGCGCTTTTGTCCACGAGCCAGTTGTTCCAGGCTCTCGGCTTCCCACAGCGCGATGGTGTCGGCAGTATTCACCTGCATGGTGTAGTATAAGTGGCCTTCATGATGAACCACATAGGGGTAGCAGCCTTGTTCAAACAGTACCACCGACGATGCGTCGTCGGCACTGTCCGACGACCTGCCGCAAGTGGCGGTCAAAGCCATAAGGGCAAGCGCTGCAAATATATTAAACAGGTGTTTAGTCTTCATGAGTTATTCCTATCGTTGGTTAGTTTTCATCTCTTTGCAAGGGCAAAGGTACAAATTTTTTGTCAAACCCATATAACTTTTTCACCAAAACAATAAAAAAAACAGTTCGGGCACTTTCTTTTGGCTTTGGCAAAGGAGAAATGAACGGTTTTTTTCTTGTTTTGATTAGCATTTTTCCTTCAGTATATAAAAAAATGAGTTATTTTGCGACTGATTAGCAAGAGCATGTACAAATGAAGTGATTTAGTAAAATTTAAGGTTAGATAAGTAAAAGTAGTTAGTAGTCTTTTTTTAGATTTTTTCATGCTTGGTCATTAGCCGCTTTGAGGGTGAAAGATTTTTTCAGGCTGACAAACAAACATTACCCACCACCTAACACCACCACCTAACACCACCACCTAACAACCAAAGAAAAATGAAAAGACAATTGACGACACTGGCTGTGCTCGCAACAGCACTGGCCACTCAAGCACAGACGGCCGACTTCTTCGTGCCCTACAAGCAAACACAACTGCGCGTACCATCGGTGCCGCTGGTAGTCAGCGACCCATACTTCTCCGTATGGTCACCCTACGATCAGCTGACCGACGGCACCACACGCCATTGGACCAACGACGAGAAACCCATGGACGGACTGCTCCGCGTGGATGGAAAGACCTATCGCTGGATGGGAGAAGCACGACAGGTGCTCGAGAGCATCGTACCAATGGCCGACGAAGAGGCCTGGGAGGCTGACTATACGCGCAAGGTGCAACAGGGCACCAGTTGGGCCAAGCCCGACTATCAGCCCGAGGGATGGCGGCGCGGACAGGCAGCCTGGGGTAGCGACGGGCTGAGCTTCGTCCGCACACATTGGAGCGACTTGAACAGCGACCTCTACGTACGGCGCACCATAGAGCTGAAGGCTGCCGACCTGCAGGAAGACCTCTGGATGGTTTATTCCCACGACGATGTCTTCGAACTATATATTAATGGTACAAAGGTGGCCGACACTGGCGAGACCTGGGTGGAAGGCGTGAAGCTACACCTCGACGGCAAGCTGAAAGGACTGTTGCACGAGGGACGCAACGTGATTGCAGCCCACTGCCACAACACCACCGGAGGTGCCTACACCGACTTCGGGCTGTTCCGCAACATCAGCCTGGCTCCCAAAAACATCGAGAAAGCCAAGCAGAAGTCGGTCAGCGTACTTGCAACCAACACATATTATACCTTTATATGCGGGCCTGTAGAGCTGGACGTGGTCTTCACAGCACCCATGCTGATCGACGACTACGACCTGCTCTCATCGCCCATCAACTACATCTCCTATCAGGTGCGTGCCACCGACGGCAAGGAGCACAACGTGCAGCTGATGGTCAGCGCCACACCCGAAATGGCACTCAACAAGGTGAGCCAGCCCACACGTACCGAACGCTGCGGCGACTATGTACGTACGGGCACCATCGAGCAGCCCATCCTCGCAAAGAAGGGCGATGGCATCTGTATCGACTGGGGCTACTTCTACCTGTCGGCTGTCAACGGCCACGTGGCCATCGGCGATGCTAATCAGGTGGTGAACCAGTTTGTGGACAACGGACAGCTGACGACCGGCACGCCCACCATTGAGTGCTCGAAAGCCGCCGAGATGCCCATGCTGAGCTATGTCCACAACTTCGGCAATGCCAAGCAGGCTGCCAGCTACATGATGCTGGGCTACGACGAGGTGCAGGACATTGAGTATATGTACAAGCGCTACAAGGGCTACTGGGCTCACGGTGGCACGGTCAGCATCTTCCAGATGTTCAACCGCATGAACTCGCAGTACCAGAACATCATGCAGCGCTGCCGCCAGTTCGACAAGATGATCTACGACGATGCAGTGGCTGTGGGCAATGCTCACTATGCCGAGATCCTGTCGGCCAGCTATCGTCATGTCATCGCTGCCCACAAGCTGTTCCAGGACGAAGACGGCAACCTGCTGTTCTTCTCAAAAGAGAACAACTCCAACGGCTGCGTGAACACCGTCGACCTGACCTATCCGGAGGCTCCGCTGTTCCTCTGCTACAACCCCGAGCTGCAGAAGGCCATGATGACCTCCATCTTCGACTATTCGCTCTCGGGTCGCTGGACCAAGCCCTTCGCTGCCCACGACATAGGCACCTACCCCATAGCCAACGGTCAGGTGTATGGCGGCGACATGCCGCTGGAGGAAGCAGGCAACATGCTCACCCTGGCTGCACAGCTGTGCCGTCAGGACGGCAATGCCAACTATGTGCGTAAGTACTACGACATTCTGAAGACCTGGGCCGACTATCTCTCTGACAACGGACAGGACCCCGCCAACCAGCTGTGCACTGACGACTTTGCCGGCCACTGGGCTCACAATGCCAACCTCGCGGTGAAAGCCATCATGGGTGTGGCTGCCTTTGCCGAGATTGCCCGTATGATGGGCGACGCAAAGACTGCCGACAAGTATCTGGCTCGTGCCCGCGAGATGGGTGCCCATTGGGAGAAGGATGCCCGCGAGGGCGACCACTACCGCCTGGCCTTCGACCGTCAGAACACTTGGAGCCAGAAGTACAACATGATCTGGGACAAGCTTTGGCAGACCAACGTCTTCCCGCAGGGCGCTATGGAGCGCGACGTGAAGTACTATCTTAAGAAGCAGAACAAGTACGGACTGCCGCTCGACATCCGTAAGGACTACACCAAGAACGACTGGATTATGTGGACCGCCGGCATGGCTCAGGACAAGGAGACTTTCCTGAAGTTCGTTGAGCCCGTCTACAAATATATGAACGAAACCCAAAGCCGTGTGCCCACCAGTGACTGGTACGACACAAAGACCGGCCTCATGGTCGGCTTCAAGGCTCGCAGCGTCATCGGAGGATTCTGGATGCGCGTGCTCACAGAGAAAAAATAACTAAACACACCAAACAATATGAACCTAACGAAACAGAACAGATTCACGTCGTTAGTCATCATCGCGACCGTTGTCGGAGGTATGGCTGCAACGCTCACCAGCTGCAGCGAGTCTTCGACCACGGTTGAAGACTATGTAGGCGTGCAGACCTCGGATCCATACGATCCGTCGAGACCTGTGACCGTCAGCTCGTTCTCACCCACATCGGGCAGCGTCGGTCAGCAGATTGTCATCCTGGGCAGCAACTTCGGCAACGACTCCACCATGGTCGACGTCACCATCGGTGGCAAACAGGCTGTCGTGGTCAGCGTGAAGAACACCGCCATCTACTGCTACCTGCCTGGCGCAGCCTACGATCAGATTGAGGGCAACCGCCTCTATGCCAATGTCGAGGTCACCGTGGGCGGCAAGGGCAAGCAGGCACAGACGGGCAAGGCCCCTCAGCGCTTCGAGTACGAGCGCAAGATGGTGGTGGGCAAGCTCTGTGGCAAGACGTTCGACTTCTACGATGATGCCGTCTGGCAGGACGGCTCGTTCGCCGAGTGCTCTGGCTTCAAGAACGATGGTGTCATGCAGTTCTCGCCCTACAACCACGACCAACTCTTCGTGGTCTACGACCAAGAGCCCCGCTTCGGCACGGTGGCCCACGGCATCCAGCTCATCGACCTGAAGGAGCAGACGGTGCGCACCATACTGCCACTGAACCGATTCTCTAACCAGCGGCTGCGCACCATCGACTTCGCAGTAGACCCCTTCATGTATAATGAGGACGGCACCTATGCCTATGTTGAGGTGCCACAGCTCGACGACGAAGGCAACCCCGTCACCGACAGCAATGGCGATGTCGTCATGGTGAAGAGCGGCTATGCTCCCGAAGGCTGGGACCAGACGGCCACGGCCGACCAGAAGCGCTGGCGCGAGCACCTCATCATCTCGGCCGACAATGAAGACAACAACTATCGCGCCAACTCGGTCTACATCGTCGACCGCGACCCTAACGGCGAATTCAGCAGCGGCTCCACCGTGCGGCAGCTGGCCAACTATCGGCAGTGCAACGGTGCCTCACTGCATCCCAATGGCGAGCTCTATTTCACCAGCTATGCCCAGGGTGAGGTGCTCCGCCTCGACATGGACAAATACTGGGCCACGCAGCTGCCCGACACGCTGGGAGGTCTGGGCACCTCGTGGTCGCCCTACGCCAACCTGAACCTGAACGACATCAATACTGGAACGAGCACTGGCACCGGCGCCTTCGAGAAGCTCTTCACCGTACAGGACGTCGCGTGGGAATTTCAGATTGACATCCATCCCAGCGGAAAGTTTGCCTATATCGTCGTCATCAACCGCAACTACATCCTGCGCACCGACTACAACGAGCAGACCCATCGTTTTTCAGCTCCCTACCGTGTGGCTGGCGACATGTCGCACTCGGGCTTCACCGATGGCGTAGGTCTCTCGGCTCTGCTCAACCGACCCTATCAGGGCACATTCGTCAAGAACGAGCAGTACGAGGCTGAGGGGCGCGACGACATCTACGACTTCTACTTCTGCGACTCGCAGAACAATGCTATCCGGCTGCTTACTCCCGAGGGCATTGTGAAGACCTACGCTGGTGGCGGCTATGCTACCCATGCCGACGGCAACACCTGGGGTAACGAAAACGGCGAGCTGCGCGACTTTGCACGCTTCAACCGCCCCACGGGACTGGTCAACGACGTGCATCGCGATGCCATCACGGGCGAGAACACGCTCATCTTCTATATCCTCGATACCTACAACTACGCCATCCGCACCATCACGATGGAAGAAAACTTAGAAGCAACGGAGGAATAAGCGTATGAAAAAATATATTGTATTACTACTGCTCGCGTTGGGCACAACGTTGTCAGCCTTCGCGCAGAACGAGATTACGGTCACCGGACGCGTCACCGACGCCACGGGCGAAGCCGTCATCGGTGGCTCCGTCATCGTGAAGGACGCCAAGGGTCTGGGTACCATCACCGACTACGACGGTAACTATAAGATCAAGGTGCAGCAATATCGCACGCTTGTCTTCTCCTACATCGGCTATAAGACGCAGGAGGTGCTCATCAAGGGCGACAAGACCACCATTGACATTGTTCTCCAGGAGGAGGTGAAGAATGCTGTCGACGAGGTGGTCGTCACGGGTATGGGCACACAGAAGAAACTCACCGTCACGGGTGCCGTGACCAATGTGCAGATGGCCGACCTGAAGCACTACTCGACGTCGAACCTCACCAACACGCTGGCTGGTAACGTGCCAGGCATCATGGCCTTCCAGTCAAGCGGTCAGCCTGGTAAGAACACCTCTGAATTCTGGATTCGCGGTATCTCAACCTTTGGTGCCAGCTCGAAGGCCTATATCCTTGTGGATGGCTTTGAGCGTGAGAATATCGACGACATCAACATTGAGGATATCGAGAACTTCTCGGTGCTGAAGGATGCCTCGGCCACGGCCATCTACGGCTCGAAGGGTGCTAACGGTGTCGTCCTGATCACCACCAAACACGGTAAGGCCGGCAAGGTGCAGATCAACGGTAAGGTGGAGACCTCGTACAATACCCGTACCATCACCCCCGAGTTCGTCGATGGTTTCCAGTATGCCAACTATCTCAACGAGGCTCGCATCACCCGCAACCTCGGTGTGCTCTATCAGCCTGTAGAGCTCGACATCATCCGCGAGGGTCTCGACCCCGACCTCTATCCTAACGTCGACTGGCAGGACTTGCTGCTCAAGGACGGTGCCATGAGCTATCGCGCCAATCTGAACCTCAGCGGTGGTGGTGAGACAGCCCGCTACTACGTCTCGATGGCCTACACCGAGGACGAGGGTATGTATAAGACCGACAACACGCTGAAGAAGAAGTACGACACCAACGCCAACTACAAGCGTTGGAACTACCGCATGAACGTCGACATCGACGTCACCAAGACCACCCTGCTGAAGCTCGGCATCGGCGGCAACCTGAACAAACGTAACTCTCCAGGCATTGGCGACGACAAGGTGTGGGGACAACTCTTTGGCTACAACGCGCTCTTCACTCCGGTTGTATACAGCAATGGCTACTATCCCGCCAAGGGCACCTACAATGTCGAGACCATCGACGGTGTGGAGGTGCGTACCATCAACGAGAACTATATCAACCCGTGGGTATCGTCGACGCAGACGGGCTACAACAACGAGTGGCAGAACGACATCCAGACCAACGTCACGCTGGAGCAAGACCTGGGCTTCCTGCTGAAGGGCTTGAACTTCACGGGTCGTTTCGGACTCGACACCCACAACGAGAACGCCATCCAGCACCACCGTCTGCCAGCCCTCTATCGGGCCAACTCACGCAACACCGAGACGGGCGAGCTCGACTTCGACCTGCTGCAGAGTGCCCGCGACATGACGCAGTCTACCTCCAACAGCGGCTGGCGTCGTGAGTTCCTCGACCTGCTGCTCCACTGGGACCGCTCGTTCCTCGAGGCTCACAACTTCGGTGCCAATGTGAAGTACACCGAGAACCAGCA
>ODAI012349983.1_pt1 | contig 11570 bp, 4 predicted proteins | sample 1539321 | NCBI WGS metagenome assembly ODAI01 (sample SAMN02144231, study PRJEB22623) | gut metagenome | biome: sheep rumen | host: Ovis aries | place: New Zealand
AACTCCTTGTAATCTTTATTGTAAACACCATAGCTCCGATCACTGCCAAATACCTTCTGAAATGTCTCAAAGGACTTCATCAGAATTGATCCTTCATGAACTATGTACAATAGTCGCTGCGGATTAAAGTTAAGCGCATCAAAAGCAGCCAGAAATGTCTTACCAGATCCTGCTGCCGCAACTGTGAGCGCCTTTGTCGCTCCCATTGCGCGGATACGATTGAGCTCTTTCAATGCCCTCCGCTGCATATAATTGGGCTTGTACTGAGAATTGGCGATATCATAATCCATGCCCCATCGCTCGATGGAATAGTACAGCCTGGTCTTATACTCATCAATCAGGTCTCTGTCCAGCGGAAGTGTGCGCTCCCAGAGCGCGTCAAAAGCAGCCAGAAATGTCTTACCAGATCCTGCTGCCGCAACTGTGAGCGCTTTTGTCGCTCCCATCGCGCGGATACGATTGAGCTCTTTCAATGCTCTCCGCTGCATATAATTGGGCTTGTACTGAGAATTGGCGATATCATAATCCATGTCCCATCGCTCGATGGAATAGTACAGCCTGGTCTTGTACTCATCAATCAGGTCTCTGTCCAGCGGAAGTGTGCGCTCCCAGAGTGCGTCAAACTCCTTCTTCGCCTCCCCAAAGGTCTCCGACTCTTGCCCATCAATGATCGACACATCCCACTCAACATTCTTGAGCAGCGCATACACAGTGATGTTGGATGAACCAACTAGGAGCTCATTATAATCATTGAATTCAAACAGATATCCCTTGGAATGAAACCCTACCGTGTTCCCATGTACATCATGAAAGCACTCACGATCCAATCTGCAAGAAAACGAATCCGGATATCGAGATTGCATATCATAGAACCAGGTCAATGAATCAATGTCCGTAAAGTTCTGATACGTCGATGTGATCAGCTTTCCCTTAGCTCCCCTCGATAACGCAGCCTCAATATTAGGCGCAATCAAACGAAGCCCTGGCTTCTTAATAAAGCTGACGGAAAAGTAGAAAGCCTTGCATGTGTCTATGTTTTTCTTAAGTTTGTCTATGAACTTGAGGTCTGTGTAGTTTGTGTAAAAGGCGTTGGTCATTGTAAGCTCCATTAATAACTGATTCGTCCGTCGTTAAGCAAGTATTTAGATCCTCTCATGAATCATCTTAACCGCATAAGGTTTTGCATATTTTAAGTATGCTTCATTAACATACACTGTGTTCTTGTCGTAGGGTTCTTTCCACATTGCTGGATATACAACAAGATCCTTTTTTTGCTTCCCTTTTGTGATGAACAGCTTACTATTACTTAAGTCGATGTTATAGCCATCATTTACTAATATTCTTGATAATGGCTTCATCATTTGTACTTGATTATTTATATTAAGTTCTTTCGCTCTTTCACCATAGAATCCCCATCTAAGAAGATCGAGTGCAGCATGCCTATCCAGTACACCATGAAGTTGCTGATTACGATAGTGCTTTAAGCAGTTATAGCACGCACTGTCACAATTACAGTCCTCCAAATGCTTTTCAACTTTATAAAGCAGCTCAGCGATTATGTCAGCTAATCTAACGGCATATCCCGCTCCGCTTGAAAGACTATCATATAAATAAATGTCAATAAAAGCTCCTTCAGAATTTGTGCGTAACCTATATCCGGTAATAAGCTCTGAAAATTCTATGTCTAATTCTTCACTTGCAATTAATCGTATTCCTTCAGCAAGTGATTGTGCAGCTCTCCCAAGCCATAGGTTGTCTTTGCGTCGAGTCTCTATTACACTCGGGTCTAACGCAAACTCTAACACCAACATATCAGTTATAAAGTCATATCCCAAATTAACATTGATTAAGTCTGAGTGTCTGCATTTCCCACGTGCCAGCTTTGATCGGTAAGGCCTTAATAGATCTTTTATACGCACTTCATCATCCCCCGGCACGGCTGCTCCGCAGTCCTGACAGACTAAAAATCCTCTATCGTTAGGTCCTTCATTCACCATAATGATTCGCTGGTTGGTTCTTGATGCGATACGGATTTTTTCCATATTAGGGAGCTTGACCATCTCCTCAGATTTTGGCAAAGTCGAATACAACGGCTGCTGAACTGCAGAATATTCTTCATCAATCTGGACATCTGGAATAGCTCTTGCATTTTTGGGTGCGAATCCCCATGGGCGAAGCATTTGCCTCGTATATTCAAGTTCTCTATTCCCACAAAATGGGCAGGCGTCTTCTTTGTCTTCCGCCAATCCAAACCAACCGCATTCGTTGCATTTAATTATGTTTTTTATGTAGTTAGGATCTTCCGTAAATGAGCGGGCAGGTGAATTTGCTTCATTAGGCTTTTTTTCAGATCCCGGATAATATAATCCTCCAATTTGGTATGTCTGTTTATCTACGACAATTGCTCTACCAGGAGCATATTCCCCTATTGCGACGTCTAACCCCCTCTCTACCTGATAAACTGTCTTGCCGTATTGATTTGATATATATGTACTTACGACATTTTTAGGGAACGAATACGTAGGTATAATCCCCTCTTCGTATAAAACATCTAATAAAACAACAGGATTATCATTGATTTGCCCTGTTACCGGATCTATTCCGTACAATTCCGGATGCCGATTTCGTTTATCAACGATTTCACTTAATGCATTGCAAACAAATTCAATACACTTGTCCTTGCTGAAATCTGAATTACTGGGCAATAGTGAATCAGTATCTTTAAAGCGATAATTTCTTATATAATCCACAAAGCTATCTGTACAATTGTCAAGAAAACTAACCGCTGGTATTCGTTCTAAGCTTTCACTTATAGTAGCTAAGTACTCTTGTAGCACAACCATAATAAAGTGTCTCTGCAAGAGCTTTTCACTTCGGATATCTATCCATGGTTGCCTCGGATCCCCTCTAAACATCGGAACAGGATTGTTGAAATACAGAGTATCGTGCGGTCCTCCTTCGCAATATGTAACTATAGTAGATAAACTTGCTCCTCTACGTCCTGCACGACCAGCTCTTTGCTGATAGTTTTCACGCATCGGAGGAATATTTCTAAGTCCAACTGCAACAAGAGAGCCAATATCAATTCCGACTTCCATTGTTGTCGTACTACTTAAAATGTCTACGGGCGTTTCTCCCTCTTGAATGATATCCTGGAATCGCAATTCGTAGTGTTCCGTTTTTGACCACAGACTGTCACGCTGATCTTTATGAGACAATTGTGCTGTATGTTCTTCTGTATCAATTACATGGATAGCATCTCCCGATATCGCTGATTCGATTGGATTTCTCCAAAAGTCCAGAGCATGTAACTCTTTGGAGGTAACCTCATGAATGCTTTCGCACCCACAACTTGCACATTTCCCATGAAATGCATATGGCATTACTCCTGAGCATTGTTCACACAGATACCACTTATGCTCCGGATCGAATCTAGGTTTAATTCTCTTTAAATCTATATATAACTTTTCTTTATTATCCGTACCGTATTCAAGATAGTTCTCTCTTAACACTCTTCTCCAGACTGCTTCTATTTCTGGTTGGTCATCCCATCCCATAACATTTCGAATCATTGTAGAGAATTTCCAGTCTGAATCAAGTCCGTACCCTCCATAATTGGGACGAACCTCCAATCTTAAGACATCTGATATTGAATGTCCGATTGCGGTAGCTGAATCACAAATTGATATAATCCACGCATTAAAAATCTCCATAAATTCATCTTCAGACACTTGAATACCGTTTTCTTCAAGCTCATCTATTGAATCAAATAATGCTTGATCAATTGGCTCAATCCAACTGACCATAGAATCATATAGGGTGTTATATCCACCACAATAAAACCTGAGCAAAAACATTTTCATTTGTTCAGGGGCATTATCCATTGTGAATCTAGGCACATAAGATCGCCTTCTTCTTATTGACTTTTCATAATTTCTAACTGCTGTTGTACAGTCTTCGGAAAACTTATTCCTTTCTGGATCATGAAATATCTGAACTTTTTTCTGTCCCGCTGCCAAACAAAAGAAATCATACAATGAATCCATGTTTTGTTCCTGGTCAAGGGCTTCCATATAATTCAAAGCGATTCCAAATAATTGGCGTGCCGCTGTAGTATCTGATGCATCTGACATATCACGGGCAAGTTTTGCCGCCCTTTGTCTACTATCAGAAAATAAAAGAACTTTTCTGCCTTGATTAGGGTATTTATCTGGATTCTTATCCTTTCCAGGTACAGGCGGTTCAACGACAAATTGTGCATTAATAAGGTTAAAAAATGATTGGTTTCCTCTTGTACTAAATGATGTAAGCTGAGTTCCAGACAACATATGTAAACAATGAGGACAAGTCGGAAATGTAATGATCCACGGTCTGCCTTTAGTTGAAAAATTGCAATAGTACAGCTTTCTAATATGAGGCTTCCCCTCTTGTGAATCATCCCGGAAGTCCACAAATCCAGTCTGTGTATCCAGATAGCAGGGAAGAATGGGGTGGTTTCCTTGTTTTTTAGGCATTACATAATCATCATCCGGAATGAATAAATGAATCTCCTTCATTCTCTTTTCCAGTCGTTGCCCCTCATAACGCCATAAATATGATTTACCTTTTCCAGTTATCTCATCTTCAAATATAAAACCTCTGAAAAACAAAGCTCCACATCTACGGTCGTTGTAAACTTCATATACTACACTGTGGCATTCAGGGCAGTATAGTTTATCATCCTCCATGAACACTTCACCGAGTGTAAGTCCTCCTGCAGTATGTGCCTTCTTACATTTTTCATTCGTACAAGCATAAATGCCTTTTATTCCTCTAAACAGCATATGCATACGAGCTGGAAATAGTACCATATCTTTACTATTACGTGCGAGTGGTGCTATCGCCAATAAAATGCTAACCGCATGAATGGCATCATCCTTTGTTTGCGATGGAAAGATTTGTTCTGCAAGTTCATTTAAGGAAACTGCCGACCCCCTACACATCTGCATTAACTTACAAAATGGCTCGTAATAAACGAGATTGTCATACATCCATGCAAATGCAGATTCCAAATCGGCAAATGGGGCTTTATCAGATATCCCATTCCAAAACCTATTAATAGCATCTAATTGAGATTTACTATCGGGTTCCTCAAAATCATTTGCTTCTGCTTCTAAAAACCTGGAATATGGAATTGACAAATATCCCAAATCCTCAATTTTCTCTCGCTCACCTCTCAAAATACAAAACTCAGTGTTTTCGTCAGATGCTGTTAGATCATTCGCGAACTCTTCTACTTTTTTCTTATCTTCGTCATTTTTGTCTGGCATACTTGCCGTAGTTAAGATGAACTGTACCTTATTTCGCGGGATATCTAGTTTGTGAAGCAACCTTCTTATAAGTAGTGCGACTTCTCCTCCAGATGAGCCCCTATACATATGCGCTTCATCGATAATAAATAGTAACTTGTTCTCTGCATCCTCAAAAAGCCACGACTTCGTGTCCTCCCAAATATGAGATTCACGAGGTCGTAGCAACATATATTCCATCATGGAGTAGTTGGTAATTAGTATATCCGGAGTACAATTCTGCATTTCATAGCGCGTAATCATTTCAGCATCTTCAGGGTCAGGATTATGATTACTTACATGAAGCTTTTGTAAAAAGTCCTGCATATTCTTTTTGGCAGGAATTTTTCCTTCACTTACTAGTTTTTCTAAATAGACTTTGTCCTCGTCAGACTCCGCATTTATCATTGATGATAGTGTTCTCTCAAGTTGTCGATCCTGACTTGTATTCGGTATTACTCCAGGATAAGGTGTCCTTCCTGTATACATCCCAAATTGAGGTCTTCTGGCATTTGCACTGCAGGTATCTCTGAATACTTTCACAAATTTACCATCCGGATCACCAATTAGTTTCCTTAGCCTACTTACTTGATCGGAGACCAATGCATTCATCGGATACATAATAATTGTACGAACGCCCCTTTTTGACCAGCTTTGCCCTTTATTACGTGCCTCATCTGCTAGTTTTACTACTAATGGCCACATAAAGCATTCCGTTTTACCAGATCCAGTGCCAGTCGACACAAATAGGTCTTTGCCAGAAACTGCAGCTTCTAGTGCTTGTATTTGATGTACATAAGGAGAGGGAAATACACCGAGCTTAGCCTCTGATAAATCAATAAGATACTTTTTAATCCATTCTGGCAAGTCCGCTTTCTTAATTCCATTCGGAACATTCTTATATGCAGGTGACGATTCGATATACGGTTTCTGATACAGTAACCCCTCATCGTCCAGTCGTTCACTGACCGCAGACAAGAGCACTGGAGACTTTGCAAAGTACTGCGCTTTAATATAGTTCTCCAGATCTCCCCTTATTTTCATGTGTACATAGCTAGCACCGTTCGACATGATTACACCTCTTTAAATATGTACCCTGTACTCTCAAGAATAGCCTTAACTCCGAAAAATACCTCTTTGCTCATGATTCTATTGAAATCATCTGTCCCGTTTTTCATTGATAACGGCCAACTGTACAGTTTCAGAAAACTAAGTTCATTTGGCGGAAGTAAATAATTCTGCCTTATCTCAACTACTGACCCAGTTTTATGATATTCAACATTTATTAATTCGTGATTTCTTGAAATAATGTATATCGCAATTCTTCGGTACTCTCCATTTTCTACACACCAAGGTTGCAATATGCTTGAATAGCATTTATTGCCTTCATAATAGTAGAGATAATAGATTTGTTGACCTCTTTCCCCAGCCCGAAGTATTGACACTTTTCCATCTCTCTCTGGCTCCTGGCACCAATAGCCTGATTTAAATGCCCCTTTTGTCTGTAAATATTCAATACGACCTGAATATGAAAATTCTTTCCACAATGCTTTATTAATTGTATTGTCCCCATAATCTACGATATTCGTTTGACAAATATGGAACAACTCTAACGCACTTGAGATACTTTCAGGATTGCTATCCTTATTCTTCACAACCCTATATAGTCCCAATCCACTCATTTTGCACGGAAGATCAATAAATGCGCCTCTCAAAAACTCTATGTTCCCCACTGTCACACGTTTGTGCATTGAAGGGTGAATTTTAAATGGAGAATGATAAATATATCCACATTGAGTGTAAATATTAAGGAATTCTTCGGAAAGGACGCTTACATCTTCAGGTAACACCGACTTGCATTCTGTATATACTCGTAACAAGTAAGATAATTCTCTCTCAATTGCCTTTCTAAAATGCACGATGGACACAGAACCCTCTTCAAGCTTATCCCACAGCGAACATAGTCCGATTCTTCCTGCCATGCAATAAATAGTTCTGCCCTTCCAGTCAATGTCCGAATGACTTGACGCTATTCCTATTCCAAATTCAATTGCTGCATTGCGTATAAGTTCTGTTTCCAGTTGCTTATTCATCCGTTACTCCCAATAACATAAGCAAGGTTTTCCTAAAATCTTTTGAAATATGTTGATCAGTTTTGAGGTATTCTTCAAGAATAGCGCCATTAGATGTTGCATACATGTACGGATATAAAACATACATATAATCTTCGTCAGCGATTGCTTCATTCTTTATGTTTTTCATAATCAGCATTACCTTGTTAACAACTGATCTGTATTTAGCAGAAGCACCTGCTTTCATTAATACATTCTCATATTTGCCTTTTGAGGCCTTCTTGCTGATATCAAGTTTATTCTGAATTCCTATTCCTCCCCAAAAATTCCTAGTCGCAATATCATCAACAAATAAATCTGTAATTAATGGAAGCACATAGTTATATAACCCTTTTGGCTCAATAATAAGATCATCATCAAACGGGCTAGTAATTATAATAAACTTTTCTTTTATCTCCACGATTCTGTCTATATAATCTGCCCAGCCTTTGTGAAACAGGTTTTCAACGACAATAATTGAATCACTACTGTTTCTAATGCAATCAATACTGCCTATATTAAACTCACCTGTACAAGTGAATCTTCCGGCAAGCCTTCCGCATATTGCAGCTGATAATGCATCCGCAATGTCTCCACCATTTGGTCCGGCCAACAGAACTGGTTGATTCATGCAATATGCTGCATACAAGAATTTTGCAAGCCCAAACGATAAGTTTTCGTTTACTCCTGCTTCTCTTAATTCCCTCTCAATTCCATCGATGGTTTCCTGCCAATTCCCGAATTTTTCTATCTTTTCAGGATCCAAACAAGATCCTTCCACATAAAAATTCTTGGCCATGATGTTTTCAGTCAGTTGTTGATTTGAGCTCGTATTATTTAGTGGAGTAAAAGCCATGTCCGCTATAAAGTTTGCAGCATTATGCTGTGCATCTTTAATTCTTTTCTCCACTTGGAGTTCAACATCAGAGGCTAGTTTCTCCTTCGTGTCTATCTCATCTTTGATTGTTTTCAACCGTTCTTCATATGAAATTAGTATTCTCTCTTTCTCAGATTTTAGTTGCCTCAGCTCCTCCTTAGCTAAGTCAACTTCTTCTGTCCTTTTCTCTAGTTTATGTAATATATCCTTGAGTTTTTCTTCTCCTTCCGATACTCTATCCTTATTTTCTTCCTTCCATCTTTCTTCTACAATTCTTTCACATTCTGCCCTGTATATTGGATGATTGTTTATCACCTGCTCTATTACATAGCTATCTACATCATCATGATCCAAGTAAACATCGACATTCATTAAAAACTCAATAACTACTGATTCTGCTTCTTCTACTGATACCCTGCATTCCTTCGCCACTTCATCATATAAGCTAACTGTTTTAACTTCCGTCAAAAATTCTTTAAACAGTTTATACTCATTTCTGGTCATTCCTCGAGATTTCATTGCAGACCATGTGGATCTTTCCAATATACATTTTCTTACAATCTCCAAAGGGTCCTTTAGTAGTACTTCCGAAGTCGCTTCCTTATTAATCTTTAAATACTTATAAAAACAATACTCGTTGGCAGTAATTACATCATCCCTATTGATCTCATACACTGGTAAATATGAGATTTCTTCCTTTACTGAAACAGAATCATCTGTAATATTCAACTGGTTAAATGTGCATAATACTCCTGTATAAACTTTAGATTGTGACTTGTAACAAAATATCGTCTTTGAGCCACAAAACGAAAGATGCACACCCTTTTTAATTCTATTTGCCAGTTCATCAACATTAGAAACATCTCTAATAATTTTGACTTGTATCGGTTCTATGTCCTCGACATACTCACTTGTTATATAGTCTTTCTCGTAATCATTAAGCCTCGGTATTGCAGACCAATGCCATACACCAACATATCCGGATGGCTTTGAATTATCGTTATAATAGAGCTTATCCCGATTGTCAAAGGTCCTGCTCACACTTTCGTTGATGTACACAGGAACAATTCTTGATCCCTCAATATCCAAAAGTCTTAAAAGCCAACTTTGCCCTTTATCGTCTGGATCCGTAACCACACATATTGATGAAATTTCTGTCGTTCTATCTATCATTATTATGCCCTTTTCTAACTGTCTTATATATTTCACTTAGTGCATATTTGGGAATACTCCCATTACGCACTTGTTGTAGTAGCCATGTTCTAAGAGATGGATATTCTTCCAAGTTAGCCGCTAATGTAGCTGCTTCGGCATGCGATATCGTCACTTCCACTCTTCCTGTATACCTGGACAGTTTGTTTACTAATTCAGCTTCATTGATCTGTTTCTTTTTGTTTTTCCTAATAAACGTTGTTTTCCAGATACAATCACATGAAACAAATACACTGACTGTACAGCCAAGATCAATCCCATCAATCAATAACTGCTGGTCAGCATTTATATTCAATTTCCTTGTAATAAATCCTTTTTTATCATTTATTTCAATTGTTCCGTCATATTCGCATTTTATTAATAAGGTTCTGCGTATTGGGAGGTTACTGTATGTTCCCTCTTCAATAGACTCTCCTTTCAAGTTAACAACCTCAACCTTTGGTAATGATTGTTCAAACTCAAGACGATGCTTCCAAAGATACACGTAGTTTAGTGTTCGAACCCTTCCCGTTGATAGCAGTTCTTGACGTTCTTTACAATTAACAAGAGCTAATGATTGGTTATCAGCAATACTACTCTGTCTAATATCACTGACAGGGAATAAATGTGTTCTTACTCTCTCCCCTTGAATATAGAAGAATAGTTTACTATCCTTATGCAAAATACGATAAGGCGAATTAACATATTCCGGCCATAATGGAATTACTTCAATCGGATAATCAGTCAATCTTGCATGACAGTCCAAGAAGAAGCGAACTGTATCTTCGCAGTATTTTGTAGCCTTAATCTCATATATGAACCACGTTCTATATCTAACGGTTATTCTTCCAACAGTTCTATAGGCAAGGCCTTTACGCCTTCTCAGGCTACTATCAAGCAAACAACCTATCAGATAGTAGTTCTTGCCAACTACCACATCTGAATCATCTGGTATACGTTTCTTCGTGCTTCCATCAAATAGAGTTCCATCCTCTTCAATTCCAAGAACTGTTCTTGGCCAGTAATTCCAAATATCTTTATTGTCAACATTCAAGGCAATATCATATCTTTTAGCCGGGATTTCTCCCACTTGCAAATACGTAATGTTGTCATCTTGGATTCTTTGTAATGAAAAACTAAAGCTATCGCTGACCAGATTAGACAATACCCCATTTATTATAATATGAGCCTTTTTTAGGCCGTTCCTTACATCCATCGGTAACGGTGTGAAGCCTAATTCGAAGGTTACTTTACCATTATCTAGTATTTTCATTCTTAATGGTAAATCATGGTTCAGTTTTAACTCTGTTGATGTATATGAATAGTAAGCATTGAACGATCGTTCAGGACAATCCTTTGTAGTTTCACTACTACTGTGTTTGAAATACGGTTCGCGAATCGAACCATTGGTTAACGTAACGTACTGCCCACACAGGTCGCACATAAACAATCCACTTCTTGCAGATACTGTTCCATAAGGATGCATTTTCGCTGCTTCCCATGCATTAATCTTTCTCCAGCCTTTTTCAGTCCACATGCATACGTGCGTCAATGCCGCCATTGCTTGCCATCTCCCATTACTACTAGTGTTTGTAATATAAGTCTAATCATATTCTTAACATAAAAGCTGCATATTTCTTTAAAGCACTCACGCCACCTTCATGTCTATAATTCGCTTATTCTTCCAGAATTTATGCCATAATCTTTTATCTCGTTCATTGTTTCCATCTTCGTCATCTTTTTCATGAGTCATCTTTTCTTTGCGCTCCGCATTACCACGCTTACACTACTACTTGAAGCTTTTTCTTTTCATTCGTCCTGTAATTTCTGACTCATCAAAAAAGGCCTACTGCCCCAACGCAATAAGCCTTTCCATCTGTTCGCGGCTATTTTACTCGCCACAGTTTTCTCAATTATAAATTGCTCCAACCACAAGTTCAGGTCTAGGTGCCTAGTCGATTAAGCAACACGGAGTTCTCTATAGAGAAACGATGCAGGAGTTAATTGGGACAATCATATTTATTATAGCGGTTGTCGTTTTATAGTTCACTATTTTGGCCCGGG
>ODAI013920829.1_pt1 | contig 11569 bp, 8 predicted proteins | sample 1539321 | NCBI WGS metagenome assembly ODAI01 (sample SAMN02144231, study PRJEB22623) | gut metagenome | biome: sheep rumen | host: Ovis aries | place: New Zealand
CAGTGCAGCTGCTTTCGAAAGCGCTGAAAAATAACAGCAGAGACAACGTGTCCGTGATCGCAGTTAAAGTAAAAAGGTAAAAAGAGGTGACAGGCACCGTTAGCGCCGACTAACGGTGCCTGTCACCTCTTTTAATCATCTTCCATGTAAGGTATTATTAAGCAGAAGGAGCCGGGCTGGTTTCGGCTTCTTTTGTAAGTGATTTTTTAGCGGTTTACGAGGGATAAAATGAAGAGGCATTTATTAAGACTGGTAATAGTATTGGGCTGCATGTTCATTCTGACTGCAGGGGTATTCGCAGATAATGAAAACACCGATGACGATAAGGGTGACATAGACGGCGCATACACATTTATGAATGAAACTGAAAAATACGGGTACAGATCGTATCTCAACTACGATAAAGATGATCCGGATCAGGATGACTATGTCGGAGCAAGGCTTTACGATGTAACAATCCCTGAAGACGGAAGACTGATTGCTGAGGTCAGCAACAGTGAAATTAAACATATGGACATAGAGGTGTATTCGGAAGAGCTCAAGAAACATATCTGTGAGTTCAGTTTTGAGATCGGAAGCGGTGAAACCGTAACGAAACAGACCATGGCTTTGCCAAAAGGTGATTATACGGTGATATTCGGCTATTCCATGCCGCAGGACTACATCATTCCGTATGCTGAAGATTCCGGCAAGAAGTCTTTTAACCACTATATTTCCTGGAAGAAGGAGCCGCATATCAAGGGAAAGTCTGTTGCATTATCTCAGACAACTGCTTCCATGAGCACCTCGGGGCATCTTTCACTGAGCGCAACGGTCAGTCCTTCGGATGCGTATTATCAGGATGTCACATGGAGCTCGTCTGCTCCTGCAGTTGCAAAAGTGGATTTCACAGGATACGTTACAGCAGTCGCTCCTGGCACGGCCGTTATTAAGGCTGCTACAAAAGACGGTGTGAGCGGATCATGCACAGTGACTGTCTTGCCGGAGGAAGGAGCTGCTGTTAAAGTCGCGGCGGGAACCGTAAAGGTCCTCTCGACAAGTGCGCGTACTGTTGCCTTCACAAAGGCTGTCAAAAAGTCATCCGTTACTGTTCCGGCAACGGTCATTATTGGCGGCCAGACCTACAAGGTCACTCAGATCAACGCGGGCGCATTCAAAAGCTCAGGCGCTAAGACGGTAACGGTCAGCAAGAATGTAAAAGTGATCAGGAAGAACGCATTCAAAGGCTCAAAAGTTTCGAAGGTGATACTGAAGACAAAGCTTCTGAAGAAGTCTAAGGTAAGAGGCTGCCTTTCAGGCTCGAAAGTCAAAACCGTTCAGGTGAAGGTCGGATCCTCGAGTCAGAACAGGAAGTATAAAAAGACTTATAAGAAATACTTTACAAAAGCTAACGCCGGCAGAAAGGTTACTGTAAAATAGAGGTTGATCAGGGCGCTCCGGAACCGGACTCCGGAGCGTCTTTTGATGCATTGAGGATACATGCTGCGCTTATAAATATTTGTGTCATTTACCGTATAAGAAAGAAAAAAGGTGACAGGCACCGTTAGATATGTCTAACGGTGCCTGTCACCAACCCATGTGTCACCAACCCAGGGGAAAAATGATCCAGAAGCTGAGGGATACTTTCAGGCCGGACTCGGGCTACAGGTCGTTCTTTATATCGATCCTGACTTTTGCTCTTGCGTACGGCCTCTACAAGGGAATACTGGACAACTATCTGGCTGAAGTTGCCGGAATGTCGGCTTTCGATAAAGGCGTTTCCGAATTTTTCAGAGAGATTCCGGGACTGCTGCTTATATTTGTCCTGGCGCTGCTCTATGAGCTGTCGGCGGAGCGGATCTACCAGATCGGCGCTCTTATAATGGCGGCCGGTCTTGTGATGCAGTCACTGGTAAGCCCGACAAAAGCGCTGGTCATTGCCGCTATTTTCATATACTCGCTCGGTGAGCACATACAGCTGGGGATGCGCAATACTATCACTCTCGAGTATGCAAAGGAGGGCAAGAGCGGAATCGCGCTCGGCACGCAGAATGCGGTCTACCAGATTGGCATGGTGGCAGGCTACATTGTGGTCATAGCCCTGTTTTACCTGATGGGCAATAACACTGCGCTGTTTAAGCCGGTGTTTATGGCGAGCGCAGTCATCGTTTTACTCGGCTTTGCGTCATCGCTCCGAATCAAAGGCGACAGCAGACCGGACCCTTCGAAACGGCGCTTTTACTTCGCTAAAAAATACAAGAAATACTATATGCTGGAGCTGTTCTACGGAGCCCGCAAGCAGATCTTTTTTACCTTCGGCCCGTACGTGCTGGTGCTGTTTTACGGAGCGACTGCGATGGACATCAGCATCCTGTTCGCGATCTCGTCAGTCTGCTCGTACTTTGCGTCCCCGCTTGTGGGCCGCATCATAGACCGCTTCGGGTATAAGATAGTGATGGTGAGCGACACTCTGATCCTGGTGATCGTCTGCTTCTTTTACGGATTTGCCCACCATATATTTCCGATGCACATGGCGTTCCTGGTCTGCTGCGCGAATTACGTGCTGGACTCGGTGATCTCGCTGGCATCGATGGCATCGAATGTATATGTGCAGGATCTCGCAGATAATGCGGATGAGCTCAGGGCAACCATATCGACCGGCGTGTCAGTCAATCATTTTATTACGATACTTGTGGCGCTTTTTGGCGGCTGGATCTGGAAAACTCTTGGGATCGAAACGCTGTTTTGCCTTTCTGCGGCACTCGGTCTTTGCAACAGCGCGTACGCAGCAACTATAAAAAAGAAATAACAGGAAGTCAGCTCCGCCTATTTTTTGCTCGCCAGTGGAGCTTTCGTTTGATACAATCTATAGAACAAAGGGTTTACCGGGCCTTGGGGGTGTATGATAAACTTGGCCAGAGGGTTAATGCATGATCAAAAGCCATAAAAGACTGATATTACTGTTCATATTAATGATTGCAGTCGCTTTTTCGCGGCCTTTTTCTGCTGCGGATGTGTACGCGGATGATGCGGATGGCGCATTGGAAATAGAAGGCTCCCGGGAGTCATTCATTCCTGATGCAGAGGCTGCGCCGGATAATGACGAGCTGTTTGATGGCTATATAGAACGGGAATTGAATGAAGCTCTGCCATCTTCAGGCAAAAGACTGCTTAGAGCAGCCAGACCGCGTCTGCAAGGAGCAAATCTGGCTGTATATAATAAGTTAAAGTCGGAGATCGCAGAGGTTGCGGATGGAAGCAGAACATCAACTGTATTCACAGTATCGCTGGCAGATCTGGCTCTTGCAAAAAACGGATGGACCGCTTCCGATCTTGGCGTAAATAATATAGTTAAAGAAGGCTATATAACTGATGAGGCTTCGGAAGCAGTATTCAGGGAAATAGGTTTCGACCTTAAGACTGTTATAGATGCGCTGATTGCGGATTGCCCATATGATCTTTATTGGTATGACAAAACAGCATCTACGTTTATGGATGGGGTACAGTACAGTTACTGGGCATCCAGAGAGCAGATAGCTTTGAGCACCGGAATAACCTTTTATCTTCCGGTAGCACAGGGATATGCTGCTTCTACCTACGCTGTGGATGCCTCAAATGGGCAACGCGTACGTCAGGCAGTAGCCAATGCGAAAAGCATAGTTGCTGACAGCTATGGAACCGATCATGAAAGACTTATTGCCTACAGGAAGGCTATATGCAAACTTGCAGACTATGATTATGATGCGGTGTATTACAATTCGCCTTATGGAGATCCATGGCAGCTCGTTTCTGTGTTTGATGGCGATCCTTATACGAATGTTGTTTGTGAGGGGTATGCCAAGGCTTTCCAGTATTTGTGTGACCTCTCTTCTTTTGAAGGAGACATAAGCTGCATTTCTGTAAGCGGTACAATGAGCGGCGGTACTGGTGCCGGGAGCCATATGTGGAATATAGTCACTATGGAGGATGGATTCAACTATCTCGTAGATTTAACTAACTGCGATGAAGGTGCTGTTGGCGCTGATGATCTTCTGTTTCTCGTGGGATCCGGGAGAGGGAATGCAGATTCAGGCTACTATTTCTTAAACAATAGCCTGGTATATTCATATGATTCAGATACACGCCGTATTTTTTCAGCTGAACTGCATATAGCTGACCATGACTATATAAATAAAGATGAAAATCCTTGTACTGGAGGCGCAGAACATGTTTTCGGAGACTGGAATCATGTTTCTGACAGCACATGCGTAGAGCACGGTGAAGACAGCCGTACATGCAAAAACTGTCATTTAACCATATACAGGTCTATTGAGCTTAAGGATCATGAATGGGGTGATTCTGAGTATGATCCTAAACCAACGTGCTCGTCATACGGGAGGAGACATATTTATTGCAAAATATGCCACGAGGAAAAGGTGAATGAAGTGGCCCCGAAACTTGCACATACCATGGGCAGCTGGACAACCGTCAAAGAACCTACCTATGATGAAGCGGGCATAAAAAAGCGCAGTTGTGAAGTGTGTGGATATGCTGAGACTGAAGAGATTGCAATTCTTGCCAGAACATCTGTCGCAAATGCTAATATCAGCAATATTAAAGTAAAGGTATATACTGGAAAAGCTCTGAAACAGTCTCCTGTAGTTAAGGTCGGCGGAAAGACGCTAAAGTCAGGAACTGACTACACGCTGACATATTCAAAGAATAAAAATGTCGGTATTGCAACTGTAAAGATTTCCGGAAAGGGAGTTTACAACGGATCAATCAGCAAGACTTTTAAAATCAGACCTAGATCAACTGTTCTGAAGACTGTGACTCCGCTGAAAAAAGGATTTACTGCCAAATGGACAAAAAAGCTGACACAGAACACTGGCTATCAGCTTCAGTACAGCACAAGTAAAAACTTTTCCAAAAACAAAAAGACAAAAACTATAACAAAAAAATCCAAGACTTCACGAAAGGTCACCGGTCTTAAGGCAAAGAAAAAGTACTATGTCAGAGTTCGTACATACAAGACAGTGAGCGGAAAGAAGTACTACTCAAAATGGAGTAAGGTAAAAACTGTTACTACTAAGAGATAGCGCCATGGCTTGTACATTTGCGCGTTGAATGATATATAATTTTCTCAGCAATCCTGCTGAAAAAGTAGCTAAAAAGGAGTTTGTAAAGATGAAGAAAATCGCAGTATGTACCGCAATAATCGGAGGAGTAGCCGGAACAGTAGCATATCTCAACAAGTATGGGCTTCCAATTCCGGGAAACCTGACTATGCACATTCCAATCAAGTTTAAATACGATTTCTGGGATGCTTTCACAAAAGGAATCGAGCTCGCAGAAGGAAAGATCAACCTGTAAGTATTCGGGACTGGAGGATTATATGAGTAAAGCAATAGTATTCCTGGGCGACGGCTTCGAAGAATGTGAAGCGCTGATTGTAGTGGATATTCTGAGGAGAGCCGGTATGGAGACGCTCATGGCTTCAGTTATGGACGGTCTGCAGATCGATTCTTCGAGGCATATAAAGGTGCAGGCCGATGTTATGGCCGCTGATGTCGATTTTGGATCGGTTGATCTTGTTGTGCTTCCGGGCGGACGCCTCGGCACTGAGAATATGGGCAAAAGCACGGTGGTTAAGGAGAAATGCAGGGAGTTTGCGGCAAACAAGCATGTTGCTGCGATATGCGCTGCGCCATCACTTCTCGCAGAGCTCGGCCTGCTCGAAGGAAAGAAAGCGACCTGCCATCCTGACTTTGAGAGTGTTATGAAAGGTGCGGTTCTTACGGGCAGAAGTGTTGCTGTTGACGGCAATATTGTTACAGGACAGGGGCTCGGCGCATCATTTGAATTTGCCTTTGAACTTGTCAGAACGCTAGTTGGAGAAGACATGGTCGAGCAGATTAAAAGAGCTATCTGCTACAGATAACACTGCAGAACAGCGAAAAACACAATAAATAAAAATGGCTCCTTCCGGGATCACAATCCATATAGGAGCCGTTTTTAGTTGCTTTATGTGACCGTAATGCAGTCAGCGTGCGCACTTCAATCTGACCGCAATACGGTCAGCGCTCATCTCAGTCTGCGAAAAGCGCACCTTAGTCCCAGAGATTAAGAGGGTAGGTTCCGTCCGCCTTGAGAGCAGCAAACTTTGCCACGACCTCAGGCTTGTCTTCTTTATAAGTTACTCCGAACCACTTATCTGAAGATGTGAGGACCTCATATGTTGCCGAGCCATCAGCTATCTGCTGATTGATAGGGCTCTGAATGTAGTATTCGCCCTTCATTGGGTTCTCTTTCATGATTCTGCCAAGAGCGGTTTTAAATCCCTCTTCGAGGATCTTTATATATTCTGCTCCGAAGCCCCAGAGGTTCATGGAAACCGGTGAATCGGCAGGGATGATTTCCTTGCTTCCGTCTGGCAGAGTATCAGTAACTGTACCGTCAGCTTCTCTTCCAACCTTCAGGTGCTCAACGATATCTGTCAGCATTCCGTCTTTTGCTTTGCAGATTCCTCTGGATACAGTGCCGTTTTCAGACAATGTCTTTTCTATCTCAAAGCCTACCATGCAGTTGTGCGATGCATCAGCCTTGGTTGTGAGGAATTCATATATCTTTTTGAAGCCTTCCTTGCCGTAGTAATCGTCAGCGTTGATAACCGCGAAAGGTGCGTCTATGATGCTTCTTGCAGAGAGAACTGCCTGACCGGTGCCCCAAGGTTTGGTGCGGCCTTCAGGAAGTGCAAATCCTTCAGGGAGATCTGTGCCTTCCTGGAATGCATAGTGCACTTCGTATTTCCTGCCTGCGCCGTTCTCAATATGCTCTTTGAACACTTCCTCAAAGTCATGCTTAATGATGAAGCATACTCTGCGGAATCCTGCCTCGTATGCATCGAAGAGGCTGAAATCCATTATGATATCGCCCTGCTCGGTTATTTTGTCGAGCTGCTTGTTGCCGCCATATCTGCTGCCCATTCCTGCAGCCATGATGACCAGAATCGGTTCCATTTTTAACTCCTTTTATCGATATTTTTGAAATGATGTCCCTGAATAACTGCGTTTTGTGCGGAGCCCAAAGGCGCAGTATGCTTCTGCCTTTTATAAGCGGAGCCCAAGAACGCTTTCCGCGCTCTGTGCAGTCGCTGTTAAAGAGCAGAACTGATACGTGCGCGCACCTTGTCTTCGCCCATGATCTGCTGGATCGCCCAGACATCAGGCGACTGCGCGCGCCCCATGAGCGCTATTCTGATTATTGTGCTGACATGCCCCACATGCCCTTTATAGTCTTCAGGATGTTTCTTGAAATCCTTAGGCTTTGCTGCGTATCCGAGCGATACGGCCAGCTCTCTGATCTTCCCGAACCACTGCTCGTTGTTGTCTGAGTGGTCATAGGAATCGAGATAAGATTTAAGAATAGTCTCAGCATCCGCTGCCGCTTCGGCAGGGTACTCATCCTTCCTCTCAAAGGACTCATCGAAGAAGTATCCGATGAAATCCATGATCTGCTTCGCGTATACCAGGTCCGCTCTCGGTCGGGCATCGTGTCTGCCGAGGTCGAGGATCTCTGCGAGGTGATCCAGATCGGTAAACATGAATCCGTATTCCGGTGCGAACTCGTCGGACCACGACTTGAGCCATGCAGCGAGCTCGTGCGCATCAATGTGCAGAAGCGTGTTTTTGCTGACGTCATTGAGCTTATCGAGGTCGAAGAGGGCGCCGCTGCTCGACATCTTCTCAGTTGTGAACGCGAACTCCTCAGCCGGAGCATCAGGGTTCTCGATTCGCCATTCCTCATAGTTGGAGTTGAGGATCGTGAGCAGGTACTCTCTGACTGCAGCCGGGTGATAACCTTCCTTGCGGTAGAAGTCGAGCGAAAGCTCAGGGTCTTTGCGTTTCGAGAGCTTGCGCTTGTTGCCGTCTTCACCTATCTTCATGAGCTGCGCGGTGTGGCAGTAAACAGGAAGATCCCAACCGAGGTCCTCGAACAGCTCAACGTGAATCGGCAGTGATGGAAGCCATTCCTCACCTCTGACTACGTGAGTTGTGCGCATCAGATGGTCGTCAACTACGTGTGCGAAGTGGTAGGTAGGGATGCCTGTCTGCTTTATGATTACAACATCAAGGAAGTTGTCAGGTACAGAGAGCTCGCCGCGGATACCGTCGATTACGGTGTGCCTTGCGGTCTCTTCTGCAGATGCGTTCGGAACGCCGCGCGACTTGAGCCTTATAACGAATGGCTCACCGGCTTTGATCTTAGAAACGACCTCAGCCTCAACGGCTTCATCTTTATCCCAGTCTCTGTACTTTGACCATCCGGCATAGATTCCCGGAGCGATCTTCTCGCTCTCCTGTTTCTCCCTGATCGCGCTGATCTCTTCTTCGCTCAGGAAGCAAGGGTAGGCGAGGCCTTCAGCCAGAAGGCGCTTTGCGAATGTGCGGTAGATCTCGCCGCGGTGGCTCTGTGTGTAGTCACCATACTCACCAATATCTCCGCTTGCTGTGACACCTTCGTCGAAGTGGATCCCGAAGAAGTCGAGCGACCCGATGATCGTTTCCACAGCGTTTTCTACATAACGCTTGTCATCAGTATCCTCAATTCTCAGATAAAAAACGCCACCGCTCTGGTGAGCAAGTCTTTCATCAACGAAAGCGCCATAAAGGTTTCCGAGGTGGATAAAACCGGTCGGGCTGGGACCCAGCCTTGTGACCATGGCACCTTCAGGGAGATCTCTCGGCGGATACATCGCCTCGTAATCCTCAGGACTGTGCCCGAGTGACGGGTAAATAAGTTCGCTTAGTTCTTTATAGTTCATATTAGTCATTTTTTCCTTTTCTTCTAATTAACCTATAAACTACATTTTAGCACACATAGCGCATTCAATTCACATAAACCTCTGCAACAATTGAAGCATTTGGGTTGCGCATGTGTTTTTTGTGATGGTTTACAAAAATTCACAGAAAAATGTGAAAATAATCGCAAAAAACAGCTTTTCCGGCATTGACTGAAAAAGTGTATATGATTAAAATAGTAGAGATTTGTTTTTAGTGAAAAATACTGAAAAATCAAGTATGAATAGGTCGGTTACCGCTTTAAGCACGGGCGGACCAGAGACCAAAAAAGAAGGGATTAATATGAAAGGAAACGTAATTATCGGACAGTCCGGCGGACCTACCGCCGTTATCAACTCCAGCCTTGCAGGCGTTATCAAAGCCAGCTGGAAAGCGGGCATCAGAAGAATCTATGGAATGCATTATGGTATTGAGGGCCTCCTCAATGAAGACATCGTAGATATCGAAGACTACATCACAAGCGGACAGGATCTTTCCCTGCTCAAGAGAACCCCGTCTTCATTCCTCGGCACATGCCGTTATAAACTGCCTCCTATTGAAGGCAATGAAGATGTTTATGAGAAGATCTTCGATATTCTCGACAAAAAGAACATCGAGTACTTCCTCTATAATGGCGGAAACGATTCGATGGATACAATAAAGCAGCTTGCTGACTATGCTGCATCGCACCAGAAGAAGCAGAAGTTCATGGGAATCCCAAAGACGATCGACAACGACCTTCCTATGACAGACCACTGCCCGGGTTACGGTTCAGCTGCTAAGTATATCGCAACTTCGATGAAAGAGATCATCAGAGACAACGAGAGCTACGGCGTATCCAAGCCGACTATCTGCATCGTTGAAATCATGGGACGCCACGCCGGATGGCTCACAGCTGCAGCTGCTCTGTCAAGAGACATCGACTGTTCCGGTCCGGATCTGATCTACCTCCCTGAGGTTACATTCGACATCGAGGACTTCATCAACAGAATCAAGGAGCTCGCTAAGACTAAGAAGTCTGTTGTTATCGCTGTATCTGAAGGACTCAAGACTGCTGACGGCAAGTTCGTTTGTGAGCTCGGAACAGTCAACGACCACGTTGACGCTTTCGGTCATAAGCAGCTCGCCGGTACTGCAGCTTACCTCGCAAGCCTGGTAACTCAGCAGACCGGACTCAAGTCGCGTTACATCGAGTTCTCGTCACTGCAGAGATGCGCTGCTCACCTCGCTTCCAGAAGCGACTCTGACGAAGCTTACAACGTTGGATACCTCGCTGCAAAGGCTGCTTTCGAAGGCAAGACCGGAATGATGATCACCATCAAGGTTCAGTCCAGAGAGCCGTATGTTGAGACTTACGACATGTTCGACATCCACGATGTTGCTAACGTCGAACGCAAGGTTCCGCTCGACTGGATCACTAAGGACGGAACATACGTAAGCGAAGAGTATCTGAACTACGCAAGGCCGTTCATTATCGGACGCGTTCCGCCTTACACAGCTGGCGGACTTCCGGTTCATCTGACGATGACAAAGAAGAGAAAGAAATAATAAGAAAAATGAATACGATTTATCATTGATGTTTTCTGCGGATTTATGTATGATTGAAAAACATTATATAAAAACAAGCGGGGCAGTCAATTGAATAATGATATCGTAATAAAAGAAGTAAAAAGCAAGGCGGAGCGGAAGGTCTTTGTGGACTTTCCGAACCGCCTTTATTGTGATCACGAAAACTTTGTGCCTGCGTTCTTTGGCGACGACGTAGACGACTGGGACGAGAAGAAGAATCCTGCGTTCAGCTACTGCGAAGCGAAGTCGTGGCTTTCGTACAGGGATGATGAGGTGGTTGGCCGCATTGGCGCGATCCTGAGTCATGCCTCGAACGAGAAGTGGGGCACAAAGCGCATGCGTTTTACGCAGGTGGATTTCATAGATGACAGAGCAGTTTCGAAGGCTCTCTTTGATGAGGTAGAGAACTGGGCGAGAGAGAAGGGAATGAACGAAGTTCACGGCCCGCTCGGATTCTGCGACCTCGACAGGGAGGGAATGCTGGTAGAAGGTTTCGACAAGCGCAGCATGTTCTACACCTACTACAACGATCCGTACTACGTTGATCACCTCGAGGCGCTCGGTTATGTGAAGGACACTGACTGGATCGAGCACCTTATACCGCTCAACGGCTGGGACGATCCGAATTACATAAGGCTCAAAAGGATCTCTGATGTGATGCTCAGGAGGACAGGCTTCCACAAGGTGCAGGTGAAGCACAAGTCGGAGTACAAGCCATACATAAGGCAGGTGTTCGAACTGGTTAATATAGCGTATGCGCATCTGTACGGAGTTGTGGAGCTCAACGAGAAGCAGATCAAAAAGTACACAAACAAGTTCCTGCCGCTGGTGGATCCGGATTTCGTCTGCCTCATTGTTGATGACAACGATAAGCTCATGGGATTTGGAGTCGGAGCTCCGTCTACTGCGGAGGCCATGCGCAAGTGCGGTGGCCATCTGATGCCGTTTGGATGGATCGGTCTGCTGAAGGCGCTGATACAGAAGAAAGACACGCTCGACCTTCTGCTGATCGCGGTAAGGCCGGAGCTGCAGAAGACAGGACTCAATGGAGTCATAATGGAGCACCTTTTCACCGGGTGCAACAAGAACGGCATACGTAAGGCCGAGACAGGTCCGCAGCTTGAGTACAACACCAATGTGCACCATCAGTGGAAGATGTTCAACATTGAGCCGCACAAGCGCAGACGCTGTTTCGTAAAGCA
>ODAI010950562.1_pt1 | contig 11568 bp, 9 predicted proteins | sample 1539321 | NCBI WGS metagenome assembly ODAI01 (sample SAMN02144231, study PRJEB22623) | gut metagenome | biome: sheep rumen | host: Ovis aries | place: New Zealand
CTCCTCGGTGACATGAACATGATAGCTGTTCGTAATATAATTCCGGTCCGTGACCTCCGGGATCTGGCCGAAGCGCTTCTGCAGGCACTTCGCGAACTTATAGGTCGTGGACTCGAGCGGTGTTCCGTAGAGACTGAAGGAAATGTTCGTCGCAGCCCTCCACTTCGCACACTTGTCGTTCATGAACTGCATGACCTTCAGTGCGAACTCCTTGCCTGCCGGATCTGTGTGGGATACGCCCTTCATATACTTTGTGCACTCACACAAGCCCGCGTATCCAAGCGAAATCGTCGAATAGTTGTTGAAGAGCAGCTTGTCGATCTTCTCTCCTTTCTTAAGTCTGGACAGTGCGCCGTACTGCCAGAGGATCGGAGCGACGTCCGACGGAGTTCCAAGCAGTCTCTTGTGGCGGCACATCAGCGCTCTATAGCAGAGCTCTGTCCGGTCTTCCATAAGCTTCCAGAAGGTCTCCTCATCCTTTCCGGATGAGCAGGCTACGTCGACAAGGTTCAGCGTTACAACGCCCTGGTTGAAGCGGCCGTAATACTTGTGCTCGCCGTTCTCTCCCAGACCTTCCTTGTCCGGTGTGAGGAAGGATCTGCAGCCCATGCACGGATAGACGTCACCGTTCTTATACTCTCTCATCTTCTTCGCGGAGATATAATCCGGGACCATTCTCTTGGCTGTGCACTTTGCAGCAAGCCTCGTCAGATAGTAATATTTCGAATCTTCGTAGATGTTGTCCTCATCCAGGACATAGATGAGCTTCGGGAATGCCGGTGTGATCCAGACACCCTTCTCATTCTTGACACCCTGAATGCGCTGTCTCAGCATCTCCTCGATGACCATCGCGAGATCGTCTCTCAGCTGTCCTTCCGGGACCTCATCCAGATACATATACACCGTGATGAACGGAGCCTGTCCGTTGGTCGTCATGAGCGTGATGACCTGATACTGGATCACCTGAACGCCGCGGTTGACTTCCTTGCGGACGCGCATCTCGGCGATGCTGTTGATCTGCTCCTCCGTTGCCTCCATGCCGGACTCGGCGAACTCCTCGCGGACTTCCTTCCTGAATCTCTGACGGCTGACCTCTACGAACGGGACCAGGTGGGACAGCGTGATGCTCTGTCCGCCGTACTGGGAGCTCGCGATCTGCGCGATCGCCTGTGTAGCGATGTTGCAGGCCGTCGCGAAGCTGTGCGGCTTCTCGATCATGGTCTCGGAGATGACTGTGCCGTTCTGGAGCATATCCTCAAGATTGACCAGGCAACAGTTGTGCATATGCTGTGCAAAATAGTCGGAGTCATGGAAGTGGATGATACCCTCCTCATGCGCGCGTACCACTTCGTCCGGAAGAAGGAATCTTCTCGTCAGGTCGCGGCTGACTTCTCCGGCCATATAATCGCGCTGTACGCTGTTGACAGTCGGATTCTTATTGGAGTTCTCCTGCTTCACTTCCTCATTGCTGCATTCGATCAGGCTGAGGATCTGATCGTCTGTCGTATTGGCCTGGCGGACAAGTGCGTGCTTGTAGCGATAGGTGATATACTTCCTCGCCACTTCGTAGCGTCCGGCACCCATGATGCCGTTCTCGACCATATCCTGGATCTCCTCGACATTGGCTGCGCGGGTAAGACTCTTGCAGTTATCTTCGACTTCGCGCTCAATGTCCTTGATCTGGCTGTTGCTCAGCCTCATCTTTTCAGAGACTTCCTTATTCGCTCTCTCTATCGCGGCAGTGATCTTGCGACCGTCGAAAATCATTTCCTTACCGCTTCTCTTAATAATCTTCATAATTAATTCCACTCCTCCGCATGCTGCCGGACATTGCCTCAGGCTGTCCGATTCACGCCCTTCACATAGTCTGAATTGTCTTACAATTACTATGATTCCGGTGTATCTTTTTGACACCAGATTGTGTGCCTTTCCCCAAAAAAGACACTATATCTTGTGGTGCATAAAAATGATACTCTATGAAGGTATGGATTTCAAGAGGTAAAATTATACAAAAAGGGATTGAAAGGTTGTCTGTACTTTCTATAAGATTATTCTTGACAAATAAAATGTTATCTGTTTGTGGCGCTGCAGATCACAGGAAAGAGACGAAAGCGGGCGTCATAATGACCGCGATCACGACAAGAAGCATCAGCATTGTGGGAAAGATCAGCTTTGTTCCCGCCTTCTCCCCCAGGATCCTGGCCTTCCGTTTTCTCTCCTCGAAAGCCTCCTCCGCCTCCCCGGACAGGAGATCGATCAGTTCCCGGCTCCCCCTCCGCATGTTCTGAACAAGGAGGGCTGCAAATGTCCGGTATCTTATCTCGCAGGCCCTGCGCCCCATATTTTCATAAGCCTCTGTCTCGGAAAGCCCCTTTTCCATATCGGTGCACAGGCGAAGGATCTCCTCGAACCCTTCCCGCCGCCGTCCGCCGTTCTTCAGACTGTCCTTATAATCGGACGCCATCAAGAGAAAGGCACTTCGCATGCTGAGACCCGCACAGAGCAGAAGCACGAGTTTGCTCACGATATGCGGGTAGTCCAGAAGCAATTCCTCTTTTTTCTTCTCTGCGTCCGCTTCCCGGTTCCGGATCCCGGAAAAAATAAGGAGGATCGACAGAATGAAGCCCGTAAGGAGCAGCGACAGACCTCTGTCTCCGCCGGCCCTCTCCCAGACCGCGCTCTTCCCGTCAATGGTATCCGGAAGAATGAGGTTCTCATTTTCAGGACTGTTCTCAGAGGCGATCGCTTCGAGGATCTGCTTCCTGCGCGACTCAGAATCCGTAAGATTCCGCGGATAGACGCAGATCCGCAGCTCCTCTTCCCGGATATCCTCCCCGAAGGCGATGGCAGCGGTCAGTGTGACCGGCGTCCCTTTCGGATCCGCCGCGTCGAGAAGGATCCCGTCCCAGTCGATCACATCCGGCCGGTCGGTAAACCAGGTCACCGAAAAAGGAAGCCCGGAAAGTGCAGTCGGAAAGCGCACGTCGTCATCGACATGGTCTGCCGGCATATCTCCCAGACAGGCTTCCGGGAGCGCTTTCGCGGCACGGGCGAACATTTCCTCGATCTCCGCCTCCGTGTAAGCCCTGGGATCCACCTCGACTTTGATCTCCTCCTCTTCCTCCCCAAAACGGGCAACGAGATTCTCCGTAAAACTGATCCCGCCGTACCCCTCCCGGCGGATAAAGCCACGAAGGACGGTATCCTTTTCATAATACAGAAAACTGGCTGCCGCCGCAAGGATATTGGAAATGAAAAGCGCAATGAGCGCCGTACGCAGGACCCGGTCCGGAAGTCCGAGCGAAGAGAAGATCTTTCGGTTCAGGAAGGCGGCTACTTTCCCGAAAAAGCCTCTGACCAGGAAAAACAGAATTCCAAATGCGGCAAGGACAGCCGCGTAGACAAAAAATATACCCATGAAAAGTCCTCCTCACACGCGGATGTCAACAATCTGTCTGCCCCAGAAGAGAGAAACGGCATAGACAAGAAGACAGGCCGTCATGACGAACGCTCCAAATGCAGTGGTATAGAGAATATCCAAAAATCCCGGTGACGTCAGCTGCATGTAGAGCAGGATCACTCCCGGCATAATGCTCATGATCCTCTGCTCATATTTTTTTGCAGCTACGCTCGTTTCGATTTCCCGCTCCACGTCCATGCGCTCTCCGATCCTCTCAGCCGTCTCCATTGTCACCTCAGCCATGTTTCCGCCCAGCTTTCTTGCAGCGTAGAAGACGGAAGCGAAATTTCCGATCTCCTCGGACCCGGAACGTACTGCAAAATCACGCAGCACTTCCTCCGCGGGGACCGAGATCCGGATCCTGGCATTGATCCGGTGTATCTCCCGAGTCATATCCGCATCCGTCCCGATGACGTCGGCAAGATCGCGCTCGGCCTCAAGGAAGGCATTTTCCACAGAGTATCCCGCTCTCAGCGAGATCGCGATAAAGCTGATCGCCTCACGAAAATCTCTCTCCAGCTTTTTTCTCCGTGCCCGTCCGAGATCCCGGATACGCACCCGATAGAGGAAAATCCCGGCAGGAAGCAGCAGGAGGAGCACAAGGAACCGCTTATAAAAGAGATAGTCGATGACCGCGACGAGGAGAAGCGACTCGAGAGCGCAGACGATCCTAGTCCTCACATCCGGCGGGCATGTGCGGTAGTCGGGACAGTCCGCTCCCAGCCCATTTTCTGTTCGCGGCCGGACATCCGTCTTCTGCCGGCTTTCCGATTCCTCTGTGTCTTTTCCACGGTATCTCCTCTTGCCGCGTCCGATTACACTTTTCCCGAACAGTATCTGCGGCTTTTGCCCTTTCCCTGTGATCTTCTGCATACCCTATTCCTCCGGATTCGTTTCAATGGGATGATTTTCCAGACATCGCTCTATGCCGTCTTCACGAAGCATCACGGCCCTCGGTGAGTTCACATTTATCGGCTTACTCTGATCTTTCGGAGCCTGGAACGCTTCAGCATATTCACATTCATTAACTTCCTCTGATTTTTCTCAGCCTCTCGAGTCTCAGAGTATTCACAAGCTCACCGGTCTTTTTGAGTTCTTCCTCCCTGTCATCCCACTTGAACAGGCTGTGGATCTCTACCTCATCACGCCCCATCCCGTCCACCTCGGCGATTTCAAGCACCCTGCGCCTGCCGTCCCGAAGTCGGGAAAGATGTATTAAAAGATCGACGCCGGAGGCGATCTGCCTCCGAATCGCGGCAATCGGAATCGGGAGCGCCATGATGACCATCGTCTCGAGCCTCGAGATCGCGTCATAGCAGGAGTTTGCGTGAATGCTGCAGGAGCTGCCCTCGTGACCTGTATTGAAGGCCTGCAGCATGTCAGCCGCCTCGCCTCCGCGCACCTCCCCGACGATGATCCGGTCCGGCCGCATTCTGAGACTGGACCGGATGAGATCCCTGATCGTGATCTCGGTATTGCCCTCCATATTCGACATTTTTGCCTCAAGGCGCACGAGATTGTCGATTCCCTGCAGCTGCAGCTCTGCGTTGTCCTCGATGGTGATGATCCTTTCATTTTTCGGAATATAGTTCGAAAGCGCATTCAGAAAAGTCGTTTTGCCTGCGCTTGTCCCCCCGCTGATCACGCTGGAGTAGCCCGCCCGGATCAGATCCTCCAGAAAGCACGCTGCCTCCTCCGTAATGCTTCCGAGACGGACCAGCTTATCCATGGTGATCGGTTCCTTCGGAAAGCGCCGGATCGTGAGGATCGGGCCGTTCAGCGCCGCCGGTGAAATGACGGCATTGACGCGGCTCCCGTCAGAAAGACGGGCGTCCACAATAGGGCTGCGCTCATTAATTACACGGTTGCAGCGTCCAACGATCTGCTGAATGACGTCATCCAGCTTCTCCGGGGAGGAAAATCCCCGGGGAAGCCGCTGCAGGACACCGGCCTTCTCCACAAAGATCCGGTCCGGCCCGTTGACCATGATCTCGACGACCTCCGGATCATCCACGAGATCCTGCAGGATATCCAGCCGTCTGACTGAATAGAAAAGCTCCCTGGAAATACGGGTCCTTTCTGCGATCGGCATATAGTTCTCCCTGTGTGCGGCAGTGACAATGCCTGTTATGGCGCTTCTGATCTCCTCATCGGAAGGATCGACTGTGAGCTTTGGAGATGTCATGAGCTCTGCGCGGAGCGACCGGAATAATTCGTCGTACAAAAGATTTCCTCCTCCCAAAACGAAGTTTTGATGTCTGACTAATGGCCTCGGACCGGTGTACAAATAAGATCTGATTTGAATACGTAAAACGATACTTATCTCTGTCTGTGGATGCAGGGTAAGGATCATAAGACGCAAAGACAGCAGGCGCACCCGCGTCTGCTGTCATTATAAAGACCCATTTTGGATTTATGCCATGCTCACCTTTTCACAAAGTGATCGTGGATTATTCGTGCGAATTTACGGTACCTCTTTCATAAGGCCGGCAACAAAATATATCTGTACACATTTTGTACAGAAAGAATGAATTACTGCTCCTTCCACAGACCGGACACAAAATACATCAGCGCACACCATGTATAGACGGAATAGAAATTTCCGTTGTCATCGCGCCCCTCACGAAGGATCCTCCGTGCATCCTCCTCCGTATAAAGCTCATAACCGCTAAAAAGCTCTGTCCCGACTGCTCCCGACCGATCCAGGCCATCAAAGCTGTCCATTGAGATGACCGCACAGGCCAGCGCATTGCTCTCATCTGTCATCCCGGGCGAGCTGAAAAGGAGCGGATTTACAAGCCAGATCCTGTCTGTCTCCCCGACAGGAAGACCGGTCTCCTCAAAAATCTCTCTCTTCGCCGTGAGAAGAGCAGGGACTTCAGATTCCCTGTCTTCCGGGTCGATCAGACCCGCGGGCGGGCTCAGAAGGAACTGTCCCGCAGGATATCTGAACTCGTAGGAAAGAAGAAGCTTCGGTTCTTCCCCCCTGACCTTCACGATCACAAAGCACGACACTGCATCCGGAGCCATCGCCTGAAATTCACTGTCAGACTTGAGCGCCGTGAGATCTCCGGCTTTATTCCTTGTGGCATTGTAATAATGCTTCCCCGGCTCGTATTGCAGATCGAACACATTGATGAACCGTGTATCCAGAAGCTGCTTTACTCCATCCATTGTAAGCCTTGGTTTTTCCATTTACGTTCCCTCCACTCCCGATTCGTTATTTTGTCCCTGCAGCAGGTACTTTCGCATCCTGCTCCGCTTCTGATTCTTTATCTGTTCCCGCGGCAGCTGCTCCCGTGCCCTGCTCCCGTTCTGCGCCTTCGATTCCCGTCTCACGAGCCTCCATCCGGCATTCGGTAGGCGATTGTCCCGTCATTCTCCGGAATGCCTTTGAAAAATAAAGGCCGTTATCATAACCCACCGACGTCGCGATCGAGCCCACCGTCAGATCCGTCGTCCGCAGAAGGGCGGACGCCTTGCGGATCCTGTAGCGCTCAAGATATTCTTTCGGCGAGATCTCGAGATAGCGAATGAACATCCGAAAAAGAGTGCTCCTGCTCACGCCCACAAAATGCGCCACGTCCTCGATTGAAATCGTGTAGGAATACCGCGAGTCGATAAATGCAATCGCCCTCCGCACGATCTCCGCGTCACGGTCCCGCACCGGATCAACGAACTCCGCTTTCTCAGCCAGCAGAGCGAGCAGGCCGTACAGATGCCCGGTCATTGCGACCGTATTATAAAATTCACTTCCATAGGAATCGTAGACCGCGCACAGGCAGTTGTGCAGTCGGTCCCCGTAGGCGATCTTCTCCATCACAAGCCTCTCCGGAGCAAAATCCGAAGCATTGAGGATTGCTCTCGCGTCGCTCCCGTTAAAGCCGACCCATTCGTAGCTCCATGGGTCATCCTGATCTGCCTGATAGCTGATCTCCATGCCGGGAAAGACGATGAACACATCTCCGCCTGAAAGCGGGCGTTCCCTGTCCCCGACGGTATATGTGCCTTTACCTCCCGTGATATAGTGGATCAGAAAATGATCCCGGACGCCCGGACCCCATTTATAACCCGGCGTACACTGCTGCCTGCCGACATTATAGACCGACAGAGCCATCATTGATTTTTCTCTGACCTTGTTGCTGACCTTGAAAGTCTCCATGCTTTCCCCCATGTCCTTTGCGGAACCGCCAATCCCATTCCGGAAGACCGAACCGGCAGACCTGATCGGCTTTCATCCCTTATTGTACTGTCAGGAAACTCATCCTGCAACAAAATTACATCCTGCAAAATCGAAAAACTATTGTGGAACGGCAGAATTTGAGGCATTCTATTATCAGATGATCAAAGATCCGACAGACAAAGAAAAAGGAGTCAGACATATGAAGATTTTAGTCACAGGCGGAACAGGTTTTATCGGAAGTCATACATGCGTGGAGCTTCTTAACTCCGGCTACGACGTCGTCATCGCGGATAACCTCTACAACTCGAAAGCGCTGGTCGTCGATCGGATCGAGACAATTACGGGTAAGCGCCCTGCATTTTACGAGCTGGATATCTGCGACCGCGAAGCGCTGAACGCGCTTTTCGACAAAGAAGACATCGATGCGGCCATCCATTTCGCCGGTTACAAAGCAGTCGGCGAGTCCACGCAGAAGCCGATCGAATATTACCACAACAACATCGAGTCAACACTGGTCCTGTGCGATGTCATGCGGAAACACGGCGTAAAGAAGATCGTTTTCTCTTCCTCCGCTACGGTCTACGGCGATCCGGCCTTCGTCCCGATCACCGAGGAATGCCCGCTCGGCGAGACCACAAATCCGTACGGTGCTACCAAGTCCATGCAGGAGAGGATCCTCACGGATATCTGGAGGAGCGACAACGAGTGGCAGGTCATGCTGCTCCGCTATTTCAACCCGATCGGTGCGCATGCAAGCGGCCTCATCGGAGAGGATCCCAAGGGCATCCCGAACAATCTTCTCCCGTATGTCGCGCAGGTAGCTTCCGGCAAGCGCGAGTGCATCCACGTATTCGGCAACGATTACGATACGCCGGACGGAACCGGCATCCGTGATTATATCCACGTAGTCGACCTCGCAAAGGGCCATGTGAAAGCCATCGAGGGCATGGAGACACTCCCGGGCGTTCAGATCTTTAACCTCGGTACCGGCAACGGATACAGCGTGCTCGATATCATCAAAGCGTTCTCCGCAGCCTGCGGGAGAGATCTTCCCTACGTCATCGATCCGCGCAGGCCGGGCGATGTCGCGCAGTGCTACTCTGATCCGGCAAAGGCAAGGGAAGTCCTTGGCTGGACAGCCGAATACAATATCGAGGACATGTGCAGGGACGCATGGAACTGGCAGAGCAAAAATCCTAACGGATATAACGAATAATACGTTTCCCTCAGTGCATTCACCGGAAGACGTGTGTCAGGGGATTTTGCGTGAGAGATATAATACACAAAGAGCGCTTCGGCGACCGGAATCATTCCGGCGCCGAAGCGCTCTTTCTATTCATTGTTTTACTTTTCCGTCACACCGATTCGGCTGACAGGGAGTCACCGGGGACATTCCTTCCCGTAAGGCACACTCACCCGTGCTCTCTCAGCATCCGCAGATTGCTGTAGGCCAGGATCCCGGCCACAGTCTTTGCGTCCTGCAGCTCGCCGGCATAGATTCTGCGGCAGAGTTCAGAAAGATCCCACGGCTCGAGTCCAATCTCCTCCGCGTCATCAAGATCCTGCTCCCCTTCCCGGGTGAGGTCCTCCGCCAGATAGATATCCGTGAACTCGCTGCACCAGGCCACCGCAGGACGGATCTTTGTCAGAAGCGTAAGCTTCCCGGATGTCATGCCGGTCTCCTCCAGAAGTTCCCGCGCGGCGGTCACCTTCGTGTCTTCATCCACGGAATCCCGCGCGCCGGCCGGCAGCTCCAGCGTCTCCCGTTCTATGACGGGTCTGTACTGGCGGACCATGAGGATCCTTCCGTCCGGGAGGACCGGGACAATGCACGCCCCGCCCTTTCTGTGATCCACAAAATCCCAGTATTCCTTCTTTCCGTTCGGGAGCTCCATGGTATCTTTGTAGATATCGAGCACACTGCCCCTGTATACGAGCTCCCGGTCGGTTCTTATCAGCTTATGTTCCATAATCCTTATGATGCCGGCTTCTCCGCCGCCTGATCCTGAGGCTCAAGCCTGTTGACGATGACCTTGGACGGGCACTTGAACGTACAGTCGCCGCAGCCCGTGCACTGCGAATAATCGATATGCGCCAGGTTGTTGGCAAACGTCATCGCCCCGTTCTTACAGCGGATCACGCACCCGCGGCAGCCGATACATCCGGCAGAGCACTGGGCTTTGACAGCCTTGCCCTTATCCCGGCTCGCGCACGCGACGGCATAGACCGCAGTATCCGGAATGATCTCGATCAGATGCTGCGGACATGCCTTCGCGCACTTACCGCAGCCGACGCACTTCGTGCGGTCGACATACGCGATCCCGTCCACGATGTGGATCGCGTCAAAATCGCACTGCGCAACGCACTCGCCGAAGCCGAGACATCCGTCCTGGCAGAGCTTTTCGCCCTTGCCGGGGATTGCCGCTGCCGCAGAGCAGGACCGGATCCCGACGTAATTGCTGTTATTGACAGCCTTGTCGCATGTCCCGGAGCACCGCACAAAAGCGACCTGACGGACACTCTCTTCCGCGGAAACGCCCATGATTTCTGAAATTTTCGTCGCGACCGGCGCACCGCCGACCGGACACTTATTGACCGGTGCCTCTCCCTTCGCGATTGCAGCAGCCAGACCATCGCATCCCGGATAGCCGCAGGCGCCGCAGTTGTTGCCGGGCAGGCACTCGCGGACCGCCGATTCCTTCGGATCGACCGCGACCGCGAACTTGTTTCCCGCAAAGACCAGCATGACTCCGACAAAGAGTGCCACAAGGCCGAGCAGGATAATTGTAATTACCAGTAATGCACCGCTACTCATATTCCTGCCTCCTTAGCCCAGTGTGCTGAATCCGTAAAATGCCATTCCCATGAGCGTCGCGGCAAAAAGGACGATCGGAGCTCCCTTGATCGGAGCCGGGATGTCATTATCCTCGATCTGCTCACGGATGCCGGCCAGCAGTACGATCGCGATCGTATAGCCGACGCCTGTTCCAAAACCGGCTACAACACTCTGAATGAAGTTATAGCCGCCCGTTACGTTGTTCAGGGCCACGCCGAGAACCGCGCAGTTCGTCGTGATTAGCGGAAGATAGATACCGAGCGCCTTGTAGAGGGCAGGCATCGTCTTCTTCAGGAACATCTCGACGATCTGAACAAGCGCTGCAATGACGATGATAAAGACGATCGTCTGCAGATAATCAAGTCCGAGCGGACTCAGAATAAAAGTGTACAGAAGATTCGCCACCGCAGATGCAATCGTGATGACGAAGATGACCGCTCCGCCCAGTCCGGCCGAATTTTTGATCTGGCTGGACACGCCGAGGAAGGAGCAGATACCGAGGAACTGGCTCAGAACGACGTTGTTGATGAGCGCAGCACCGATGATGATCATTATAAGGGATGTTTCTCCGCTCATGCTTTTGCCTCCTTCTTCTCACAGTTCTCTTTGTCGGAAACGCCGCAGGCCGCGCAGCCTGCCTCGCAGCCCGCGCTCTCGACCCTCCTGTTGGCCTCTGTCTTGATGTGCAGCGCGTTCATGACCATGACAATAAATCCAAGGACGAGGAAAGCGCCCGGCGCCTTGATGAGAAGCGCGACCGGCTGAAAACTCTCCGGCATGATCTGCACGCCGCAGAGCGTTCCGTTCCCGAAAAGCTCACGGAAAAATGCAATGCACACAAGGCCGAACGTGAAGCCAAGGCCCATGCCGATTCCGTCCATGGCGGACAGGAGCGGCGGATTCTTGGAGGCATAGGCTTCCGCGCGTCCGAGAATGATACAGTTGACAACGATCAGAGGGATATAGACACCCAGAGATGCGTTGAGTTCGACGAAATATGCCTTCATGATGAGCTCGACGACCGTGACGAACGACGCGACGATGACGATGAACGCCGGCAGACGGACCTCATCCGGGATAATCTTTCGC
>ODAI011766359.1_pt1 | contig 11567 bp, 9 predicted proteins | sample 1539321 | NCBI WGS metagenome assembly ODAI01 (sample SAMN02144231, study PRJEB22623) | gut metagenome | biome: sheep rumen | host: Ovis aries | place: New Zealand
CCTTGTTTACAATAAGCCATACAGCACGGTTGTGGTCTTCTACATAAATCCAGTCGCGGATATTGTCGCCTTTTCCGTAAACAGGAAGGTTCTTTCCGTCGCGGATATTGCTGATCATCAAAGGAAGTAATTTTTCAGGGAACTGGTATGGACCATAGTTGTTAGTACAGTTAGAAAGTGTGATTGGAAGACCGTATGTATGGAAGTAAGCCATTACAATGTGATCAGAAGAAGCCTTACTTGAAGAATAAGGGCTTCTTGGATCATAAGGAGTATCCTCGCGGAAGTATCCTGTCTCGCCAAGAGAACCGTAAACTTCATCAGTTGAAATATGATGGAAGAGTACATCGTCACGAATGCTTCCGTCTTCTTTCTTCCAGTAGTTTCTTGCTACATCAAGAAGTGTGAAGGTTCCCATTACGTTTGTTTTCATAAAAGCTTCAGGACCGAGGATTGAACGGTCAACATGGCTTTCTGCCGCAAAGTGAATTACCGTATCAATATCATACTGCTTGAAAATGCGTTCAATGTTTTCGCGGTCGCAGATATCAACCTTTTCAAAGAAGTAGCGCTTACCGCCAAACTTCTCTTCTATATCCTTCAAAGATTCAAGATTTCCAGCATATGTAAGACAATCAACGTTTACAACATTGCCGTCGAAGTTTGCATCGTTAAAAAGATTGCCCTCAGCCGAAGACATTCCGAATAAATAATGAATGAAATTTGAGCCAATGAAGCCGGCTCCGCCTGTAATAAGAATGTTATGTAATTTTCTACTCATAAAGTAAATTATAACATATATAGTAGGATTTGAAAAGCATCGGACTTTATAAGCCAGAGCTTCCGCATTAATGCTAAAGCCCTGCTTAAAAATCTAATGGGCAGAAAAGTACATACTGTATTATTTACATAAACTGGCGAAAAGCCGAATTCTCGACTGGAAGCCATTTATGAAAATTTTTATAAATGACACATATCTGCCCATTAGATTTTTTTATTCAGGATACTCATAATGCGGAAGCTCTGTCAAATATCTGGAGTCCACAGAGGATTTGGAATTTCAAAAACAGCTTCTTTGCCGTTTAGAGGTAAGCTTAACCGAACAGAAGCCAGCTGCAACTGTTTTATTCCGCAAAGCTTACGCAGTTTTTTATTAGCCTTAAAATTTCCATGCTGATCATCACCAGCAATAGGACAGGAGTTTTTTGCAAGGTGAATACGAATTTGATGCATTCTTCCGGTTTCAAGCTTTAGCCTTAAAAGAGTCAGCTTTATTTTTTCTGGTTCAACCCCATTTTCAGAAGAAAAGTCTTTTTGGTCTGCAATTCGGTCTTCTATTTCCCATTCTTTTTCTACTACATAATTAGTTACTGCAGCTTTTTCATCACCATGCTGAACAAGAGTATCATTGATAACACCAGACTTTTTTTTCATTCGACCAATACATAAAGCACAATACTCTTTTTTAGCCTGCTTACTTCCAATCAGCTTTGTCCATTTTGCAGCAGAAGAAGCTGTCTTTGCAACAATCATTAAACCTCGAGTGTCTTTGTCTAAACGGTGAACCAGATGAACCTTTTGTCCAATCTGCTTGGAAAAATCAACATCGAGACTGTGAGTTACTCCCTGACCACCTTGCACTGCAAGTCCGGCTGGCTTATCAATCACAAAAATTTCATCATTCTCATATAAAACTGAAATGGGATTCATCCGAAATAATATAATAGAGGATTTTCAAAATGACAAGTCGCCTGTTTAAAATCATTTCTACTCTTACTTTTTCTTTACTGATCTTTTCAACTTTTCTTTTTTCGGAAATAATTCTGGATAAAGATTTTGGCTTTTCCCTTGATATTCCGGAGGGCTTTGAGCTTGCCGATAGCACCGAAGATGGTACTTCCATTTTACTGAGTCATCCTAATCTTCCAGTCACCCTTGCTATAAAAATTTATTATCAAAAAGAATACAAATCGTCTTCAGAAAGCTTAAATTCCGCATTAAACAAGCTTTCTGCCCAGGGCAGCATAGATGAATTAATATGGCAGAAAAAAAAATGCAGCATAAGCACCTTTAATATGTCTCTTGATCAGAATTATAAGGGCTGGGCTGTTGGAGCTCCGGTAAATCTAGACAGCTACCTTGTCGTGTTGGGCTATGCACCTGAAAATATTTTTCAGCAATGCCAGTTTTTTATAGCTTCAGCAATAAATTCTTTATGTATAGATGATAATTATTACAATACTCCGGGAATTTTCATAGACTATGCCTTTCCAAAGGCTGGTAAAGAGCAATTTAGCTGCAATATAGCAGGAAAAACAATTACTTCCAGTCTAGACAAGTCAGATTCAGAAGCAGCCGATTGTCTTATTAACATTGAATACAGCGTACTGATGCTTTATGCAAAGCATCCAAAGGTAATGGAAGCCTGGGAACGATATTACAGACTTATTTACAGAGACAGTTTTGCAAGAATTGCTAACTTTTCCTCAGATTTATACGAAGAGCTTTACCCTCTTGCCCAGACAGAAAATCCAAATAACCCGAACATTGCTTATGCTCAAAAAATACTATCCTGGGTACAGGGCTTTCATTATAAAAGAGCTGATGAAAAAACAGCCAGCGATTTTACAAGTCTGCCGGCTACCCTTCTTGGACAGGGAAATGATTGTGACAGCCGAAGCCTTCTTGTATGTACGCTTTTAAAATCAGCTGGAATTGATTCAATTTTTCTTTTTTCCCCAAGCTACTCTCATGCACTGGCAGCCACTGCCATAAAAGCTGGAGGACAAACTTATTTGTTAAAAGAAAATAATGTGGAATACCTTATGGGCGAAACAACTGCAAATGTAACCTGGGGAATGATTGCTCAAGAGCACGCTGACAGGAAAAAATGGGTTCCTGTCATTTTGCCCTGACACTAAGCTCTTGTAAGAAGTGTATATATTTCCTGTTCAGACGAAGAAGAAGTAATGGCAGCTCTTAAATCAGTATCCTTAAGCTTAGCACTAAAATGAGAAATAGTTTTAAGATAATAAGAATGCTGATTATAAGCCGCAGCAATCATAAATAAAAGATTTACAGGTTCATCATCCAGAGTCTGAAAATCTGCAATAGGCTTTTTACATACACCAACAGCCATAACAAGATCTGTTACAGAAGCAAGTCTAACGTGAGGAATTGCAATTCCGCGACCTATTGCTGTAGACATAAGTTCTTCTCTTTTTAATATTTCCTGAGTTAATTCAGCCGCATTTTTTACCTGAGGAGCGGTTGCAAGAATCTGAGAAAGCTCTACTATAGCATCTCTTTTTGAAGTGTGATTAATAAAAACGACGCGCTCCTGAGAAAGAATATTGCGCACCTGAATATTCATTTCACTCTGACGAATTGATTCCGAAGAAAGCTTAGCATTTACCCAGTTTTCAACTTCAGATTTTTTAAATCTCCATACAGTACCAATTTTTCCTGCTGGAATTTCTCCCTTTTGAGCCCAGTCATATACAGTTCTATCAGACACCCTAAGATATTTAGCAACTTCTTCTATCGTAAGAATATCATCTTCCATGTTTAACTCCAAAGTTCTTGAATATTATTATGACAGGCTCTCTATTTCCCTTGAAAACCTTAGAATATTTTGCATATTTTACGGTATATTGTCAAGATTAACATATAAAGCATATATAGATAACATTGAATTTTACAATAAATTTCATTAGAATATTTGACATGAAAATCAAAAAATTAATTCCCCTATATATCATCATAACTATAATTTTTACATTTCTATATATAATTTTTGCGACAAAACCTTTAGCAAAAGAATATCAGTTTACCCCTGTTTGGAAAATTAATACGGCTAATCCAGCTATATCAGAAATAGATGGAGACAAAAAGCTTATGGCTTTTCATTTAGGACAAACTCTAGGCTATTTTTCTGATGATGGAAAAATTTCTCTTTATAAATCCTTTCCCGACAAAACAGCAATTTCAGATAGTTACTATGCTCTTTACGATTCCCAGTCATCTCAAATCCCATTTTACAATAATAGAGGACAGGAAGCCGGCACAATAAAGGCAAGCGGATATCCTTTTTTTAAGGATGACATGATTTATGTTTTTCTTCCAGGAGGCTCTTCTTTTTCTAAATGTGATGAAAATGGAAATATTGCCTGGACCTATGAAGGCATTATTCCAATTACAGCCTTTTCGGCAAAAAAAGACTTTACAGCGGCAGGTTTTGCTGACGGCAACATAAAGGTTTTTAACAATCAGAATGGTTCGGTTGAAATAAACTTTGCACCTGGTGGCAGTGATTATCCTGTAATTTTGGGGCTAGACATTTCTGACAATGGAGAATATGTTGCTGCAGTTTCAGGTCACAATCAGCAGAGATTTACACTTTCCAAAAGAGAAGAAAATCAGCAGAAAATTATTTTTCACACCTTTTTAAATACAGATACTCCTTACAGAACTCTTGTTCATTTTTGCAAAAACAATGCAAGAGTTCTTTACAACTATCAGGGAGCTGTAGGAATTTACGATTTGAAGCAGAATAAAAATACAGTAATTCCAATAAAATCAAAGGTCATTTCGATAGAAGAAAATGAAAACTTTGTATATCTGCTTAGCAAAAATAAAAACAAATACACTGTTTCTGTGATTGAAAAGACTGACACTCTGGAAGGAAGTTTTTCATTTCAGGCTGAATCTGCATTTATAAATACTGATGGAGAAAATCTTTACATTGGAAAAGACAACACAATTTCTCGTCTTTCTGTTTCGCAGGAGTAATTTTATGAAAAAAATATCAATATTATTTACAGCACTTTTTTTATCATCCAGCATGCTTTTTGCCTTTGACTGGCCACAAGCTGACATTACAGAAGAATCCTGCAGCTCATATTTTGGACAAAACAGAGGAAACATTTTAAGCACATCTTTGGTTTTTAGTGAACCTGCCGAAATAAAAGCTGCAGATAACGGCTATATTTTGGTTGTAATAACAGACATGAATGACGATACAGACTTTTTTCCATCAACATTGGGAACCTCTGTAATTCTTTCTCACGAAGATAATCTACTTTCTGTTTACGGAAATCTTGATACTGCAAGTCTTACTCTTAACGATGAAGATGAAAAATTTATTGATGGGCAGGCTACTCTGGGAAGCAGCGGTAATACAGGTTGGCAAAACGAAAAGGGAAATCTTGAGTTTCAGGTAATTGATGCAAAAAATAAATCTGCTATTAATCCTAAAATTCTTTTACCTCGTTTGTCTAAAGAAATTCCACTTACACTATCCGGAGTATTTATAGAAAACAAAGCCGGAACTCTTTATGATATAAACACCTCAAGGACTTATGCCTCGGGAATTTACAGAATTTATCAAAAAAGAAATCTTGTTGCAGCCCCTTACAGAACTGCAGTTGCCATTAATGGTGTAATGGTTGACCAGATATCATATGATACAATCTCTCAGGAAAACGGCAAGCTTTGTGTTATAGGAAAGAAAAAATATACTAGTACAGATATTTATCCTTCAGATAAGCTTCAGCTTTTGGGAGAAGCTGTTCTTTCAACAGGACGAGCGACATTGACCCTTTATACAGAAGATATCTTAAATGCTACGAAACAATTGAATTATAATGTTTCAGTATATTAAGTCTAATTATAAATTAGTACAGACTCACAACTAAAGCCAGAGCAAAATAAAAATAATTTGTTAAATCCTTCTTTTTATGTTACTATAATATAGAAAATTTTACATAAATGGAGCAAAAATGGAACATAACATGATTTTGTCAGCATCAGGCTGGCGCAAGGTTTTTGCGGTTTCAGGAAACGAGCAGGATGCAAGCCCTGAAATAACGGAATCAGATTGGGCTCTTGCAGTCACAGCAGCAAATGTTTTTTTTGATTATGTAAAGGAAAAAAGCGGTCAAGATATGCCTGTTATTGCCCTTGGCATAGACTCTCGACCTACTGGTCCAGCCCTGGCAGATGCAATGATTCATGCTCTTATAAAAAAAGGAGCACTTATCCAATATTCTGCAGTTACTTCAGCTCCTGAAATTATGGCTTATGCCCGTAAGCTTGACGGTTTTATTTATATTTCGGCAAGTCATAATCCTATTGGTCATAATGGAATTAAATTTGGTTTAAATGACGGCGGTGTTCTTAACGCTGTAGAAAATAAAATTCTTACACAAGAATTTCTAAAAAAACTTTCCGATGACCAGCAGCTTCAAAAGGATGTAATTAATGCAACAAAATGCAGTTCCTCAGAGCTACAGGCAGTTTATCAGGTAAAGGACAGTTCAAAGCACAATGCGCTGCACGCTTATAAAGCATTCGCAGACGCAACCATTAGTGGAACAGATGATAAGGAAGAACAAAAAGCTTTCTTTGAACAGCTAGATGCCGCAATTGCTGAAAATCCAGCAGGAATTGGAATTGTCTGCGACTTCAATGGAAGCTCCCGCTATCTTTCAATTGATAGAGAATATTTTGCTTCTCATAAAATTCATTTTCATTCTATAAACGAATTCAGAATTGCCCACGAAATTATTCCGGAAGCAGAAAACCTTGTACACGTAGCTGCAGAAATGGAAAAGCTTCATAAAGAAGGCTACAACAATGTAATTCTTGGTTATATGCCAGACTGCGACGGAGACAGGGGAAACCTGGTTTATTGGGATGAAAAAAAGCAGAAAGCAGAAATTTTAAAGGCTCAGGAGGTTTTTAGTCTTTCGGTTTTAGCAGAACTCACCTTCTCTATCTGGCAGAATAAAGGAAAAGAAGGTTTTAAGCCAGCAGTTGCTGTAAATTGTCCAACCTCTATGAGAATAGAAGAAATTGTTCACACTCTTGGAGGCGAAGTTTTCAGAGCAGAAGTTGGAGAAGCAAATGTTGTTAATCTTGCAAAAGAAAAAAGAGCAGAAGGCTACAATGTTCGCATCTTAGGAGAAGGTTCGAACGGAGGAACAATAACCCATCCAGCGGCTGTTAGAGATCCATTAAATACAATTTTTGCAATTCTTAAGCTTATGTTGATTAGAGAAAATGGCCTCTATCAAATATGGTGCAAAAAAGCTGGAATTCCGTATAAAGAGAATTTTACCCTTACAGATGTTCTGGATTCTCTTCCAAAATATACAACAACGGGAGTTTCAGAAGAAAGAGCTGTATTAAAAATCACTACTGCTGATCATTCTGTCTTAAAGGCTAAATTCCAGAAGGAATTTGAAGCAGATTTTCAAGCTAGAAAAGAAGAATTGAAAGCAAAATATGGAATTGAAAGCTGGGAAGCAATAATTACAAACGGAACTAAAGAAAGCCGAAATATTAAAGATTTTTCACTTTCACAAAAGGGTGGACTAAAAATACTATTTAAGGACAAGGATAATAAAGCTCATTCTTTTATCTGGATGCGTGGAAGCGGAACAGAGCCTGTATTCCGAATTATGTGTGATGTAAAAGGAGACCACAAGGATTGGGAAGCAGAATTGCTGGAATGGGAAAGCAAACTTATTCACAAAGCTGATAAATAGTATTAGAATAGACTATCAAAATTCTATAAAAAGAAGGACAAGCTTAAAAAGCAGCCTTACACAGGAGTAAAATAAATGGATAAAGAAGAAATCTTGAAACGCGCTAAAGCTTATATTGAAGCAGAAAAAGACGAACGTTTCAGCAATGAAGTAAAAGAGCTTATTGCAAAAGAAGATTACAAAGAGCTTGAAGATAGATTTTACCAGACACTTGAATTTGGTACAGGCGGACTTCGCGGAATTATGGGTGGCGGAACAAACCGCATGAACACTCTTGAAATTAATCTTGCAACACAGGGACTTGCAAACTATGTTCTAAAAGCATTCCCAGAAAAGGCTAAGGACGGAAGTCTTAGCGCAGTAGTTGCTTATGACAGCCGCTTGAACTCTGATGTTTTTGCAGAAGCCACTGCTCTTATTTTTGCAGCTAACGGAATTAAGGCTTATCTTTTCAGCGGACTTCGCCCTACTCCAGAGCTTTCATTTGCAATTAAAACACTTGGTGCACAGACTGGTGTTGTTGTAACAGCTTCTCATAACCCAAGAATGTATAATGGTTACAAGGCTTATTGGGACAACGGTGCTCAGGTTATTGAACCACATGATGTTGGTATTATTGAAGAAGTAAACAAGGTAAAGGAAGTTAAGACTCTTACAAAGCAGGAAGCTTTGGATAAGGGACTTCTTAAAATCATTGATAAAGAAATTGATGAAAAATTCTGGGCTATGTGTAAGGCTCAGCTTTTCCGCCCAGCCCTAATTAAAGAAAAGGCAAAGGATGTTCGCATCGTTTACACTCCACTTCACGGAACTGGTGCTATGCACGTTGAAAAGGTTCTTGGAGATTTAGGATTAAACGTAATTACAGTTCCAGAGCAGAGAAAGCCAGACGGAAACTTCCCAACAGTAGAAAAGCCTAACCCAGAAGAAAAACCAGCTCTTACACTTGCAGTTGAACTTGCAAAGAAAGAAAAAGCTGATGGTGTAATGGCTACTGACCCAGATGCAGACCGCTTTGGTACAGCCTTCCCAGACAAGGACGGAAACTTTGTTCTTCTTAGCGGAAACCAGATGGGTGCCCTCCTTATGGATTATGTTCTTCTTTCTCGCAAAGAACTTGGAAAGCTTCCTGCAAATCCTGCTATTATTCGTTCTATCGTTACATCTCCATTTGGCGACTATATCTGTAAAAAATATGGCGTAAAAATGATGGAATGTCTTACAGGATTTAAGTGGATTGCGGCTGTAGAAGATGATTTTGAAAAAGACGGTTCATACAATTATGTATTCGGTCTTGAAGAAAGCTATGGCTACAAGATTGAAAAAGAAGTTATGGATAAAGACGGAGTTTCTGCCGCTGCTATGTGTGCAGAAATGATTCTTTACTGGCGTTCACAGGGAAAGAGTCTTCTTGAACATCTTGACGATATGTACAAGGAATACGGTTATTTTGAAGATCGTGCTATTTCTCAGTATTTCCCAGGAGCTTCTGGTGGCGAAACAATGAAGGCAATGATGGCTGCAATGCGTGCTGATTCACCAAAAACTCTTGGTGGAGAAAAGGTTATTAAGATTCGTGACTGCATGAGCGATCCAAACCTGCCAAAGAGCAACGTACTTCAGTTCTATCTTGAAAGCGGTACAATTGTAAGTGCCCGCCCTTCTGGAACAGAACCTAAGATTAAGTTCTATATTAACTCTATGGTACCAGCTGGAGACGGTTCAGACGCTTGGTTTGCTGATGCTAAAAAGAAAGCAGCCACCCTCTGCGACGGAATTACAGCTGATATTCAGAAGATTATTGATGCAGCAAAATAAAAAGCTTTGCGATTATAAAAAACTGTACCAGCTTTATGAAGCGGGTACAGTTTTTACCGCATTCGATACAGAAACAACGGGATTAAGGCCAATTGATTCAACAATAATAGAAATTGGGGCCATAAAATTTGATAGAAATGGCCAAATTTCTACTTGGAGCGGTCTATTTAATCCCGGCTTTCTTCTTCCCCCTCAGATAACACAAATCACACATATTACAGACCAGATGCTTTCTGATAAGCCCCCCTTATCCATCAAAATTAAGGAATTTTTAGAATTTCTTGGAGATAGCGTAATTGTTGCTCACAATGCTCAATTTGATATTGAGTTTCTTAATTCGGAATGTGCCAGAAATAATATAAAACGAACTAATAATAAATTTATTGATACACTGCAGTTTTCAAGAATTGTTTACCCAGACTTAAAATCACACAGATTGGAATTTTTAGCTGATAATTTTGGAATAGACAAAGGAAGCGCACACAGGGCCCTGGATGATGCCAGAACCTGTATGCATTTATTTAAGAAATGTATGTACCCAAAGGGGGAATCCGCACAGCAGTTTCTATTTTAATTACGAGGTGCTTTTGCCGGGTCAATTGGCTGACCATTCTGGAATACCATAAAAGTTATCTGTGGTTTTTGGCTAATAGAATCAATTCCCGCAGTTCCTACTTCAGCACCAAACATTACATAGTCGCCTTTTTTTACCTTTACGGTTCCCATACCAGTATAAGCATAAATTAGCCCCGTTTTAGTCTGTATAAACAAAACCTGTCCAAAACCTCTATAAGTTCCAACATACATTACAGTTCCTTCGTGAATACAAACAACACTTTCATTTTCTTTTGCAGAAAGCTGAACACCAGAAACTTTTCCTTTAATTTGAGTAATTTTTGGGTTAGAAACAGGCCATTTAGTATTTGTATCAGCATTAACAGTAGAACCATATGTTCGTGTATCAGGAAGATTTGTCGATGTCTGATTTGAAGAAGTCTGATTTGAAGAAGTCTGATTTTTGCTGCTTTCAGTTACCTTTATAACAGTTTCTGTTTGTACAGTAGGCTTTGAAGTCTCTGGAGATGCAGCTGCCTTTACATTTAATTTTTGTCCAACCTTAATTACTGCTGAAGAATCCAGATTATTAATTGCTAAAAGCTCAGGTACAGTAAGTCCGTTATTTCTTGCAATTCTATAAAGAGTATCTCCCTTTTGAACTGTATACTCAACAGTCTTAAAAGCCTGAGGCTTTGACGACTGATTGCTCTTTGTAGTTGAAAGTGCGGCTGCTGTTCCAATATCTGCATCTGGAATAATAAGCTTTTGTCCAGCCTTTAATACATCTTTATCTGAAAGATTATTTGCAGCTCTTAACTCTGCAACTGTAATTTGATATTTACGACTTATTGAAAAAAGGGTGTCTCCCTTTTCGACCTTATAGCTTGTATCTGCAAAAAAAGGTAATGCAATTAATAATGCAAGACTTATAGTCAGGCATTTCTTATAAATATATCTTTTCATGCATTAATTATCGGCAAATCTGACTAATTAATTTACAAGATTACCTTTGAAAAAAAGTCATGAACATTAATACCATTTATAATTTCACCCTCTTTATAGTGATTAAGAGTTCCATCCCTCCCACCAATAAGATGAGAAGAGGTAATTCCATGTTTTATAGAAATATCAGCTTCCATCAGGGCAGAAAAATGGTCGCACACGCGCACCAGCCGCCCGTCAATCGGCTCAAACTCCGCCGCATTGTATTTCTCGTTTAATTCATCAAAAGTAACGTGCTTGACTTTTCCCTGCCCATCAACAATCCGGTTAGTAAACTCATCACTCGTGTAGTAAATTATCTCTTTTTCAAAGAATGGCTCCATTAATGGAACAAGCTCTTTGTTTACAATTTCATCCTCTATTTTCTTTACAATGTTAGGTAAATCATCAGTAGCCTGTTTTACAGGAGAAATAATATCTCGTGTTACAGATTCTGGTAAATCATGAAAAAGTGCACTAAAAAAATTATTTACAACTCTACGGCTGCACATATTTGGATTAGCTTCACGCCCCAAAAGCAAGGTCATAACAGCTACATAAAAACAATGCCCCAAAACAGAAGTAGCAGGAACGCGAGGGGTTTGATTCCACCTTGTCTGAAAACGAAGCTGTTCAATTTTCAAAAGAAAATGAAAGGCC
>ODAI013065398.1_pt1 | contig 11567 bp, 12 predicted proteins | sample 1539321 | NCBI WGS metagenome assembly ODAI01 (sample SAMN02144231, study PRJEB22623) | gut metagenome | biome: sheep rumen | host: Ovis aries | place: New Zealand
GAAAACGATCCGCTTCTTGCGACAAACACTAAGGAATACCGTTTCCGCGTTAAGGGCAACACATATCTGAGAACAAATACAACAGCGTACAGCGGCGACTTTAACCGTTCCGAGGTTGGTTTCTCGCACCATGAGATAACACACAGCAAAAACGCCCAGAATATCATGGTGGAATATCTTTATCAAAACTTCTATATTGCCGATTTCTTTGATATCAACAAGTTTATTGACGAAAGCAACAATCTTCCCTATGACGACGTTTCGTTTGTCGGCGGCGGTGTAGTTTATTACTCAGTAACTAACGGCACGCCGTATTCAAAGGCAGTTGACGCAGGATATGTAAACAACGACGGCACTGCCAACGCAAGCGAGATAAAGGCTATGCTCAAGCGCAATATTGAGGCTAAGTATGACTCAACCCTTGCCGGGGCTGTCGGCGAAGAGGACGCGATGAAGGTTGCATACGGTACCGAAATCCCCGTAACAAATAACGAAGAAAACGGCGCGAAAACCGGCGTTCTCTACAGGTATCTTCCGTTTGAAAAATATTCGGTAGACGGTCAGAATAATATTACAACAACGCCTAATAACGATGTTTTCCGTTACTCAAACACACTGCAGGCGTACCAGTATGTTTACGCAAGCGGCAACGAGAACAAAGTCACCAATAACGGCAAAAACATGAGGCTTTACTCTTATTACATTTATTCATACCTGACCTATGACAAGGAAACCAACGTTCCTGTCACCAAGTATGAAATTATCCTTTCCGATAATTATTCCGACGCGTCAACATATTGGAACGGAGTAGAACAATAAAATTTAAAGAATCAGGCTGTCTCAGACGGGACAGCCGTTCTTTATTAGGAGACGAATATGAATAAATCCATGTACGAAAAAATCTATGACGCGGTGCTTGCCATTCCCAAGGGGAGGGTCGCGACCTACGGTCAGGTTGCGGCGATGGCAGGCAACGGCGGAGCGGCAAGGGCTGTGGGCAACGCGCTTCACGTTAATCCCGCTCCGGGGATAATTCCGTGCCACCGCGTGGTTAACGCTCAGGGCAGGCTGGCGCCTCACTTCGCCTTTGGCGGAAGCGGCGAGCAGAAACGCCTGCTTGAGGCCGAAGGCGTTGAGGTGATTGACAATCACGTTGACTTGAAAAAATATCAAATGAGATAATAAACGCGGCTGCCTGAAACAAGACAGCCGTGTTTTGGAGTCGCTATGAAAAACAAAAACATTGACAGCGGAAACAGCTTTGACTTCGGCAAAACCTCGGCTGACTATGCCTTGTTCCGCGATATTTATCCCCAAAGCATGTATGACAAGCTGACTGAGCTCGGCATCGGGCGCTCCGGACAGAAAATACTTGACCTCGGAAGCGGAACCGCAGTGCTTCCGATAAGGCTTTGCCGTACAGGCGCGTTATTTACCGCGACGGATATTTCCGAAAACCAAATCAAGCTCGGCAAACAGCGCGCGGCGGAAATATCATGCGAAAACATCAGCTTCAAGGTATGCTCCGCGGAGAACACAGGCTTTAATGACGAAAGCTTTGACGCGGTTACCGCGGTTCAGTGCTTTCAGTATTTCAACGCGGAAATTGCCGCCGCTGAAATCAGGCGCGTGCTGAAGCCCGGCGGTCTTTTTTGCAAGATTTTCATGGATTGGCTGCCGTATGAGGATGAAAAAATTGCCGAAACGGAGCGGCTTGTTTTAAAATATAATCCAAACTGGAGCGGAGGCGGATTTAAAGAGTTTAATTACAGCTTTCCGCATTGGGCTCAGGGCAGGTTTACGCTTGAATCCGTGCAGTCATACAAGGAGGAGCTTTGCTTTACGAAGGACGCGTGGATCGGACGGATAAGAACCTGCCGCGGAGTGGGCGCAAGCCTGAGTCCGGCGCAAATCAGGGCTTTTGAAACCGAATACACCGCCGCTCTGGCAAAATACCCCGAGCCTTTGCGGCTGAAACACGAAATACATATCGAGCTGTACAAGCGCGTCTGAACCCCGGAATTTGCAATTTTTTAAAAAGTGTGCTATAATAACAAATGGTTGTGTGAATCTCATGATAGGTGATTATTATGGATTACAAATTGATAGCAGTTGACATTGACGGCACGCTGACAAATTCCAAAAAGGAAGTTTCTCCGCGCACCCGATACGCGTTGCTTGAAGCACAGGCACAGGGCAAAAAGGTGATTATTTCCTCCGGCAGACATCCGCTGGGAGTTTATCCGATTGCGCACGACCTGATGCTTGAACGCTACGGCGGCTACATTATGTCGTTCAACGGCGGTAAAATCATTGACTGCGCAACAGACCAAACGGTTGTCAGCCGTCATTTTCCGCTTGAATATTTGCCCGACATCGTGGGTGTTTTAAACGAGTCAAACATAACTGTCATAACCTTTGACGACAAAAAGATTTACGCAAACGCAAAGGTGAACGATTACACTTATATTGAGCGTGATGTTCTTAAAACAGAAATGGTTTCGACTCCGGATTTTTTGCAGGCAATTAAGTTTGATGTAAACAAAATCCTGCTTGCCGGCGAACCCGACGAGCTTGACCGTTACCAGAAAATCCTTATTCAGCGTTATGACGGTCTGCTTGATATCTACAAAAGTGCGCCTTATTTTCTTGAGCTTATGCCGTTCGGCGTTTCAAAAGGTTCAATGCTTCCGCTTTTGCTTGACCGCATAGGCATCGGCAGGGAAGAGCTTATCGCCTTCGGCGACAATTATAACGACATGACCATGATCGGTTATGCCGGCTTTGGCGTGGCTATGGGCAACGGCGAACCTGAAATTCAGAAAATCGCTAATTATGTTTGCGAATCAAACGATGACGACGGCGTTGCTAAAACAATTGAGAAATATGTTTTAAAATAAAAATGACGGCTGGCGTGTGTCAGCCGTTTTTTTACCATAAGCATCGGGAGTGTTGATTTATGAAAAAATTATTATTGGTATTGTCGGTCGCGGCGTTAATGCTTTGCGGCTGTCAAGCGCAAAAACCGACTTATACGCAAATCACGCAGTCCGAGGCTTCTTCAATTATGGAAAAGCAAAGCGGTTACATTATCCTTGACGTGCGGACTCAGGCTGAATATGAATCGGGACACATCAAAAACGCAATCTGCATTCCGAACGAAAGCATTACCGACGCGGAAATACCTCAGCTGCCGGACAAAAATCAGCTTATTCTGGTGTACTGCCGCAGCGGCAGACGCAGCAAGGAAGCCGCGCAAAAGCTCCACGACCTCGGCTACACCGACGTCAGGGAATTCGGCGGAATAAACGAATGGACGGGCGAGGTAGTAAAATAACCCGCAAAACAAAAAAAGTTGCGTTTTATTTTAATTTATGGTATAATTAAATTCTACGGTAAATTTATATATTGGGAAAGGAAGTGATTGCATGGCACAGAACGAATGGGAATATTCAGACATCACGCCCGAAATTAACGTGTTGGCGGATAAAATTGAAAAAAACTCCGTTATCGATTCGGCTTTGTACTCAAAATACAACGTAAAAAGAGGTTTGCGTGACATTGACGGTAAGGGCGTACTTACCGGACTTACCGATATCTCTACAATCAAGCAAAACAAGCTGGTTGACGGAAAGCTTGTTCCCTGTGACGGTGAGCTCTATTACCGCGGCTACAACGTCAACGACATCATAAACGGTATCCTCCGCGACGACCGCTTTGGCTTTGAGGAAATTGTGTATCTTCTGCTCTTCGGCGAAATGCCCGACAAGGCAAAGCTTAAGGAATTCAAAGAGCTTTTGGTTCTGTACCGCACGCTTCCGCAGAACTTTGTGCGCGACGTAATCTTAAAAGCTCCGAGCGAAGACATGATGAACTCGCTGGCACGCAGCGTGCTTACTTTGTTCAGCTACGACAAAAACCCCAACGACACATCAATAAGCAACGTGCTCAGACAAAGCATTCAGCTTATTTCAGTGTTCCCGATGTTAAGCGTTTACGGCTATCACGCGTACAACCATTATCTGCGTGACAACAGCCTGTACATCCATCGCGCCGAGCCTTCAATGTCAACGGCGGAGGTTATTCTCTCGCTGCTCCGTCCGGACAGACATTACACTGATTTGGAAGCCAAGGTGCTTGACATGGCGCTTATTCTGCACATGGAGCACGGCGGCGGTAATAACTCTACCTTTACAACCCACCTTGTAACTTCATCCGGTACGGATACATATTCCGCAATCGCGGCGGCTCTGGCTTCCCTTAAGGGACCGAAGCACGGCGGCGCGAACGTTAAGGTCTACGAAATGTTTGAGGATATGAAGCAGGTTGTCCGCGACTGGAACGACGACGAGGAAATTGAACGTTATCTTGAGGCTCTGCTTGACCATAACGCTTTTGACAAAATGGGACTTATCTACGGTATGGGACACGCGGTTTATACAATTTCCGACCCGCGTCAAAAGATTTTGAAGGGCGCCGTTAAAAAGCTTGCCGACGCGGAAGGCTTTAATAAGGAATTTGACCTTTACGCAAAGGTTGAAACCCTTGCTCCCGAGGTTATCGGCAGAAAGAGAAGGATTTACAAGGGCGTTGCTTCAAACGTTGACTTTTACAGCGGCTTGCTTTACAGCATGCTTGATATTCCGTGCGAGCTTTACACACCGCTGTTTGCGACCGCGCGTATCGCCGGCTGGAGCGCGCACCGTCTTGAGGAGCTTATCAACGCCGGCAAGATTATCCGTCCTGCCTATATGAGCATCTCAACCGAAAAGGAATACGTGGATTTGGATAAAAGATAATTTCGGAGGCTGATGAATCATCAGCCTCTTTCTATGGGAAGTTTTGGGTATGACAATTGTAAAAAGACAAATTGAGCTGCATCACGCCGTCAGCGCAATCGGCGGCTTTTGCGGCGGCTACACAATTTTTAATCACTGCGACATCTTCGCCAACGCTCAAACGGGCAACCTTATTAAGTTGGTGTGCAACGCCTGTTCGGGTCAGTTTGAAAGCGTCGGCTATATGATTTTGATGTTCTTCATTTACGCGGGCGGCAACGTGTTTTACGCCGTAACGCGAAAATACTCAAAGCTGAGTATGAAGATTGTAAGCTTCATTGTTACCGCGGTGTGTATTTTTCTGACGGGCGTGCTGTCTTCCGACGAAAACAATTACATAGCCGTTTTTCCCATATTCTTCATGGCTCCCGTTCAGTGGAACGCCTTTAAAACCGCCGGCGGGAATTCAAGCGCCACAACATTTTCATCAAACAATGTCCGTCAGGCGGTAATGCTGCTTACTAAATATTTTCTTGACAAGGACAAAAAGGCGCTCAAAAGCTCGCGCTTTTACTGGGCAACCCTCTTGTGCTTCCACCTCGGAGTTGCTTTTTCCTGTCTGTTAAGCCTTGAGTTCGGCGTTCACAGCATTTGGTTTTGTTATATTTTGCTCGCGCTGACTGTGTTTTTGTATTGCCGTTATCAGTCCGCGAAAATTCACGCGTTTACACATTGATAAAACGGGATTGGCTTTGCGCCAACCCCGTCTTTTATTCTTTAAGTTTATTAAGCTTTTCAATTTGTCTTGCGCGTTTGTAGCGGTACAAAATATTTTCCGCCCACTCGCCGTCAATCTTAATAAAGCCTTTTAGCTTTCTGTCCTTAACCGCAAACCGCTCCACAATCTCCTTTGACTTGCCGTAAATTTCAAGCCTCGCGGTCTGAACATAAGGCTTGCGCTCCTCTCCGGTGAAATAGGTAAAGCCCATGGTGTTGCTTTCGCGGTCATACATCGACAAATGACCGTCAACAACCTCAATGCCGTCAAGCTTTTTTGAAACCGTTTGGCTTATTGCAACCTTGGTAAGCTCAACCGCCATATCGTCCAGTCCCGATTCAAATATGAAAATCTTTTCTTTAAAGGAGTTAAAATCGGGAACAATTCGCTTGCTGATACCGCGGACGTTTGAATATTGCTCTTCAAGCTCCTTGTCGCAAAGCTGAAAGCGGTCAATCTTTGGAATAAGGTATATCATAAAGCGGTTTTTCATATCGTTGTAAAGAATCGGATACGTAAGTCTTGCGTTATAGCCGCACGAAGGGCAGTTCCATGAAAAAAGCGAACCGTCCAAAACCTTTTCCCTGAAATCCGGATTAACGGTCACGTTGACCGAAGTATAAATTTTCGCCTTGCCAAGCTCGCCGCACATAGGGCAAACAACGGCTTTATTAACATGATTTTCGGGCATAGTTAACACCTCTTTACGCTAATTATATCAATAAGTAAGAGTTTTAACAAGCAATTTTTAAAAAATTGTTGATTTTATCTTCAATTTCTGTCATAATAATAACATGAATATTAAAAACACATTTAAAGAAGGTATTGACATGGGATTTTTAGACGCATTTAAAGATACGGCATGCACATTGGTTGACACAGTTTCCGCGGCGGCTCACAATTATGTTGAGCGCAACAGAACCAAGGCAAAGCTCAACAGACTCAGAATGGTCATGAAAAACGAAAGCGAGCTTATGAACAGAGCTTATATTGCTCTCGGCAAGGAATATTATGAAATCAAGAAAACCGGCAGGGAAGAATCGACCGAACGCACTCAAAGTCTTTTCAAGGTTGTTGATAACAGCAAGGCGAAGCTTGCGCGCGCAAGGGACTGCTACCGCGACATTATTGAAAGCGAAAACGAGCTTTTGTACAACGCCACCGTTGAGACAAAGAATTATGAAGCCCGCGATGTTCAGGATATTACCGTAGCCTGCTCAAACGAAAGCGATTACAAGTCAAGTCCTTTCCCGGCGGCAGAGGAAGCCCCGGCGCAGGAGGCCGAAACGGCTGATGCACCGGCGCAGGAGCCCAAGGCGGCTGAAGCGGAGCCCAAGGCTGTTGAAACCGTGGCTGAGGAAGCGCCCGCAAAATAATGCTTCCGATGCCGATATAAGTTAATAAAAGATTTTTACGCAGGGCAACTACACAGCCCTGCGTTTTTTTGCAAAAATATGCGAAAAATGCGGCAAAAAAACAAAAAGGCCGAGCCTCGGCTCAGCCTGTATTGTTTGAAATTGTGTGAAAAAATCAGCAGAAGAAAACGTCCATTTCTTTTTCTTCGCCGTCAGCAACAAAGTAAGCCTTGCTTTCTTCGGGCTTGAGGTAAACGGAAATTTCCTTAGCGTCCTTGCCGTAAGTAGCCTTAACGTCTTCGATAACCTTAGCGATAGATACCTGAACGCCGCCGTACTCTACGAAGAAATCAACCTTAGCTTCTACAGGCTTAGCAGGAGCTGTTTTCTTGGGAGCGGCCTTCTTGGCAGGAGCCTTCTTGGCGGGAGCCTTCTTAGCGGGAGCCTTTTCTGCCTTAACTTCCTCAGCAGCCTTTGTTGCCTTAGCAGCCTTGGTTGCTGTCTTAGCAGCGGTCTTTGTTGTCTTTTTTGTTTCTTTTTCAGCTGTAGCAGCTGCCTTTTTTGTAGTTGCCATTGTAAGTTCCTTCTTTCAGTGTATTATACTTATTAATTATTGTTTTTGCCTGTGATGTTATTATACAATTACGGAAAATATTTGTCAATAAATACAAATTATTTTTGGCGGTTAATACATATTTTAAAAAAATTAATTTTTCTGTTGGTTACTTTTAACAATAAAATAAGCTATATTTTGTAGATAATATGGTCTTGACAAGCTTTTTAGCCATTCCGATTGAATAAAAATCCCGTTTATGTTATACTTAAAAGGTCGCATAAACTCTGAGAAAAAAGGAGACAGCTCTGTGTTTTTAAACAACCTTTTGACAATTGCCGGACAGGTTCTGGTTCTTTTTATTTTAATATCGGTGGGCTTCATCTGCGGCAAAACCGGAATTATTACCGAACACGCCTCGAAAAAAATGACCGACATAGTTTTGTATGTCGTCACTCCGTGCGTAATGATTGCCGCGTTCCAACGTGAATTTTCTCTTGAGCTTCTGGGCAAGGTGCTTATTGCGGCGCTTGCCGCCGCGGCAATAATGACCGTTTCAATTTTTATCGCAAGGTTTGCCGTCCGCGACAAAAACGTCGCGCGCAGAAAGGTTTTGCAGTTTTCGGTTATTTTTTCAAACTGCGGCTTTATGTCGCTTCCGCTCCAAAAGGCTCTGCTCGGTGATGAAGGCTGGTTTTACGGCTCAATCTTCGTCGCGGTGTTCAATGTTTTTTGCTGGACATACGGTTTGGTTGACATGAGCGGCGACAAAAAACAGCTTTCAATCAAAAAGCTCGCGCTTAATCCCGGCATTATCGGCGTGGTTGCCGCAATTATCCTCTTTGTCTGCCGCGTCACCCTGCCCGTTGTAATTATAGAGCCCGTTACCCACCTTGCAAATCTTAACACTCCGCTTCCCATGCTGATCATAGGCTTTTATCTTTCGCGCGCCGACTTCAAAAAGGCTTTTACCGACAAAGGCGCTTACCTTGCAATGCTGTTAAGGCTTGCGGTTATTCCCATTGCCGTAATTTTCGCAATGGTGCTGCTGAAAACGGACGCGAAGATGACGGTAGCCTTTGCCGTTGCCTGCTCGGCCCCCACCGCGGCAACAACCACAATGTTTTCCGCGAAATTCGACCGTGACGTTGAGCTCAGCGTCAGCGTTGTAACCGCGTCAACCGTCCTGTCAATTATTACTATGCCGCTTGTTGTGTCGCTTGCGTACTCATTGGCGGGCATTTAGTCAGTAAGGTGATATTATGTCAAAAAGTTCAATGCAAAAGCAAAAGCTTCTTTATTTACAAAAGATTTTGCTTGAAAAAACCGACGAAAACAACGCGCTCACCCTTACGGAAATCAAGGATGAGCTTGCGCGGTACGGAATAAAAACGGAACGCAAAAGCCTGTATGACGACATGGAAATTTTGCAGTCCTTCGGGCTTGATATCTGTCGTGTCCGCACCAGCACGGTTCGTTACTTCATAGGCAGCCGCAACTTTGAGGTTGCCGAGCTAAAGCTGCTTGTTGACGCAATTCAAAGCTCAAAATTTATAACCCACTCAAAAAGCCTTAAGCTGATAGGCAAGCTTGAGGGGCTTGTCAGCGAAAACCAGGGCAAGGAGCTCAACCGCGAGGTTTATGTCACCAACCGTGTAAAAACATTCAACGAGCAGATTTACTACAACGTCGATTTCCTTCACAACGCAATTTCTCAAAATAAAAAAGTTGCCTTCAAGTACACCGAATGGCGTGTAAATTTCGGTTCACAGCAAAAAATAGTCCGCGCTCCGCGCAAAAACGGCAAGGACTATGAGGTTTCGCCGTGGGCGCTTTGCTGGGACGACGAAAACTACTACCTTGTAGCTTACGATTCCGAAGCGGGAATAATCAAGCATTACCGCGTTGACAAAATGGAAAAAATCAGGCTTCTTACCCAAAACCGCGACGGCGCGGAATTGTTTGAGGAGTTCAATCTTGCGCGTTACGCCAAAAGCGTGTTTTCGATGTTCGGCGGTGAAGAATGTAACGTGAAGCTGTCGGTTGACAATAATCTTGTGGGTGTAATTGTAGACCGGTTCGGCGCGGATACCTACATCGTGCGCGAAAGCGAAAAAACCTTCAGCGTCAACGTGCGCGTTGCGCTCAGCCCCCAGTTTTACGCCTGGATTTTCGGTTTGGGCAACGGCGTGCGTATATTAACGCCAAAAAGGGCGGTTGATGAGTTCAAGGACAAAATTAAGGAACTGTCTGCTTACTATAATAGTTAAATAAAATTCTTTTAACAACATTACATTTTCAAAACAATAAATCATTGACAAAAGTAGGATAAAATGATATAATGAAATAAATAAACGTTTGCGGGCGTTTGCTCATTTCCGGCGCGTCTATGCTCCCGAAAAAGTATAAAACCGTAAAATTACAGCAAAAGAGGTGTGAAAATGAGTCTGGAATTATACAAAGCAACATCGCCGTCAAATTCGGCTTTTAGGGTGGTTTGCGGAAAAATGGTTGTAAACGGCAATCAAAATGTCCATCACGAGGCAATATTCGGAAGGTTAAAGTCCGGAGAAGTGACGCTTGAAATCAGCAACGCAACAATACCGCTTAAGCTCAACGACATATTTTTTATCGCTCCAAACAATAAATATAGGCTTTCGGGCGACGCTGATTCGGTAATCAACGTTGTTTCGCTTAACTTCACAAATCCTGCCGCGGTTACTCAGGATTTTATTCCCCAAAGCATTATCCGTGCGCTTATTAACGGTCATTGTACCAATTGCGCGATTATTCACTCTGAGGACGAAGCCTTTAGTACAATGTATAATTGTATGCGTATTGTAAACAAAGCCGAAACCGAAAAGGGTGAATTCTTCCAGCTTCAGGTTTACGCCAAGATGTATGAATTGTTTTATGAGCTGTTCGCGAATAATTATGTTAAAATCATCGACGCCGAAACCAAGAGCAAAAAATACCGCGCGCTCATGCGCGTAACCAACTACATTGACGAACACTATACCGAAGGTATTTCGCTTGAGAATGTAGCCGAAGCAACCGGCATAAGCCGTTACTATGTTTCTCACTTGTTTAAGGAGCTCATGGGCACTACCTTTGTGGGATATGTTAACGAGCTCAGGCTCAACCGCGCCGCAATGCTTTTGGTGACAACCGACAAGCCGATTATTGAAATCGCTTCGCTGTCCGGCTTTAATAATTTATCGAACTTCAACCGTGCCTTTAAAATGCACTTCGGAAGAACTCCGTCGTCCTACCGCAAGGCATAAACACAGTATTATTTAACAGACCGTTTCCATGTGAAGCGGTCTTTCTTATTATAAAAAAAGCAGTGGTGTTTTCCGACAAAAAAGAAGCGTAATATTTATGCAAAACGACAATAAAAGATTATATATTTGTTGAAATTATCAAATATAGGTTAAAGAATTATTTTGATGATGGGTAAAATGTAAAAATATGATACAATTTTTTGAAAAAACAGCAAAGAAATATATTGCATTTTAAAGCGACCTTTGGTATAATTATAATGTTCATTTATATGTTCAACTATAAAAAGGAGGAATTCTTAAATGCAAAAACACAAAAGAGTTATCAGCTTAGTTTTGGCTCTTATGATTGCTTTGTCATGTTTCACATGCCTTGGCTCCGTAACTGCCTTTGCTGCTGACGACGCAAAATTGCAGATGGGTGATGTTAACGGCGACGGCGATATTGATATCGACGACGCGTCAATGCTTCAAATCCATCTTATAAGCCCGCAGAGAGCTAATTTATCTGCCGAGCAGCTCAGAGTTGCCGATGTAAACGGTGACGGTGAGGTTGACTCAGACGATGTTACAACAATTCAGCTCTATCTTTTAGGTCGTGTAGACTTTGTTGAGCCCACAGAGCCCGTTACCGAGCCTGTTACAGAACCCGTAACCGAGCCCGTTACAGAGCCTGAGACACAGATTGCTACAGATACAGAACCCGTAACCGAGCCTGTTGAAGAAGCTGTTTACAGCATCGCAGGTCAGCCCGACGAAGTATTCGGCGGCTGGGACGCTACAAACGTAGCAACAGAAATGACCAAGAACGACGACGGCACA
>ODAI014279997.1_pt1 | contig 11567 bp, 16 predicted proteins | sample 1539321 | NCBI WGS metagenome assembly ODAI01 (sample SAMN02144231, study PRJEB22623) | gut metagenome | biome: sheep rumen | host: Ovis aries | place: New Zealand
GCAGCATTTCTTCCTGATGCAAAGCCAGGAGTTTGGAAAGAAAGCAGCTTATGCGGTTCTGGACAGCAATGGGAAGCCGGCGGCGGAGGATACGGCGGAAGGCTTTTCAGAGGAGACGATCCGGCAGATCCGGGAGTATATGCAAAGGCAGGCGGTATCCGCTGAGCAGACCAGATTGCCTGCAGACTCTCGTCCGCCGCTTGAGAACTGGCAGAAAAGCTATGAGAACGGGGAATACCTTCGTTCAGCTGAAATGGCGGAAGAACAGAATTATTCCATGATCGATGGCAGGATGAACAATATGCCGGCGAAACTGATCATTCAAAAAAGATGTACCGGAAGGAAACGGAAAAACGGCAGGCTGCCCGTCAAAGGAAGGGAATCTGTCCTCAAGAGACTGAACCAGTATCAGACAGAGCTGGCTATGCAGCGCGGGAAGCCGGCCATAGAGCATAAATTTCCGGAGAAAGTGGGACGGAAGAAATGAGAAGGTCATAAACTACAGAAATACCGAATAAAATGGTTCTCTCAGGAAGAAAGCTGTATCAGGATCATAGTACAGCTTTCTTCTTTTCTCCATTTTTCCTGGAACCTTCCTATTGAAAACTTCCGGATTTGGATTATAATATTTGTGTTAGCATGGTCTAACCATGCAGTATCACCATGGCCTATTTCGTTGATGAATGGCCTGACGACAAACAGAATTGAGGGGACTCTGATGAAATGAAAGGATATATGTCAGTAAAAGAAGCGGCAGAAAGATGGTCATTGTCTGTTCGTTGGGTGAACCAATATGCCCAGGACGGCAGGATACCGGGATGTGAAAGACTCGGCAAGTCATGGGCTATTCCAGAGAATGCGATAAAACCGCCAAGAATGAAGCCTGGGGTAAAGAGTAAAGAGGCTGCAGGGAAATAATTTTTTTTCCAAGAGGTTAGCGGGCTCTAACTGCTATTAGCATAATAATCGCTTCCGGATGTGCCGGGTGGCCTTTGTTTATAGAGTGATTCTGACTGCAGGAGGAGCGGAATATGTTTGACCGTGGAACATAGGTGTTTAACGAAGATGCGAATTTTAATTTCCAGCTGAACCGTGTCGTCATGTGGGGACATGGAGATCCGGAGGAGATCTTTACGGTGTCGAAATCCATCAGGGACAGTGAAAGCTGGGTCAGGGCCCTGATGAAGCTGCGAAAAAAGCGTAGGAAGAAGGCAGGACACAGGCACAGATCGGGTACCTGCGGATGTCTGAATTCTTTATGTATGATTCGGATCCGAGAAAACTGAGGACTTATCAGAAAGCCAAAGAATTGTTGATATGGAACATGAAGGGAATAAGGAAGAAATATGAAGCGAACGGTTCATTTATCTCTCGGGATGTGTTTTATAATGCTGGCACTCGTTCTGGCTGCGCCACATCTTGCGTCCCCAAAACTGGTATTGCGTTTTCTTCCGAAAGATGTGTATGAAGCCGGGAAAGACCATCCGGCTCCATCAATTGCAAAAAGACTGTTGTGCCATCTGCTCCTGTTGATGGCGGCAGTATATATGGTCTGGGCTTACAGGGATATATCAGACAGTATCAGACGGGAAAAGCTTTCTTTTGCTGAGACATATAAAAGGCTTCTGGCTTTCCTTATGATAGAAAAAGCGTTTGACATCGTCTGCCTGGATCAGTTCCTTTGCATGAGTACAGGATATTATCAGCGTTTTTATCCTGAAACAAAAGAATGTGCCGGATGGAAGAACCGGTCATGGAACAATAAAAACCAGGCTGTTCGTCTTGTCCTGTACCCGGTGTTATGTGCAGTTCAGGCTTATCTTCTGACAGGCAGACACTAAGGAGGATCCGGATGCATGAGCTGAGAAAAGACAGCGTATGGCAGAACGATTTCCGGGTGGATTACTCGTGTTTGATTTCATCAGCAAAAAGGGTATGACCGGAGGAAACGCGCAGATTCGGATGACAAAAAACGCGGCAACCGTGCAGTTCAGCATGGAAGATGCAAAAAAAGAGTTCACAGCTATGAGCGCAAAAGTCTCAAAGGTCATTCAGAAAAGCTGTCTTGAAGGCTATCCGGTCGGGGACGTCCGGTACAGTTGGCTCTCGAAGCAGTATATAAAATCCAAACGGGATCAGTTCTTTGTGGCCCATGTGGAATTTGCGGAGGAATAGAATTGTGAAAAAATATGAGCCGAGACAGATGGCAGCAACAAGCCGCTACAAGAACTATTTCCCGACATTACCCGATGATATGCAGCGGGATGTCTGCAAGAGAATGGAAGTACTGCTGACGGAAGAAAAGGAATACTGCGACAAGGGAAACTACGCGCACATGTCCCAGATCCTGACATCCATTGCCCTGTATGAAACCCTTCAGAAGCATGGTTATTCCGAGGAAGAAGCATACAGAATCGTGTCTGAGGAAATGTGGAAATTCCTCGATCCATCCGGGATGCAGAAGCTGGCCAGGAAAGGCTTTTTCATGCCGCTGATGAAAAAGATTGTTCCTTTCGGCTTCAAAAAGGGATCCGGTTACGGCTGGCGCTACACCTGGCATAAGGACGATCCGAAAGATGAATTCAACTTCGAATGCAACGAATGCATCTACGCAAAGATCCTCGGGAAAAGAGGTCTGATGAAACTCGGAGCCATGTGCTGTCATGCGGATATCATCAATTATGGGAACCTTCCATACACTGACTTCATCCGCACCAAGACACTTTGTCAGGGCGGTGATGTTTGCAATTTCAGGTTCGTTCGTCATAAGACCGATGCCGGGGATGGCTGGGAAAGGAGCAAAAGCATATGAGCAGGTTTGAAGGTATCGCAGATACTCTGTATATCCCCCTGACAGCACGGATCTATGTATCGGAACACTTCCCTGAGTACTTCAGGGATGATAAAGCGGTGTCGCTGAAAAGCGAGATGCCCTACGAGGAGATCGCATCGAAGTCCAGTGAGTACTTCCAGATGGCCGGAGCCTGTCGTTTTTACAATACGGACCAGATGATAAAAGCGTTTATTGATCAACATGAGAAGTGCAATATCATCAACGTTGGCTGCGGTCTGGAAACCTCATACTTCAGGATCAAACCTGATCCCGGAAGAGCAGTCTTCTATGAAATGGATTTACCGGAAGTGATCAAAGCAAGGCGTAGAGTTCTCGGAGAAAGTGAAAATGAGGTTCTGATCCCCGGAGACATGTTTGATTTAGCGTGGGCAGAGAACATTGATAAGAATCTCCCTACTCTCGTTACTGTGATCGGCGTCTTTCAGTATTTTGAGGAGGAAATGGTTATCGGCTTCCTGAAGCAGTTGAAAGAGGCATTCCCGGGTGTGGAAGTAATTTTTGACGCCATGACGGGAAAGGCGATCAAGTACGCCAATGACTATATAAAAAAGACCGGAAACAACGATGCGAAACTCCATTTCAATGCCGATAACGGTCAGAGCGTCGCAGAAAAATGCGGCATGAGAATGGTTGAGGAACGGCCTTTCTTCGGTGCTGCCAGAAAGCAGCTGAAGGAAAAACTGAAGCTCTACACCCGTATCGCCATGAAAGTTGTGGATGAAGGCGGCAGGCGAGGGTTCCTGATACATTTGCGCGGATAATCAAAAGGTATGCCTGGCCGGTCTTTACATTCCTGAAGGAAGGCAGAGACGGCGAAAGGGAAATCATAGAAGATATCAGGAGTTACTTCTCCGGGAGAGAGAATTCATGGTCACAAAAATCATCATAGAAGGAGCCCTGCTTGGAGCATTATTGATCCTTTTTTGCGCTGTCGGTATCCGGAACGGCGCAGTAAATATGGTGTTCCTTTATCATCAGGATGTTCAGGAAAGATGCCTGAAAAACGGCTTGATCACAAAGGAGAAGATCGGGTGGAACATGAGGTTTTTCAAGGGTCTGGGCATACCGGTGTACATTCTCTTCATCCTCGTCAGTACATATGTCGTCAATGGAGCAAGGGGCTTTTTTGAAGGATTCTGGCAGATGTTTGCGATCCTCTCTATCGTGAACCTGATCGACCGGCTTCTTATCGACGAGTACTGGGTGGGACGCACAAAGGCCTGGGAGATCCCTGATACAGAGGATTTGAAACCCTATATCAATACAAAGGACAAGGTCGGCAAATGGTTTGTGGGGACAGTAGGATTTGCGATCGTAAGTGCAATCCTGTCGGAGGTTATGAACCTGTTGGTGAAATAGTTGCAGCAAGGAGAAGCCTGAATACTATGACACTCAAATATGAGAATCTGAAGCGGCTGGTAAAAGCCGCAAGGAGGCATGGCAGATGCAGCTTATGACAACAGATGAACTGAAAAAGGTATACCGCCGTATGCTCTGGGTCGTACCCGGCATGCTTCTGGCCATGATTGGCGATTACTGTATGGGTATCGAACCGAAGGACAGTTACGCCGTCACCGGGATGATTTCTTCGGGCTGGCTTACTATCGCCGACTGGCGAATCGCAGTGTCCAATATCGGTGGCCTGATTGGCACTGCCTGCTACACCGTTGCCGCACTGCCCTTTGCGGCGTTTTTGAAGACTCTGCTCCAGAAATGTAAAGGGAAATGGGATCGGAGGTTTTTGAAATTGTATATCGCCGGACTGATCCTGGGCGTCATGTGTTTCCTGTATTTCCACCTGGAGTGCGGGACGCTGATCCACAATTTCAATGTGATCTATGAGGCTGCCAACGGGAATGCGGAACTCGCGGTGGAAATGTGGAACCGTTCCTATATGGTCCAGATCGTCCCTTATTGGGTCACGTTCTTTGCTTTTGAGCTCGCTATATTATTCGGCTGGATTGTCCTCATCTGGAAAGGGACATTCGCGCTTAAGAAGACGTGGATTCTGGCGGCTCCGCTGATTGTTGCCGGGATCGGGTATCTGCTGGAGCTTTTTATTCCATGGCCCTTCAATGGTTTCGTCTCCGGTTTTGAAAGCCTTGGCTGGATCGTGATGTTCCTCGGAGGAAGAAAGCTTGTCATGCAGGCAATACAGGAGCAAAGCACTATGGAGGAGAAGTCATGAACTGGCCGAGAGTGATCCTGGACGGAATTGCAATGGCACTGCTTTTCAATGCAGTGGTAGGAGTAGGTTTCCTGATCTATCCGCAGGCCTACTCCACAATGTTTCCCAAAGAAATCAAGGAAGCGGCGGCACCGTTTGTTGACAGGAAAGAAGTGCGGAAGGTGAAGCTGATCATCTATCCGCTGTATCTCCTGATATTTATCTATTGGGCGGTCAGCGCACACTTTGCGGGGGTATCCGGGTTTTGGACACTCTTCTGGACAGGCTATGTGGAGATGACTGTTGTGAGCATCAGCGATTTCCTGATACTTGACTGCTGGTTGCCACCGAAGGCAAAGCCCTATATCAAAGGGGCAGAACATTGCAAGGCCTGGGAGATTAAGGAGTGGCTGATTAAGCTGGCGATCCCGGAGCATGTTCTTGGATGGACGTTTCTTGTCTGTCCGATTGCGGGACTCATTGTTGCCGGGCTCGGGATTCTGCTGGGATAGAACGGTGGTTTAGTTATGATCGTAAGGAAAAGCACTGTTTTCCCTGCTTCCAGGGACGTGGTCTTTGAAAAGCTGCAGAAGCTGGAAACACTGCAGTACATAGCAAAACCATATGCGACCTTTGAGCCTGTGGGAGCAGCTGAACCGGTATGGACAGTTGGCAGTATCTCTGCCTATAGGTTTTGTCTTTTTGGTGTGATTCCTTTCGGTACGCATACGATCCACATTGTCCGCTTTGATCCGGAGGGGGTCAGCAGCCGTGAGGGAAACGAGCATGTTCCGGTCTGGAATCATGACATCACCATGACTCCGACAGACAGCAGTCACACAAAGTATACAGATCAGGTCGAGATCCGGGCAGGTTGGAAAACACCTTTCATCTGGCTATGGGCAAACATATTTTATGCTCACAGGCAGCGAAAGTGGATCCGTTTGCTGAAGGAGAAGGAGGAGGCATGATAATTCTGCAATTGATCCTGTTCTGTGCATTGTTCACTCTGATGGTAAAGATCGCGGTAGGGAACAATGCATTGAACGGCCTGTACTTTTACCCGAAGCCGGTACAGGAGCGGGCCTTCGAAATCGGCCTGACGGATCCGGAAACCGTGGCCCGGAAAAGAAAGCGGTTCATGATCCTGTTCTTCTTGGTTATGCTGTTCGCGCTGGTGTTGATCATCGGTTTATGGAACGGAGTGAATACCTTCCGGACTGCGTATTTACAGGCGCTTCTGTTCCTTGAGGTCATGAACTGGTACGACGGGATTGTGATCGATAAGCTGTGGGTGGGGTACAGCAGGTTCTGGCTTCTGCCCGGCTGCGAGGGCATCCCTTATGTGCAGACCTGGAAACAGGTGTTGAAAAAACGAGGGATCCTGACACTGATCTGGGTGATCGGAGCAGCTGTCGCCTCCGGGATTGTCGTACTTGTGTTTTAAAATCATTCACTTGTTGGAGGCTTATGTCATGCTGCTTACATTTTTCCTTTCTGTAGTGGTTTGCGGGGCTGTGTCTCTTATGATGATATCAGGCATAGCGTTTATTCAAGATATAAAAATGTTTTCTTCAGCACCTAAAGAGGCAAGAGATGTGCTGATTCCCAGAGACAGGGAATTGTTTTACGGCGCAAGAACGATCGGATGGGTACTCATGATATTCAGTTTTTTAATGATTCTTGGCTCTCTGGCAATTGCCCTCTGGGATGGTCTCAGAAGCGGATTTACATTCCGGCAGTTTTTCATAAGACTGTTAATTATGTTTACCGTATACAAGGTCTATGACATGATCTTTTTCGACTACTTTTTGTTGATGAAGTTCCGTTTCTTCCAGCATTATTATCCCGAAGTCGAAAGTGTATTTGAAGGCAGAAAATATGGATTTAATATCAGGAGTCAGTTATTAAAACTGCTCGTACTATTTCCGGCAATATCTGCACTTGTAGCATGGATATGCACATTGTTTATGTAAAGAGTTAAACATATTCCGGTATTTCCGGACGGTCAGAGGTCACTGCGAAACAGTTATCAAATTGGTGACGTGAAGGAGGCACTGTTTATTTTATGGCAATGGATAAAGCCGTAAAAAAGGCGTTTATCAGATACACGAAAAAGAAATTCTCTGATGAATCAGAGCAGATCATAAAAAGAGCGGATGCGTTGTTCCCGGAACTGTATGCAAAGGCTCCGGATATCGGCGGCTCGGAAAACCTGATGGCATACAATCTGGATATGTTTATTATCGCGATTTCTTTTTATGAGGCTTCCGGTCACAGGATAGACGGTTATGCCATAGGTGAGATCGCACAGGATATATATGAGCGCTTCAGGTTTCTGCGTCATTTTATAAACCTGAACAGAAAGAGGACGATGAAGCTTTTCCGTAATCTCTTGTATAAGAAATATGTTCCGTATGCTCGTCTTGTCGAAGAGAAACGATCAAAAGGTCAGTGGGGAAACACATGGCAAATATGCATTAATCCGGATGATGACTGCGAAGGCGTCCGTTTTGATCTTATTGGATGTCCTTTGGCCGATTATGCGAGTGCTAACGGGTATTCCGATCTGCTGCCGCATCTTTGCGCCACCGATCATGTCATTCCTAAGCTGATCCATGCAAAGCTCATCCGTACACATACATGCGCTCTTGGAAGTGATTCATGCGATTACTGGTATATTGGTGATGAAAGCGAAACAGCCTGGAATTACAAAGGAAAACTGGTGTAAACAATAGAGAAGTATGTGCGGTCAGGAGGAAAGATGAAATACATCGGAATGCCAATGGGGATGTGGGCACTGTTCCGGAACTCGTTCAGGGACAAACTGGTATCTGTCCTTGGATATGATAAAAAAGAGGCGCGGCAGATCACAGCGGCGGCAAAGCAGAAATATAAAGAAATCATCGGCGGGCTTCCTGAGTTTGAAAAAGCGGACCGGTTTAAGATGAACATCGTAAGCTGCGCCATGCTCTCCGCCTTTATTTTGAGCATGAAAAAAAGACCGGATGTAAATCAGTCAGCCGAGTACTATGCCCGGGCGATGATGACAAAACCGATGAAATGGTTCTGCCGGATGGGCGGAAAGCAGAAGTTCAGCGAAAAAGATATCCGGGGAATGAAAGCGACAGCCACTTTAAACGCGGCGGACCGGAACCCCTATTCCTGGAACATGAAGTTCCTGCCCTACCCGGACGGAAGCGGTTATGAAGCGCGCTTTGACAGGTGCGGGATCTGTACCCTGATGAAGGAACTGGGGCTGTTTGACCTGACCCCCGCCATGTGCCGTCTGGATTACACCATGAGCGAGGCCGGCGGAACAACTGAATTTGTCAGGAAATATACATTGGCGTCCGGAGGCCCGTATTGTGACTGCGGATATAAAAAGAAGCCGGGAATGTTCTATGCGGATTAGCCGGGGGCTTCTAATAGAGGCAGATGTGCTCGTGAGTTAAGAGGAGGGAATCTGAATCATCATGTTCTGGGATAATGTGGCGGGCGTATATGATGTGTTCGTAAATATCATCAACGGGAAAACGCACAGGGCACTTCGCCGGATCGTGGAGGGTTTGATCGAACCGGGGGATGACGTGCTGGAATGTGCATGCGGAACAGGACTTTTAAGCATGGTCATCGCAGGGAAATGCAGAACGCTTACAGCGACGGATTTCTCGTGGAAAATGCTTGAGAGGGCAAAGAAAAACTGTTCAGAGTACGGAAATGTAACATTCAGCCAGGCAGATATCATGAAACTGGCTTACCGGGATAACTGCTTCGATAAGGTTGTCGCAGGGAATGTGATCCATCTGCTGGACGAACCGCTGAAAGCGGTATCTGAACTTAACAGGGTATGCAGGCCAGAGGGAACCCTCATTATTCCTACGTACATGAATAAAGACCGAAAGGGGCGGACCAGCGGGTTTGCTTCTGCAGTCGGGAAAGCCGGAGCAGATTTCAAGCGGCAATTTACGGCAGACAGTTACAGGCAGTTTTTTGTGGAAGCAGGATACAAAGATGTGCAGATCACGGTGGCTGATGGGCGGGTTCCCTGCGCTGTTGCCGTGATGAGAAAGCTTCAGTCATAAAGGAAATCTAAGGAGCGTGTCCTATGCAGTTTAATGAGATGGGAAACATGAAGGGAAAGACACTGATGCTGCTGCCGGGAACAGCCTGTGATTATCAGACGAATTTTGGTGCTGTGCTGGACCGGCTGGCAGGGAAATATCACCTGATCTGTGTGAATTATGATGGCTTTGACGGAAGCGGATCTGTTTTTCCGGATATGATCACTGTCACGGAAAAGATCGAGAAATATATCCGGGATCATTTCGGCGGAAAGATTGATGGCGCTGTTGGTTCCTCACTTGGAGGCAGTTTCGTCGGCCAGCTGATCCAGCGGGAAAACATCCATATGGATCATGGCATATTCGGGAGCCCGGACCTGGACCAGAGCGGACGTTTCAGTGCCTGGCTGCAGTCAAAACTGGTGGTGCCGCTTTTGACAGGCTTTACCAAAAACGAAAAGAAAAAAGCGAAGAGCCGGGAAAAACTGAAGAGTATTTTCGATATGAATGATGAAGCCGCGGATAAGTTCATGGAATGTTTTGCGAAGTTTGATCCCGTATCCATTAAGAACGAATACTATACCGATCTGCTCACCTGGCTTCATGATGACATTCATGTCGAACACACAAGAGTACATTTTATCTTTGCCAAAAAGATGGGAGAAAAATATCTGAAAAGATACCGGAAGTATTTCCGCGACCCGGATATCCGTGAATTCGATATGCAGCATGAACAATGGCTGTTCGGAGGAGAACAATATACCGTGCCGGTACTTGCGGCCATAGATGAGTTTATGGAGATGCCGGTCTGATGGAAGGGACACGGGAAAATGACTATACACGAGTTTGGAAAAGGAAATGATGAAATCGTTGTATTGATCCACCCCTCCGCAGTGATGTGGGATTATTTTGAATATGTCATTCCGCTTATGAAGGATCGTTATCATCTGTTGATTCCGGCCCTGCCGGGGTATGACACACAGCGGGAAGGTGACTTTACCAGCGTGGAAGAGATCGCTTCAGAACTGGAAGGCTGGATCATTGATCAAGGATATACCGGGACAGCCTGTATTTACGGCTGCTCCATGGGAGGGTCTGTTGTCGCTAGAATCCTTGCAGACAATCGTCTGAACATCCGCAGCGCTGTGATGGATGGCGGCATCACGCCTTACCAGCTTCCCCGGATCGTCACGCGACTGATCGCACTGCGGGATTTCCTGATGGTTTCCATGGGAAAGATCGGAGGGCTGAAGATGCTGGAAAAAGCGTTTTCCACAGACGAGTATTCGGAGGAAGACCTGAAATACATGAGCAGGGTCCTGAAGATGATGAGCTTCAGGACAATCTGGCGGACGTTTGAATCATGCAATAATTACACGATGCCGGATCCTGTTCATACGGACTGCTGCCGGATCGAGTACTGGTTCGCCGAGTCGGAAACGAAGGATCGGAAATGGGATATTGATTACGTAAAGAAGCATTTCCCACAGACAAGATTCAGGAGGTTTGACCATGTAGGGCACGGCGGGCTTGCGCCGCTGCAGCCTGAGCGTCTGGTCAGGAACCTGGAAAGGATCATGAGGTGATGGAGAAATATCATATTGAGAAAAACACGGTTCAGGAAACACTGATCATTCCTCTTTATGGACGGAAAATCTGCTCTGATCATTTCCCGGGTCTTTTCAGTGATCCGGAAGCGGAACGGATCTGCGGAATGCTGGATTATGACTTCTCTGAGAACGGCAAAAAGATGGAGACAACAGCCGGCCTGTTTGGCGCTCTGGAAGTTGCCCAGAGGCAGTATGACCTGGCCTGTGAGGTAAAGGATTACCTGAAAAGGCATCCGGAAGCGGCCGTGGTGAACCTTGGGTGCGGGCTGGATGATACCTTCCGGAAATGTGACAACGGCAGATGCCTTGGCTACAACATCGATATGCCGGACGTGATCGCCATCCGGAACGACCTCCTTCCCGCCGGAGAGCGGGAAATCAACATTGGCTGTGACCTGAATGACGCAGCATGGATGGAGAAAATTGACGCATCCGGCGGCTCAGTCTTTTTTGCAGCGGGAGTGTTCTATTATTTCAAAACGGAGGAGGTGAAAACCCTGCTTCAGAGAATAGCGGGCAGGTTTCCGGGTGCTGTTATCGTATTTGACAGCTGCAACCGGCGCGGCGCGAAAATGATGATGAAGACCTGGCTGAAGGAGGCGGGAATCACGGATGTCGGTGCGTTTTTTTCTCTGGAAAATCCGGAAGAGCTTAAAAACTGGAGCCGGGATTTTGCATCGGTGACATCAAAGAGTTATATGCGCGGATATAGGGATATTTACAAAGAGGTCAGCTTTGCCCACAAGCTGCTGATCCGGATGTGTGACGGATTCGTAAGCATGAGGATCGTGAAGATCCGGCTCCGTGAAAAGTGAAAAGGAAGGCAGAGCTGCTTCCTGCCGGCTATAAAAAGGATTGAAAGGGGTACATAC